>Ga0335085_10017940_pt1 | contig 10183 bp, 4 predicted proteins | sample Lox_Sample_45_FD_206712 | JGI IMG/M metagenome (GOLD analysis project Ga0335085, IMG submission 206712) | Soil microbial communities from Loxahatchee National Wildlife Refuge, Florida, United States - Lox_Sample_4.5 | ecosystem: Environmental > Terrestrial > Soil > Wetlands | place: USA: Florida... | reverse complement strand
GAAATTGCTCCGCTCGAAGGATCCAAACCAGAACCAGCAGGCCAGTCGGCCTCGCCCGATGGCGCGCTTCGTTTCTGAACCATTTTCCCGCGCGCGGAGTCTTGCCTGTATACGACGCGGTTCAAAGATAACGAAAGGATGACGAAAATGAAAATGTTGCGACTGGTTTGTGCGGGGCTCCTGGCCCTGGGCATTTCTTCGGCGCTGGCCGCGCAGGAAAAGCCGGCGGCCAAGCCCGCGGAATCGGTGCCCGACGCGTTCCGCGTGCAGGTGGTGCTCACCGAATTTGACGGGGCCAACAAAATCGCCAGCCTGCCGTACACCATTCCGGTGGCGGCGACGATCGGAGACGGGCGCGCCTTCGGCAGCATGCGCGCGGGCATCCGCGTGCCCGTTCCCAGCACCTCGAAAACCGGGGAGGGCGGGATTCAGTATGCGGACGTGGGCACCAACCTGGATGTGCGCGTGAAGCGCGCGGACGCGGACCGCTACAATCTGGAACTCACCGTCGAGCGCTCGTGGCTGTACGTTCGCGAGAGGGACAAGGATGGAAACGTGGAGGGCCGCGCGTGGACGCCGGGCGATCCCGCTCCGGGCAGCGCGCCGCTGATTCACAACTTCCGCACCAACGTGCAGTTCCTGATGCGCGACGGGCACGCCGTGGATACGACCGCGGCCACCGACCCGGTCACCGGGCACGTCTTCAAGGTCGAGGCCGTTCTCTACGTCGTGAAGTGAGGCCCGAAGTTCACCACTCCCCGGGACACAGAGACGAACATCAGCCTCCGCAAAACAGGCGAGCGGCTCCCTCCTCCGGGGCCCCTCGCCTGATGCGTTTGAGGCCGGCTACTCGTCGGTGTCCACTCCCGGAACCGCCGGGCCGCGTTCGTGCGCCGGACAGATCAGGCGATAGTCGCAAAAGCGGCAGTTGAACCCCGGCTTCGCCGGAAAGTTTGCCGCGCGGATTCCCGCGGCCACTTCCTGAAGAACAGACTCGGCTTCGGCGATGTCTTTGTCGTCGCGCGTCGAGTACACCACCGTGTCGTTCTTCAGGTAATGGAGGGCCATGCGCGGGCCGCCCAGCTCCAGCGCATCGCGCGCGGCCAGCGCGTAGTAGCTAAGCTGCAAGCTCTTCTTCGCATGCTTTTCGTCGTGCGGCGTTCCGGTCTTGTAATCAAGGATTTCGTAGCTTCCTCCGGGCAGGCGGTTCACCTGGTCCAGGCGGCCGGTGAGCACCACGTCGTTTGCCAACGGCAAGCTGAACGTCTTCTCCTGCGCCTCCAGCGCCGGCGGCGCCGCGGAAATACGCGCGTGGAATTTGCGCAGGTGCTCCCGGCCATCCTGGCGATACGATTCTTCCTGGTATTCGTCCTCAAAGCCCGCGCTCTTCCATTCGCGGTCGAAGCGCAGCAGCAGCTCGTCGAGGGTGGGCGTGCGGCCCTCACTGGCCTCCTTCACGCACCCTTTGATCAGCGCATGCATCAGGCTGCCGAAGGTGAGCGCCGCATTCGGCCGCCCGCGCAGATGCCAGCTGCGCTCGAACAGCAATTTCTGCGGGCAGCTGCGGTAGAGCTCCACGGCATCGTCGCTCAACTCCAACGGACGGCCCACCGGCGGACGGTAGTCGGCCGCCCACGCGCCGATGCGCGATGATGCGTAGCTGCCCTCTCCGGAGGCGGGAAATAGCTCCCCGTCCGCGCCTCCGCCTCTCGCGCCGGTCCTCTCCTGCGGGAGCGCCGGCGTACCGCCGGCCGGTGGCCGGCCGCCTCCTGAAGCCGATGGCTGCCCCTCCCACGGCACGGGCGGTGAAATCCGCTCCACGTCTCTGGCCAGCCGGGCCATCTCCTGCTCGATATCCTCGAGAAACGGCGATGGCTTGGAGCGGTCCCGAACGATGGTGGTGAGCGTCAGGCGCTTGCGGGCGCGGGTCAGCGCTACATAAAAGAGCCGGCGCTCCTCGAGAATGTGGTGGTCTCCCTGGGGCAGATCTTCCTTCATCAGCGCATCGGGAAACTCGAACACCGGCCGCTTATTTCTCACCGGGAAGGAATTGCGGCACAGGCGCAGCACAAATACGTGGTCGAACTCCAGGCCTTTGGCGGCATGCACGGTCATCAACTGCACGGCATCCTGGCTGCCGGCGTCCGCCTGGGTGATTTCGCCCGCGCGATGTTTTTCATCCAGGGTGATTTTGCCGCCGGCCTGCTGGAAATAATGGAAATATTCCAAAAATTCCCGGAGCGCGGTGCCGGGATGGGCCGCCTGCCACTCCTCCAGAAAAGCGCGGAAGGCGGCAAAGGCGCGGCGGTCGCCTTCGCGCCGCAGCGGGAGCATGGCGAACCCCGCGGCCAGTGTATCCAGCACTGCGGCCACCGGATTGCCCCGCGCGGCTTGGTGCACCCGTTCGTGCAGCGCCGTCAGCTCTGCGCAGCCGGCCAGCGGCTCGCCGGACTCCGCCCGGGCGGTGAGCGCCTCCCACAGCGTTTTCCGCGGCTGCTTGGCCGCGCGCTGCCCCAGCCGCACCAATTCCTCCGCGGTGAATCCCCAGCGCGGAATAGCCAGAACGCGTGCGCAGGCCACGTTGTCCCCGGGCCAGTCCACCCACATCAGTGCCCCCAGCAGATCGCGCACCACGGGATGCGACAGCACGGAAAGATTGCGAATGACAAAAGGAATGCCCCGGCGGTCCAGCGCCTCCACCAGGTGCTCACGATGCGCGTGTGTACGGTACAGCACGGCGAAGCCGTTCCATTCGCGCCCGCGCGCATGTTCTTCTCCGATCTGCGCGGCCACCCACTCCGCTTCCGCCGCTTCTCCCGGCAGGCCGGCGATGCGCACGCGCTCGCCCTCCGGGTTCTCCGTGGAGAGCCGCTTATCGGGAAACATGCGATTCGCCGCGCCGTTGTTTTGGATCACCGCGCCGGCCACGCGCAGGATTTTTTTGGTCGACCGGTAATTCTGCGCCAGCAGAAGGCGGGAATCGTCTTCGGCGCCCGCGGCTGCGCGGGGCAGAAAATCGCGCTCGAAAATGCGGAAGCTGCCGAAGGAAGCGCCGCGGAAGCGGTAAATGGCCTGGTCGTCATCGCCCACCACAAACAGGTTGCGCTCTTCGCCGGCCAGCAGGCCCAGCAGGCGGATCTGCGCCACGTTGGTGTCCTGGAACTCATCCACCAGGATGAAGCGGTAGCGGCGGCGCAGCGCGTCGCGGGCCGACGCGTCCATTTCCAGCCGGCGCACCGTTTCCACCAGGCTGGCGCCAAAGGTGAGCAGATTGTGTTCGCGGAGCAGGCCCTCGCTCTCCGTGTAGGCGCGGGCCAGCTCCAACTGCTTCTCGGCATCTTCGCGCCCTTCCGGGTCCGCTCCCGCGGCCAGCCGCGCCGCTTGCTGCCGGGAAAAGCGCAGGTACTCCTCCGCGGTCACCAGCTCGTCCTGGCAGCGGGAAAAGAATTTGGTGAAGTCGTTCAGAAACTGGCCGGGGTCGTACAGACGCCGGAAATGGACCAGGCCCAGCCGCGCCAGGTTGCGGCGCAGCAGGATCCAGTGCTCGATGTCGTCAATCAGGCGCAGCCCGGGATTTTCTTCCTGCAAGCGCTCGTGGCAGAAGGCGTGGAAGGTGGTGGCCACCAGGCCCTTCGAGCGCTCGCCGAGGGCGCGGTGCACGCGCCAGCCCATCTCGCCCGCGGCCTTGCGCGTGTAGGTGAGCGCAAGTATTTCGCTGGCGGCAAGATCAGCGCGCGTCTCCAGCAGCCGCCGGATGCGCTCCACAATCACGCGCGTCTTTCCCGTGCCCGCCCCGGCGATCACCACCAGCGGTCCTTCCCCGTGCTCCACCGCCCGCCGCTGCTCGGGATTCAACTCGATGGCCCCGGGCAGCCCGGTCCCCACCCCCGAAATGTGTTCAGACAACTCCATGTGTTTATTCACTCTAATGCTAGCATTTCTACGGTAGCCGAGGAGCGCGTGAAGGAGTAAAGTAAATCTAACATGGGAATAAAACCCGCTGAACTCGGTCTCGATGCCGTTAACTTGGCTGATGAGCGTGAACTCGATGCGCTGACCGCCGAGCTGCTCGCAGAGGGGAACGGGCGCATCCAGGCCGAGATTTCTGAATGCGTCCGACTGGGCATTCTCGACGTGAAGGGCAATCTACTGCGTCACGATATCCCCGAGGACATGAGGGAGGGGGCAGAAACGGACTTCGGGGGCTGAGTTGCGTCAGCCCCGAATGTTTGTGGTCGCGGGACCACCAGGCAGCGGCAAATCGACCCTGTTTCCCGTGTCGCGTTTCCATGTGGATTTCTTCAATGCAGATGATAGAGCGGCTGCCCTGAATCACGGTTCCTACTTAGGGATCAGCGCTCAGACGCGGAGGGCCGTGAACGCGGAATTCGAGCAATGGGTAAACGGGCATATTTCCTCTCGTCGGAGCTTTGCGTTGGAAACAACCCTCCGAAGCACCGTCACTTTCGGTCAGGCGCGGCAGGCCCAGGAAGCAGGTTTCCATACGATCCTCTATTTCATCAGTGCTGGAAGCATCCAGGAGTGCCTTCGGCGAATCCTTCGACGATCATACAGAGGTGGGCATTCCGCGTCGGAACGCCTGGTGACCTAGATCTACGAGAAGAGCATGCGAAATCTCAGCACCGCTCTGATTCCTTCTGAGAGTGGATTCGAGCGGGTTCGTATCCTCGACAACTCCCGTTTCGGGGGTTTTGCCGTCGAGGTCGCTGCATTGCTCTCGGGCAAACTAATTCGACGCGCGCATCCCCTTCCGCCGTGGCTAAAGGGGACACTCGCAGCTGGGGAGCGGCCAATTGGAGGGGTTACCTGAGACGGTAAACTTGGACGGATCACTGCTCCCTAAACTCCGCAAAATTGACCACGATCCGCCGCGGGCGTAGCATTTTGTTTCACAGAGAGTCGCTGGAAGAAAGAGGTGCCGCCATGGATTCCGCCGTCATTCTGAGCGCAGTGCGCACGCCCATCGGGAAATTCCAGGGCGGACTGGCGCCGCTTTCCGCAACGCAGCTCGGCGCCAAAGTGGTGGCGGAGGCGGTGCGCCGCGCGGAAGTGGATCCGAAACAGGTGGATGAATGCATCCTGGGAAACGTGGTTTCCGCGGGATTGGGACAGGCCCCGGCGCGCCAGGCGGCGCTGGGCGGCGGCCTGGCCCCCACCGTGGCCGCCCTGACCATTAATAAGGTCTGCGGCTCGGGCCTCAAGGCCGTGGCCCTGGCGGCGCAGGCGGTGATCACCGGCGAATCGGAGCTGGTGGTGGCCGGGGGCATGGAGTCCATGAGCAACTGCCCCTATCTGCTTACCCAGGCGCGCACCGGCTATCGCCTGGGCCACGCCCAGATGCTCGATTCCATGGTCCTCGACGGGCTTTGGGATCCCTACGAAAATTTCCACATGGGCATGACCGCGGAGCTGGTGGCCGAAAAATACGGCATCGGCCGCGAAGCCCAGGACCGCTTTGCCGTGGAGAGCCATCGCCGCGCCGTGCACGCCATGAAATCCTGTTTCTTCGAAGCGCAGATTCTGCCGGTCGAAATTCCTCAAAAGAAGGGCGAGCCGGTGGTGATCCGCAAGGATGAATCGCCGCGCGAAGACTCCACCATGGAATCGCTGGGCAAGCTGAAGCCGGCCTTCAAGAAAGACGGCACGGTCACCGCCGCAAACGCCCCCGGCACCAACGACGGCGCGGCCGCGGTGGTGGTGAGCACCGCGAGCACCGCCGCGCGGCTGGGGCGCGCGCCCCGCGCGCGCATCGTGGCCCAGGCGGTGAGCGGCGTCGAGCCCAAATGGGTGATGATGGCGCCGGTCGCCGCCATCGAGAAAATTCTCAAGAAAACCGGCTGGGACCGCGACCGCGACGTGGACCTCTTCGAACTGAATGAAGCCTTTGCCGTCCAGGCGCTGGCGGTGATCCAGGAGACCCGCCTCAATCCGGAAAAGGTGAACGTCAACGGCGGCGCGGTCGCCCTGGGACATCCCATCGGCGCCTCCGGCGCGCGCGTGCTGGTGACGCTGCTGTATGAACTCGAGCGGCGCAACCTGCATCGCGGCATCGCCGCGCTCTGCCTGGGCGGCGGCAACGCCGTGGCCCTGGCCATCGAGCGCTAGAAAGCACAGGCATTCCTGTCTGTGCTGCTTTGCGCAAACATCCCAGTTTGCACAGTTCTTGCTTCCGGCGCTCCCTCTGCAGGGAAATTGAAGATGCTGGCTGAAGCACAAACAGCACGCAGGCAAGAATGCCTGGGCCACGCCGCGCCTCTGACCAACATCTGCCCGGACTTCACTGCGTCCCCTCCAGCGTCCCCATTCACTTGGTAAGCGTAGAAGTTCGCCGGAAGAAAGAGATATGACTCTGGCACTACAGCCGGGTCAACACCCCCCTCTGAATATTATTTCTCTTGCACATAAATAACCCCAAGGAGTAGGCTCCCGCTCATCTTTTTTGCTGCCCTGGCCCGGGCAGATTGGAGTGGAGGGAGAATCCCCGCACACGTCGCTGCATCCCTGCAGCGCGGTGCTGATCCCGCCCTGCGATTCTCCGGGAAAATCGGCAGCGTTTGGGAGGTCTCCGGTGACGCGCCCTTCCCGGCCCTGGGCCCCCGTCCTTGTAATTGCTGTGCTCTGCCTGTCCGCGGCTGCCGCGGGACAGGCCCAGGCCCAGGTTCCCACCATCACCACCTACGCCGGCGGCGGGCTGCCCACACCCGGGCCCGCCACATCCACATTCCTTGCTGCCCCCGGGACCGTCACCCGCGATCCCTCTGGAAATATCTATATTTCCGCCTGGGGTGCCATTCTGAAAGTGGATACTTCCTCGAACCTCTCCGTCTATGCAGGCAGCGGCACCTGCTGCTTCTCGGGCGACGGCGGCCCGGCCACCAGCGCGCAGACGTCTTTGGGATTGAGCTCGCCTGTGGCCCCGGTAAAAGCAGATCCCTTCGGAGTGGTCTACTTCATTGATCTCAATGCCTGCGTCGTGCAGCGGGTTGATCCGGTCACGGGAATCCTCTCCGTCTACGCCGGGACGCCGAACACCAGTTTCAGCGCCCCTGCCACGTGTAATTACGCCGGCGACAATGGTCCCGCCACCAGCGCGCAACTCACACCGGGTGGCCTGGGCTTTGACTCCGCCGGCAACATGTTCATTACCGATTCCTCCCAGTGCGTCGTGCGGCGCGTGGACCACACCACGCAGATCATCACCACCGTCGCCGGAAATGCCGCCGCGGGCTGCGCCGCCACAGAGGGCCAGGGCGATGGCGGCCCCGCCACCAGCGCCCAGTTCATGAGTGACTTCTCCTCCATCGCCGTGGATGCCTCCGGGAACCTGTTCATCGCCGATGACGATCGCGTGCGCCGCGTCGACGCGGTCTCACAGATCATCACCACGTTTGCCGGAGGCGGCGCCACCGCGCCCAGCCTCGGCGCCAGTGTCCCGGCCGCGCAGGCCGGGCTCGGAAATCCGGAGGGGCTGGCATTCGATACCGGTGGCAACCTGCTCATTGAAGACACCGGCCTGAATGTGCTGTTGCGCGTAGACCACGCCTCACAGAACCTCTCGGTCCTGGCCGGAAACTTCCAGCGCGGTTTTTCGGGCGACGGTGGCCCGGCCACCTCAGCGGAGATTTCCTTCTGCTGCGCCTACTATGGAGTTGCCCTGGATCCGGTGGTCGATGGCGCCGGGAACATTTTCATCGCGGACACCAACAACCACCGCGTGCGCCGGATAGATTTCACCACCCAGTTCATCTCCACCTTCGCCGGCAATGGAACCGTCGGTGACGGCGGCCCGGCCATCGGCGCTCCCCTTTTCGGCGTCGCGGCGCACCCCGATAATGCCGGAAATCTGCTGATCGGCGATGTCCTCGGAACTCGCATCCGCCGTGTGGATCATTCGACGCTTCAGATTTCCACCGTCGCTGGCACCGACGTCGGTCCCGTGCCGCCCCCCAGCGGCAATGGTGGCCCCGCGACCTCGGCTCAGCTCAGCTTTGTGGCGGATGTCGTCGAGGATAGCGCCAACGACCTGTTCATCCTGGATATTCCCACGGTGCGAAGAGTCGATGGGACCACGGGCATCATCACCGCCTACGCCGGCAACGGCGCCTCCGGCTTCGGCGGCGACGGCGGCCTGGCCACCGGCGCACAACTGAGCGGCATCGCCAGAAGCGTGGCTCTCGATGCCGCCGGAAACCTCTTCATCGCCGACACCGGCAACAATGTGATCCGCCGCGTGGACGCCACCACTCAAATCATCACCACCTATGCCGGCAATCACGCGCTCGGCGCGGGCTATGGTGGCGATGGCATGCTCGCCACCTCCGCGCAATTGAACAGCCCCCGTGGCGTCACTTTTGACTCCGCTGGCAACCTGTATATCGCGGACTCCTCCAACCACGTTGTCCGGCGCGTGGACGCGCAAACACAAACCATTTCGACGGTCGCCGGGAACAATGCCCTGGGCGCGGGCTTCAGCGGCGACGGCGGCCCGGCCACCGCCGCGCAGCTCTCGAATGTGGCCGGCGTCGGCTTCGATTCGTTTGGCAACCTGTACATCGCCGATGGCCTGCTGGCCAACAACCGCGTCCGCGTGGTCAATTCCGTCACCGGCATCATCACCACGCTGGCGGGCAATGGCTCGAACAATTTCAGCGGCGACGGTGGCCCGGCCACCGCGGCAGGACTCTCCCTGCGCGACCTCTCTGTTACCTCGGACAGTAACGGCAACATCCTCGTGTACCTCGGCGACGAGCTCAGCGGCCGCATCCGGCTCATTACCATTCCTCCCGTTCCTGCCGCCTATCTCACCCCCACAGCCGGCCTCAGCTTTGGCAGCAAGGCCGTTGGCAGCACCAGTGCCGCACAGCCCATCACAATCGCCAATAGCGGCACCGGCACGCTCAACGTCACCAGCGTCAGCATCACCGGCATCAACGCCGCAAACTTCCAGATCGTTTCCGGCGGCACCTGTACAGGGAACAGCTTTGCGCTGGCCCCGGCAACGAGCTGCACGGTGCTGATTGCGCTTGCGCCGATCGAAACCGGATCCCTTGCCGCCGCGGTCACGGTTACCGACAACGCGTCCGGCTCGCCACACTCGGTTCCACTCACCGGCACCGGAACGCCGCTCGGTTCCGTCACTTGCTCCATCACCTTCAACGCCACGAACAGCGATTGGGAAACGGGAACCAACTGGACCCCTCCCGGCCCGCCGGCTGTGGGCGATACCGCCTGCATTCCGGCCGGCCGTGCCGCCACCATCACCTCCTCCAGCCCCACCGTGGCCAATCTCAGCGTTGGCGGCACGCTGACCATCAGCGCCGGGCCTCTGACCGTCAGCAATCAACTGGACCTCACCGGCACGCTCACTGGCGCCGGCAACCTCTCCGTGAACGCCGTGTTGAATTGGACCGCCGGCATCATGTCCGGCAGCGGAACCACCACCATCCCAGCCAGTTCTGTCCTCCTGGCCAGCATTGCCAGTTGCTGCCTGGAGCTCAATGCGCGCACGCTCACCGTCTCCGGGCGCGTGGCGCGCACGGGCGGCGGCGAGCTGCGCATGGGCCAGGGCTCAGTGGTGAACATCCAGCCCGGCGGGCTGTGGGACGAGCAGGCCAACAACCAGAACACCGGCCTTCTGGCCGGCGTGGCCACCATCAACAACGCGGGCACCCTGCAGAAGTCCGCCGGCAGCGGCACCTCGGACTTTACCTCCTCGGTCGTAAACAATTCCGGAGTGTTGCAAGTGCTTTCCGGAACCATGGCCCTGGGCTCGGGCACCAGCCCCGGAACCATGTCTGTCTCCGCGGGCACCACGCTCAGCTTCCCCACCGCCGGGACTACGCACAATGTGACCGGCATGATGACCGGCGCGGGAACCGTGGTGTTCGGTGGCGCGGCCGTAAACCTCACCGGAACCTACAACATCACCGGGCCCACCAACATCACCGGCGGGACCGCCAACTTCAGCACCTCGTCCGCGGCCTCTCTATCGTCCCTCTCTCTCTCCGCGGGAACACTGAGCGGGAGTTCCACAGTCATGCTGGCGGGGCCCTCGCTGTGGACCAACAACACGCTCTCGACGATGACCGGAAGCGGGACCACCATGGTGAACTCGGGGGCCACCCTGACCATCAACACCACCGGTTGCTGCGCCATTCTGGAT
>Ga0335085_10017938_pt1 | contig 10184 bp, 7 predicted proteins | sample Lox_Sample_45_FD_206712 | JGI IMG/M metagenome (GOLD analysis project Ga0335085, IMG submission 206712) | Soil microbial communities from Loxahatchee National Wildlife Refuge, Florida, United States - Lox_Sample_4.5 | ecosystem: Environmental > Terrestrial > Soil > Wetlands | place: USA: Florida... | reverse complement strand
GGCTGGCGAAATCGCGCGCGTCGATGATGCGCCCGATGGCGCCGACCGCATCGGCGACCGCGGCGGGCGAGGCGCCGTGACGGGCGCGAATCAGCCCCGCATACGAGCCAGCCTGGGGCTTGGTCTCCGTGAGATTCACTTCGAACGGGATGTAGGCATCGACGCGCTGCGGGGGCGCGGCCGCGTCGTTGCGCACGAAGCGGAAGTCCGCCGGCAAGACGCCGATTACCGTAAACGGCCGGCCCTGGAGCCGAACCTCGCTGCCGACGATCGCCGGATCGGCGCCCAGCCGCTGCCACAAGCGGTGCGTCATCACCATCACTTGCGAACGCCCCGGGCCGATCTCGTCGGGCGCGAAAGCGCGGCCCATGACGGGCGCGACGCCGAGAAGCTGGAACAGGTTCGGCGAAGCCCACGTCACGGCGATTTCCATCGGCTCGGCGCCTTCCCGCAGCGAGAAAATCCCGCCCAGGAACGGCTGCAGACCCGCGGCAGCCTCGATTACGGCGTTGGTTTTCTGTAACTCCACGAGATCGGTTCCGCCCAGCCCGCCGCGTTTGACGTCGTTGATGGAGCCGTAGTCGCGCCAGACGTAATACAGATCGCCGGGATTCTTGTAAGGCATCGGGTCGAGGAGGACTTTGCGGACCGCCGTGTATACCACGGCGAACATCCCGAGCCCGATGGCCAGGGTGCCGATCGTGGTGGCGGCGAAGATGGGGGAACGCGCCAGACGCCGCCGGACGAGTTCGAGATCGCGGCCCCAGTTGCCGGCGCGCCGCCAGGAGGCTGCCGGGCGCACCCGTTCGGCCGCGCCGTTCCGCAGCGAATCCAGGAGCGCGCGAAACCAGAGCGCGGCAAGCCGGAGGCGGCCGCCCTTTTCCAGCGCCTCCCGCCCGCGGTCGAGGTATGTCTCGACCATGGCGTCGCCCATTTCTTCGCGGAAGTCGGGTGGATACAAGCTCTGCAGCAGCCGGAACCAGCGCTCCGACTTGCGGAGCATGGGATCGGGCGTCACTCGGCCTCCTTCGGCAGCAACCCGCCGATGCGCGCCGCATCGACGAGCGCTCCCAAGCGCCGCGCCTCCGCGCGGGCGACCCGCGCCCCCAGACTGGTGATGCGGTAGTAATTCCGGCGCTCGTCGATGGTGCCGGGCGCCGGCCGCCGCTCCGCGGCCTCGATCAGACGGGCCTCCACCATGCGCGCCAGGGCACGGTACATCGTCCCTACGTCCGGGACCGCGGTCTCGCCGCGGGCTTCGATGTCCTGGATGATTCCGTAACCATGCCGTTCGCCGGCCGCGAGACTGAGAAGGATGTGAAATTCGACGCGGCGCAGCGGCAGATGTTTGTCTATGGAATGGTCACGGTCCATGTGCGGCACATACAGTATATGCGCCACGCATGTATTGTTGTCAAGGCGCCGGATTGCACGCCAGTGGGAATTTGGCCGTCTTCTCCAGTGAAAGGGAGGAATTTGTGGCGCAGCGCGGCCGCGGTCTATTCCTCGTCGCTACCAGTTGGGCTTCCGTTGCCCTCGGCCAGGCGCAATCACCCGCGGTGGGTCCGGAATTCGAGGTGGTGTCGGTGAAGCCGGCGCCGCCTCCGGCGAACGGTGTCAGTTCGCGCGAAAGTGTCGACGACGGCCTGCTCACGTACACGAACTTCACCTTGCGGCGCCTGATCAGCAATGCTTATGAGGTGACGGAGGGCCAGATCGTTGGTCCGGGGTGGATCTCGGAGAACCTCTACCATGTACACGCGCGCCTGCCGGCGGGAGCGAGCAGATCCGAGGTGCCGTCGATGCTCCGGGCGATGTTGGCCGAGCGCTTCAAACTGGCCGTCGAGCAGGCGAAGAAGGAAATGCCCGTGTACGCACTGGTTATCGCGAAAGGCGGGCACAAGATGAAGCCTGCGGCCGGCGGCGATAGCGGTTACGGCGGCGGCATTCGACGCATCGACGGCCGCGGAATCACGATGGCAACCCTGGCGAAGTTGCTGTCGTCACGCGTCACCGATCGGCCGGTGGTGGACGCGACGGGGCTCGAGGGGAAATTCGCGTTCCGGCTGGAATGGGCGCCGGAAGCCGAAGATCCCTCGGTATACCTGGCGGTGCAAGAGCAACTCGGCTTGAAATTAGAGCCGCGCCGCATGCCGATGGAAGCGATCCGCGTTACCCACGCCGAACCGGATCCGACGGAGAATTGAGTGGAAGGGGTCTGCGGGAGGCCCGCCCAATAAAAAAAGGTTCCAAGTGATCTGACGTCCAGCTTACTCACCGCCGGCATGCCCGGCATGAGCATTGCAACCGGAAGCGCCGGACGTTTCGCCTCTCTGCTCCCCTAAAACCCGGTTTCCCGGACTTCAGGATCAATGCTTCCTGGCTCGCCGCAGCCTCGTCTTCCGATCAGGACCGGCAACTCGTAACGGCCTTTCGCTCGCCTGCAACGACGCCCGCTCTCACGAACGCCATTCCAGGATCAATGGTCCCGGCCTGCCACTTCGCTGCCTCGCAACTGGCATCGCTGCCCGGTCCGCCTTTCTGCTCCGCTACCGAATTCCGGTTCGCCCCGGATTCCGGCGGCTTCGTCGCTTTCTGGCCCGTTGCAGTTCCACCCGCTGCTACGACTGACTGCTTTCCCGATCTCCACTCCCCCTTGGGGTTTTTGGCCCCTCCGGATCAAAGCGTTCAACCGGATCCGCTGCCTGTCGGCCCGCCTTCCAGATTCGCCCGATCTCCCTTCGCTCCCCGCGGCCGTTCTTTTTCAAGTGTGGCTACGGATCACCGTTCCAGGTTCGCTACGTTTCCGGGGGCTTGCTGTTCCTCAAACCTCTTGGAACCTTCTTCACTATGATCCCGAACCCCTTTGGCGTCAACGATTTTTTGCCACTGGCGCGGCCAAATCCTCAAGATCTATTTGTATTCTTTCGAATAGGTTACGAGTGGTATGGCGTGAGATTCCTGTGGATAAAACAGCGCCCGAAGGCCGTGTTCTACTGAAGTTTCAGAATCATGCCGTTTTCGGTGGCCAGCCACAAATTCTCGTCTTTTCCCGCGAAGGTCACCTGCCGCGCCACGGCCCGGTAGTCGACTTCCATCTCGGTCCAAACCGATAAATCCTGGCTGCGGAGGACCTGCACGCGCCCCGGCACCACACTGCGCAACTCGCCGTGCAACGCGATGCCGGCCAGGTACACCGTGCCGTCCGCCGTGATCCAGAGATCGCTGATGGCGAATTTTTTATCGTGGAAAATGGTGGAACTCTTCCCGGTCGTCCATTCGATCTTGTACGCCTCGCTGGGATAGCGGAAGGACTCGCCGTACTCGATCAATCCCACGCCCACGCCCCGCGTTCCGAAGCGCACCCGCGTCACGTTTCCGAACAGGGAGGCCGCGCTGGACTTCCACGTGGCGCCGCCATCGCGCGTGACCAGGGTGTAAGAAAGGTGCGGGGTGTCGCGCCGGCTGAGCGCGTCCTCCGGGTCCATCCAGGTGGGAAACTCCTGGAAGCCGGGACGCGGCGGCTGGTTGAAGCCGGTGATGAGGCCGAATTTCGACGTCGCGAACGCGATCCAGTTAAAGCCGGAGTTGTCCTTCGTCCCGGGCTGCTCGCCGGCAGCCGTTACGGGTGTCCAGGTGTCTCCGCCGTTGCGGGTCTCGAGAACGGTCTTCTTTCCGCAGACCGCCCATCCGGTTTTTTCGTCGGCGAAATAGACGCGGTTGGCGGGCGCGGGCAGTTTGGGCAGCTTACGCCAGTTCTTGCCGGCCTCGGTGGTCAGCCAGAGGCCCTTATCCGTCACCAGCCAGCCGGAATTCTCATTCAGGAAAAAGAGCGAGATGGGCGTCTCCTTCAGCGCCACCTGCTCCCAGTGCGCGCCGCCGTCGGCAGTGACCACGGCCACAGGATCCTGCTTGCGCCCCTCGACCACCACGCCCACCGCCACGCCCCGCGTGGGCGAGGCGAAGTGAATATCGTTGATGATCAGGTTGGACTTATTCTGATCGTAGAAATACTGCACTGCCCATTTCTCGGCCGCGAGAGGAGTCCAGCAGCCGGCAAGGGCGAGTGCGGTGCAAAGTGACCGAAACATGGGCCCGCCTATTGTTTCATCGGAACCGGGCCCGCCGAGAGGACCAGTTCCACATGGTTGGCCGATTCCAGCGCGGCCGCCGGCATCCTGGCCAATACGAGCACACACCCGACCTGTTCACCCACGGTAGTCAGGACTTCCATCTCGCTCCCGGTATGTTGATGGGGCGCACGATGCTGCACGTTGATTACGCCCACCACGCGGTTACGGGCAATGACCGGGGCGGAAAGGAAAGCCTCGTAGGTGTCTTCTTCCAATTCGCCGAATTTCTTGAACCGCGGATCTTTATAGGCTTCGCGCGAAATCGCCAGCAGGCGGCGTTCGCGCGCCACCCAGCCGGTGAGGCCTTCGTTAGCCCGCAGCCGCAGTTTGCCGATGGTGGAAGGATGGGGCGTGTTGGATGCGCAGAGCACCAGGTCGTCGCCATCCTGCAGATACACCAGGCAGGCGTCGCATTGGGTAAACTCGACCACCAGCGAAACGATGCCCTTCAAGACGTCCGGCAAGCTCAGGTCGCGGACCATGAAGCGGCTGATTTTCTGGAACAGAGCCAACTGCTGTTCCGTGCGCTGCAGGCGTGTTTCCAGCTCTTTGGCCTTCGGCATTCGTCTCTATTATAACTACCGGCTGTAAAGCGGTCGTGAATCGCATACAATCGAAAAGAGAATGGCCGATTTAGCGACCGGTGGGGCGCAACTCGTCTGGGAAGCGCCGCAGTGTCCCTTCCGAATTGAATACTCCGCGCGGGTTCTGGACGATATCCGGCTGGCGGTGGTGGACGCCTTTTTTTCGCTGCCGCGGGGCGGCGCCGAGATCGGCGGCATCCTGCTCGGCCGGCACGAGCCCGACCGTCTGATCATCAACAGTTATCAGCCCATCGAATGCGAACACGCCACGGGCCCTTCGTTCACGCTCTCGCGCAACGACGAAGCCAAGCTTCGGGAGCAACTGGTATCGGCGCGCGGCGAGGTGCTGGGCTGGTACCACTCCCACACGCGCAGCGAACTCTTCCTCTCGGACGCCGATCTCGAGGTCCACAAGCGATTTTTCCCCGAGGCCTGGCAGATCGCCATCGTGATGAAGCCGCACACGTTCCAGCCGATGCGGGTAGGCATCTTCTTCCAGGAACGGGACGGCACGATCCAGGCGAGCGCTCCTTATTCGGAGATGCTGCTGGAGCCGTTGCCCATCCGCCAGGTGCCGTCCGGCGAGCCGCCCTTCCAGCCGCCGATCGGGTCGCCCTTCCGCATCGAGCCGGAAGGCCGCGGCCCGGCGGGACCCATCATCGACCTCGCGCTTCCGAAAGAAGAGCCGGCGCGCGTGGAGCCGGTCGGGCGGCCTGTTTTGGTGAAGCCGCCGGAGCCTCCCCCGCCGATGCCGGTGGCACCCATTCCGGTAACGGCGGCTCCCCCGCCGCCGACTCCCGTTCCGCCGACTCCCGTTCCGCCGATTCCCGTTCCGCCGACCGCCGCTGCGCCGATTCCCGTTCCGCCGGAGCCGGTAATCGCGGCGCCGGCCGAAGTGGCGCCTCCGCCCGAAACCGCCGCGGCCGTGATTCCGCCGCCGAGTTTCCTGACCACCCAGCCCGAACCCGGACACGCACCGCGATGGCTCGCGCTGCTTGCCATCCTGGCCGGTCTGGCGCTGGGAGGCGTGGGCTATCTGACGCATGAAGCCTGGTGGCCGCGCGTGAGCAAGTCCGTGAAGTCGGCGCTTCCCGCGAGTGCGCCGCCGCCCACCTTCGGCCTGAACACGCTCGACACCAACGGCCAGTTGCAGATTCACTGGGATCAAGGCTCGGCGGCGACGCGCACCGGGACCGCGGCAACGCTGACGATCACCGACGGCTCGCAGCAGCCGGTCTCGACGCCTTTGGATCCGCAGCACCTCCAGGCCGGTACCTTCACTTATGCCCGCCAGGCCGGGAAGGTCGAAGTCAAAATGACGATCCGGCTGCCCGATGGCCGCGACGCCACCGAGGCCACGACCTTCCTGGGAGCGATGCCGGTCGTTCAGCCGCCGCCGGAAGATCCCGAGGTCCGGCGCCAGCGCGATGAATTGGCGGCGCAGGCGCAGAAGCTGAAGTCCGACCTGGCGGCGCAGGAAAGGCGTACTAAGAAGCTCGAACGGTCGCTCACGGACGTGCAGAGGACGCTGCGGCAGGAACAGCTCAGGCGCATGCAGAATCAGGCGCCGCCGAAGTAGTTTGGCAAAGGGCAGGCCAGGAGGCCTACCCCACTATTTTTTCAGCTTCAGGAATTCCGCCCGCGCTTTCTCGGCGTCTTCGCTCCGTCCGAGCTTGGTATAGGCGGAGGCCAGCGCGAAATAGATCTGCGGGCTACCCGGTTCGAGGTCGCGGGCCCGCTCCAGTTCGCGCAGCCCTTCCTCGTTGCGATCCATGGCGACCAGCACCCGGCCCGTGATGGCGTGGGCCGCATAATTCCGCGGGTCGGCCGCGACCGCGCGTTGGGCATACTGCAACGCCTCTTCGAATTGCGACTGGCGCTCCAGTTCCCGCACGATGGCCAGCAGCGAAGGCACGTGGCGCGGATCGCGCTGCAGTTCCTTCTGAAATTGCTCGATGGCCGCCGCGCTATCGCCATGCAGCAGCACCATCCCATATAAATAAGACAGGTTCGGCCGGTCGGGATAGCGCTCCAGCAGAGCGCGCATCTGCACCGTCGCCTCGCTTTCCGGGGCCGCCATGGCGCGCCCCACCTGCGCGGCCAGGTCCTTCTCCCCGGCGGTCAACTGCTCGGGCAATTTGGCGATCCGCAGGCCCGTCATCCCGATCGCCATCAGCACCGCCGGCGCCGAGACCTGGTTTTCCGGCGCGCTCAGCAGGAGTCCCGCGGCCGCATCGAACTCTCCTTCGCGAATCAGCAGCAGCGCCAGGTGAAACAGGGCGGCGTTGCTGAGCGGATGGTTGGGCGGCAGGCCCAGACTCCGCGCGGCATCCAGATGCTGGAGGGCGGAATCGTAGTCTGCCGTCTTGTATTCGCAAACGCCCAGCAGGGCCAGCGGCCCCACCGCCTTGGCATCCAGCGCCACGAGTTTGCGAAGCGCATCGCGCGCCGCCGGAAAATCCTCGCGGGCATATTCGATGCTTCCGACGTTCCACCAGCCATCGGTCCATTTCGGATTCAAGCGCAGCGCCTGCTGGTAGAACTTCAACGCGTCGGTATCGCGGCCGGTTTTGCGAGCTTCGGCAGCCTGGGCGGCCGACCGGTCGAATTGCTGTTTGGCGGCGGGTTGGGAGACCTGCAGCAGCGACACGATCACGAGGGCGATCATTTCCGGGTGGCCTCCTGGTCGCGCTGCTGTTCTTCCTCCTGCAACTTACGCACGATGGCCCGTACGCGGTCGCCATCCTCGCGCCGGTTGAGCCTGTAGTAAACCGTCGCCAGGGAAACCTGGGCTTCGGTGAAACTCGGGGTGGCTTTGACGATCCGTTCCAACTCCACGCGGGCCTGCTGGTTGCGGCCTTCACTGACGTCGATTGCCGCCAGTTGGTAGAGCGCGCCGGGGTCGTCCGGCCGCACCCGCAACGCCGCATCCAGGCATTTGCGCGCCTCCGGCAGTTTCCCTTCCTGCTTGAGCAACACCGCGATCTCCAGGTTGGAAACGAAGTCATTGGGGTGGCGTTTCAGTTCCTCGCGGAATTGCTCCGTCGCCGCCGGTGTGTCGCCCGCCGCCCGCAGCGCTCGCCCATAGTACGAATGCACCTCGGGCAATTCGGGATTGAGTTCGGCCGCGCGCTTCAGGTTCTCGATGGCGGGGTTGAATTCCCGCGCCCGCAGTTTGATGGCGCCGAGCAGCAACTGCGCCTCCGCCGACTGTCCGTCGCGCAGAATGCGATCCAGCACCAGTTGCGCGCGATTCACCCGGCCTTCATTCAGGAGCGCGGTGCCGAGCAGGAAGGCGAGGGCGCGGTCGTTGGGGAACCGCGGTTCCAGGGGCTCCAGCAGGGCGATCACCTTGGCGCTCTCGTTGCGCTGCGTCAGGCACGCCGCCAGCACCAGGGCCAATTGCTCATTCTCGGGCTGTTGGGGCTGGATGGGCTCGAGCAGACGGATCACCGCATCGTACTCGCCCAGCTTGTAATGCGCCAGCGCGAGATTCAGCGTGATCGCCGGGTTCCCGGGCCTGCCCTTCAATGCCTGTTCGTATTCCGGGATGGCTTCCCGCGCTTTGTCCTGCTGGACGAGGGCGGCCCCGATGTTGGAATAGATATCGGTTAGGTCGGGACGCTGCTTCAGGACTTCGCGGTAGAGGCGGATCGCCTTCGCCGGGTCTCCCGCCTGCTGGGCTGCCACGGCCTGGTGCAGCAGATCCGAGATGGACTGTGCATCGAGACAAACGGCGACCAACACGAGAAGACCTAACCGCATGGCTAGCCAATTGTATCGGTTTTGGTGGGTCAGGCGCGTTAGCCTGCCCGTGAACGCAGTCTTTGCTGGCCGGCGGAAGCGCCGGCCCAACCGGTTTCAAGTGCGCTTTCAAAAAGCGGCCGGTATGAGAGGCTTTGCAGGCCGCGACCTGCTCGGGTGTGCCGGTCACCACGACCTCGCCTCCGGCGTGCCCGCCTTCGGGGCCGAGATCGATCACGTAATCGGCCGTTTTGATGACGTCGAGATGATGTTCGATGAGCAGGACCGTGTGGCCGGCGTCGACGAGCTTGTTCAACGATTCGAGGAGCCGCTCGACGTCCGCCAGGTGCAGGCCCGTGGTGGGCTCGTCCAGGATGTACACCGTGTGCTTGGATCGCTGCAGCTTGCTCAGTTCGGTGGCGATCTTGATGCGCTGCGCTTCGCCGCCCGAGAGCGTGGTGGCCGATTGGCCGAGAGTGAGGTAGCCGAGGCCGAGATCGCTGAGCACTTCGATTTTCTTGCCGATGGCGGGCTCGCCGCGGAAGAAGCCGACGCCTTCCTCGACCGACATATTGAGTATGTCGTCGATGGTCTTGCCGCGCAGGGTCACGTCCAGCGTCTCGCTGTTGAAGCGCGCGCCCTTGCAGGCGCCGCAAGTCACTTCGACATCGGGCATGAAGTAAAGCTGCGTGGTGATGGTGCCCTCGCCCTGGCACTCTTCGCAGCGGCCGCCTTTGACGTTGAAACTGAAGCGGCCGGCCTTGTATCCGCGTTCTTTGGATAGCGGCGCTTCGGTGAAGAGATCGCGGATGTTGTCGTAGAAACCGATATAAGTGGCGGGATTGGAGCGGCTGTTGCGGCCGATCGGCGACTGATCGATGTTGACCACCTTGTGCACGTGTTCCATGCCGTCCACGGCATCGTGCTCGCCCGGCAGGGTGCGTGTATCGACGAGGCGTTTCCATAACGCCTGAAAGAGAATGTCGCTCACCAGCGTACTCTTGCCCGATCCGGAAGCGCCCGTGATCGCGACCATCATGCCGAGCGGAAATGCGACGTCGACATTCTTGAGGTTGTTTTCGCGCGCGCCGCGAACGAGGAGCGCTTTGCCATTGCCCTGGCGGCGGCGCTGCGGCGTCTCGATTCCGCGCCTGCCGGAAAGGTATTGGCCGGTGGGCGAGGCCTTGCACGCCAGGATGTCCTCGATGGCGCCCTGTACCACAACTTCGCCGCCGTGAACGCCGGGACCGGGCCCCATCTCGACAATATGGTCGGCCGCGCGGATCGTATCCTCATCATGCTCCACGACGATGACGGTATTGCCGATGTCGCGCAGGCTTTCGAGCGTGGCGATCATCTTGACGTTGTCCTTCGGGTGCAGCCCGATGCTGGGTTCGTCGAGGACGTAGAGCATGCCCATCAGTCCCGAGCCGATCTGCGTGGAGAGGCGAATGCGCTGCGATTCGCCGCCCGAGAGGGTGCCGGACCGGCGGTTGAAGTTGAGGTAGTCCAGCCCGATGCCGAGCAGCAACTCGAGGCGGGCGCGCACCTCTCCCAGGACGTGCCTGCCGGCATCGGCGCCGCGCCCGGTGGGTTTGATCCTGCCGAGAAACGCGTGCAGTTCGTCGAAATGAAGGCTGCCCATCTCGTGGATGGTTTTGCCTTCCACGGTGAACAGCAGGCGCGTGGCGCGGACGCGCGCGCCATTGCAGTCCGGGCAGGT
>Ga0335085_10017937_pt1 | contig 10184 bp, 9 predicted proteins | sample Lox_Sample_45_FD_206712 | JGI IMG/M metagenome (GOLD analysis project Ga0335085, IMG submission 206712) | Soil microbial communities from Loxahatchee National Wildlife Refuge, Florida, United States - Lox_Sample_4.5 | ecosystem: Environmental > Terrestrial > Soil > Wetlands | place: USA: Florida... | reverse complement strand
GACCAGGCTGCCATCCTGGTGACCGCGGATCCCCCGGAGGCGCCTCCCGGGGAGACGATCGCGCCGGACGCGGGCATGTCGACCCTCATCTCGCTCCGCGCTGCGACCGACTGGGCCGCCCTGGCCGACCTGGAGGCGACCTTCGAGGTGTTCCCACCGGGCGATGCCACGGTGGTGCGATCGGCACCGGGAGCGTGGAGCGTCTTTCTCTCGAAGCCTCTCGCGGAGCTCTCCTCGCCGGTGCTGAGGGTCCAGATGAACGCCCGGGACGAGGTCGGGAACGAGCGCAGCCAGGTCTTGCAGTGGTGGCCGCCGACCTTGAACGCGGCGATTCCTCTGTACCCGGGAACGTACCTCGGAGGAACCGTCACCACGTCCGGCACCATCGTCCCTCCCGCGCCCCCGGAGTTGACGCTCCTCGCCGATGGTGTCGAGGTCGGAGTCGGGCCGGTCGCGGGCGGCACCTGGACCGTCACCTGGGACTCCACCCTGGTGCCGGACGGCCCGCACCTGCTCACGCTCCACGCGACGGGCTGGCGGGACTCGACAGGGCCCATGGTGATCGTCGACAACACGCCCCCCGCGTTCATCGGCTGCACGGCGGTGGGGCCCAGCGGAGGCGGGCTCTCGATCTGGGCCGAGATCTTGGCGCGGTTCTCCGAGCCGCTGACGTTCACCTCCCCGGGCGCGTCGATGCAGGCGGGCGGCGTCGATCTCAGGCCCAGCGCCTACCTCGATGAATTCGGTGGCTCCGTGGGAATCTGCGCGAACCTGGCCGCGCCCGTTCCGTCCACGCTGTCCATCGATCTTCCGGCCGGGTTCGGGCGGGACTACGGCGGCAACCCCACCCCCTCCGGGCACTGCGAGTTCCCCCTGCCGACGTGGATCGCTCCCGGCGGCCCTGGCCCGCTCCTGTGGAGCGGGGAGCAGGTGCTTGCGACCAGCGCGGCCGCGAGTGTCCTGACGTTCGGTTGCCAGTTCCCTCCCCGCGTGGACCTCCTGAGCTGGATCGGCGCACCCGGCTCCGCCCTGGCCGGGATGCTGAGCGTCAACGGACCTCCCTACGCCGGCACCGGGCCCACGGCCGGGGCGACGGTCGAGCGCATGGCCATGGCCGACGCCTCGAACGTCGCCTACGTCGAGCGCTCGCCCGGGGGCACGGCGCTCGCCCGCCGGTGGCTCGCCGGATGGCCGCGGGATCCGCTGAACCGCTCCGTCACCTCCGACGCGCACGAGGTGGCGATCGATCGCCCGCTCCTGTACACGTCTGCGGTGGCCTGGACCGAGGACGGGCCCGGCGGCCGCGCGATCCTCGTCGACGACGCGAACGGCCTGAACGTGGCCTACGAGGTGAGCGGCGCCACGGTTCGCTCGCCGACGATCGCCCTCCCTCATCTCGCGTTCGTCGAGGACAACGCCGTGTCGTCCGGGATCCTCCGGTCGGTCGAGTTCGACAACCCGTGGATCATGCCTGGCCCCGCCGTGCTCAACGCGGATCCTGCGTCGCCCGCGGAGTCGCCGACCGTCGCGAAGGAGGGCATCCTGGCGTGGGCCGAGTCGGGCCGGATCTGGGTTCGCACGATCGGGAACTTCGTGGGGGACACCTGGTCCGATCCCGTGGCCGTCTCGGATCCCGCCATTCCGGCACGCTTGCCGATCCTCGCAGGAACGGACGGCTACGCTCCGGCGCGCCTCGCCTACGTCGAGGGCCCTCCCGGAGACGAGCGAATCCGCGTGCTCAGCCTGAGCGGCGGCGCCTGGGTCCCCATCGACGACGCCATCCCCACGGGCGGGGTCGTCTGGCTCGACTTCCGGAACCCGGCCGGAGCGACGACCGTGACCTGGGTCGATCCCGACGACCACGTCGAGATGCGGATCCTGAACATGGGCGAGTAGCGGGCGGGGGCAGGCCGCCCGGGTCAACCGCCCGGCCGCGCCCCCAGCGCCGGCGCGAGCCGGTTGTAGGCGAGCGTGAGGCCGAGCGCGAACAGCGCGGCGGCGCAGCCCAGCGCCGCGTTCAGGTAGGGCGGCGCGGACAGGGCGAGCCGGAGGAGCACCGTCGCCACCGCGAGGCCCGAGTTCCGGAACACCACCTCGTAACGGGCGGAGTGGCGGAGCGAGAGGAGCACGATGGCGATGTCCGCGAAGATGAGCACCGTGTAGAACGCCTCGAAGAGCCGGAACGGCTCGCGGCTCAGCCACGCCGCGAGGCCGCTCCGCACCGCCAGGCCCGCGAACACGGCGAGCAGGCCGAGTGCGATCGCCTTCTTGGCGCGGACGAACCCCTCCACCTCCTGCGCGTCGCCCGAGAGCGGCAGGTGTCGCTGCGCCGCGTAGTAGAAGGCGAGCACCACGAAGATGAGGAGCGCGCCGCCCGCGTCAGAGAGCATGTGCCCGACGGCGTCCCGCGCCTGGTCCCAGCGCACCGGGTCGTCGAGGTGTCCGAACTCCTCGAACGTCCTCCGGAGCAGGATGAGCGAGAAGATCTCGAGCTGCTTCCCGGCGGCGTTGGCCACCGAGCGCGCCAGCCCGAGCACGAGCGAGACGACCTCGTAGGAGAGCAGGAGGTAGAAGGCCACCTGCACGGCGAGGAAGTGGCTCTGGCTGGCCGCGGACCCGAGGGACGGGAGGAGCCCGCGCCGCTCGAGCTCGACGGCGACGAGCGAGAGGCCGAACGCCGCGATGAGCACGCCCGCCACGGCGTGCCGGGCCCGGGTGCCGTGCCAGACGTCGTCGAGCCGGTCGAAACGCCGCTCCACGGCGACGGCCAGGGCATGGAGCACGGGTTCTCCTTTCACGAGATGTGAGGGGCGCTAGAAGCCCGCGGCCTCCACGATGGCGACCGACGCCGAGCAGCCCAGCCGGCTTGCGCCGGCCCTCACCATGGCGAGCGCGTCGGCGGCGGTGCGGATGCCGCCCGAGGCCTTCACCCCCACGCCCTCGCCCACCACCCGGCGGAGGAGCGCGACGTGCTCGACGGTCGCGCCGCCCGGGCCGAAGCCGGTCGAGGTCTTCACCCAGGCGGCGCCGGCGGCGGCGGCCACCGCAGCCGAGGCCACGATGGCGTCCCGCCCGAAGCGCGCGGTCTCGAGGATCACCTTCACCGGGAGCGGAGACGCCCGCACGAGCGCACGGAGATCCTCGAGCGCGGCCTCCCAGCGCCCCGCCTCGACGAGCGACATCGGCGCCACGGCGTCGATCTCCTGCGCCCCCGCCCGCGCCAGCGCCTCGACCTCCGCCACCCGCGCGGCGGTCGGGGCCCGGCCAGCGGGGAAATCCACCACCGAGGCCACGAGCACGGGCGCGCCGTCGAGCCGCCTCCGCGCCTCGGCCACGTGGTCGGGCCGCACGCAGACGGCCGCGAAGCCGTGCGCCCGTGCCTCGTCGCAGAGCCTGGCGAGGTCGGCAGGCCCGGCGCCCGGAGCGAGGAGGGTGTGGTCCACGAGCGGCGCGAGGTCGCGCGGCGTCCGGAACGCAGAGGCGTCCGGGGATCCGGTCATCGGATCGCCGCGAGCTTGAGCGGCGCCGAGATGTCGAGCGCCTCGCCCTGGAAGGCGGGGAACACCATGCGCCTCGCGGCCGAGGCGAGGCACTTGCCCACCGGCTGGCCCTCGAGGTCCGCCTCGGCGATCCAGGCGCGGACCACCTTGCCGTTCGGGCGCACGGTGAGCATCAGCGTCGCCGTGCGGTCTTCGAGGCGCGCGGCACCCTCGACCTTGAGCGCCTTCGTCACGCACGCCGAGAAGGCGGGGCGGTGGTCCTCGAGCGTCCGCTCGACGGCCGCCTGATCGAGCTCGATGCCGGTGTCGAGCGTGGAGCGCTCCACGCCGGAGACCGCCGCCTCGTCGCCCTTCTTCTCGAGGAGGTCGAGCAGGCGTCGATCCTTCCGCGCGATGCGAAGCGAGGGCCGCAGCCGGTCGCCGGGCGCGCGCTTCCCGGGGCCCGGCGCGGGAGCGGGGACCTCGGCGGCGGTCTCGGGTGGGGCGGCCGGCGCCTCCGCTGCGGGCTCGACCGGTGGCGTCGGCGCGGGCGCCGGCTCGGCGAGCGGGGGCACGACGGGCGGGGTGGCCGCCATGGGCGGCGGCACCGGCCTCGGTGCGGGCGGCGCGCCGCCCAGCCAGCCGAGCTGCCACGCGCCGAGGGCGCCCGCCACGACGAGGAGCGCGGCTGCGGCGATCGCGAGCGGGAGCTGGCGGCGGCGCTTCGCCCCGGCCTCGCCGCCGTCCTCCACCGGAAGGTCCGATCCCCCGGCAGGCGCCGCCTCGGCCTCGTGGCCGGGCAGCGGCGGCAGCTCGTCGGGGCCGTCGTCGAGGCGGCTCGGCGGCTCCGCGCGAGGCACGGGCTCGGCCGAGAGCCAGGACTCCACCACCGAGTCGTCCGACGGCCGGACGGCGCGCAGCGTGGAGTTGCGCGTGGCGGCCGGGGACGGCGGCGGCGGGCTCTCGCCCGCCGCGGCCTCGGCAGCGAGGGCGCCGAACACGTCGTCCGTGGTGGTCCCGGGCGCGGTCACGTCCGAGGTCGTCTCCGCGCCTTGGTCGGTGGGCGGCGGCGCGCCCGGCCGCGGAGTCGTCAGGGGCGGGCGCGCGCTCCCGGGCCTGGGCCCGGAGAGCCAGCGCAGCTCGTCGTCGGTCATGCCGTGCCCGGCCGACGGCAGCGGCGGGACCGCCGGCTCGCCCGCCACGCGCGTGGACACGGGCGTGAAGCGTGGGCGGCCCGTCGCGGAGGCCGGCGGCGGCGCGGGCGGGCGCGTCGGAGCGGCCGGCGTGGCGGTGGGAAGGGGCGGCGGGGCGGCCGGGCGCGCCTGCGGAGCCGGTGAGGTGGGCCGCGCCGGGGTGGACGCCGTCGGGCGCGAGGCGGGGACCCGGATCTCCTTCCCGCACTGCCGGCAGGTCACGCGGAAGGCCCGGCCCTGGACCTTCTCGTCCGCGACCGAGTAGGCCTGCCCGCAGGCTCCGCAGGAGAAGTTCACGCAGGGCCGATCCTAGATCGCTGCGCGGTCGCAGGCGAGCGCGCCACGCCCGCGGGGGGAGCTCCCGGCGCCGCGCCGAGCTCCACGAGCGACTCCGCGGTGACCTCCGCGCCACCGCAGAGCTCGGCGTCCCCTCGGTCGGCGTCGAGCCAGGGGTCGGGTCCGGCCGGGGAGCCGTCCCGTGCCGCCGCGAGGTGGCGGTCGAGCAGGTGCGAGGGGACCACGTGGCCGAGCGCCGCGAGCAGGTTGCCCTTCACCGAGCGGTTCTCCGCGGACAGCTCGGCGAGCAGCGCCTTGACGCGCTTGCGCCGCAGGTTCGGCTGGGACCCGCACAGGTCGCAGGGCACCACCGGGAACCGCATCTCGGCAGCGAACGCGGCGATGTCCTCCTCCGCCGCGTAGCACATCGGGCGGATGACCACGTTCCGGCCGTCGTCGGAGCGTAGCTTCGCGGGCATCGCCTTGATCGAGCCGGCGTAGAGGGCGTTCAGGAGCAGGGTCTCGACGAGGTCGTCGCGGTGATGGCCGAGCGCGATCTTGGTGCAGCCCATCTCGACGGCGGCGTTGTAGAGGATGCCGCGGCGCAGGCGCGAGCAGACCGGGCAGGTGGTCTTCCCCTCCGGTACGAGCCGCCGGACGATCGAGAGGGTGTCCTTCCTGAGCATCCGGTAGGGGACGCCCACGCCCCTCAAGTGGTCCTCCACGACGTGGGCCGGGAACCCCGGATGGCCCTGGTCGAGGTTCACCGCCACGAGGTCGAAGTCGATCGGCGCACGCTCGCGCAGCCGCATGAGGAGGTGGAGGAGCGTGTAGGAGTCCTTGCCACCCGAGACGGCGACGAGGATTCGGTCGCCCTGCTCCACGAGCCCGAAGTCGCGGACGGCGTCGCCGACCGCCCGGAGGAGGCGCCGCTCCAGCCTGTCCTTCTCGAGGGGTTCCGCCATGACGGGGTCCCTTTCTACCAGCCGGGCAGTCCCCGTGCACCCGGGTCCTCAAATTCGTTTGACGCCGTCGCCGGCCCTGCGATAAAGGCGCCGTCTCGTCGGACAACGCGGGGTCATCCGAGATGGCGGCGAAGGAACTGGGCACCAAGCACATCTGCTTCAAGTGCGGCACCAAGTTCTACGACTTCATGAAGCCGGAGCCGATCTGCCCGAAGTGCGGGGCCGATCAGCGCGAGAGCCCCGCGTTGAAGACGCCGCCCGCCTCCGAGCGGCGCAGGGCGCCGAAGCCCGCTCCGGTCGTCGTCGAGGCGCCCGAGGTCGAGGCCGAGGCCGAGGCCGACGACGAGAGCGCCACGGCCGAGGAAGATGACGACGACGAGCCGGGGACCGGGGACGACGAGTCCTGAAGGGACCGCTCCGAGGGCGACGTTGACCCTCGGGCCAGGACCGGGGTAAGTCGCCTGGGTGACCACCGCCGCCGGCGCCGTCCCCGCGCGAGCCGCCGCCCGAACCTGGGCCCACGCCCGGGACCTCCTCGCCCTCTCGAAGCCCCGACTCTCCGGCCTCGTCATGATCACGAGCGCTGGGGGCCTCGCGCTCGCGCCCGGCCACATCTCGGTCGCCCGCACCCTCGTCACCATCCTCGGTACCGCGGCGGTCGTCGGGGCCGCCAACGCCCTCAACTGCTACGTCGAGCGCGACATCGACGCGAAGATGCGGCGCACCCGCGACCGCCCGTTGCCGGCGGGCCGCATCGAGCCCATGGAGGCGCTCGCCCTGGGCATCGCCGTCCCCGTCTTCGCGCTCCCGGTCCTGGCGTTCTCGGCGAACCGGCTGACCGCGCTCCTCGCCTTCGTCGCGCTCCTCATCTACGTGCTCGTCTACACGCCGATGAAGCAGCGCTCCACCGCGGCTCTGCTCGTGGGGGCGGTGCCCGGCGCCATCCCGCCGCTCCTCGGCTGGACCGCGGTCACCGGGCGCATCGACGCGGGGGGCCTCTCGCTGTTCGCGCTCCTCGCCGCCTGGCAGGTCCCGCACTTCCTCGCCGTCTCGCTCTACCTCCGCGAGGACTACGCGCGCGGGGGGCTGCGCGTGTTCTCGATCGTGCACGGCGAGCGCCTCACCCGCATCGCCATCGCGGCCTCGAGCGCCGTCCTCGTGGCCGTGTCGGCCCTGCCGGTGGCGGCCGGCGTGGCCGGCACGCTCTACGCCGTCTCGGCGGCCGTGCTCGGGACGGGCCTCTGCGCGTTCGCCCTCGCCGGGCTCGGCAAGGAGGGCGGCCGCTGGGCGCGCTTCTTCTTCTTCAGCACGCTCGTCTACCTCACCGTGCTCTTCGGCGCGCTGTTCGCGTCGGCGTAGCGGCACGCCCCGGCCATGACCTTCCTCGGCGACGTCCTGCCGGCCACGAACGCCGCGCTGAACGCCGTCTCCTTCGCGCTGGCGTTCCTCGCCTGGCGGGCCATCAAGCGAGGGAACCGGACGCGCCACCGAGCCCTCATGCTCTCGGCGCTCTCGTGCTCGGCGCTGTTCCTGGCGGGCTACCTGACGCGGGTGGCGCTCGCGGGAACGCACCGGTTCCCGGGGCACGGGGCGCTGCGCGCGGGGTACCTCGTGCTGCTGGGCAGCCACACCCTGCTCGCGGCGGTGTGCCTGCCCCTCGTGCTCCGGACGCTGTGGCTCGCCCTTCACGACCGCTTCGCGGAGCACCGGCGCATCGCCCGGTGGACGTTCCCGATCTGGTCGTACGTGTCGGTGACGGGCGTCGTCGTGTACGCGCTCCTGTACCAGGTGGCGCCCCGGCTGCCCTGAGACCCAGCGAGCGGCGGGCCCCCCGCGGCAAACGAAAAAACCGCGGGGACACCCCATGTGTCCCCGCGGTTGCCGTGCCGGCCCCTGGATTCCGGCTGCGGCGAAGCTCAGCGATGGATCGCGGCCATGGCGTCCGGCCGCCCGCCCGGCCCGGAGGACGCCGCCGGCGACCAGCCGGCGAGCGCCACGGCGAGCGCGATGGCCCAGGCGATCCCCATGATCGCGCCGCGCGGCGGCAACGCCCCGAGGGCCCGGCGGAGCCCGCGCCCCGCCGCCGTCGTCGTCGCGCTCGTCATCGTCCTCGTCATGACCCGTCTCCTCCGTGCCCGGCCCCATGCTTCACGGTGAGATGATGCCGCCGGAGCGCTCCACGCACCGTGACCGACCTCACGCTCCGTCCGGATCCGTTGGGCTCCCTCGCACGGCCGTGTAGGGGTGATCGCCCGCACGCGCGGCCGCCTCCGGTGTGAGGTACGTCACGCGCGAGGCGCTCGGGACGCGACCGGGCACACGCGGCGGGTGAGCCCCGTCACGCCTCCGGGCGCGCGCGTGCGGGCGCCGTCTCGCTCGGGTAGCATCCCGGCCATGCGCACCTCGGCCCTCCGGGACCCCCTGCTCGCCGCGGCGTTCCTGCTCGCCGCCTGCAGCGGTGGGCCCTCACGCGTGGACGTGGACCCGCCCTCGCTTCGCTTCGGCGTGCGCGGCCAGATCGCGAAGGTTCACGCCACGCCGCGCGACCGGGGCGGCCACCCGGTCCCGGTGAACGTCTGCGCGTGGACGTCGTCCGACGAGAAGGTCGCCACCGTGAAGGGCTTCAACGACGCCGAGATCACGGCGGTGGGACCCGGCTCGGCCACCGTGCGCTGCAAGATCGGCGACGCCGGAGCGGAGGTCGCCGTCCTCGTGCGGGTGGTCTCGCGGGTGACCGTGAAGCCGGAGTCGGTGGACTTGAAGGTCACCGACGAGCCGGTGCCCACGCCGCTCGCGTACGAGGCGTTCGACGACGCCGGCGGCCCGGTGTCCGGGCGCCACGCGCTCTCTCGCTGCGCGGACGAGAACGTGTGCCGGGGCGACAGCGTCGGGCAGCTCTGGGGCGTGGGCGCGGGCGACACCACCGCCCTCGTCGAGGTGGAGGGCGCCCGGTCCGCGCCGATCAAGGTTCACGTCGTGGATGCTCGCTCGGCGGACGCGAAGCCGAAGAAGGTCACCGGCAATCCGATGGAGGCCTACGAGAAGGAGTACCAGCGCCGCCAGAAGGAGGCGGCGAAGCAGGCGGCCGGGAAGAAGTAGCGCCGCCGCGGCGCCCGGCTACTTGCCGCTCATCCGCGCGGCCTCGGCCGCGTGCGGGCCCTTCGGGCAGAGCTTCGCGTAGGACGCGAGGCGCGCTTTCCCGGCGTCGGAGAGCCGCCTCGCGTCCGGCTCGGTCCGGGCCGAGCCCCACAGCGCCTCGCAGCTCGCCGGGTCCTTCTGGAGCGCCTTCTCGTAGAGGTCGTGCAGCACGGCGGGCTTCGCGTTGCGCGCCCTCTCGGCCTCGGCCATCTCGACGTACGCGGCGGCCGCGCCGCCCGCGCCACCCTGCCCGTACTCGTCGATGGCGGACGTCAGCTCCACGAGCGCGCCCGCCACGTTGGGCGGCGACTTCGAGCGGTAGAGCCGCGCCAACGCCACGCGCGCGTCGGGGAACTTGCCGCCGAGCTGGATGGCCTTCTGGTACTGGCCCTGAGCGAGATCGGCGTCGCCCGTCGCCCTGTAGGCGTCGCCGAGGAGGAGGACGAGGCGCGGGCTCTCGCCGACGCGCGAGATGGCCTTCTTCACCGTGTCGATCGCCGTCTTCGCGCCGCCCTCCTGCGCGAGCTGGGCCCGCACGAGGTCGGCGTAGACGGCCACGCGCCTGGGCTCCATGGTGATGGCCCGCTGGAACTGCTCGGCGGCCCCCTTCGGGTCGCCCTCTCGCATGCGGCGCTGGCCGGCGAGGTGGGGGATGTCGGCGCTCGTCGGGTCGAGCTTCCCGGCCTCGGCCTCGGCGGCGGTCGCCTCGGCGCCCTTGCCCTGCGCGGCGAGCGCGCCGGCGCGGATGGCCATCGCGAGGGCTTGCTGGGGCTTCGAGGCGCCCGCGTTCGGGGCCAGCACCGCGTCGGCGGCCTTCGCGGCCTCGTCCGCCTGGCCGCGCCCGATGAGGACGAGGCCCTTCCCCAGGATCGACCCCAGGTGCTCCTTCTCGATGCGGAGCGCGTAATCGTAGAAGCCGACCGCCTGCAGCTCGTAGCCCTCGCCGCGCCGCCGGTACTGCTCGCCGAGCAGCCAGGCCAGGCGGGCGTCGCCCGGGGCGGCCTTCTGCGCGGGCGTGAGCTGGTCGCGGGCCCCGTCGAGGTCGCCCGCGCGCATCAGGATCGCGCCCAGGGCGCTGTGCAGTACCGGGCTCTGCGAGCCCTCACCCTCGGTGACGCTCTTCACGGCCTCCT
>Ga0335085_10017936_pt1 | contig 10184 bp, 9 predicted proteins | sample Lox_Sample_45_FD_206712 | JGI IMG/M metagenome (GOLD analysis project Ga0335085, IMG submission 206712) | Soil microbial communities from Loxahatchee National Wildlife Refuge, Florida, United States - Lox_Sample_4.5 | ecosystem: Environmental > Terrestrial > Soil > Wetlands | place: USA: Florida... | reverse complement strand
CGTCCCGAGGCGGCCCAGGTGGACAACGCGCCGAGCGCGACGCCGGCGAGGAACGGCCACGCCCTCGCGGACCTCTGCGCCCCGGCCATCGCGGCTCCTCCTCGCCGCCCGATTGTACCGTGCCTCGTTTGCCTCCCCGAGCGGGCGCGGATAGCATCGGGCGTTCGGCCGATGAGCCCGTGCGTGGCCCGGGAGCGTGCCGGCGGAAAGGCGACCTCAAGATGATGCGCCAGAGTGCTCTCGTGCTGCTCCTCGGGGCGGCGGTGGCGGTCGGCGGATGCCAGAGGAAGGAGGAAGCCCCGAAGGCCGCGGCCTCGCCCGCGGCGGCGACCGAGGACGAGAAGGCCCTCCAGGCCTTCGGTGGCGTCGTGGGGCAGCAGGTCGCGCAGCAGGTGAAGCCCCTCAACCTGAGCCCGGCCGAGGTTGAGGTCCTGAAGAAAGCCCTTCTCGCCTCGCTGGACGGGGCGAAGCCGGCGTACGACATCCAGCAGTACGGCGGCCTTCTCCAGGCGCGGGCCCAGAAGAACGCCGCCGCGGTCGCGGTGGGGGAGAAGCAGAAGTCGGCCGCGCTCCGCGACGGAGCGGCGGCGGAGCCGGGAGCCGTCAAGACCGCTTCCGGCCTCGTCTACAGGACGATCAGGCCCGGCAACGGCCAAAGCCCGAAGGCCACCGACACCGTGCGCGTGCACTACCACGGCACGCTCACGGACGGGAAGGTCTTCGACAGCTCCGTCCAGCGCGGGCAGCCCGCCGAGTTCCAGCTCAACCACGTGATCCCCTGCTGGACGGAGGGGGTGCAGCGGATGAAGGTGGGGGAGAAGGCGAAGCTCGTCTGCCCGTCGGACATCGCATACGGTGACCAGGGCAGCCCGCCGGTCATCCCTCCGGGGGCGACCCTCGTCTTCGAGGTGGAGCTCCTGGCCATCAACCCGGCCGGGGCGGCCCCGGCTAAGGGCCGCTAGTCGAAGACCTCCGAGGAGACGAGACGTGAAGATCCACGAGTACCAGGGCAAGGCGGTCCTCGCCAAGTACGGCGTGCCGGTGCCGAGGGGCCGGGTCGCCTACACCGTCGACGAGGCGGGGGAAGCGGCCAAGGGCCTGGGCTTTCCCGTGGTGGTGAAGGCCCAGATCCACGCCGGCGGCCGGGGGAAGGGCGGGGGGGTGAAGCTCGCGAAGGGCCTCGACGAATGCGAGGCGATCGCCAAGGGCATGCTGGGCATGACCCTGAGGACGCACCAGACGGGGCCCGAGGGCCGGGTCGTGCGCCGCCTCCTCATCGAGCAGGGGATGGACCTCGCGGGCGCGAAGGAGATGTACCTCGCGATCCTCGTCGACCGCGGCAGCGGGAAGCCCGTGTTCATGGCCTCCGCGCGGGGGGGCATGGACATCGAGGAGGTCGCAGCGAAGGACCCGCAGTCGATCCTGAAGGAGCCCGTCGATCCCGTGGTGGGCTTCCGCCCGTATCAGGCCCGCAAGCTGGCCTTCGGTCTGGGCCTCGCCCCGGAGGTGGTCAAGAAGGCCGAGCCGTTGATGCTCGCCCTCCATCGGGCGTTCGAGGGGTCGGACGCCTCGCTCGTCGAGATCAACCCCTTCCTGGTCACGAAGGCGGGGGACGTCCTCGCCCTCGACGCCAAGGTCAACTTCGACGACAACGCCCTCTTCCGCCACCCCGACCTCGTGGAGCTGCGGGACTTCGACGAGGAGGAGCCCCTCGAGGTGGAGGCCTCCAAGTACAGCCTCAACTACATCAAGCTCGAGGGCGGGACGGTGGGCTGCATGGTGAACGGGGCGGGCCTCGCCATGGCCACCATGGACATCATCAAGCTGGCCGGGGGCGCGCCGGCGAACTTCCTCGACGTGGGCGGGGGCGCGAGCGCCGACCAGATCAAGAACGCCTTCCGGATCCTGCTCGCCGACGCCGACGTCCGGGCGGTGCTCATCAACATCTTCGGGGGCATCCTGCGCTGCGACGTCCTCGCCGAGGGCGTGATCGCCGCGGTGCGCGACCTCTCGGTGAAGGTGCCGGTGGTCGTCCGGATGAAGGGCAACAACGAGGAACGGGGACGGAAGATGCTCCGGGACTCCGGCCTCAACTTCGAGACCGCGGACACGATGACCGAGGCGGCGGACGCGGTCGTCCGGGCGGCCGGAGGTGCACGGTGAGCGTCCTCGTCGACCGGAAGACCCGCCTTCTCGTCCAGGGCATGGGGAAGCACGGGACCTTCCACGCGATGGGCTGCCGCGACTACGGGACGCAGGTGGTCGGCGGGGTGACTCCGGGCAAGGGAGGGACGACGGTCGAGGGCTTCCCACTCTTCGACACCGTCGAGGGGGCGGTGCGCGAGACCGGAGCCAACGCCTCGGTCGTCTTCGTGCCGCCGGCGGGCGCGGCCGACGCGATCCTGGAGGCGGCCGACGCGGGAATCGCGGTGGTGGTCGCCATCACCGAGGGCATTCCCACCCTCGACATGGTCCGGGTCCGGGCGCGGCTCGAGGACGGCAGGACGCGGCTCATCGGCCCCAACTGCCCGGGGATCATCTCCCCCGGCGAGAAGTGCAAGATCGGGATCATGCCCGGCCACATCCACATGGGCGGGCCGGTGGGCGTGGTGAGCCGGAGCGGGACGCTCACCTACGAGGCGGTCGCCCAGCTCACCGCCCTCGGCATCGGCCAGTCCACGTGCATCGGCATCGGCGGCGACCCGATCATCGGGACCAGCCACACGGATGCCCTCCGGCTCTTCGACCAGGACCCGGCCACGGAGGCGATCGTGATGATCGGCGAGATCGGGGGCAGCGCCGAGGAGGAGGCCGCGGCCTTCGTGAAGCAGCAGGTGAAGAAGCCGGTGGTGGGCTTCATCGCCGGGCAGACGGCGCCCCCCGGCCGCCGCATGGGCCACGCCGGCGCGATCATCGCCGGGGGCAAGGGCACGGCGGCGGAGAAGATGAAGGCCCTGGAAGGGGCGGGCATCAGGGTGGTCAAGTCGCCCGCCGACATCGGGACCGCGGTCAAGGACGCGCTGGGCAAGTAGACGCGACACGCGGGGGCCGGGCCGGACAAGGAGCCGATCGTGACCGAGCGCACGTTCTCCATCATCAAGCCCGACGCGGTCGCGGCGGGCAAGGCCGGGGCGGTCCTGTCGCGCCTCGAGGGGGCGGGCTTCCGCGTCGTGGCCCTCCGCCTGCGGACGCTCACCCGCGCCGAGGCCGAGGGCTTCTACCACGTCCACGCCGCGCGGCCCTTCTTCGCGGGCCTCTGCGCGTTCATGTCCTCCGGCCCCTGCCTCACCATGGTGCTCGAGCGGGAGAGGGCGATCGCCGGGCTTCGCGAGGTCATGGGCGCCACCGACCCCGCGAAGGCCGCCCCGGGGACGATCCGCAGGGACCTGGCAACGTCGATCGAGCGGAACGCCATCCACGGCTCCGACGCCCCGGAGACGGCGGCGTTCGAGATCGGCTACTTCTTCCCGGGCGTAGAGCTCGTCTGACCGATGTCCGTGAAGTCCGACCGGTGGATCCGGAAGATGGCGCTCGAGCACCGGATGATCGAGCCCTTCAACGAGAAGCAGGTGCGCGAGGGCGTCATCTCGTACGGCCTCTCGTCCTACGGCTACGACGCGCGGATCGCGGACGAGTTCAAGGTCTTCACCAACATCAACCACACGATCGTCGACCCGAAGGACTTCGATCCCCGCTCGTTCGTGGACTTCAGGGGCGAGCAGTGCATCATCCCGCCCAACTCCTTCGCCCTCGCGCGGACCGTCGAGTACTTCCGGATCCCTCGGAACGTCATCACCCTCTGCGTCGGGAAGTCGACCTACGCGCGCTGCGGGATCATCGTCAACGTGACCCCCCTGGAGCCGGAGTGGGAGGGGATCGTCACCCTCGAGGTCTCGAATACGACGCCGCTCCCGGCCCGGATCTACGCGGGGGAGGGGATCGCACAGTTCCTCTTCTTCGAGGGCAACGAGCCGTGCGAGACGTCGTACGCGGACAAGAAGGGCAAGTACCAGGCGCAGAAGGGGCTCACCCTCCCTCGCCTGTAGCCGGCGGACGGCCACGACGAGGTGGCGGGCACGAAGGTGCGGGAGCGAGGACCGATGGTGCACGAGACGATCTCTCTCGAAGGCCACCTCATCGACTCCGACATCATGCGGCGGGTGTTCGACCGCGTGGTCGAGGAGGGGGGCGAGTTCGAGGTCCAGGAGTTCCGGGTCGGCCGCACCAACGATCAGCCGTCGTTCGCCCGCATCGAGATCCGGGCGAACGACCCCCACGCTCTCGACCGGATCCTGGAGGCGGTCCGCTACCTCGGGGCCACGACCGAGGTCGGCGACTGTGCCTTCGCCCCCGCGGAGGCGGACGGGATCCTGCCCGACGACTTCTACTCGACGACGAACTTCGACACCCTCGTCCGCATCGAGGGCCGCTGGGTCGAGGCCCGTGACCAGAAGATGGACTCCGCTCTCGTCCTCCGCGACGGCGTGCCCCGCTGCGTGAAGCAGGCGCAGGTGCGGCAGGGGGAGGCGGTGGCCCTGCGCGGCGACGGCATCCGCGTGCGGCCCCTGGAGCGCAGCCGCGACTACGCGGTCTTCGGCTTCATGTCGAACGAGGTCTCGGCGGAGGTCAACAAGGCGATCGTGATCCGCGCGGCGGCGAAGGAGATGAGGCGGGTGAGAGCCGCGGGGGAGCGGATCGTGGTGGTGCCGGGGCCGGCCGTGGTGCACTCCGGCGGGGAGGCCGCGCTCGCCGCCCTCGTACGCGAGGGATGGGTGGACGCCCTCCTCACCGGGAACGCCTTCGCGGTGCACGACCTGGAGAAGGCGATCGTGGGGACGAGCCTCGGCGTCTGCCAGCTGAGCGGCCGGGCGGTCGAGGGAGGCAGCCGGAACCACCTGTTCGCCATCAACGCGGTCAACCGCCTCGGCGGCGTCCGGCAGGCTGTCGAGGCCGGCCTCGTGACGAAGGGAGTGATGTTCGAGGCGGTTCGTCGGGGCGTCCCGTTCGTGCTGGCGGGCTCGATTCGCGACGACGGCCCCCTCCGGGACGTCGTCACGGACACGGTGCTCGCCCAGAAGGCCTACTTGGCGGCGCTCGAGGGCGCGGGCTGCTGCCTGATGCTGGCCTCGGCGCTCCACTCGATCGCGGTCGGCAACCTCCTGCCGGCCCGCGTGCGGACGATCTGCGTGGACATGGTCGAGTCGGTGCCCGTGAAGCTGGGCAACCGCGGCTCCATGCAGGCGATCGGCCTCGTGACCGACGTCGGCTACTTCCTGGACCGCCTGCGGACCGAGCTCCTATGACTCGTCATCAGACGAGAAAAACAGTTGCAATAAAGCATAGTTAGTCGTACAGTGCTCATGTAGCTTCTAGATTCTGGAGGTCAGCATGAGCGCAGGCCGCTGGCGCTTCACCCTCATCGTGGCCGGGGCGTCCTTTGCCCTGGGCTGCCAGGCGATCCAGAACCTTCTTCCGACTGAGCCCAGCGCCAGCCCGAGCCCGAGCCCCAGCGCCACCGTCGTCCCTCTCTCCATCCCGATCGTCCTTCCGAAGGCATCCCCGACCCCGACCCCCGCGCCCACCTCCACGCCGACCCCGTCGCCTACCGGCACGCCCACGCCGGCCCCGACCGGCAGCAGCTGCAGCCTCCCCGCTTCCAACCCGCCGAACCCGAAGTGCACGGACGACCCGTCCGAGCTCTACTCGATCGTCGACGGCGCGCTCACGACCGTCACGCAGACGCGGCCGGAGCTCTTCGACTTCGGCGACACGAAGTGCAGCAACTGCTACTACGTCAAGAACGTGAACGGCTACGTCGCCGCGGTCCAGCAGACCCTCTCCGGGAAGGGCGCGTGCTCCTACTGGGACGGCGAGGAGCTCGGAGTCAAGACCTCGAACGCCTTCAACGAGCAGTTCGACATCCTCCTCGCGAGCGGGCACATGCGGCGGGGCCCCAACTCGTACCGCGGCGTGTGCCGGCCGGCCTTGTTCTGAAGACGGGGCGAGGCTACCTCGGCTCGGGCCAGAGCAGGACGGGAAGGAGGAGGGCGAAGCTCGCGCGACCGCCCTGGTCCGGAACCTCGACCTCGGGCAGGGAGGAGAGGAGGCAGATGTCGGTCACTCCCGCGGGCAGGTCGACGGTCACGCGGAAGATCTCGTCTCCCTCGGCCGCCTGGGGGCGCCTGATCCCGGCCACGAGCCGGGGAGGCGACCCCATGAGGATCCGCATGTCCTCTGCCGACCGGAGCCTCACGCCACCCGCGAGAACGTAGCGGCCCGCGGTCCTCGTCCGCGCGGCGAGGTGGGCCTCGTGACGGGCCCAGGCCACGAGGCGCCCGCCGCGGACCTCGGGCCGGAGGACTCCCTCGCCCTCGCTCACCTGAGGAGCGGCGTGCGCGGCGATCCGCGGGAAGCGATCGAGGCACTCGAAGTAGAAGCGCCGGTGGTCCCCGGCGAGGGACGGGTCGGCGCGACCGCTCTGCAGAGCGTGAGCGAGGAGGAGCGAGCCGCGCAGCTCCTCCGCGAAGTCGGGCACCGTCTGCATCACGAGCCGCTTCTCCGGCCACTGGGCCACGTTCACGAGGACGATCGCACCCAGCGCCATCGGCAGCCACCGGGGCGGTGAGCCCTCGCCACGGGCCGCCCGACGATCGAGGGCCCACGACAGAAGGAAGACGACCAGCGCCTGGTAGGGAAGGGGATAGTACCACAGGCGATGATCGACCCAGGTGACCGGCTCGTGCCGCTCCACCATGATCGCCACCATCGCCACCTGCCCGGCCAGGGCCACCGCAACCCCGGCGAGGCTGGCGGCGAGCCAACCCCGCCGACGCCGCGCGCGCCACGCCCAGGCCGCGCCGGCGAGGGCGGCGGCGGCGGCCAGGACCAGGGGCGGGAGGCCGCCCAGCAGCACCGAGGTCCAGTCTCCCAGCAGCTCGACGGCCGAGAGCCAGGGGGGCCACTGCAGGAGCCGGCCCGGGCGGAGACGCTGGAAGCGGAACTCGGGCCAGTAGCCGTTGAGGGCGTGGATGATCCAGGGACCGAGCACGTAGTTGTAGGCGGTCCACAACGCGATCGCGGTGACCGCGCCCAGCGCGAGGCCGAGGCCGCGGCGAGTCCGGTTCCAGGCCAGGGCGAGGCACAGCGCGAGCACGAGCACGTAGAAGAGGCCCTGGCGGTCGAGCAGGCACATGGCGAGGGCGGCCCCGAGGACCGCGGCGAAGCCCGCCCGGGGGCCGAGCCGGGGACGGCGGTGCTCGGCCACCACGAGCAGCAGCAGGCCCAGCAGCAGGACGGCCACGAGCGGCTTCGTCGCCCGGTAGAGCCAGCCCATCGTGCTCACGAAGACGAAGTTGGAGAGGAAGACGAAGAGCAGGAGCCAGCGCGTCGCCCGGTCCAGGTGCGGCAGCGCCCGGGGCGCGAGTCGCAGGCCGACGACGATCAGGGCGAGCGAGGCCAGGATCGAGCTCACCGGCACGAAGAAGACCACGTCGCGCGACAGGAGCAGGCGCTGCCACTGCGAGTCCAGGAGGTCGATCGCGTAGCTCAGCTCGCGAGCCTCGTAGAAGTCCCAGCCACGCGGGTCGAACACCCTCTGCAGGACGGACCGCTCGGTCCAGTATCTCCGGAGGATGAAGCTGAGGGTCTCGTCGAAGACGGCGTGCCCGCCCCAGAAGAGGGCGGGGGCGGCCACGAAGAAGAGCCCGACCAGGGCCCAGGGCCATTCGCGGCGCGCGCCACCTCCACGCGGGGCCGAGCGGTCGGGCGCCGCGGTCATGGGCGCGCTCCCCGGGCGCCGATCCCCTCGGTCGGGCCGCTCCGGCGGTGCGACCGGGCGAGCCGGGCCGCCTCGCCGACGAGGAAGACGTAGAGGACTGGCTCCACGAAGAACTTGAAGCGCATGTTCTCACCCCTCTCGAAGGCCACGCAGGCCGCCGAGACGAAGAGCACCGGGAGGGCGAGGCCGAGGCCGCGGACGATCTCGGACCGGCTCCGGCCACGAAGCCAGAGGAGGACGCCGGTGGCGAGGAGGAGGGCGAGACGGGCTCCGGAGAAGGTCCAGTCGTACGGCGCTCGCCAGGGCAGGCGGTCGACGATGACGTGGGCGGTCAGGTAACGGCTGGACGGCTCGAAGAAGACGGCGAGGTTCTCGGACAGGGCCCGGAGCGTGCTCCACGGCGGCTCCGAGGCCAGACGATGGAGGCAGCGCCGGGCGAGCTCGCGTTCCTCCCGCAGGTCGGCGAGGCGGTTGAAGTTGTGGGCCCCGCCGATCTTCGTCTCCCGGGTGAGCACCGGAGGAACGCGGCCGCCGGAAAGGCGCGGGAAGAGAGGGCCGAGGGGGGTGTCCATGTCCGAGGAGAACCCGATCGCCGGCTCTTCTCCGAGCGCCTGCAGGCAGCTCGAGCCTGCGAACGACGAGGTCGCCGTCGATCCGAACACGAGGTACTGCTTCGCCATGAACGACCCGACCACTGCGGCGCACGTCACGGCGAAGATCAGGAGGCTCCGGCGCGGGGCCCCGGTCAGGAAGAGGGCGGCGACGAGCACGAGCAGGGCCGGCCACTGGAAGATGGAGCGGACGAAGAAGAGCAGCAGGTAGGCGACGCAGAGCGAAAGGGTGGCGCCGCGGGCGGGCACCCGCCACAGCGAGTAGCAGAGCCAGAGGACGCCGAAGGAGGTGAGGAGGGTACCCTCGAGGTAGGTCGCGTAGAAGATCGCCGCCGGGTGGAGGAGGAAGGCGAGGGCGGCCAGCGCGGCGACCGGGGTGCTCGACCCGAGCCGGGTCAGCCAACGGAAGACGAGCGCCGCCATCGAGGCGTAGACGAGCGTCCAGATCAGGTAGAGGCCGCGGTCCACCCGGACGACGAGAGGCCTCCTTCCGGACCCGGGCCAGAGCCGCGCGAGCAGCGCGCGCAGCCCGTCCAGGAGGGGGGGCTCGATGTGGAGGAAGACGAGGCTCTCGCCGGGTCGCTCACGCAGGTCGACGAGCGAGACCGTCTGCATCATGTCCTCCGACGAGTGCTCCTGGAAGTACGTTCCTCCCTTCGCGAGGGGGAGGTAGTGAGCCTGGAGGCCGAGCATGAAGAGGATGCCGGTCCCGAGGACCGTCAGGGAGGCGAGGCCAGTGGACGCGCGAGCGAGGGCGCCGCGCCGGTGGCCGGAGCCGGGTGCGATCACTCCTCGGCCATGAACGGGTAGCGGTAGTCGCGGGGCGGGCTGAAGGTCTCCTTGACCGCGCGGGCGCTCACCCAGCGAGCGAGGTTCAGCTTCGATCCGGCCTTGTCGTTGGTGCCGGAGGCGCGGGCACCGCCGAACGGCTGCTGCCCCACCACCGCCCCGGTGGGCTTGTCGTTCACGTAGAAGTTGCCCGCCGCGCCGCGGAGGGCTGCAGCGGCCTGCCGCACCGCCGCCCGGTCGTTCGCGAACACGGCCCCGGTGAGGGCGTACGGCGAGGTCCGGTCGACGAGGCCCAGGGTCTCCTCCCACTTCGCGTCGTCGTAGACGTAGGCGGTCACCACGGGGCCGAAGACCTCCTCGCAGAGGAGCCGGTGGCCGGGGTCTTCCGCCTGGACGAGGGTCGGCTCGATGAAGAATCCCTTCTCCGCGTTCGCCCCGCCTCCGGCCAGGACGCGCGCGCTCCTCTTCGCTTCCGCGAGATAGGCGGCGATGCCGTCGAAGGCCTTGCGGTCGATGACCGCGCCCATGAAGTTCCGGAAGTCTCGCACGTCGCCCATCCGGATGTCGTGGATCATGGCCAGGATGCGGTCGCTCACGTCCTTCCAGAGGGACCTCGGGACGTAGATCCGGCTCACCGCCGAGCACTTCTGCCCCTGGTACTCGTAGCCGCCGCGCACGACCGCCACCGCGAGGGCCTGGGGGTCGGCCGAGGCGTGGGCCACGATGAAGTCCTTGCCCCCGGTCTCGCCCACGATGCGGGGGTAGGACCGGTAGCGGTCCATCTGGGCCCCGATCGTCCGCCACATCGAGTTGAAGACCTCGGTCGAGCCGGTGAAGTGGACGCCGGCGAGGTCGCGGTGGTTCAGCACGACGTCGGAGACCGCCGAGGCGGTGCCGGGCACGAAGTTGATGACGCCCGGGGGAAGGCCCGCCGCCTCGAGGAGCTTCAGGATGCAGAAGGCGCTCGGGATCGCGGAGGAGGCCGGCTTCCACACGACGGTGTTGCC
>Ga0335085_10017935_pt1 | contig 10184 bp, 6 predicted proteins | sample Lox_Sample_45_FD_206712 | JGI IMG/M metagenome (GOLD analysis project Ga0335085, IMG submission 206712) | Soil microbial communities from Loxahatchee National Wildlife Refuge, Florida, United States - Lox_Sample_4.5 | ecosystem: Environmental > Terrestrial > Soil > Wetlands | place: USA: Florida... | reverse complement strand
CGAACGCGGCCCGTGTCCTCGCGCTCACCAAACGCGGCATCCGCTGATCCGGGTGTACGCCGCGTTTGTAGACGTAGGGATGGAGCTCCGGCGTGGCCGAGGAAAGCTTCGAGACGATTCCGTTGCGAACGATGGCTCGGCTCGTTTGCTGCCCACGGCCATTGAGCACCGGAGCATCGGGAGGCACATCGCCGCCCCGAGGCGCACTCAGCGCGCCGCCGGCGGAACGTTCTGGTTCAGCCGGAACACGTTCTCCGGGTCGTAGCGGCGCTTCACCTCGGCGAGCCGGTCCCACGTCGATCCGGGATAGGCGGCGTGCACCCGTTCAGCGCCCTCGTTGCCGATGAAGTTCACATACGCGCCGTCCTCCCCTTGACGGAGCGCGGCTGCGGCGTCCTCGACCCAGCGGCGGTGAACGAGATCCTCCTCCGGGGAGGCGTAGGCGGCGGCGACGTTGACCATCAGCCGCCGCTGCCGGTGCGCGAAGGCGGTCGCCTCCGACGGGACGCGCGCCGCGGCGCCGCCGAGCACCCGGATCTGCGCAGCCGCCAGCTGCGCCGTCGAGGCCTGCAGCCGACCGAGGAGGTCCCGGGCGGCGTCCTCGCCGAACGCGTCGGTGAAGAACGTCCGCACGACGGCGCGCGGCGGGACGTCCTGCCTCTCCGCCGGGAACATCTCGATGTAGGGCATCGCCCGGACGAAGTCGGCGACCGGCTGCGCGAGCGCGCGGAGCGGCGCAATCGCACGCACCCCGTCTTCGAGCGGCCCGGCGTGCACGAGCAGCGCGAGCAGGAGAGGCTTGCCCACGAGCTCGGGCGGGACGAACGGCTGAGGCGGCGCGAGGAGGACGTTGGCGATCACCGACAACGCCTCCGGCGCGGCCTCGGCCACGGCGACGAGCCCGGCGAGGGTCTCGGGAGTCGCAGGGAGCGCGAGCATCCCGCCGGTAACCATGTCCACCGGGTGCAGCCGGAAGTCGAAGCGGGTGACGACGCCGAAGTTGCCGCCGCCGCCCCGGATCGCCCAGAAGAGGTCCGGGTGGCGCTCGACGTCGATTCCGAGCACCCGGCCGTCGGCGGTCACGACCTCGGCGCCGAGCAGGTGGTCGATCGTCAGACCGTGCTTGCGCACGAGATAGCCGAGGCCGCCGCCGAGGGTGAGCCCTCCGATCCCGACCGAGGCCGTGTCACCGAAGCCGACGGCGAGACCGTGCGGGGCGGCGGCGCCGGTGACCTCCCCCGAGGTGAGGCCGCCCGCCGCACGCACGACCCGCGAGCCGGCATCGATCTCGAGGGCGACGAGGCCCGCCAGATCGAGGACGATTCCTCCCTCGCTCGCGCCGTGGCCGGCGTTGCTGTGGCCGCCGCCACGGACGGCGAGCTCGAGGCCGGTCTCGCGGGCGACGGAGACGACGTGTGCAACCTCGCCAGCGTCGACGGGCCGCACGATCACCGCCGGACGGCGATCGACCGCGGGCAGGAAGACGCGCCGCGAGGCGTCGTAGCCGGAGTCGGCCGGGCCGACGACGCCGCCGGCGATGTCGGCGCGGAGCTTCGCGATGGAGAGGCGGGACTGCTGTGCCGTGTTCACGTGGGACTCCTCCGGTCGAGGTGCTTCCGTCGCTCCAAGCGTCGCGCCGAGCAAGCGGCCTGCGCCCTACGGGGAACAGCTGTTCAGGGGTGCGGCTACCCGAACTCGTGCTACGAGTCGAGAAAGCGCAGTACCGCAAGAACGCGCCGGTGGTCCTCTGCGGCGGCCGGCAGGCGAAGCTTGGTGAAGATGCTGGTCACATGCTTCTCGACGGCGCGGGGCGAGATGAAGAGTCGCTGTCCAATTGCCTGGTTGGAGCGCCCTTCTGCCATCAGTTCGAGCACCTCGCGCTCGCGCGGAGAAAGCCGTTCGATCGGGTCGTCGCGACGGTTGCGCCCGACGAGCTCGGTGACGACGAGCGGGTCCAACGCCGAGCCTCCTTCGGCGACGCGGTGGACGGCGGCCGTGAACTCGTCGATGTCGGAGACCCGGTCCTTGAGCAGGTAGCCGAGTCCCTGCGCGCTCTCTTCCAGGAGCTCGACTGCGTAGGCGTGTGAGACGTATTGGGAGAGGACGAGCACTCCGGTGCCAGGGTGCTTCGCCCGGATCTCGCGTGCCGCCTGGATTCCCTCGTCGGTTTGCGTTGGTGGCATGCGGATGTCGACGATGGCGACGTCGGGGTGGTAGCTGCGGATCTTGAGCAGCAGCTCGTCTGCGTTCCGGGCTTGCCCGACGACCTCGATCTCTGCCTCCTCGAGCAGCCGCGCGAGCCCTTCGCGCAGCAGTGCCGAGTCGTCGGCGATCACCGCGGAGAGGCACCGCTCGTGGGCGCGGACATTGCGGAGTGGCGGGAAGTCGGCGGGAAGGTCGTCGGCGACGAGCTGGAAGATTCGCTCCGGCTCGCGCAGTCCGCGGAAGTCGAACTCGCCGAGCTCCCGCACGGCCACACCGAGACCGGCCGCCGCCTCCTTCGATGCCAGCACCTGCCCTCCGTGCGCGGCCTGGCAGATGCGTGAGGCGCGGTGGACGTCGAGGCCGACGTAGCCGTCATCCGCCCGCTCCGCCTCGCCGCTGTGAAGCCCGACTCTCACCCGCACATGCTCCTCTGCCGGCCAGTCGCGGACGGCGAACACGCGCTGGATCTCCAGCGCGGCCGCGGCCGCGGACCCGGGGTCGGGGAAGACGCTGAACATCTCGTCGCCGCGGCAGTCGACCTCGCGGCCGCCGCCCTGCTCGATCGCGCGACGCTGCAGCGCCCGTGTCTCGGAGAGGACCGTCGCGAAGCCGGCGCCGAGGCGGTCGGCCAGGCCGCTCGAGTCCTCGATGTCGCTGAAGCAGAAGGTGAGGGTCATACGTTCCCGCCGACCGTTTCGAGGCTCCTCGACCGCATCGGAAGCTCTGCCCGGACGAGCGTCCCCCGCCCCGACGGGCTTTCGATCTGCAGCTCGCCGTCGAGTGCGTCGATGCGGTCGCGCAGACCACAGAGACCAGATCCGCGATCGGCGTCGGCTCCCCCGACGCCGTCGTCGGAGACCTCGACCAGGAGGCGGGTGTCGCCGCACTCGACTCGCACGTGGGCCGAGTCGGCGTGTGCGTGCTTGACGACGTTGGCGAGCGTCTCGGAGACGACGTAGTAGATGGCGGTTTCCACCGGCTCGGGTGGGCGCCCGGGCAGGGAGACGTCGAGCTCGACTGCGAGCGGCGCCCGCGCAGCAAGCACCTCGAGCGCTGCCCCCAGGCCACGCTCGGTGAGAACCGCGGGGTGGATGCCCTGGGCGAGCTCGCGCAGCTCCGTCAGCGCCTCGGCCAGCTCGTCCGCCGCGGCACCGAGCAGCTTCCCGGCCTCGGCCGGCGCGTTGTCGATCTTCGCCTGGGCGAGCCGGAGGGCGACCGAGAGCGCCACGAGCCGCTGCTGCGCACCGTCGTGCAGGTTGCGCTCGAGCCGGCGCCGCTCGGCGTCGCCCGCCTCGACGATGCGCAGACGCGAGGCCTCCAGCTCCTCGCGTGCCTGGGCGCTCGCCACCGCAAGCCCGACCAGCTCCGCGAACGCCTGCATCCGCCGTTCGGTCTCCGGCGGCAGCGAGTCTCCCTCGCGTAGGGCCGCGACGAGTGTGCCCCAGATCGAGCCGGCGACGACGATCGGGACTCCGACGGCCGCGCGGTAACCGAACTCGCGAACCCGCTCCGCGAGCTCGCCGGTCAAGCCCTCGAAGCTGTCGACGCGGGCCGGCGCGCCCGTGTGCAGCACCGTCCACGCCGTGAGCCCCTCCTCGATCGGGAGCGTGCTCCCGATCTCGAAGCCGCCGATCATGTGGCTCCCAAAGCGGCCGACGACGGTGCCGGTCTCGGCGTCGACGAACCGCTCGAGCACGGCTTCGCGGATCCCGAGCAGGCGGCAGACCTCCTCCGTCACGAGCTGGAAGACCTGCTCCGGTTCCGCGTCGCTTGCGACGAGCGTCGCGACCCGCCGCAGCGCGGCCTGCTCCTCGCCGAGCCGGCGCTGCTCGGCCTCGGCGCGCTGTTGTTCGGTGAAGTCGCGCACGATCGTCACGACCTCTCCCTCGCCGCTCGGAACCATCCGAGACTCGAAGCAGCGTGCGACACCGTCGAGGACGAGCTCGTACTCGAGCGAGCTCATCGCGCCGGTCTCCAGCGCCCGCTCGATGCAGGCAAGAACGGCGTCGGCGATCATGGGCGGGAGGACGTCGCGCACGTTGCAGCCGATCAGATCCTCCGCTGGCCGCAGCAGCCCGGAGGGGTCGTCGGCGCGGACGTCGAGGTAGGTGCCGTCGCGGGTGACGCGGAACATCAGGTCCGGGATCGCGTCCAGCAGCGCCCGGTTGCGCACCTCGACCCGCTGCACACTCTCGAGTGCCTGCTCGGTCGCAAGCGCGAAGGCGGCGGCAGCATTGACGGCGTCGAGCAGCTCTGGGCGCAACCGGAGCGAGCGGTCGTGGACGAGCATCCCGACCGGCTCCCTGTGGTGCTCGATCGGCGTCGCCACGCGGGCATCGCCCGCATCGGGAAGTGCGAGCGCGTCGCCCCTCCCGTTGCGATAGGAGCCGTCGCCTTGCTGACGGACGAGCTCGAGGGTTGGATCGCCGAGGGCGCGCCGGAGCGCATCATCGAGGTCGGGCGGCCGGCCGGGCTCGCGCAGCTCCACGAGCAGCTCGCCGACCGCTGCGCGCGAGAGCCGCCCTTGCACGAGCGTGCCGAGGAAGGCGGCCGGCAGCGCGAGCGCGGCGATCAGGGCGAGTCCGAATCCGAGGAGGCCGGCACGCGACGAGAGCGGGGCGAGGACGAGCCCGAGCGAGAAGAGCAGCAGGGCGACCTTCCCCCCGATCAGAACGGGCACCTGCTGGCGGCGGGCCACGACCGTCGCCGCCCGTACGCGTTGGGAGAGCACGAGCACGGCCGCCAGCGCGACCCCGGCTGCGACTGCCGCCTCGAGCTCCTCGAGACCGGTGGCGAGCGAGGCACGCGAGTCGAGCAGCGCGAGGTTCGGCGGGTGGTCGCTGTGGTAGCGCGTGAGCGGATCGAACACGACGGCGAGCGCCTGCAGGGCGAGCACGTCGAGGTAGGCGACGGCGACGAGCAGACTCCGGCTCCTCGAGCCGAGCGTGCCACTGGGGAAGGCGAGGAGCGCGTGCACCAGCACCGCGAAGACGAGGTTGGACGCGAACACGCCGGCCGTGTAGGCAGCCGCCCCGTTTGCCTCGTGGAGGACGCTGATCAGCGACGCGAAGCCGACCGCGGAGAGGAGCAGGCCGAAGCGAGCGTACGGCCGCAGCCTTAGGGCGAGGGAGCCCGCCCCCACGAACGTCAGGCAGACGAGCACGCTGAGGGCCGCCTGCCAGACCGGGTGGGGCGCGATCCTGCTGACGGAGAAGACGTAGACGGCTCCGCCTGTCGCGGCAGCGGCGAGGACCAGCAGCATCGCCGCCGCCGCTCCCAGCCCGGCGACCGGGCCGTCCCGTGCGTGACTCGCCGACGTCGGCGACGCGCGGATCGGCGCGCCTGAGCCGAGTGCCTCTCTGATCATTCCAGCAACCTCTCGAGCGTTGCCCCTGAGAGTTCCCCTTTTGCGATGAAGCCACACGCCCCACTCGCCTCGATCAGCGGACCGTACGAGGAGCGCCCGCGGCTCGAGACGAGGACGATCTTCAGCTCCGGGTCGCCTGCGAGCAGGCGCTCGGCGACCGCGAAGCCGTCGAGGTCGGGAAGCTGAACGTCGAGCAGGACGACCTCGGGCACCAGCTGGGCTGCGAGGGCGAGGGCGGAGGCGCCGTCGTCGGCCTCGCCGACGACGTCGAACCCTTCCTCGGCGAGCAGCTCGCTCGCGGAGCGGCGGAAGCTTGCATGGTCGTCGACGACGAGCACGCGCCGTGCCGGTCGTACCCGCTCGAGCAACTCCCGCTGCTCCGTCCTCATCGCGACCGCCCGCCCCGGCACATTAGTCGGACTCCAGCGCCGGCGCCGTCTCGGGCGCTCGCTCGTGCGCCCGCGTGCGACCGTCACGCCCGGGCTCGACGGTCAGGCTGGGCAGCCACTCGAGCCAGCGGGGCAGGTACCAGTTCCAGTCGCCGAGCAGCTTCATCACGGCCGGCAGCAGCACGGCGCGGACGACGGTGGAGTCGATCAGGATCGCGGCCGCGAGCCCGAAACCCATCTGCTTGATGTCGAGCGTGCGCAGCGTCACGAAGATCGCAAACACGCCGACCATCACGACCGCGGCACTCGTCACCGTCCCCGCAGTCCGCTTGATGCCGGTCGCGACCGCCTCCTCGGTCGTCATCCCGCCGTCGACGAGCTCCTTGATCCGGCTCAGGATGAACACGTGGTAGTCCATCGAGAGCCCGAACAGGATCACGAACATGAAGAGCGGCAGCCACGAGGTGATCGCTCCGTTGGAGTGGAAGCCGAGGATGCCCTCGGCGAAGCGGTGCTGGAAGACGAGCACCAGCAGGCCGTAGGCGGCGCCGACCGAGAGCAGGTTCAGGAGCACCGCCTTGATCGGGATCACGAGCGAGCGGAACGTCACGAGCAGCAGCAGGAAGCAGAGCGCGAGCACGAACGCGAACACGAGCGGTGCGTGGCTCTTCATCTGCTGGTTGAAGTCGTGCGTTCCCGCGGTCTCGCCGGTCACGGCCGCCTGCACGCCGGAGAGCCGGCCGACGCTGGCGGGAATCACCCGGTCGCGGAGCGTCTGCAGCGCGGCGACCGAGGCGCCGTTCGAGCCGTCGCCCTGGAGCGAGATCGAGACGGTCTCGACGGTGCGGGCCGGGTTGATCTCGGTGGAGACCGGCTCGAACATCTTCCCGGTCGCGAGCGCGCGGCGCTTCAGGTCGGCGATCGCCTGCTGTACCCGCGGCGCCGTGACGTCGTCGGCGGCGACGACGACCTTGGCCGGGGTCTGAGCGCCGGGGAAGGCCTGCTGGATCGACTCGTAGGTGCGCACGATCGGCAGCGACTTCGGCAGATCGGTGAAGCTCGGCAGCTGCGTGTGCAGCGTGAGCGTCGGCACCGCCAGCGCGAGCAGCGCACCGCCGGAGAGCACAGCCGAGACGACCGGCCGGCGCAGCACCCGGTCGAGCACGAAGCCCCAGGCACGCGACTCGCCGGCCGGGCGCCGAGCGAGGAACGGGATCCTCCCCTTGTCGACTCGATGCCCGAGCTTCGCCAGCAGGGCGGGCAGGACCGAGAGCGAGCCGATCAGCGCGACCGCGACCATCAGCATCGCGCCGACGGCGATCGAGGTGAAGACGGCGTTGCCGGTGAAGAGCATGCCCGCCATGGCGATCAGCACCGTCAGCCCCGAGATGAAGACGGCGTGCCCGGAGGTGCCGGCGGCCTTGGAGAGCGCATCCCGCGGCGACAGGCCGCGTGCCCGCTCCTCGCGCTCGCGGCGCAGGTAGAAGAGCGAGTAGTCGACCCCGACCGCCATCCCGATCAGCAAGATCACGGATTGCGTCGCGCTGCCGGCGGCGACGACGTGGCTCGCGAGCGCCGAGAGCCCGATCGTCGCCAGCACCCCGGAGAAGGCGAGGAGCACCGGCAGCCCGGCGGCGACGAGCGCCCCGAACGCGACCAGCAGAATGATCAGCGTCACCGGTAGCGATGAGTACTCGGCCCGCTGGAAGTCCTTGCTCAGTGTGTTGTTCAGCTCGTGCGTCGAGCTGGCAAAGCCGAACTCCGCCACGGTGAAGCCGGGGTGCCGCTGCTGAACGCGGCCGACGGCGTCGAGAACCGGCTGCACCTTCTTGTCTGCCTTGTCGACGTCGCCGCGGATCTCGAACTGCACGAGCGCGGAGCGGTGGTCCTTCGAGACTTGCCCGCCGTTTGCGGGATCGAGCGGCGAACGGACGCGCTGCACCTGCGGCAATCCGGACACCGACCGCGCGACGTCGGCGACGGTGGCGCGGAACGCCGGGTCGCCGATGCTCTGCGTCTTCGACTGGACGAGCACGCTCTCGCCGGCGCGGTCCGGGAAGCCGGCGTCGCGCAGGATCCGCTCGGCCGTCCTCGACCCGCCCGCGGCGGTGTCCGCCTGCTTCAGCATCTTCGTGCCGGCGACCGCACCGAGCGCGATCGCGACCACACAGAAGGCGACCCACGTCGCGACGGCTGCCTTCCAGTGGGCCGCGCTCCAGCGTCCGGCACGCGCAGCGATGTTGACGTTCATCTTGCCTCCTCAGCTCTCACTGTCATTCGAGTCAGGGTGCCCGTGCAGCGCGGAGCCGCCAGTGGGGCGGCCCGGCGAAACGGGGTGCGGGGATCCGTACTCCTCCGAGACGACGCCGCTGCCGGTGAGAGCCGCGCGCCCACTACGCGCGGCTCTCGGGTCTCTGGACCGTCCGGTCACGCGGCAGCCTCGAGCACCGCCTCCTCGGCGGGCGCCTCAGCCTGCTCGCCGAGCTGCGGCTTCGACTCGACGAGGAGCGTGCAGAGGAGCGCGGCCAGCAAGGCGACGGCGGCGAGCGCGTAGAAGGCGATCGCGAAGCCGTGGGTCAGTGCGGGGCCGCCTCCCGGGCTCGCGCCGGGATGGGCGTCGAGGTAGCGGCTCGTGTACGTGGCGGCGATGGTGGTGGCCGCGGCGACGCCGATCGCCCCGCCGATCTGCTGGCTCGTGTTGATCAGGCCCGACGCGATGCCTGCATCGGCGGAGCGGACGCCGGCGAGGGCGCCGATCGTCATCGGGATGAACGCGAACGCCATCCCGATCCCGCTGAGCAGGAAGGCCGGGAAGATGTCCCAGAAGTAGTGCCCGTCGACGGGAAGGCGGGCGTAGAGGACGAGTCCGGCCGCAACGAGCAGCAGCCCCATGGGAAGCACCGGCCGGATACCGACCCGCAGCGCGAGCGCCTGTGAGAGGTTCGCGAATACGATCACCGCGAGCGTCAACGCGACGTAGGCGACCCCGGTCTGCAGGGCCGAGTAGTGCAGCACCTGCTGCATGTAGAGCGTCAGCAGGAAGAACTGCGAGAACACGGCGCCGCCCAGCAGCAGCCCGCCGACGTTCGAGCCCGTGAGCGTGCGCAGCCGGAACATCCGCAGCGGCAGCAGCGGCGCGCTCGAGCGTGCTTCGATCGCCACGAAAGCAACGATCAGTCCGGCGGACGCGGCGAGCAGGCCGATCGTCTCGCCCGTCCCCCAGCCGTGCTGGACGGCGCGGGTCATCGCGTAGACGAGCAGCATCAGGCCGCCGGTGATCGACGCCGCGCCGGGCAGGTCGAAGTGCCGATGGGCGACCTCCGCCCGGCTCTCGCCCACCAACCTGGGCGCGAGCACGAGCACGAGTGCGCCCACGGGCACGTTGATGAAGAAGATCCACGACCAGCTGAGAGAGCTGGTGAGCGCCCCGCCGAGCAGCACGCCGGCGGCGCCGCCGCTGCCGGAGACCGCCCCCCAGACGCCGAGGGCGAGGTTCCTGTCGCGCCCCTCCTCGAAGGTCGTCGTCAGGATCGAGAGCGCTGCCGGCGAGAGCAACGCCGCCCCGAGGCCCTGCAGGGAGCGGAAGGCGATCAGGGAGCCCTCCGACCAGGCGAGCCCGTCGAGCAGCGAGAAGGTCGTGAAGAGCGCCAACCCGGCCATGAAGAGCCGGCGGCGGCCGAGCAGGTCGGCCATCCTCCCGCCGAGCAGCAGCACGCCGCCGAACAGGATCGAGTAGGCGGTCACGACCCACTGCAGGCTCTCCTGGCTGAAGTGCAGGTCGGTCTTGATCGTCGGCAGCGCCACGTTCACGATCGCCACGTCGAGGACGACCATGAACTGCGCGGCCACGATCACCGCCAGCGCGATCCAGCGCCGGCCGTCCTGCTCCACAGCCGGGGCAGGGCTTGCGAGAACGCTCATCTCGGACTCCCCTCTGCGTCGTTTCTCATCTCCTCGAGGCTGCCCGCCGACTGCGACGCAACGCCATACGGTGGTCAGGCTTTCGCCGGTGCGGCTAACCGAACTCGTGCAGCGGCCGCAGGCGCCTCGCATCGCCTCGAGACTCGGGCCGAGCCCGCGTCACCCACGAGGCCGCGAGGAGAGAGACCGCGGCGACCCCGGCGCCTGTCGCCGCATCGAAGAAGAAGTGGTTGCCGGTCGCGACGATCACGAACAACTGCAGCGCCGGATAGACGGCGCCGAGGACGCGCAGGATCGCCCGT
>Ga0335085_10017934_pt1 | contig 10184 bp, 11 predicted proteins | sample Lox_Sample_45_FD_206712 | JGI IMG/M metagenome (GOLD analysis project Ga0335085, IMG submission 206712) | Soil microbial communities from Loxahatchee National Wildlife Refuge, Florida, United States - Lox_Sample_4.5 | ecosystem: Environmental > Terrestrial > Soil > Wetlands | place: USA... | reverse complement strand
ATCTCCTGGTTCGGCAGATGATCGAAACGGCGACGGGCGCGGACATCGAGACGGCGCTGCGGCGGCTGGTGTTCGATGCGCTCGATCTTCGATCGGTCCGCCGCGTCGCGAGCGCCGCGGATCTGGCGGCGACGACGTGGGGCAATCGTCGCGGCTACGATCCCGGCTGGGTCTATCATGGGTTGCTTGGGGGAACGCCGGCCGATGCCGCGGCCTTTCTGCATCGCTTGATGGCGGGCGAGGTCCTGCCGGCGGAGCTGCTTGCGGAGATGCGGAGCGTGCATCCGATCGGCGGGCCGGTGGCGGGGCGGCCGTGGCAAACGACCGGCTACGGGCTCGGCCTCATGATCGGCGAGATGGCGTCGACGGGACGCGCGATCGGCCACTCCGGCGGCGGGCCCGGCAGCGTCTGCGCGGTCTATCATTTCGCCGACCGGGCCGTGCCCTGCACCGTCGCGGCCTTTGCCGAGGCCGATGACGAAGGCGTGACCGAACTCGAAGTCGCGCGGCTTGCCGGCCCGGGCTGAGCCGCTCCGTCAGGTCGGCGGCACGTAGCCCTTGGGCGCTTCCTGCATCAGCGCCAGCACGTGGCCGTCCGGGTCCTTGAAGAACGCCATCCAGAGATCATGGTCGTCCATCTTCGCGATGAGGTGCGGCGGCCCGTCGAATGCAACGCCGCGGCCCGAAAGTTCGCGCACGGCGAGCGCGATGTCGGCGCAGCGGAAATAGATCACCGAGGCGCGCGGCTGCGTGTTCGCGCTTTTCTCCAGCAACAGCCGCACGCCCGCGCAGTCGAAAAAGCTGAGATCGCCGTAGCGGAACAGCTTGGTGAGGCCGAGCGCCGTTCCGTAGAACTGCTCGGCACGATCGACATCGCTGACGCCCAAGCCGATCTGGCCGATGTGGCTGATGTCTAGGCGCATGCGCTTCTCCTTCAGCGGTTGGCGCCTTCGAGCGCCGCCTGCACCGCCGCGGTCACTTGCGCCGTGGTCGCGCTGCCGCCGAGATCGGGCGTGTGCAACGCCGGGTCGGCGGTGACGCGCTCGATCCCGGCCATCAGGCGCCGCGCCGGGGCGGCCTCGCCCAGATGCTCGAGCATCAGCGCCGCGGTCCAGAAGGTGGCGACCGGGTTGGCGATGCCCTTGCCGACGATGTCGAAGGCGGAGCCATGGATCGGCTCGAACATCGAGGGGAAGCGGCGCTCCGGGTTGAGGTTGGCAGTGGGCGCCACGCCCAGCGATCCCGCGAGCGCCGCGGCCAGATCGCTCAGGATGTCCGCGTGCAGATTGGTCGCGACCACCACGTCGATCGAGCGCGGCTTCAGCACCATGCGCGTCGTCATGGCATCGACCAGCTCGCGGTCCCAGGTGACGTCCGCGAACTCTCGCGCCACTTCGGCGGCGATCTCGTCCCAGAGCACGAGCCCGTGGCGCTGCGCGTTCGACTTGGTGACCACGGTCAGGTGCTGGCGCGGCCGGCTTCGCGCGAGCGCGAAGGCAAAGCGCATGATCCGCTCGACCCCGGCGCGGGTGAAGATCGCGGTCTCGGTCGCGATCTCCATCGGGAAGCCGCGATGCGCGCGGCCGCCATGCCCGGCATACTCGCCCTCGCTGTTCTCGCGCACGATCACCCAGTCGAGATCGCCGGGGGCCAGATTGCGCAGCGGTGGCGTGATCCCCGGCAGGACGCGCGTGGGGCGCACATTCGCGTACTGGTCGAGCCCCTGGCAGATCGGCAGGCGCAGGCCCCACAGCGTGACATGGTCGGGAATGCCGGGATCGCCCACCGCGCCGAAGAAGATCGCGTCGTGCTGCTTGAGGCGCTCGAGCCCGTCCTCCGGCATGAAGCGCCCGTGCGCACGATAGAAATCCGAGCCCCAGGGAAGGTGATCGACCGCGAGGCGAAAGCCGCCATCGACCTTCGCGGCGGTCTCGAGCACGGCGAGGCCGGCGGCGATCACCTCCTTGCCGATGCCGTCGCCGGGGATGGCGGCGATCTTGTACTCGCGCATGCCTCAGCGGTTGCGGCGCTGTGGCCGCGCCGTCTGGCGCCGCGCCACCAGCGGGCTCGCCTGGTGGTGCACCATGCGCCACTTGCCGCCCTCGAGCACGAACATGTTGGTCGCGACGAGATGGCCTTCGGCCAATTCCTCCTCGCAGACGACGACGGCGAACTCGCCGTAGAGGAAGGCCTGATCGTCGTAGCACATGACGCGGGTCGGCTCGGGATTGGTGAGGATGTTGCGCCAGCTCTGCATCACCGCCTCGCGCCCATTGAGCGCAGGCCAGCCGGGATGGATGCACAGGACGGGCGCGGCCCGCGACCACAGCGCGTTCATCGCCGGGAAGTCGCGGCTCGCAAAGGCGCGATAGAATTCGAGATTGGCGGCCAACACCGCGTCTTTTTCGGTCATGGTTAATAAGATGTCGCACGCGCCGGGCCGGAAAGCCAGCCCTGCGGCAGTTTGGCCTTGTCCATCCCCTTGCGCCCGGCAGGGGTCTCGGCCTATATTGCGAACGCTTCGCAATTGCAGTGTGGCGCGCCATGTTGGCCATCGCCGTGATCGTATTCCGTGAAGTGGTCGAGGCGGCGCTGGTCGTCGGCGTGGTTCTGGCCGCCAGCCTTGGCGTCGTGGGACGGACACGCTGGGTCGCGGGCGGCATCGTCGCCGGCGTTCTGGGCGCCTCGCTGGTCGCGGCCTTCACCGGCGAGATCGCCGACGCCCTCGACGGGATCGGGCAAGAGGTATTCAACGCCGGCGTGCTGTTCGGCGCCGTCGCCATGCTGGGCTGGCACAATGTCTGGATGAACCGGCACGGCCGCGAGATGGCGGCGGAAGCGCGCAATATCGGCGCCGCGGTGCGCGCCGGCGCGCGGCCACTCTACGTGCTGGCCGTCGTGGTCGGGCTCGCGGTGCTGCGCGAAGGCTCCGAGGTGGTGCTGTTCGTCTACGGCATCGCCGTGGCGCAGGGCACCAGCGGCGTGGCGCTGCTGTCGGGCGGACTCCTCGGTCTCGTCGGCGGCGTGGCGCTCGGCGCCGCGATCTACTACGGGCTCTTGACCATTCCGCTGCGGCATCTCTTCACCGTGACCAGCCTCATCGTGCTGCTGCTCGCGGCCGGCATGGCGTCGCAGGGCGCGGCGTTTCTGCTGCAGGCCGATCTGGTGCCGCCGCTCGGCGGCCAGTTGTGGGACACCTCGCGCATCCTCACCGAGCAAAGCCTGCTCGGCCAACTCCTGCATGTGCTGATCGGCTATGTGGCGCGCCCCGCCGGCATCCAGGTCGCATTCTATCTCGGCACGCTGCTCGTAATCGGCGGCCTCATGCTGAGCGTCGGCCGCCGCCGCCCATTGGCGCGCGCGGTCGCCTAGCCGTCCTTCGCGTTCGCCAGCAGCACGTCGTCGAGCCGCGCATTCTCCGCGTAGCGGGCCAGGTCCTTCGGCCGGGCCGGGTCGACCACGAGCCGGTCGTCCGGCTCGACCGCACCGACCACCGTGCGGATCGGCACCACGCCGGCCCAGACGGGGAAGGCGTAATCCTCGGCGTCGTCCTCGACGCCGCCGCCGCGGATCTTGGCGCTCGCGTCTTCGATCGTCATGGCGATCACGCCGATCGCATCGAGTTCGGCGTCGTGATAGGGGCGGAGCACCTGAGCGCGCCCCGGATAGAGGCGGTTGACGAACGCGTCCATCGCGTGCCGTTTCGCCTCGCGGCTCTCGACGAGCGCGGTGCGGCCGAACGCCATCACCGAACGGTAGAGCGCCGAGTGGTGGAAGCCGGAGCGCGCCGCGACCAGCCCGTCGAGATGGCTCACCGTGACGCAGACTGCCAGGCCCTTGCCCTGCAGCTCGATCATGCGGCTGCGCGCCGAGCCGTGCCAGAACAGCGTCCGGCCGTCGCGCCAGAACGCGGTCGGCGTGACATGCGGCTCGCCGTCGATCACGTAGCCGACATGCGCGAGCACCGCGGCGTCGAGGATGCCGAACACCGTCGCCTCGTCATGAAAGCCGCGATTCGGCCGGCGCCTGAGCCGCGTCTTTGCCGTTCGCGGGAAACTCTCCGTCATCGCGCACCGCCTTGTCTTGCCGCGCGATGATGCACCACGGAGACACGGAGAGCACGGAGGTTTCGTTTCCTCCGTGTCCTCCGCGGCATGTGCACGAAAAAACCCGGTTGCCCGGCACGGCAAAGTCCAATAGGTCTCGGGCAGGGAGGTGCGCCATGGCGCAATTCGCGATGCGGCTCTTCACCGACCGGCTGGCGGCGGGATCGGAGCTCGCGCTCGAGGGTGGCGCGCGCCGCGTGCTGTACGTGGCCGAGGGCGGCGTCGGCGTGACCGCAGGCGAAAGCGTCGCCGCGCTCGGCGCCAATTCCGCCTGGTACGGCGGCCCTGCGGTGCTGCGCGCCGGGGCCGCGGGCGGGCGCGTACTGCGCTACGAGCTGGGGGACGGAACCGCCGCGGGTCAAGGCGTCGAGACGAGCCTCACGCTGCAGGCCAACGTGAGCCTCGATCCGGCCGCCGCCTATCTCATCCGCTGCGATCGCGTCGAGTTCCCGCCGGGCGGCGTCGCCTACACCCACACGCACCAGGGGCCGGGCATTCGCTGCCTGCAATTGGGACGTATCCGGATCGACACCGGCGGCGCTTCGCACCACTGCCAGCCGGGCGAGGCCTGGTTCGAGAGCGGTCCCGATCCGGTGTTCGCCGCTGGCTCCGAGACCGAGGCCACCGCCTTCGTGCGCGTGATGCTGTTGCCGCGCGAGTATCTCGGGCGCAGCTCGATCCGCTACGTCAAGCCCGAGGACCAGGACAAGCCGAAGCGCCAGAGTTACCAGATCCACATCGACGCGCCCTTGACGCTTCCGGGGAGACCGGCATGAGCACGCATCCGCGCCGCACCGGCGCGCAGATTCTGATCGACCAGCTCAAGATCCACGGCGCCGACACGGTGTTCTGCGTGCCCGGCGAAAGCTATCTCGCGGCGCTCGACGCGGTGCACGACGCGAACTCGCTCCGCCTCGTCGTCTGCCGCCAGGAGGGCGGCGCGGCGATGATGGCCGATGCCTACGGCAAGCTCACGGGGCGGCCGGGCATCGTGTTCGCGACGCGCGGCCCCGGCGCCTGCAACGCGAGCTCGGGCGTGCACGTGGCGATGCAGGACTCGACGCCGCTCATCCTGTTCATCGGCCAGGTTGGGCGCGGCATGAAGAGCCGCGAGGCGTTCCAGGAGGTCGATTACCGCCAGATGTTCGGCGGCATGGTGAAATGGGCCGACGAGATAGACGACCCGCGCCGCGTGCCCGAGCTGGTGAGCCGCGCCTTCCATGTCGCGACCGGCGGCCGACCCGGGCCGGTGGTGCTGGCGCTGCCCGAGGACATGCTGACCGAGGAGTGCGAGACTGCGGACGGGCGCCCCTACGAGCGGGTCGAGCCGCATCCGGGCTTGGCACAGATGCGCGATTTCGCCACGGGGCTCGCGCAGAGCCGGCGGCCGCTGATGCTGCTGGGCGGCAGCCAATGGGATGCGGGCGCGGTCGCCGCGATCGAGCAGTTCGCCGCCGCCAACAAGCTGCCCGTGTGCTGCGGCTTCCGCCGCCAGGACCGGTTCGGCAATGCGCACCCGTGCTATGCCGGCGATGTCGGGCTCGGCGTCAATCCCAAGCTCGCCGCGCGCATCAAGGAAAGCGATCTGCTGATCGTCGTCGGCGCGCGCCTGGGCGAGGCGACCAGCGGCGGCTACACGCTCGTCGACATTCCCGTGCCGCGGCAGCGTCTCGTGCACGTGCACCCCGATCCCGAAGAATTGGGCCGCGTCTATGCGCCGTTCCTCGCGATCAACGCGAGCCCGCGCGCTTTCGCCGCATCGCTCGCGGTCCTCGCGCCGGTCGCCGATCCGCCGTGGGCCGCCACGGCGGCGGCGGCGCATGCCGAGTATCTCGCGTGGCAAGAGCCGGTGCGCGGGCCCGGCGACCTGCAGATGAGCGAGATCGTGCGCTGGCTCAGCGAGCATCTGCCGGACGATGCGATCATCTGCAACGGCGCCGGCAACTTCACCACCTGGGTGCATCGCTTCTACCGCTACCGCCGCTTCGGCACGCAGCTCGCGCCGACCAGCGGCTCGATGGGCTATGGCTTTCCGGCGGCGGTCGCAGCGAAACTCGCCTATCCCGATCGCACGGTGGTTTGCGTTGCGGGCGACGGCGATTTCCTGATGACCGGGCAGGAGCTCGCCACCGTGATGCAGAACGAGCTCGCGCTCATCGTGCTCGTCGTGAACAACGGCATGTACGGCACGATCCGCATGCACCAGGAGCGCCACTATCCCGGCCGCGTCGTCGGCACCGCGCTCTACAACCCGGATTTCGTGGCGCTTGCGCGCGCCTACGGCGCGCATGCCGAGCTCGTTGTGCGCACCGCGGACTTCGCATCGGCGTTCGAGCGCGCGCGGGCGTCCGGCAAGCCGGCTCTCCTGGAGCTGAAGCTCGATCCGGAGGCGCTCACCATCAGCCAGACGACCGCACAGATTCGTGCGGCGGCGATGGCGGCCGCGCGCGCTTAATCCCGCGCGCGCTGCGCGGCGGGATGGGCGCCCGCCTGCGCGGTCGTGAAGGCGAGGATGCAGCCGATGATGAACACGGCAATGACCGACGAGGAAGCGATGCGGCTCAGCGCGAGGCCCCCATCGCCGTGCGGCTTGGTCAGGAGATCGCCCAGCGTGGCGCCGAGCGGCCGGGTCAGAATGAATGCCGCCCAGAACAGCAGCGTGCGCGACAGGCTGGCGAAGAAATAGGCCGCCACGAGCAGCGCGAGTGCGCCGGCGAACACCAGCGCGCCGCCGCTGAAGCCGAGGCCGGAATCATCGGCCAGGAAGTCGCCGAGCGCCGTGCCGAGCGTGTTCGAGAACAGGATCGTCACCCAGTAGAACAGCTCGGCCTTGGGCGTGGTGATGGCGTCGACCGCGATCGAACCCGTCGCATAGCGCCACGATCCCAGCACGACCATCAAGATCGCGAACAGGAGGAGCGATCCTCCGACATAGCCGATGCCGAGTGAGCGGTCCGCGAAGTCCGCCATCGTCGTGCCGACGGTGGTGGTCGCGACGATGACCGCCCAGTAGAGGAAGCGGTGGAAGCGCGTCGCCGCGACCTGGGCCGTGACCGCGACGACGAAGCACGCGAAGAAGATTGCACTGCTCACCGCGTAGCCCAGGCCCATCGTCATGGACAGCGCGTCGCCCGCGGTCTCGCCCAAGGTCGTGGCGGCGATCTTGATCACCCAGAACGCGAGCGTGACTTCGGGAACCTTGCTCGCGCGGATGGCGTGCGTGGCGTCCATGCCATTCCCCCGACCGTTCGTGAACGATGGTTGGCAGGCGATTGTGGCAAAAAATCTGTCAACCGCGCGATGCGGTCATTTCCCGTAATTCTTCGCGAGATAGTCGATGATCTTGTTTGCGTCCTCGGGCGCGATCGGCGCACCGAACGGACCGATCATCTTGTTGACCTCGGCGGTCCAGACCTGGCGGCTCATGAAGACCGAGTTGGTGCGGATGTAGTCGAGGCTGTGGCAAGCGCCGCAATTCCCCTCGACCGCGTCGCGGCCGGGCGCGTCCTTGAGCGCGACGGGCTTCTCCTCGGCATAGGCCGCGGCGGAAGCGGTGAGCAGCAGCGCGGCGATCGCGAACTTGATCATGGCGAGCCTCACGACACTGCGACGGTGAGCGGCCGGGGCACGTTGTTGTGGTATCCCGCCGGATTGAAGATCAAGGTTTCCGCCTGCGTCTGGCCGGCACGGTTCGAGGCGCGGGCAAGCACGGTGTACCGTCCGGCCTTCGCCGGCGTGAAGCGGAAGCTCCAGGGCCGGAAGGAGAAGCGGCCGCTGTCCTTGCCGAGCGCGGCGTCGCGCCACAGCTTGCCGCCGTCGCTCGACACTTCGACGCGGCTGATGCCGTAGCCCCCGTCCCAGGCGATGCCGCGGACCTTGACCGCCTGGCCCGCCTTGTGCCGCTGTCCCGGTGCCGGCGCGGTGATGATCGAGTTCACCACCATCTCTGTGATCGGCGTGTTGGCCGGCGTTTCCTGGGTGAGGAAGCGGTCGATCACCGGGAATTTTCCGGTCGGGATGCGGTAGGCGCTCTTCATCCAAAACCCGTCGAACGGCTTCGCGACCGCGTCGATCGAAACGAGATGCTTCATCCAGTAGGTCGCGGTCCAGCCGGGCACGATGAGCCGCATCGGCGCACCGTTGAGCAGCGGCAACGGCGCGCCGTTCATCGAATGCGCGATGATCGTGTTCTCGTCGAGCGCTTTCCATACCGGGATGCTCTTGATGAAGTCCGGAGTCTTGTCGATCACCGGCCCGTCGGTGCCGTTGAGCACCAGCTCGATCGCCTCTGGCTTGAGCCCGACTTTGGCCAGCACGTCCTTGAGCCGCGCGCCTTTCCAGATCGCATTCCCCATCGCGCCCAGGCCCCATTGCACGCCGGGAACGTGCGGATCGGAAAGCCCGCGTCGATTGCCCGAGCATTGGCACACCGCCGCGACCTCGACCTGCGGAAAGCCCGATTGCAGCTCGGCGAGCGTGAGCTCGAGTATTCCTGATGCCGCTTCGCCGCCGATGCGCAGCTTCCAAGCCTGCGCATCTATCTGATCCGGTATTCCCGCTAGGTGATAACGCACGAAGAATGCGTCGTTGGGAGTGAAGACCTCTTTGAAATAGCCGACCGGCGTCTCGTAATTGGGCGGTCGGTAGGACAGCTTGATCAGCGGCTTCTTGCCGGGAAGCGCGTCAAGCGCCGCCGTATCGTACTCGCCGCTTGGCAGCCCGCTCGTGAGCGGTGCGCCCTGTGCCGCCGCGAGTTGGGGCAACAGGCCCGTTCCCATTGCGAGTGTGCTGCCTGCTCCCTGGAGCAGCCGGCGCCGTCCGATCATGTGCGTTTCTCCCGGTTTTTATTACATTGTCGACGGTGGAGAATTTTTGCAAGGAATTCCTCAGCGTGCGTCGGTTCGCCGGCGCCACCAGATGCGCGCGCCGACGCCGGCGATGATCAAGGCGGCGAGGGCGAACAGGAACGGCTCGATGCGGCCCACGCCGCTGATGAAGTCCATGACCTGCTGGCCCAGCCAGTAGGCGAGCAGCCCCCACCAGCCAACCCATAGCGCCGCGCCGATCGCGTTGAAGAGAAGAAAGCGCGGCCACGGCATCGACAGCGTGCCCGCGACGATCCCGTTCAATTGCCGCAGCAGCACGACGAAGCGGGCGAAGATGATGACGACGTCGCCGTGCCGGTCGAAGAACCGCTCGACGTGCTGCAGCTTGGTGCTGGTGATGCCGACGCGATAGCCGTAGCGCGCGACGAGATGGTGGCCGCCGTACTTGCCGATCGCCCAGCCGATTGAATCGCCGACCACCGCGCCGAGCCAGGCGAGCAGCAGGAGCCAGGTGATGTCGAGCGTGCCGTGCGCGGCCGCGATCGCGCCGGCGATCAGCATGGTCTCGCCCGGCGTCGGCAGGCCGAAATCTTCGAGCAGGATGCCGGCGGAAACGGCGATGTAGCCATAATCGGCGATGTAGGGCTGCACGTCGCCAAACAGGCTCATGGTGACGCACGTTGCCCGGGGGCCGCGATCCTGTCCAGGCTTGACTCTTTCGCTCAATGAGAACAAAAATAGAACATGAACGGAGGCACGAAGCCGGCCGAGCTGGCGGCGCTGCGGCAGCGGCTGGCGCACATCGAACGCGGCGGTCAGACGGAGGCGCCCGGGCTGCCGTTCGGCGTGGCGGCGATCGATGCCGTCCTGCCCGGCGGTGGTCTGGCACGGGGCGCGCTGCACGAGATCCACGGGCTGGGCGCGGCCGAGGAGGAAGGGGCGGAGGCCGCCGCCTTCCTCGCGGGCATCCTGGCGCGGCTCGAGCCCGGCCGCCCGGTACTGTGGTGCCTCGCCGGCGCCGACCTCTATGCGCCGGGGCTGGCGGCCTCTGGGCTCGCGCCGGAGCGGCTGCTGCTGGTGCGCGCCCCGGAGCGCGCGCTGCTCTGGACAATGGAGGAGGGGCTCAAATGCCGCGCGCTGGCCGCCGTGGTGGGCGAAGTCGAGGCACTGCCGGGCACGGCCAGCCGCCGGCTGCAGCTCGCGGCCGAGGCCACCGGCGTCACCGCCTTTGCCCTGCGCCGCCGGCGCCGCG
>Ga0335085_10017932_pt1 | contig 10185 bp, 11 predicted proteins | sample Lox_Sample_45_FD_206712 | JGI IMG/M metagenome (GOLD analysis project Ga0335085, IMG submission 206712) | Soil microbial communities from Loxahatchee National Wildlife Refuge, Florida, United States - Lox_Sample_4.5 | ecosystem: Environmental > Terrestrial > Soil > Wetlands | place: USA... | reverse complement strand
AGGAGAACGCCATGCCACCGATCCTCCCAACCCGCTCGCCACCACCGCCGCGACATCGATATTGGCGCCCTTCACGTACGTGAGCCAGGCCTCGCCCTTCTTCTGGTTCAGTCGGTCAGCGCGATCTCGGTCCGCTCCGCCTCGATGTGGGACCAGCCGCGGTCGATCAAGTTGGTCGCCTTCTTCGGCGCTTCAAGCGTCTTCTCGGTCTGGCTCGCGGCCTTCGCTTCCGCTGCTCCGCCCGACCTGCCGACGCATACAGGCAGCACATCCGCGATTGGATGCTCACGGCGGCCAGACACGCACCTTGTTGATGATCCTCACCCTGAACCCTCGGGGGTTGTAGTACTGGAACTTAGGCGGATCCCCCGCGTAACGCGGGAGCGCCCCGGGCTGGTCCGAAATCTTCCCCATGGCAGCCGGCTCATTCTCCTCGAGAGTCACGTCGTACTTGTAGACGGGGCCTTCGCCGTACCACTCTTGAGCCAGTTGACCCCCTCGCTGTCCCCAGTCCCAGTCCTCTTCGGGCACACGCGCAAGCCACTTGAAGTTCGATTTGTCACCTCTCCCGAACGCCTGGAAGATCTCTTCCGGCTGGACGTCGTCGGGATTCATCGGAGGTCCGATCTCGACGAACCGATCCATCGGCTGTGTCTGAGCAGTCCCCTCCACCGGCACGCCAGTCCTATCCTCGAGAGCTCGACGGACGTCGGGTGGCATCTCACCTTTTGCAGATGGCCACTCCCGCTCACCGCGCATATTGGGCAGGTGGGGCTCCTTACTTCCGCCACCTGGAGCAGCCAGCCCCTCGGCCATCCCTCCAAGTAACGCTCCGACCCACACACTGCCCATGAGAGCCTGAAACTGGTGTTCCTTATCGATTCGGAATGGCTGGTAGTGGGGTTTGTATTCCTCAGGGACTGCCGAATAGACTGGCCCTAGGAAGTATCCGAGACCTTCCTCTCCCATTTCCGCGAGCGCATTCACGCCCCCTTTCGCAACGGCCGCCACATCGCTCAATTCGATCTTCGCCGTGTGCTCGGCAAACTTGGGGTGCCGTATAGCTTCCCAGTGCCGTGCTTGCCGCCGTGCTTCCTCTTGCGCTTCTACCTTCGGGTCGTTGTAGGTGTAGGTCAACTTCTCGGGGATTGCATCGCCTTGAGGCAGAGGGATAACGCCGCTGTCCAATACAGCCTGCAAGTTCCTTTCGTCGTCGAGCGCGGCCTGTACCCCGACGGCGTAGCCTGAGCGGTACCCATCCGAGAACAACAAATCAGACGAGGGTGCTTCCTTACGTGCAGCGGCTTGACGTCCCGTCTCGTAGTCGTCCCGCCACTGCTTGTCCTGAGCCTCAGTTGGAACTGCTTGCCGTTGCACGCAGGCGCGGTTCGGGGCAACGTGGGTGGACGAGGAGGCACGGAGCGACATGTCGGCTGCGGCCTCGCGTTCGCTCACGTGGTCGCCTGGTACGAGCCGTCCCGCGTAGGCCGAAACTTCCTGGCGTCGTTGCTGCAAGACGTGCGCCAACTCATGGTGTAGAAGCCTACGGCCCTCTGTGGTGTCAGCGGCATAGCTGCCGGCTGCGAAGTAGATGTCATCACCACGCGTGAAGGCCTCAGCTCCAAGGTCCGCGGCAAGGGCCGCGGCGGCGCTATCTCTATGGATTCGAACTCCGCTGAGATCCGACTTCGACTCGGCGCGATATTCCCGGTGGGTCAACTGATCCAGCGGTTGGCCAGGCAAGCGATCAGCGAGTGCCTCTCGGACGGCCTGCTCCGAGGGACGGAGTGCCAGCATGGTTGCTGCCGCACCCGAGGCCGACCCACCGGCAGCCCTTGTCGCGGCTTTCTCTGTGGCCGGTCGTAAACGCGTGGAGTGCCTCGCGGCCGACGACGGCGCATCTTCGCCGCGGCCCGCGCTCTTTGCGAGATGAACAGCGGTCCTCATAGGCCGATGGTCTACACAGAAGGCGTCACCGCCGCGTCACCGAGACCGCGAACTCGCTCCCCGGCGGCCCTCGAAGCGTGCTTGGGAGCCCGGCCGCATAGCCTGAACCCCACTGCCCTTAGTGGCCATCTAGCCGCTGAAGGGCGGCGGCGGTAGCTTGACGAGTAGTCGCCGGGGTGTGTGTCAGCGCGTCCCGTTCGGATCGCCCGCCCCGGCATCAACGGTTGTCCCCGTATCGAGGAAAGGTCGACCGCGTCGAGAACTAATCCGCCGTCATGGCGGACGGATCTGAGCAGAGCAACCAATCCGAAGTGGGGTCCACCGCTGCCCAGGAAGAGCCGCCGCCCTGGAACGAGGCCACGGAGCAGGAGGTCCTCACGACCCTCCTCATACCGATGGCGCTCGCCCGACTCGACATCTCACTCGACTCGGCGGATGGAACCGACGAGAAGGCAATCGGGACGTTGGCGCTGGCTACCGCCGTTGTCGCGCTGCTGATCGCCACCCACACTTCGATCAACCGCCTGTGGTGGATTCCAGCCCTAGGTGCGGTCGCAGCCGGAGTCCTATTCCTGATTGCCGTCTGGCCTCGAAGATTCAATGCCGGGCCGAACGTGAACGTATTCCGGGAGAGGTATGCCGGTCTTGATCGGCCGCTTGAGGCAAGTCGGCAGATGCTCGTCGAGCTAGACACTGCCTTCCGCCACAACCTGCATGGCGGGTACAAGATCAAGCTCTACCGATGGGGTCTCGGGATACTCGCCTTGAGCCTCATCGCGTGTCTACCCGTCGCACTCATAAGGCCGTAAGTCAGGCAGAATGCAAGAGATGAAACCGCAAGTGAGTCAACCGTCGCCGCCCCAGCCTAGCCCTGCGCCTATCGCGCCGAAGCTTCCACCACCCTCGGTCCCGCCGGTCTACACCGAGCGCGGCATCCCGCGCCCCGGCAAGCACGGCTGATCCATCAGGAGATCCGGCGGACGAGCGTCGGCCGCACTCTGCGCAGCAGTCGCCGTAGTACCTGACCCCCGTCCGCGTCGCCAGCACGCATCGCGCCAAGCGCGGCCAACGCAAGCTCCGACTCCGCGATCGTCAACATCGTCGACTCAAGTTCAAGCCGTCCGTGCCAGCGGACGGCGGCCCGGTCGAACTTGTCCGGCCGCACGTCGGCGAGCAGTTCGAGGTAGTCGACGAGGACGAGCAGCGACGGCGGCGCCATCTCACGGAGCGCAAGTTCGGCCTGGAAAAGGTTCCGGCGCTGGATAGCGCGGGTGAAGCGTCCGTGTGCGGTCCCTTGGCTTGTCATGTGCCGAAAAGGGGCCGGGCGGAGCGACACTACCAGGCAGCAGAGACGACCCTCGACACGTCAGCTCTCGCCTTGATCGAGAACTCGTTGACAGGCGGCAGAGAGGTGCCCGACACTCCTCAGTAATGAAAAGACGTATCGAGACCTTCCTGTCACTCATGATCTTCCTCGGATCAATCGTGGGCGCTGTGGCGATCTCCCAGATCACGGTCTGGAACGCGTCTGGTTCAGCTCAGGTAGATGCTCACTGGGCTGACTGGCTTGCCGTAGCTGTCTTGATCGGCGGAGGACTCAGCCCGATCCTGACGTGGAGATGGCCGCCCACGCGTCGGCGAATCCAGATCTACACGTCGCTCGGAATCATGTTCGGCGGAATCGCCGGGGCGGTTGCAGTGGCCCAAATCAAAGACTGGAGCTACGGGCCGGTCGTATGGACGCCCCATACGCCCGGCTGGGCACGGTGGCTCGCACTGTGCATCTTGATCGGGGCCCTCCTGAGCCCGATCCTGACGTGGCCCCGTCCGGTGATTGCCCGGAAGAAGACGAGGGAAGATCCGGCGAGCGCCACGGAATCCCTAGTCACGCCGGACTAGAGGATGAGGGCCGCTGCTCTGGCTCTTCGCCCGCCTCGGGCTTCTCGTGATGGCCGCGCTCCTCACATTGGGTGTCCTCATCGGCCAGAGCGTGCGTGCGCGGCGAACCCGTCGCATCACTTAGTTTCCGACAATCGGAAGCGGCAACCGCGCGGGATGGTCGGGCAGACCGCAATCCCGCTGCTGCACCTACTCCTTCAGAACTCCGACGGCTTTGAGGGCTCCGGCATACGCGTGCAGCGCGAGCCTCATCACTTCGGAGGCGTCTTTCGAGAGCGCTGTGCAGATCGCGTCGAGGACAAGTCTGTCGCCATCATCCAGCTTGACCGTCTTCGGCCTCTTCTTCGATCCCCCCGTCAGTACGGGTCGCTTTGTGGGCATACCCGTAGTATGCCCCAGTCACTCAGAGATCTGCGGCAGCGACACGATCGAGGCGCACTCGCAGTCGGGGTGAGCTACCGGGAGGTCGAGTCGCCAGAGCATTTCTCCCAGTGCGCGCGGCCCCATGCTTTCAGCTCGCCGCGGTCGTAGCTCTCGGGAAAGCCGTCCGGCGGATCTCCGGACGTGAAGGAGATTCCCGGATAGCCGGGCTGGCCCTCGTCGGGCAGAAGCGTCACGCCGAACAAGCCGTCCTTGCGCAGCCAGACTTCCACTCGGCCGCCATCGACCCTCTCGGAATCGCGGTCGGTCTCATCCATTGCCGCATCTTCCTCCTCGGCGTCGCTCACGACACCCACCACTGCTTGACGGCGTGGGCGCTCGACAGGATGAGCGCGAGTGCGAAGAGCAGGAGCGGCGCAAGCACGAGTAGGAAGACGGCGCTGGTGTAAACGAGAACGCGGCCGCGCAGGAAGCCGAGCACCCATCGCCACGACGGCTGTGCGTACCGCGGCTGCGTGTTCTCTGATTGGCCAACACTCCCCGCGGTCTTGCTATTCTCTCGTCTCTCGGGTGTTAGGCCAAAAGCCTTCCTAGCCCACCCGAGACTCGTTCCGGCCCGTTTGGGCCACCCGGCTAGGAAGGGAGAGAGCAGTTGAATGAGCAGGATCCACTAGAAGCGTTGGCGCGTCAGGCCGAGCTTCGACGCCGCCTCCCGGCACCCGAGCGGCGGCGCGCCATCCGCCGCGAAGCAGGCGCAACTCTGGCTGACGTCGGCGCCGCATGCGGCGTCTCTGGACAGGCCGCCTGCTTATGGGAGTGCGGACGGACGTACCCGCGACTGGAACATCTCACCCGTTATCTTGACGCGCTCAGCGCGATGGCCGGAAACGGAGGTCCGTCGTGAAACGCGACGGCCCCGACGATGCGGGGCCGCGGCGGATTCAACCTGGCACCCCGACTCTAGCAACCGAGACGCCGCTCCCGTGCGTCCTTCCCTCCCCCGACAGTCCGGGACAGGATGCGACAGAAAGCTGGCCGCGTTGTCCGTGCGGGCAAAGGTTCCCGAGCATGTACCACCTGATACGCCACGTCGAGCGCGACGGCTGCCGCGGCGTCGTCGATTGGCCGCTCGTGCGTCGGCTGCCGCGTCCTGGGAGGCAACGATGAGTAGAGGGCCGTCGCAGGCGACACTACTCGTCGAGCTGGTTTGCGGGTCGGGCGTCGAGCTGTTCCACTCGCGGGCGGACGAGGCGTGGGTGTTGCTTCCTTGCGAGTCGCATCGTGAGTGTTGGCCGGTGCGGTCGAGGATCTTCCGGCAATGGATCGCCCGACTGTTCTTCGAGGAGCACGGGACTGCGCCCGGCGCGCAGGCGCTGTCGGACGCGTTGACCGTGATCGAGGGCTACGCGCTCTACAGCAGCTTCGAGCACGCCGTGGAGCTTCGTCTTGCCGCGCGTGACGGTGCGATCTGGCTTGACCTTGCCGACGACCACTGGCAGGCGGTGAGGATCTCAGCCGACGGTTGGGAGGTCGTGCACGACCCGCCTATCAGGTTCCGGCGCCCGCGAGGGATGCTGCCGCTGCCGGTGCCAGTCACCGGCGGGTCGATCGACGAATTGCGCGAGTTCGTCAACATCGATGACCTTGACTGGCCGCTCTTGCTCGGCTGGATCGTGGGCGCGCTCAGGCCGCACGGCCCGTACCCGATCCTGCTCGTTCACGGCGAGCAGGGCTCGGCGAAGTCGACGCTGCTGCGGGTCGTTCGGGCGCTTGTCGACCCGAATGAGGCACCCGTCAGAAGCGCTCCGAAGGACGGGAAGGATCTGATTGTGGCCGCTCGCAACGGCCTGATCGTCGCGTTCGACAACGTCTCGAAGCTCGCACCGGAGCTGTCGGATGATCTTGCTCGGCTCGCAACGGGCTCTGGCTTCGGCGCTCGCCAGCTCTACACCGACCTCGACGAGGTACTCGTGAACGTCGCCCGCCCGATCGCCGTCAACGGGATCGCCGAGCTGGCTACCCGCGGCGACCTGCTCGACCGGGGCATCGTCCTGAACCTGCCGCGGATCAGCCGCTACCAGGATGAGGACAGCTTCTGGGCGACGTTCGCGGTCGTGCACCCGAAGATCCTCGGCGCGCTTCTCGACGCGGTGTCGGCCGCGATGGGCACGGAGAGGACGATCGGGACGCCGAACGTGCGCATGGCCGACTTCGCCCGCTGGGCGACCGCCGCCGAGCCTGGGCTCGGTCTCGCGCCGGGCACCTTCATCGACGCCTACGGGACGAACCGGGCCGCCGCGGTTCAGGTCGTGCTCGAAGAGTCACTCATCGCCGGGCCGGTGCGCACGATCGCCGAGACCGGTGGATACGAGGGCACGCCGACCGAGCTGCTCCAACGCATCGCCGCGATCGTCGGCGAGACGGCGACAAAGCAGAGAGGGTGGCCGTCCAGACCACACGTGCTCTCTGGCGAGCTGCGGCGAATCGCCCCAGCGCTACGACGCCAGGGCATCGACGTTCAGTCCAGTCGCACCAACACGAGACGGACGATCCGAATCACAGTCTTGGAACCGAGACAGGAAGCAGCGTCACCGGCGTCACCGGGCGTTTCCACGACCGCCGCTCGTGACGCGAGTGACGCTCGTGACGCTCGTTCTCCGCGACCTTCCGGTGGCACGTACAACGGCGGAGTAGTCATCGAGCAGGGGCCCCCTTCGTGACCCGTTCGCGCTCGGGGGCCTCCGTCGAACGCGAAGCGAGGGACAGGGCCGAGACGCTGGACCCACGCTTCAGCCTGCCCGGCCGCTCGTCGACTGTCGCGTGCGCGTGCGTACGCGCGTGGAGGATGACGTGAGCAGCGCCGTCTCGATCACGGTCTCGATCGGCAGCGTGCCGGTCGCGGTCGAGTTGGACGCCGACGCGCTCTCAACGATTGCGGGCGCGCTTTCCGAGGCGGGCAGCAGCGCGACGGCGACGACGGCGAGCCCGTACTTGTCCGGGTGGCGGGCCGCTGCCGACTACGTCGGGGTGAGCCGCTCGTGCCTGGCGCACGATCCGACGGTGCCTCGGCGCAAGATCGGTGGCGCCGTCGTGTTCCGCCGCGACGAGCTGGACGCGTGGCTCGACGCTCGTTTCGAGGGCTCTCGCCGCTTCCGCCGTGCGCAGCAGGATGAGGCTGGTTCCCGAGCGGTTCCATTTCGACCCATCAGCCGTTCTCGTGATTCCGATGTGGCAAACAAAAACCCCGCATGAGCGGGGCTTTTGTAGAGCGGATGATGGGACTCGAACCCACGACCTTCTGCATGGCGACCGGACCGTACGGACAAGCACTGCTTCGCTACGCCCGATGTCTGAGCCATTTTCGACGATTCTGCGTAGCGGTCCGCCTCGCTAGAAAAGCCGCTATTTGCGAACGCTTGAGGCGGGTTTGGGCACCAGTGCCTAAAGCCTTCTCGGCCTCCTTGACCTTCTGCAGTTGCGACAGGAGGTCATGTCCGAGCCCGCCGCGACCTAGTCGCAACGAGCTCCTCCCACCGTTCAGTCGCAGGGTCACAGCGCCGGGACGATTCGCTCCCATTTGCGACCTTTCCCTGACGATCGAGCGACGCGTTTTCGTGGTCGGACTCGGCACGACGATGAACCTGCCAGCCGTGCGCCAATACTTCCGACTGGCCAGGGGCGCTGACTCTCGCCACATCGCACGCGCTAACCCGGCCCTGAGAAGGGCACTCAGCGCGAGAGCACGCTCGCGCAGCCGAAGGTCGTCGCGTCTGAGCGCGGTCATTTCGTTCGCTCACGTAGCTTGAGGCAGGTCTTCTTTCGCGTCGGTGTCCGGCGGACGATCTATCGCGTACCAGACGGGGTCGAAGTCACGCAGTCGATCAGGCTGGGTTGGCGGGCTGCTGTTGGCTGCGTGCTCGTGAGCCTGTGAGCATGACGGCGCTGAGGACGACTGCGGTGAAGGCTGCGAGCTGGAAGATGCGGTAGATGCCGCCGGGAAGGGTCTCGTCGAAGAGAACGACGCCGGCCGCGATGGGGACGGCGTTGGTCGCGAGGGTTGCGATTCCGGCGGCGGTGAGGGCGTCGCCTCGTTGGAATGCGGATTGCAGCTCGATCGAGCCGAGCGCGTAGGCGGCGATCAGCGGGAAGACGGCGAGCAGCCAGAGGCCGCCGAAGACGACCAGTCGCGCCGAGATGTCTCCGCCTGCGAACAGCAGGCCCGCTGCCAGCCCGAGCGTCGCTGCGCGCTTTCCGCGGATGTGCACGGAGGTGATCGCGGCGGCCGCGGCAAAGCAGGCGCCGAGCCAGAGCGCGGCCGCAGCTCCGGGTGGTGCGTGGTCGGCCGGATGCGGGCCGATCAGCGAGAGGGCGAGCAGGAACAGTCCGGTGACGGCCAGGACGACCGCCCCTTGGAGCCGGCGGCTCAGCCGACTCAGGTGCCCTTTCGTCTGGATCAGCGCGAGCACGGCGATGCCCGAGGCGCCGACCGCCTGCACGAGAGCGAGTGGGGCGAGGCGTAGCGCGGCGAGATAGACGATCCAGCCGCCGGTCTCAAGCGAGAGCCCGATCAGCCAGGGACGACTGGAGACAAGCCGGCGTGCAGCTGCGATCGGGTGCCGGGCGGAAAGGGCGGGCAGCCGGTTCGCTGCGTCGTGCTCGAGCGTGTAGGCCCAGTTGATCGCGATCGCCGAGACGAGCGCCAATCCCAGGCCGGCCCAGAGCAGCACGACTGCGGATTATCCGCCCGCGTGCGCGTACGGCTCGACGAGCTCTTCGGGGGGCGTGCCGCCGGCCGCGGCCTCTTCGACGCTCAGCTCGGCCGAGCGTTGGACCGTCGTGCGGAGGGGCACCTCTTTCAGGAACCAGGAGAGCGCAAACGGGATGACGGCGATCAACATGCCCCAGAGAAAGACGCCGTGGAGAGAGGTGGCGAAGGCGCGCAGGAAGTCGGCGTGCACTTCGGGAGGCAGGCGCTTCGCCTGCGCGGGGTTGAGGTGGACGCCGCTCCCCAGCCGAGCGACGACGCTGTGCGGAAAGCGCGCCAGCTGGTCGGCAAGCCTGGTGGCGAAGATGGTGCCGAAGACGGCGACGCCGAAGGCGCCGCCGACCGAGCGGAAGAAGGTGGCCGTCGAGGTGGCCACGCCGATGTCCTTCGGCCGGACGTCGTTCTGGACCACGAGGACGAGCACCTGCATGACCAGGCCGATGCCGATCCCGACGACGAGCATGTACACCGAGGCGAGCCAGGGTGCGGTGCCGACGCCGAGCAGCGAGAGAAGGTACATGCCGCCGATGAGGATCGCGGTTCCGGCGATGGGGAACATCTTGTAGCGGCCGATGCGGCTGATCACCCGTCCCGAGGAGATCGAGGCGACAAGCAGGCCGGCCATCAGCGGGAGCAGCCGCAGACCCGAGCTGGTCGGGCTGGCGCCGTAGACGAGCTGCAGGAACAGCGGGATGAAGATGATCGCGCCGAACATCGCCATGCCGATCGCGAAGCCCATCGCGCAGGCGACGCTGAAGACGCTGGATCGGAACAGCCCGAGTGGCAGGATCGGCTCCGGGGCGCGGGTCTCCCACCAGAGGAAGGCCGCAAGGAGCGTGACTCCGGCGATCCCGAGCCCGACGATGATGGTCGAGCCCCAGGCGTACTCGCTTCCGCCCCAGGTCGTGAGCATGATCAGCGCCGCAACGCAGCCGCTGAGCAGCGTGGCGCCGAGGTAATCGATCTGGTGGCGGACGGTCGGCGTGTGCAGGTGCAACCGCAGCCAGACGATGACGATCGCCACGGCGCCGATCGGCATGTTGACGTAGAACACCCAACGCCAGGAGAGGTTCTCCACGAGAAAGCCGCCGAGCAGCGGCCCGGCCACCGACGCAACGGCGAACACGGAGCCGATCAAGCCCATGTAGCGGCCGCGCTCCCTCGGCGGGACGATGTCGGCGATGACCGCCTGT
>Ga0335085_10017931_pt1 | contig 10185 bp, 6 predicted proteins | sample Lox_Sample_45_FD_206712 | JGI IMG/M metagenome (GOLD analysis project Ga0335085, IMG submission 206712) | Soil microbial communities from Loxahatchee National Wildlife Refuge, Florida, United States - Lox_Sample_4.5 | ecosystem: Environmental > Terrestrial > Soil > Wetlands | place: USA: Florida... | reverse complement strand
TCGTATACTTTGCTGCGCTGCCGAACCTGGAGGGCGATTTGGCGAAGCAATTTCTTCTGCATGTCCGGCAGCACCAGGTCGTCCCAGGCAGCGAAAGTCTCAAGGCGCTGCGCCAACCCTTCCATGCGCGGGCGAGCCTGGACGCGGCATGCGTCCCACAAAGCCGCGCCCAGTTTGTCCTGGGAACCTTGGGCTGGCAGGGGTCCTGCCGTATCGCTCGACGTTTGATCCTGCCCTGAGCCCACCCAGAGGTCGGCATGAGCGATCGGGGTTGTAGCGTCGGTCTCCGACCGACGACGGCGCTCGGAGATCGCCGCTACAGGCTGCGGCGGCTCCCCGCCGCAGTCCGAGGCGCTTCGCGCATCTTCATTGCCCGCCCCTACGTAGGGAATAGCCTGCGCCACGACGGCTTGAATGACGGCGGGCGTGAGATTGAATTGGCAGACCAGCGATTCCACCCTGCCATCCAGCGCCGAGGCAGCCGGACCCAGCGTTTCCTTCCAAATCGCGATTTGTTCGACGGAGGTCGCGCCCGGAATTTCAAAGGAAAGGATTCGCCGCTCAACGGGCTTTTGCAGTTCCCGAGTTGATATCAGCAGGGGGCCGTTCAGCGATTCCACCAGGCGTTTAACCGCCGCGCTCCCCTGCGTGTCACTGGTCTCGGCATCATCGGTTTCCACCAGCAACGCGGTCGTGGAGAGAGCCGCTTCGCGCTCCCACAGGCGGATGAAGAGGTCCAAATCCGCAACCGCGCGGGGTATGGCCTGGGAAGACAGCGAGCGCAGGTGCAGACCCAGCAAGGCGCACGCGGCTGCCGCCACGGCACGCTTGCCGGCCAAATCGCTTCCACACAACTGTATGGCCGGCCACACGGAATGTGGGGTGACGCCGGACCAGAGGAAAGCCATTTGCTCCGCCACGGCGCTCTGCGAGGCGGGCAGGTCGGCCCTCGGCGTGGCCCGGGCGTCCCGCCCGTGGAAGTCGTGGCCAGGATGGCCATGCCACACTGCCACAGATTTGGTGAGACCCCGCAAACGCTCGTCAATGGAGTGCGCACCCGCCAGGTAGTGCAGGATTCGTTCATCAATGCGCAAGGGGCTGGCGGTCAGGGAGTCGCCGGCGGCCACCTCCAGCAGGCGCCAGTAACGCAAAGGACGAGAAGGCAGCAGCGCGCTCCAATGCGCATCGGCAAATGCCGCAAGCGCCAGGCTGAAGGTGGGAAGCGGCGAACGATGCTCACTTTCGGCCCGGGCGCACAGACTGGCAAAGCCGGAATCGAGTTCCACTCCGCCGCACATCAGCAGAACCTTTCGCTCGAAGGTGGTGAGATCGAGTGTGGAACAGAGAGTATCGATGGCCGGCGGCGCGGGCATGGAAGCACGGATCTGTTCCCACGCCGGCGGGGACGCTGTCGCAGACCCGGGCTGTGCCGTAGGCGCCTTGGAGTGCGGCGGCTGGGCGCCGCCTTCCGTTCCAACTTGCGCCGATATGGATTGATGCAAAGGCGGCGCCCAGCCGCCGCGCTCCAAATCGCCACGCGCATCTTCTATTTGCGGGACCGGGGAAGCTGCAGCCGCGGATGGGGAGAGCAACTTGGCGAGGGCAGCGCGCACTTCGGCGAGCTCAGCCATCAGGCAAGCCTGGTTTGCCTCTTCCCAACTGCGCACTTCGATCATGTAAACGTCACCGTGGGGCCGAACGTCGGACTTGACGGATTCAAATCCAATGGACTTTCCGCGCCGTCTACCGTCACTCGGACGAAATAAACCTTCCCACCGCCCTGAACGCCCGAAATAGTGAAGTTCAACAAGTTCGTGCTCGCCGTGAGCGGCGGAAGCGTGAACGAATAAGCCGCTGGCGACGCGGGTGGCGGCAGCGTGGCCTCGTTCAAGAAGAGCGTGACGCGCTGGGACGGCTGCACATTGGGCGTAATTCCAATAGTGATTTGGGTTGCCGTCGGCGTCTGCGGGGTAATCACGGGGTGAAGCACCAGGGCCGCCGCGTTGGATTCAAAACCGGGATGCAGCACCGACGGTGTGCCCATCTGGATCTGTTGAATCACCTGCACACCTTGCACACCTGCGGAAGCCGCGGCGGGGACCGACAGCGTGATGGCTTTGTCGATAACCAGGGAAGGCGTCACCGTCGTGCTCCCAATCAGCACCGTGGTGGAATCACTGACAAAGTGGCTGCCCTGAATCAGCAAGGTGCTGCTGGGGAGAATCGGCAGGTTCGCTCCGGCCTGGTTCACCACCTGGTCAATCACCGGCTGCCGGAACGGCATGACGTAAAGATTTCTCGATTGCACGGGCAGCGGGTCTTGCGGCGTGTCGCCGCTTTCAATCAAAACCACGGAGGCCTGATAGGCAACGGACAGACTGTATTCGACCTGGAAGAATGCCGACCAAAGCTTGGTGAACTCTTCGAGCGTCAGGGCGCTGGGGGTGAAGCGTACGCGCTCCACCTGAGCGTCAAGCCCGGAGCCCGCCAGAAAGCCAAAATGACCCACCGCGCCCGTGATGTTCTGGGGGGAAATCAGCGGCTGCGCGTTGAGGATGCTGGTGACCACGCCCAACATGAGCTGCGGCTCCAGCTTGCCGTCATCGCCGCTAAAGGTAAACAAATAATGGAGATCCAACGCTATCTGGGGCTTTTTCACCAAAGTGCCGTCGCCCCGCCGGGTGGGCAAATCGGCATTGCGGTAGGCGGCGTTGGGAGTCACTTGATAAAGGTAGGCGTTCACCATCGGTCCGGTTTGCGTCGTGCCATTGCTGTTGGCGGGACGGCCAAATCCGACGTTCGCACCGCTGACCGCGGCTGAGACGGGGTTTTGCAAAATCTGGTAAAGGCAGGCCGACACCGTGGCAATCGCCAGATAGTTGCTCACCGCTTCCCCCGTTGACGTTGATTCAAATACTCACCCAATGGAATCATGGGCTTCGACTTGGGCAGAGGGGCTCGGCGGGCCGCCGGTTCGGGAAAGACCGCTCGCACCTCAACCCTGCCAATGGACACTTGGACGCTCGGCGGGGCTGGGGCAGAGACCGCAACTCGGTCCGGACCTCCGGCGCGAGGCGCGATCGGTGGACGTACTGCGGCGCGAAGGGGTGAAGCTTGGAGAGCCAAAAGCGACGGCAAGAGGCTTGGAGAGGCGCCCGGCGTGACATTTTGTGCATGCTCGATCTGCCCGAGCCCTCCAGGTGTCGCGCGCGGTGGGGGCGAGGGCCGGGATTCCAAGCTACCGGTGAGGTTTTGGGGCGAAGGATCCACGCCCGGCAGAACCACGCGGTTCCAAGCTGAACGCGCTGGAGCGCTTGACTCGGGGCTGGGGCCAGGGGCTGCGGACTGAACCGGGCTTATTTCTGCGTCAGTTGTGGACCCCTGATTTTGGCCGGGGGGCGCGGGCCTCTCCAGGCGATGCGGGGCGAGCGAAGGCCACGGGGTTCCCTCAAGATTCGCGGACATTACGGGCCGCGAGGGCTCTGATTCGTCCGCAGAAGTTGGCCCTTCAAGCGCGTCGGGCGATAACGGCGATGTCCGAAATGTCGGGGTTCGTGGAGGGAGAGGAGTGCGGTCCGCACCGGAATCTGCACCGGGGGGAGCGGGAGATGCGGCATCGGCCCGTGACCCCGCGAGTCCGGGCACCGAACCCAACAGGCCCTCGCCCCGCCGGTAAGGTTCAAAGAGAGAAGGAATGCGCGGCTGGGCGACCTCGATGGTTCCCCGGGAGCGGCCGATGAGATTTTTCAGGAAATCTGTCATGCCCCTACCATTTCCAAATAGAACTGCCGGCGGGTGGGACTGAGCGACAGAATATCCCGCTCGCCCCAGCCATATGCCCGCGCCAAGGTATGAACGTCACTCAAAATGCGCCAGGCCCAGACCTCGAGTTCGGTCCAAAGGAACGACACAATGTCAAAAACTGCGTGCCAGCGGTGCTGGCAGGAAGGGCAAGTGAGATCCAGTTGAATGTCGGCCAAAGGATCGGCCTCAGCCATTGATTTCACAATGCCTTCGATAACCTCCTGGGGTAATTTGTCCATGTCAACCAAAGCGCCCGCATGTTCGGCTTTGGTTAGGCAACTTCGGATAACATTTGCAAACTCGGTTATCGTTTCAGCTTGAGATGCCGCCCCGGAAATATCCAAAATGGTCGGAACGCGGAAAGTCACGTTGAATTCGGCGATGCGGAGCGAGATTTCGCCTGGAACATCCATCGGCGAATCTGCCAGCAAGCGCCGAGTGTCAAGCGGCAACTCGATGCGCTCACGGCAGTTCGGGCAGACGACAACAACTTCCATCTGCGGCCCCCAAAGCCCCTGCCGCAGCGCCAACAATCGGGCGTCACGTTGGCCAATGGTGAGGGTCGCCAAAGCGTCGCGGGAAGTTTCCGGACAGGCCACGGCCAACAGCGCCAGCGCTCGCTCCGTGGGTGCTTGGGCGAAGCCCGCTTCCCAAACGTCCAACAGTTCAGCCGCCAAAAGCGCATGCATGGCCGTTACTGCCCAGTGGGAACATTGAAGGAGGGTTCCGGCTGCTCGACGACGGAGATGTCCCGCTCCCAACCCTCATTCTCCAGTTTGATATGCTGGATGGCGATGGCGTTGGCATTGGCATCGAGGTCCGGCAAGGCCGACCATTCGGAAACCCAGCAGCGGTAAACAAAGTAGGCCTGCACCTTCTGGCCCGCTTCGTTATATAGCTCGATGATGATGTCCTTGCGGAAATCGGCCAGCGAGACTTCCGCCCCGAGCGCCGCGCCGAGCTGCCAGACCTTGCCCGCCCACAGCTCGAACGCGGTGTCGAAGGTCACCCCGCGCTCAAGCGTGATAGCGTCAAACTCATTCCGGCCCGGAGACTTTCGACTGGTCGAGGGATCGCCCCCCTCCCGATGCTTCACCACCTCGGTGGTGCGCTTAAGGCCAGTGACCTTGCTGATCCCCGCCACGTATTTGCCGTCCCACTTGACCCGGAATTTAAAATTCTTGTACGGGTCGTGGCGCTGGGGGTTAACGGTAAACTCAGCCATGCGAGTCCTCCCTAACTTGCTGTTTGCCCGGCCAACTGTTGGATTTGAATAATCACAAACTCAGCCGGTTGAAGTGGTGCGAAGCCGACCACGATGTTCACCACGCCGTTATCAATGTCCGTCTGCGTGGTGGTTTCACCGTCGCACTTTACAAAATATGCCTCCGCAGGGGTTTGTCCCTGGAAGTATCCTTGTGTGAAAAGGTTCTGCATAAAGGAGCCCACATTCAGCCGAATGGCTGACCAGAGGGGCTCATCGTTGGGTTCAAAGACCACCCATTGCGTACCTTGATAGAGGCTCGATTCGAGGAAGAGGGCCACGCGGCGAACCGGCACGTATTTCCATTGGCTCGCGTCGGCATCCGCCCCAACCAGCGTGCGCGCGCCCCAAAGCACGGAGCCATACACGGGAAATGTGCGGAAGCAGTTCAAACCCAGCGGATTGAGCACGCCATTCTCGGCGTCGCTCAGTTTGTAAACCAGGCTCTGAACGCCGTTGAGCGTCGCCTCCGTTCCCGCCGGAGCTTTGAACACGCCGCGCGCCGTGTCCGTCCGCGCGTAAAGTCCTGCCACCACCCCGCACGGAGCGAAGGTGCGAAGATTGAAATTGTTCAGCGGATCGGGCACGCGCAAGCGCGGGAAAAACGCTGCGCCGTTCGGATCGCTGACCGTCAACCCGCTGGTTTTCCAATCTACCGCCGAGGAGACGTTGTTGACGAAGGGCGGTGGATCGATCAGCAGGAACGCCCGCTTGCTGTCGCACAGAGCGATGGCAGCGCTGTAGATGGCGTTGGGATTGACGGAACTATCCAGAACTGAGGGATTCCCCGGTACAGCGCGATTTGCGTCAGGAATGCACAGCAGATTGAAGATGTCCACCTTCTCCAAGGCGTAGATACCCGTGAACGACCCGGGATCGCCGATCAATTGGAGCGTTCCGGGAAGTCCCGAGCCGTCGGAGCCTGCTGTGGAAGCGGTTTGTGACTTCCAGGCATTACCGGTTCCCAGTGAATAATGCGCCACATTCACGCTGCTGGGAGCATTCAGGCCCAAGGCGAAAGAAGCGTCTGCAATCCCGCTGGTAGCGGACGGCGTGGTGAGGGTCAGCACCGCGTCCGGAAACTCGGGAATCAAGGCGTTGACGCGGATGGCTTGGCCCGCGCCGGTTCCCGATACCGAGCACACCACCGAGGCGCCAGGCATTTGGACCGCGAGTGCGCCGTTAATGGCTTTCTGAAGCTGCGATGCCAACCCGGAAACGGTTTGAGGAATGGGAGTGCCTTTGGCGAACACGGTGAGCGTAATCGGCAGCGGCAAGGGCGGAGTGGTGGGCAGTGACACACTCAACTGCACTCCATAGTTCGCCTTCGCAGCGGAGTTCACGACGGTGGCCGTGGTGGTGGCCGCGGTCGCGCCGGCGTAGTTCTGCGTGAGCTTCAGATGGGTTGAGTCGGTGATCGACGCAACCTGGTAGAGGGTATGGGTAGTGTCCGACGCAAATACCAACGACGCGCCGACGGTGAGAGCCGTTTGGAAATTTACGCCTCCTGCCCCGGTGACCACATTCGAGCCATTCGTCAGGCCGACGCTGCCGGTGAGGATGTTGACGACCGCAGCCTGCGTTGACGCGATGGTTACGCCCAGGTAGTTAGAGGCCAGAGTCAGGCCGATATCACTGCCGATGGCGCCGATCTGGTAAGGGGTGAGCGTGGGGTCGGACGCGAAGACCAGCCATTGGTTTACGGCGAGTGCCGTGGTGAAGGCCGTTCCGACCCCGGTCACCGCCTTTGTGCCGTTGGTCAAGCCCACCGTTCCAGCAACGGCTGTTCCTCCGAGCAACAAGTCCAAAGAGGCCACAACGGGAGACGTTCCCACGATGCCTGTGGCCGCGGGTGGCGCGTTGGGCGTAGGGCTCCCCACCAGCACGTTCACAAGCTGCGAACCATTGTCGACGTCATTAACTGCGTTGGCGACGTAATTGTTCTGGCTGCTGTTAAGAGAGAGGTTGGGGAAACTCTCCACCGTCCCATCGACAAGATTGGTGATAGTCAGGTTGAACGCAGTAGGATCGGTAATAACAATGGCGGTGGTGGTGCCTGTGGGCTGCGCGTAATTCGCTCCCAAGGTCAGGGTGGTATTGTTGGTGATTTTGATGATCTGGTAAGGGGTCTGACTGGGATCAGCCGCGAACACCAGCCAATCGTTCACCGCCAATGTGGTTTGGAATCCTGTTCCCGTTACTGTTGATGAGCCGTTCGTGACCGATACGGGACCAGCCAGCGCCTGGGTGAGGCCGTTGTAATCTACATCGATCAAGAGTTCGCCATCCGACCAGGTGCCGCTGCTCAAGGCGGTGAAGGTCAACCCGTCGAACACCACCGAAGCCCCCGCAGCGCCGATGGACGGCACGCGCACAACATAGGCTTGGTTTCCGCCGTTGGCGAAGAACTGCTGCACGGCATAACTCAATTCGCTGTTGGAGGCAAGCCCGCCAAACAAGCGTTCGTAATCGGAAAAGCTGAAGATCTGCTCAGCGCGATTGTCGATGCCGCGTGCGGTATAACCAACAAATGCGCCAATCGAGGTCGCGACCCCCGTAATCGGATGGACCGCGCTCGGGAGTTCCTGAATGTATACGCCAGGGTACGTGGGATTTACCGCCATTGGTTATCTCCTCTTGTCTCTACTAACGACATAACGGTATGAAGACTTTTCGCCAGCGCCTATCGTCGCCCGTTTTCGAGTGCTGCGACGGGAACGACCTTTTCAATGGGAACAACCATCGTCTTCCCATCGTCGAGCTCGACGACGGCAAAGGCGTCGCGCCGGGGTCCGGAATCGGAAAAGTCCACAATCACACCTTCCATCTCCGCATCAGCGGAAGGCGCATCCGACAGGCCCTCAGCGCTTGGCAGAAACACATCCGACATCCGAAAGCGGACTCTTGCCCCCTTTTCCGTAGGGTGGCTCCTCCCCGCTGAACTTTTCGTGGCGCCCCGCTTGCCGCGGCTGGAAGTAGGTGCAATTCTGGCGCCGCTCTGATTTATGATTGGAGTCAACAGGCATGCCGAGGCCCTATTATCTGCGGGAATCACAGATAAGGCAGGGCTTGCGCATTGTCGATTGTATTGCGGCTTGGCTGAATCGGGACATTCCCTTGACGGGCTGCCGGGACTTCCTCTGCAAGGCTTGGCAGTGACAGTTGCTGCCCATCGGCACAACGGGCCGCGCGTCCGGCCCGGACCAGCACGGGTTTGTGGTGTTGGGAAGACGCCTATTGAGGTGGCTCCCACCTTGAGGACGGGGCCTGCCGCACAAGGGCTTGGCATGGCATTATGGGGATCGCGCCTCGGTTGTGAGACCCCCATTGAATGCCACATGACCCGCAGGGCTTCGAGGCAAAGAAGCGCCAGAAAGACTCTCTGCGAAAATCGGCAGCCAGTCTGCAAGTTCTTGCAGAGGAGTTGTCCTCAGAGGGGGTAGGCTTCGCCCTTCCGTCGCACGAGAGGTCCAACCCACCACGTCGGCGCAGATTTGTAGCGTCAGGGGGTATATACTCTGGCGTTTCGGACCGCCCAACAAGAAACTCTGGCTTGGAATTTCTGGGGAGAGGAAATGTATGGATACAGCGCGATCAACGATGCTGGTGGTGTGTCTGCTTTTCACCCCATGTCTTTTCTGCGAGGGTGAACACAATTCCCTGCTTCCACAGCCCCAGGAGGTTCGGTACGGGGCGGGCCGGCTTCCCGGAACCGGCTTGCAGATTAGCTTCGGCACCGATCAGACGCCGCAGGACCGGTTTGCGGCGGGCGAATTGGCATCTGGCCTGCGGTCCCGTGCCCATATTGAGGTCCGAGTATCGGAGGCGCGTGCGGCGCACCCCACGATTGTACTGAGGCGCAACGGGTCCGGCCCGGATCTTCCCCAGCCCGAGGAGCAGCCGGGGCCGGATTCGCGCGAGGCATACGCGATCAAGGTCACCTCGGAGGGCGCCGAGATTCGAGCCAATTCCTCTGCGGGCATCTTCTACGGCGTCCAAACCCTGCTGCAACTCGTGGAGGGGTCGGGCGCCGAAGCAGCGTTTCCGGAAGTCGAAATTCGCGATTGGCCCGCTCTCGCGTACCGGGGAACGATGGTGGACATGAGCCATGGGCCGCTGCCGACCGAGGAAGAGATCAAGCGGCAAATCGATTTCCTGTCCCGATGGAAGAACAACCAGTATTTTTTCTATTCTGAAACCAGCATTGAGATGCAAGGCTATCCCCTGGTAAGCCGCAAGGCCCGTTATACCCAGGAGCAGGTGGGCCGGATCATCACTTTCGGGCGCCAGCGCCATGTGGATGTTGTTCCCTGTGTGGAATTTTACGGGCACCTGCACGACCTCTTCCGGATCGAACGTTACGCCGACCTGGCGGTGATCCCGCACGGGCAGGATTTTAACGCGCTCGATCCTCGCGTCATGCCCCTGGTGACCGACTGGGTGGACCAACTCGCGCGCCTGTTTCCCTCGCCGTTCATGCACATAGGTTTCGACGAACCCTATGACCTGGATAAATCTTCCCAAATTTCCAAAGTCTCTCCCGGGAAGCTTTATCTCGAGCAGTTAAACCGCGTCGTCAAACTGGTTCAACAACGGGGCAAGCACGTGCTGTTCTGGGCAGACACGGTCAACATTTTCGCCAAGTACCCCGAAATTATTCCCGACCTTCCACCGGGAATAATCGCGGTGCCCTGGCATGATTTTATCGAGAAGGATTACTCACCGTGGTTCGCGCCCTGGGCCGCCCACCACATCCCGGCGTTCGCCTCAACTTACATTCACAACTGCCTGTCGATTTTCCCGGAGTTCAATCTCAGCTTTACCTTGATTGACGATCTGCTTGCAACCGGGCGCAAATACGGCATCAGCGGCCAACTGGTCAACCTCTGGACGGATGACAATCAAGACCTGTACAGGATGGCGTGGGCAGGGATGGCCTATGGGGCGGCGGCGGCGTGGCAGTCCGTTCCGGTGGCGCGCCAACGGTTCTTCGCTGATTATGCAGGTATTGTGTATCCCCCGGCGGTTGCGGCCGAGGTGGCGCCCGCCCTCCAGGAATTGACCGAGGCCGAGACTCGTTTGGAAAAGGTCATGGGGGAAGAGACCCAGATCAGGAT
>Ga0335085_10017930_pt1 | contig 10185 bp, 7 predicted proteins | sample Lox_Sample_45_FD_206712 | JGI IMG/M metagenome (GOLD analysis project Ga0335085, IMG submission 206712) | Soil microbial communities from Loxahatchee National Wildlife Refuge, Florida, United States - Lox_Sample_4.5 | ecosystem: Environmental > Terrestrial > Soil > Wetlands | place: USA: Florida... | reverse complement strand
ATCTCCTTCGTCTCCCGGTGCACCGCCAGACGAAAACGGTCGGCCAGCAGCGTTTGCAGCATCGCCCAGGTTTGATCCTTGCGGGCTCCAGCCGGCGCTTTGGCCGCGATATCGAACCGCCGTGGACGAAGCCAGGAGGGACCGCCCGCGAGCTGGAACGGTTGGATCTGGTAAGCCATGATCACCAGGCTGCGCAGATTTACATTTGTCAAAACGATGCCGCCCGCCGGATCGCGCTTGACGTCCTGGCCGCCGGCATCGGACGCCGGCTTGATGGACGCGACTTCGAAGGCAGGCGCCTGCGCACCGGCGGCAAGCGCACCGCACAACAGGGCTCCGGCAAGCTTCCACATCATGACCATTGGACGCGGCACCGCGGCGACGGTTTGAGTCCGGTTGCTAACTGGCGACCGGCCGCACCTGTCAAACTTAACGGCACCCACCATGACCAACACCCTTGGACTACTCCTCATGGCCGCGACCGGCGCGTGGAGTCAGTCGTCTTTCGAAGTTGCCTCCGTCAAACCCGCCGCGCCCGTCACCGGACACTTCCAGTACCACATGACCATGAACACCTATCCGGACCGCGTCGAACTGAAGAACGCGTCCCTGGTAGACCTGATCCGCACCGCCTACCAGGTGAAGGCCGACCAGGTCTCGGGCCCCGGCTGGATGAGCTCGGAAAAATTCGATGTGCTGGCCAAACTCCCCGACGGATCCACGCCCGGCGAGATCCCGAAAATGCTTCAGGGTCTGTTGGCGGCCCGCTTCCAACTGGCCATCCATCGCGCCGCCGCCGAACACGCCGGCCTCGCGTTGCTGCCCGGTAAGGCCGGTCCGAAACTCACCGCTTCGCCGCCCGACCCCGATAACACCAAAGGCAGTTGGACCCGAACCTCGCTACCCGATGGCGGCCTGCACATCGATACCAGGAAGATGACCCTGTCCGCGCTGGCCGACCTGCTGGAGACCTTTCTCGGTTGTCCGGTCCGCGACCTGACCGCCATCCCCGGCACCTACGACATGCCCATGGATTTTTCCGCCGAGGATCTGCGCACCTATGCGCAGCTCTCCGGCACGGGTGCCTCCGCCGATTCTCCGGCAGGGTCCTCCGGCTCCGCCATCTTCGATTCTGTCCGGAAGCTCGGCCTGCGCCTGGACAAGCGCAAATTCCCGGTGGAGCTCATCGTGGTAGACCGCCTGGAGAAGGCGCCCACCGGCAACTGACCTCCGCCCGCCATTTCGTAGTAATGTAGGCAGGATGGTTTTCGAACAGTTCTATCTGGGGTGCCTCTCTCACGCATCGTACCTGCTCGGCTCCGGTGGAATTGCCGCCGTGGTAGATCCGCAGAGGGACGTGGGCATCTATATCGAATGCGCCGCCAAACTGGGCCTGCGCATCGAGTATGTCATCGAAACTCACCTGCACGCGGATTTCATCTCCGGCCATCAGGAACTGGCCGCCATGACCGGCGCCAGGATCTACCTGGGCGCGCAGGCCGGCGCGCGTTTCGCGCATTTCCCGGTCCGCGACGGCGACGAAGTCCGCTTCGGCGAATGCCTTCTGCGATTTCTCGAAACTCCCGGACACACGCCCGAGAGCATTTCGATTGTGGTCACCGATACCGCGCGCTCGCCCGAGCCCTACGCCGTGCTCACCGGCGATACGCTCTTCATCGGCGATGTGGGTCGGCCCGACCTGGCGCCCGATCGCACGCCGCAGCAACTCGCCGCTATGCTCTACGACAGCCTGCACGGCAAGCTTCTCAAGTTGCCCGACCAGGTGCTGGTCTATCCCGCCCACGGCGCGGGCTCTTTGTGCGGCCGGCAGATGAGTTCCGAACGCAGCTCCACCATCGGGCAGCAGCGCCGCGAGAATTACGCGCTCCAGCCGGCATCGAAGGAGGAGTTCGTGCGCCTGCTCACCGCCGAACTCCCCGAGCGCCCCGGCTATTTCGCGCTGGATGCCGAGATGAATCGCTCCGGACCCACCCCGCTCGCCGACCTTCCCGTCCCGGAAGGCCTCTCGCCGCAGGCTGTTCTCCAGTTGCAGCAATCCGGGGCCCTGGTGGTCGATACGCGCCCCAGCGGCCAGTTCGGCGGCGCCCATGTGCCGGGCGCGATTCACATTGGCCTCACCGGCCAGTTCGCCTCCTGGGCCGGCCGCGTCGTCGGCCTCGGGCAGAGCATTATCCTTGTCGCTGAGGAGCGCGATGCCATGCTGGAAGCGCGCACCCGCCTTGCCCGGGTCGGGATGGAAAATGTCGCCGGCTACCTGGAAGACGGCATGGCAGCGTGGTTCCGCGAAGGGCTGTCCGTCGAGCAGGTGCCGCAGGTCACCGTGCAGGACCTCCATCGCGAAATTGACCATCTGCAGGTGATCGACGTGCGCCAGCCGGGCGAATGGGAGCAGGTCCACATCGCCCAGTCGATGCTCAAACCCCTGCCCAAATTGACCGCCATGCTCGACGGCCTGGACCGCGGCGCCCCCGTTGCCGTGCACTGCAAATCCGGATATCGAAGCTCCATCGGAACCAGCCTCCTGAAGCGCGCCGGATTCGCCAACGTGATGAACGTGATCGGCGGTATCGATGCCTGGAAGGCCTGCGGCCTGCCGGTAATCGGGTAGGCCACCGAGAGCCGCAGCGACACAAGCGTGGGCCTGCGGACACGGCGCCGCGGTTGGTTTCTTCTGAAAGGAACGGCTTCCCCGTGGCATTGGAACTGCATGGACGTCTGACGCAGAGGAGGACTGCCCGATGCGGAACTCGCATAGCCGTTCCGGTGTCTACAGCTACATGCTTCGCGTGCCGCTGCTGTTGATCTGTTCGCTGGCCGCCGGCGCACAGCCCTGGGCCCAAGAGGACCCCATAAACGCGGCCGTCCAGTCGGTCTGGCAGGCGCGCAACGAAGGCCGTTTCGATGATGCCGCCGCCGCGCGGGATCAGGCCCGCTCGCTGCTTCAGCGCGCGCCCGTGGATGCGCCGCAATACCAGGGCTGGGTGCAGCAGGTGGCGCAGGCCCATCAGTCTTCCGGAATGAATCTGCAGGCGCGGACCATTCTTCAGGACGCTTTAGCGCGCACCGCGGCGTTGGGCAATTCGCACCCGGCGCACACCGGCATCCTGAATTCGCTCGCCGAATCCTGGTGGCAGGATGGCAACCTCCTGAAAGCCGCGGGATATCTGGAGCAGGCCGCCGCGGCACAGGCCGAAGCGCCTCCAGTCACCGCCCCGCCGGGCGCGGCTGGAAAATTCATGGGGTCCGGCGGTATCTCTTTCAGCAGGCTGACCGCGGTCAACGGTTTCGGCGCGGTTGCAAACAATGGCTCCATCTACACCTATACGCGGCTGGCGGATCTCTATCAGCAACTCGGCAGGCCGGACGCTATTGCCGCCGTCGCGGCCAAAATCCGCACCCTCGCCACAAGCGACCCCACCGCGCTGGCGCGATTCTACGAACAGCGCGGGCAGCTCTCCGATGCCGCGGCCGTCTACCAGAAAACGGCCGAACAATCCGCGGATCCGCAAATGCAGGCGTCCGCGTACCAAGCTCTTGCCTCGCTCGATCAGCGCCAGCAGCGCTACTCGGATGCTGCCGCTGCCTTGCAGCAGGCCATCGCGATCATGGAATCCTCCGAAAAGCCCGGTATGCGCGACCAGACCCAATGGATCCGGCAAAACCTGGCACGCACGCTTGGCCAGGCCGGCCAGACCGATCAGGGTGATCAGATTTTTCAGCAACTCGTGCAGCAGTCCGCCGGCACTCCGCAATCCGGCCAGACGCTCATCTCCTACGCCCAATACCTCGGCGACACCAAACGCGAATCGCAGGCCCAAAGCCTGCTCAAAGAGTATCTCGCGGGAGGCGCCGCAAGCCAGGACCCGCAGCAGGAGGCGGGCGTCTACTTCACCCTGGCCAACCTGGCGCGCCGCTCGGGAAATTCCAAGGCCGCCGAAACGTACCAGAAGCAAGGGCAGGCTCTGCAGCCGCAACCCAACCCGCCCGCCGGCCAGCAGTCTCTTGTCGAGGACATCCGGCAAACCAATGACGCACTCATGCGGCGCCAGTTCGAAGACGCGTACACGCTGGCTTTGCAGATCCTCGACGCCGCCCCGCAGGCCACGGACCGGTATCAGGTGGAATGGTTCGTTCCCAATGTGGCCAATCAACTGGCCGCCAACCATCAACCGGCCAAAGCCGAGCAGCTTTTCCAGCGCCTGTTTGCGCTCATGGAAACCTGGCAGGTGGATAGCGCGCAACACCTGATCACGGTGAGCCAGAACTATGCGCAGTTCCTCATGAACCAAAAGGACCGCTGGGGCGACGTGCCCGCCGCCCTGGAACAGTATCGCGACCTTCTGGCCTCCAGCAACGGTCCCGACAGCGGCACCCTGGCCCAGCCGCTGCGCATGAAGCTGGAGTTCGAGCGCAATCACGCCCAGTGGCGGCAGGCACAGGCTTCGGGGCACGACCTGCTGGAGTTGCAGGAGTCGCTCAGCGGCAATACCAGCGAACCGTATCTTCGCGATCTGCAGAGCGTGGCCCGCATATATACCGCGGCCGGCGATCCCGCCACCGCGCTGCCAATGTTCCGCAAGGCCATCGCCATCTCCGACCTTGTTTCGACGCCCAATAATGACTGGACCCGGCCGGCCACCCGCATGGAAGCAGCCCAGACTCTGGCCGGCCTCAAGCAGTTCGACGAAGCCGTCAAACTGGCGGAAGAAGCCGTTGCCCTGGCGAAGGGCGGGCCCAATCAACAGCCGTATCTGGCCCAGCAACTGGAGCAGATTCGCCAGATGCAACACGCCGCCAGTAAATAGCGGACGGAACGGGAAAAATCCCGCGCCTCCTGATACCGTGTAGGCATGCATCTTCGACCGTCTCTCGCCCTGATCTGCGCGGCCGCCGCCCTCGCAGCCTGCGGTCCTCGCAAACCTACTCCGGAGGATGCCCGTAAGTTCATCGATGACGCCGAGCAGAGGCTGCTTCTGCTGGGCATCGATTCGGCGCGCGCCGATTGGATCAAGTCCACCTACATCACCGACGATACCGAAGCCGTGGCCGCCAAGCTCGACGAGCGGGCCATCAACGCCAACGTCGAATACGCCAAGAACGCCACCCGCTTCGACGGCCTTGCGCTTGACCCGGTCACCGCCCGCAAACTCAAACTGCTCAAACTCTCGCTCACCATCGCCACTCCCGCCGACCCCAAAGAGAGCGAGGAACTCACCCGCATCACCGCCTCCATGGAAGGCGCCTACGGCAAAGGCAAGTGGTGCCCCTCCGGGCCGGAGAGCTGCAAGGATATCGAAGACCTCACCAAAATCATGGCGGAAAGCCGCGACCCCAAGCTGCTGCGCGACGCCTGGGTCGGCTGGCATGCCATCTCGCCGCCCATGCGCAAGGACTTTGTCCGTTACGTCGAACTCGCCAACAAGGGAGCGCGCGAACTCGGCTTCAAGGACAACGGCGCCATGTGGCGTTCGCAATACGATATGCCGCCCGACGATTTTGCGAAGGAACTCGATCGCCTGTGGGAACAGGTGCGCCCGCTCTATGTCTCGCTCCACGCCTATGTGCGCGCCCGCCTGCGCGCCAAATATGGCGATGCCGTGCCCGCTTCCGGTCCCATCCCCGCGGACCTGCTTGGCAATATGTGGGCCCAGACCTGGGACAACATCTACCCGCTGGTGCAGCCGCCCAACGCCGACCCGGGCTACGACATCACCGCACTGCTGAAAAAGCGCAACACCGATTGGAAGCAGATGGTCAAGTATGGCGAAGGCTTCTTTGTATCCCTGGGCTTCGATCCGCTACCCCAGACATTCTGGGAGCGGAGCATGTTTCAGAAGCCGCGCGACCGCGACGTGGTCTGCCACGCCAGCGCCTGGGACATCGATACGCAGACCGATCTCCGCCTCAAAATGTGCATACAGATTACCGGCGAAGACTTCCTGACTATCCATCATGAGCTGGGTCACAATTTCTACCAGCGCGCCTACATGAAGCTGCCGCCTTCCTTCCGCAACAGCGCTAACGATGGCTTCCACGAAGCCGTGGGCGATACCATCGCCCTTTCCATTACGCCCGAGTACCTGGTGAAGCTCGGACTGCTGGATCGCGCGCCGGATACGTCCAAGGACATAGGCCTGCTGATGCGCCGCGCGCTCGAAAAAATTGCGTTCCTGCCGTTTGCCCTGGTGATCGATCAGTGGCGCTGGAAGGTATTCTCCGGCGAGATCCCGCCCGAAAAATACAACGAGACATGGTGGCAGTTACGCGAAAAGTACGAAGGCATCGCGCCCCCCGTCAATCGCACGGAGAACGATTTCGACCCCGGCGCCAAGTATCACGTCGCCGCCAACGTGCCCTACATGCGCTACTTCCTTGCCGATATCCTGCAGTTCCAGTTTCACCGCGCGCTGGCGCAGGCGGCCAGTTGCACCGGTCCGCTCAATCGCTGCTCCATTTACGGCAGCAAAGAGGCCGGCCAGCGCCTGAACGCCATGCTGGAGATGGGCCAGAGCCAGCCCTGGCAGGACGCCCTGGAAAAGATCGCCGGCACCCGCCAGATGGATGCCTCCGCCATCCGCGATTATTTCGCCCCCCTGCAGACCTGGCTGGATGCCCAGAATCAGGGCAAACCCACCGGCTGGTAAGAGCGATCAGCCCGCAAGCTGGCTGGCCAGCCATGTTCGGGCGAACTCCCAATCGCGTTTCAGGGTGGCTATCGCGCTGTCGGGACTATTCGCCCTCCAGGACCGCTTTTGGTGGGACCCGGCATTGAATATTGTGACCCCTGGCATTTACCAGTTGCTTACCGATGCAGGGCTCTTGGTGGTGGGATACGCTCTCGGTTATGCCGTGATGCGTCTGATCGCCGGTCCTGCCCGCAATGACCGGCTCGCCGGCCCATCCTCACTGCATAGCTGTTGACAGACTACCTGTTGTCAGGTGTAATATGTAGCTGTTGGCAGACAACATGTTCGAACAAAGGACGGACGTCCCGTACGGAACCCTGGATCTGCTGATCCTCAAGACACTGGACACCATGGGGCCAATGCACGGCTACCGCATCGCCAGGAGAATTGAGCAGGTGGCGGAGAACCTGGTGCGATTGAACCAGGGGTCGATCTATCCGGCTCTCATCCGCCTGGAAGAGCAAGGCTGGATTCGCACCAGGTGGGGAACTTCCGAGACCAAACGCAAGGTCAAGTTTTATTCGCTCACGCCGGCGGGAGCGAAGCAACTGAACGTCGCCGTGGCGAACTGGGAGAGGGCTACGGCGCTGGTGGCCCGGTTCCTGGAGGCGGAGTCGTGAAGTTTCGATTGACCGCCGCCCGGCTGCTGGCGCTGTTTCGCACCCGCCGCCTCGAGGGCGAACTGGAGGGTGAAATTCGCGCCCACCTGGAAATGGCTGAACTCGATGCCCTCAACGCCGGCCTTTCGCCCGAAGCCGCGCGCCGCGAGGCATTCCGCAATTTTGGAGGGATTGAACCCATGAAAGAAGATCACCGCGATCAACGCAGCGTCCGGTGGCTGGAGAACCTGTGGAGAGACGTGCGATACGGCATGGCCGCGCTGCTGCGGGATCCGGGCTTCGCCGCCGTTACCATCGGACTGGTGGCTCTCGGCATCGGCGCTAATACCGCGATGTTCAGTATTGTGGATGCGGTGCTGTTGCGGCCCCTCCCGTTTCCTCAGCCGGACCGCATGGTGCGCCTTTGGGAGACTCCGCCGGAAGGCAAGAACCCTACCACCACCTTCACTTTTCTCGACTGGAAGCGGCAGAACGACATCTTTGAAGCGCTGTCCGCCGAAGAGCTTGTCCGGGCCTCCGTGGATACCGGCGGCGACCCTGTGCGCCTTTCCGGCAAACTCGTATCGGCCGATTATTTCGACGTGTTCGGCGTGAAGCCTCGCCTGGGGCGCTTCTTCGCGCCGGGGGAGGATCAGCCGGGAGCAGCTCCCGTGGTGGTATTGAGCTACGCCACGTGGCAGACGCAATTCGCCGGCGATCCCGGCATTCTGAAACGGGAACTGATGCTCGACGGCGAGCGCCAACGTGTCATCGGAGTGTTGCCCAAGGGCAGTTTCGATCGCGATAAAGCGCGGTTCTTCAAACCGCTGATCTTCGCGCCCGATCAACTCAATCGCGGCCAGCACTGGCTCCGCGTGATTGGCCGCCTACGCCCCGGCGTGAACCTCGAACAGGCGCGAACCAGGATGAACACGCTGAGAACCGCCCTTGCCCCGGTCATGCCCGCGTGGCAAAAGGACTGGCGCTTCACCGTGGAGCCGTTCGCCCAGTCGCTGGTCGGCGATACGCTGCGCCGCTCGATCTATCTCGCCTTCGGGGCGGTGGTGATGGTGCTGCTCATCGCCTGCGCGAACGTAGCCAATCTGGTGCTGGCTAAAGGAGCCACACGGAGGAAAGAGATGGCCCTCAGGGCCAGCCTGGGCGCCGGACGCGGCCGCTTGATCGCCCAGTTGCTCACCGAGACCATGGTGGTGTGCGTGCTCGGAGGCCTGGCCGGCATTACCGTGGCTTACCTGCTGCTTCATGCAGCGGCCCCCCTGGTTGAAACATCGCTTCCGTTTACCGCCGACCTTACCCTGGATCCCCGCGTCCTGGGTTTTGCCGCGGCCGCCGTGATGGCGGTCCTGATGCTCACCGGCCTCCTTCCTTCCTTGCAGATTTCGTTCGGTAAGCTGTCCGCATCTTTGAATCTGGGGGCGCGCGGCTCGTCGGGGTCGAGCGCCGCCGTGCGCCGCGCGATTGTCGTCGCGGAAGTCGCCGTTTCGGTGGTGTTGATCTGCGGCGCGGCGCTCCTGTTCAAGAGCCTGGCGAACCTACAGCAAGTGGACCCGGGAGTCCGCATCGACCACGTGATCACCATGTCCGCCGATCTTCCCACGGACGCATATCCGACTGCGGCCAGCGCCGCGGCGTTCTACCAGACCGTGGTACAGCGGCTTCGGTCCGTGCCTGGAGTGGAGCAGGCATCGGTCTCGCTCAACTTGCCTCTCGAAGGTGTGGACTGGGGCGAGTTTATGAACTTGCCGGGAGCCAGAGAACTTCTGCTCGTGCGCGTCAAAATGGTCGATCCCTGGTATTTCGCAACATTGCAAATCCCCATCCAATCCGGGCGCGGAATTGAAGAGCGCGATCGCGCGGGCGCCCCGCCGGTAATGGTGATCAATGAGGAGACCGCCCGGAAATTGGCAGGCAAATGGAATTTGGCGAATCCCGTAGGACGAACCGTGGTCACCTACGTGCCGGGCTACGGCCCGATCCCGGAGTCGCGGGTGAATCCTCAGATCGTCGGCGTGATCCGCAACGAGCGCACCGGAGGATTGCAGGCCGAGATCGAGCCCGTAGTCTATGTCCCATTCGCCCAATTCCCCCGGCAGAACCTTCATTTGGTCGTACGCACGCGAGGCGAGCCCTGGATCGCCATGCCCGCAATTCGGGAGGCGGTGCGGCAGCTCGATCCGCACCTGCCGCTGGGAGACGTGAGGACCATGGAACAGGTGAAGGCGAAGAGCATGAACTGGGCGACGCAGCCCACCTGGACCGTGGGCGCCTTCGCCGGCCTCGCCGCGCTCATGGCCGCCCTGGGACTTTACGGCGTGCTGGCGCATTCGGTGACACAGCAGCGCCGCGAGATCGGCATCCGCATGGCGCTAGGCGCGCGGCCGGGCGACGTGATGTCGCGCACCTTGCGCAGTGCCCTCATCATGCTGCTGGTAGGGCTCGCTGGCGGGCTGGCGGGAGCCTGGGCCCTGACCCGCGCGCTGAAGAGTCTCCTGTTCCACGTATCCGCGCTCGACCCGTTCGCGCTAGCCGCGGCCTGCGTCCTGATGACTCTCATTGGCACGCTCGCGGCGTTGCTCCCGGCGAGCCGAGCCGCCGGAGTGGATCCGATGACAGTCCTTCGCGACGAAGGATGAGGAGATATCAGCTATCAGCTTTCAGCTATCAGCCATCAGCTTTGAGACCAGCACCGGCCGACGGGAACGTTCTCCAACCTGATAGCTGACGGAGATATCAGCTTTCAGCGGTCAGCTATCAGCCATCAGCTTTGAGGCCAGCACCGGCCGACGGGAACGTTCTCCAAGCTGAAAGCTGAAAGCTGAAAGCTGAAAGCTCTTTTCAGCGATCGGCCTTCAGCTTTT
>Ga0335085_10017929_pt1 | contig 10185 bp, 10 predicted proteins | sample Lox_Sample_45_FD_206712 | JGI IMG/M metagenome (GOLD analysis project Ga0335085, IMG submission 206712) | Soil microbial communities from Loxahatchee National Wildlife Refuge, Florida, United States - Lox_Sample_4.5 | ecosystem: Environmental > Terrestrial > Soil > Wetlands | place: USA... | reverse complement strand
GAGAGCTTCTCCAAGACGAACCCTGTTACGAACTGGTTTTGGAGAAACAGGTTTCGAGCCAACGCCATGCGGCACCAACCGTTTTGAGGCCCCGTGAAAACGGACTAGCTGTGGTCACTTCTGTTGTCAAAGACCAGAGAAACACCTAAAGCTTACTAGACTCGGCGTTCTCGAAGAGCATCGGAAACCGACCGAGGGCCCCGGCACCTGTCTCCTGAGTACTCTTCATTACTTCCGGGCGACTCGATTGGCCAGCCGCTATCAGGATCCCTCAACTATGGTTGATCTGACGACGCGCCTCGCGCTTGTCCTTTCAAGAGGCGACATCTCCGCGGCTTTGTGCCTCGGCAATGGCGGTTCGAATCGCGTCACGTACCACGCTCGGGGTGCGCACCGCGGCCAGGATGACGGGCGTGGTGGCCACACGCATCATGATGCCAAGTTCCACCGCCATCATTTGGCGCTGGCGGCAAGGGGCGCGTGAGCTGGTGGTGTTGGGCATTGGTATTGAGCCTCCTATATATGTTGATTCTCGCGAGTCTGCAGAATGAAAAATCTCTTCACCGGAGCAAGAATCGGTTGCGACGGTGCCAGACGCTATCGAGACGCCCTGGCCTGGTCTCGTACCACTCCGGCCCGAGCATCACGCCGGGGCGGGTACGACGGGGAAACTCGCCGAGCGCGCGGCGGGCAATGGCACGCCCTCGCGGGGAGTGCAGGAAGTAAAGCATCCGCTGGTAGAGCGCCGGCCCGATCTGCTCCTTTGTGGACCCGCCGATGCTCCTCCGGATCGCGTTCGCGAGCGCCGGGTCGAGCTGCGTGACGTCCGTCACGAACTGTTCGATGTCGATGCCGAGCACCACCTCCATCGCCGCCGGGTATTCGTGGCCGTCGAGCCGCATCATGCGCGCATCCAGTGCGACGTGATCGCGGCCGCTGATCTGCCGACGCACCGCGCCCGCGAGATACTTGATCGGCTTCGTCGAGCGCGCCAGGCCGTTGAGGAGGCCTTGGGAAGGGCGCCACAGCAGGGCGGCCATCGCGTCACAGAATTCCATCGTTTGCACACCGGTATAGTCACCCAGCACGGCGGCGAAGCCCAGGTCGCCAACACCCCCAGCGCGCATCCCTGTCAGGCTGGCCTGCAACTCCACAATTTGCCGCGCGAGGGGGCCGTCGTCAGCCACGAGAAGATGCTCCCCGTCGAACCTCCAGAGCCAATGCTGGCAAACGGATGCGAGCTGCAGCAAACGCATTCGTCGGAGCGGGTCGGTGGAGGTGTGAAGCCCAAACTTCGCCACCTCAATGGCGGCGGGCAGGTCATGGATGATCAGATCGCCGCCTTCGCGCGAGAAGACCAGTGGCCCCGCACCCGTGGTTGGCGGCACGGCGCTGGAAACGAGTGTGGGCCTCATCCGCACTTCCGCCCCCCCGTGGCGCGTGACGCTCGCAGCGCACGACCACCAACCTATCCCGCGGCAAATAATACGGCGCGACGGTGACGTTGCTGGGCGGGAATTCGTCATACTGTACCTCCTCCAGAACAATCGAACCGGTGTCGCGATCTTTCCAACGGACGCCGCCCTCCAGATACTCCCAATAACAGACACGCCCGTCGGCAATGCTTCCAAATGCAATCGCTGTGGCAGGAATTCCACACATCTCGCAACGCCCTCCTGGGAGAAACACGGCCGCGTCTGCCATGCGCTGAATGGCCCTCTTCGTGGGCTTCGTTTGTTGGCTGACACGCGGAGGCGCTTGGGCCATTTTGGGATCCGGCAGGGCATCGGGCGACCTGTGCGCATGTGCACGACTAATCATGGTTACGCAGCCTCCGCCGGGTGATCGCCCTTCACGAGCTGGTCGATCATCCCAAACAGGCTGGGGCCGTGAACGCGTAGCGTCTTGCCGAACCGGATGGCCTTGATCTCCCCCCGCTCTATCCGAAGGTAGATGTTGGCGCGACTTTCGCCGAGTATCGCTGCGGTTTCGCACACCCGCAGAAGCTCTCGGCCACGCAGTTCATCGCGGTTGATTGCTTTTTTGCCGCCCGATTTCTTAATGTTGGTTCCTTTTCTCACAGCCAGGTCCCCCTGCGCTCCTCTTTACACTGCTTTACGGCTCTTGTCACTAGTCACATGGCTTTACAAAAACGACTAGTCCTGCCTCCGGAAATTCGTGCTAGAGTTACCAGGGCCTCATCGACAAGCACATCGTCCCGGTCATCGGCAGGGTGACGCTCCTGAAGCTGTCGCCGGGTTCGGCTCACCATTCTTTCCGACACCTTCGATCCGTTTCCTCAGTTCCTTGACGGCCGACGCCCACTTGCCAGTGAGCTTTCTGGTTTTCCGGCTACTAATCGTTTTCATTTTTACGCTTTTTAACGCTCCTTACCGCCAGCATTCACTTCTAGACAAGGCATGCGTTTGAAGCCGCGTTTGTCTTGGCCCTGGCGACCGGCGCGCGTGAGGGTGAAATCCTCGGACTCCAGTGGCCCAAGGTGGATCTTGAAAAGAAGCGCATCGAGATCGCAGTGCAACTCCAGCGGCTTTACAGGAAGTCGATCGGCACGGAAAAACAGGGCGACTCGGACAAGCAGAAGGAACCACGGACCGAACTGGTTCTTACCAGCCCGAAAACGAAGAAGAGCACCCGCACGGTGATGCTGTGCGAGGTTGCGGTGAAGGCGCTCGCCGCCCACAGAATTCGGCAGGAGGCGGACAGGCGGCTCGCATCGACACGCTGGCAGGACCAGGGCTTCGTGTTCTCCAATCCGTGCACGGGAACGCCACTCGACCCGCGCACGTTGATCAAGTACTTCTACGCGGTGCGGGACGCCGCCGGCATCAAGGACCTGCGCTTCCACGATCTACGCCACTCCTGCGCCTCGTTCTTGCTTTCGCATGGCGTTCCGGTAAAGATGATCAGCGATATGCTCGGCCACTCTTCCACGGCCTTCACGATGGACGTGTACGGGCACGTTCTGCCGAAACTCCAGGAGCAAGCGGCGAGCGAGATGGACAAGGTCTTCGAGGAAGCGCGGAAGGCGCAGAAGGACCGCGAGGAGAGGGAGAAGCGTGAAGCCGGCAGCCCTGGTGCTGCCACTGGTGCTGCCGGTGGCGAAAATGGCCCCCACAACGCGCTTGTCAATTAGCCGTAAGTATTTGATTTTCATAAGTTTAGTGGTGCGCCCGGACAGATTCGAACTGCCGACCTTCTGGTTCGTAGCCAGACGCTCTATCCAACTGAGCTACGGGCGCACAGGGCGGGCCCTTTCACTGTATCCAACCTGCCGACACCTTCGCAACCACCGCCTCCAGCCGCCCGGCGTCTGCGACACTGCCTTGGGCGATGCGGGCGGTGCCGCCGCCGCGGCCGCCGCATTCCGTCAGTGCTGCCTTCAGCACTTTGCCGGCATCCACCGCTGCGTCTTCCGACGCGGCCAGCAGAATCGAGGGCGGGCTGGCCAGCGTCGCCAGGAACACGGCCTTGGGATGCGCGGTGAAACTCTGGGCGATCGCGCGGATCTCTTCCAGGCTGCCGCTGTCAAGGCGCCGCACCAACCGACGCACGCCATCGGCGCCCGCCGCGGCATTGGCGTACCATTCGCGGCCCTGGTATCCGGCCAAGTCCATCTCCAGTTTGCGGCGAGTCTTCTCGGCGGCGCGCACCCCCTCCAATTGCGCCGCCACTGCCGACGGCACATCGTCGAGCGGCGCGCTGAACATCTGGGCGGTTTTGGCCAGCGCTTCGTAATCGGTCCGCGCGCGACGAACCGCCCGCATGCCGCAACGAAACTCCACGCGCGTTGACTGCCGGATCTTCTCGATCTTGCGCAGCATCACCGCGCCGATCTCGCCCGTCGATCGTACGTGCGTGCCGCCACAGGCGCTGCGGTCCAGGCCTTCGATCGAGACAATGCGCAGCAGCCCGTCGCGTTCGGATGGCTTGCGCAGGCCTTGCACATCGGAGGCATGCTCGAAGCGCACCGCCATCGGCCGGTTCTCGAAAACCACCTGGTTGGCGCGCGCCTCGGTTTCCTGCAGCACCCGCGCATCCACCGAGCCGCCTTCCACATCGATCGTGCTGCTCTCGGCGCTCAAGTGGAAGCTCACGGTCTTCAAGTGGAACAGCTCTTCGAAGACCGCCGAAAGCAGGTGCTGGCCGCTGTGCTGCTGCATGTGGTCGAAGCGGCGCGGCCAGTCTACCGAGCACTCCACCGCGCCAGGCGCAATCGGCTCGGCCAGGAGGTGCGCGATGCGCTCCTCTTCATCGACCACCTCAACCACAGTGGCACCCGCGATCTTCCCGGTATCGAACGGCTGCCCGCCCGACGTGGGATAAAAGGCCGTGCGGTCCAGATACACCGTGCGGCCGTCGCTCGAGGCATCCACGATCTGCGCCGTGAAATCGCGCAGATACGAATCGTTGTAATAGAGGCGTTCGGTCATCGACACTGCTATTGTGCCAGACCGCCGCGGGCCCGCGGGTTCGCGCTGCTGCCCCCTCGATTACTGCTCAGTGCGCCGCTGCCGCTCGTAGGGCGTCTTCAGATACTTGGTCGCTTCGGCCTGAGCGTTCTGGGTATCGTCTTTTGTGCGCAGGGCCAGGTTGTATTCGTTCACCGCGCGGTCGCGCTGGCCGGTCACGTCGAAGATCATCCCCAGGTGGAGGTGCGACCAAACCTCGGTCCACTTGGGCTGCAGATCGCCGTTTAACGACTCGCGGAAATCGTTGGCCGCCTGCTGCCAGTTCTGCTGCAGAAATTCGACTTCGGCCATTCTGTAGCGCGCCAGCGAGCTCGAGTGGTTGGTCTCGAGCGCCTTCTGATATTCCTTCATGGCATCGGCGAATTCGCTCAACTGCATGTACTGCTCGCCGCGGCGGATGGCCACCGCCACGCGCATCTGCGGGCTCAGGCGCAACACCCGATTGTCCGGGTCGATGACGATATTTTTGGGCTTGCCAAAGGTATCGACCTCAAACTCGGAGCTCGTGCCCACTACCTCGACCGTTTTGGTCTCCGGGTTGCCGTCCGTCTCAATGCGCAAACTCACCGGCATGCGGAAGGTGTCCAGGTCCTGCGCGATCTGTCCCATCACGCGGAAGCCTTTGCTCTGCTCGCGCAGAATGGTGTACTTCAAGGTGAACTGCGGCGTGCCGCTCGATTCGATCCACTCGATGAAGAACCAGCCCAACTCCTTGCCCGAAACGCTCTCGGCGATTTCGCGGAAGTTGTCGGTGTTGGCGCTCTTCCAGGAGTACTTCTCCACGTACGCCTTCAGGATGGCGAAGAACTTGTCGTCGCCTACCACCTGCCGCAGCATATTCAGCACAGAGGCGCCCTTGCTTCCGGTAAGCGCCCACAGTTCCGGCGAATAATCTTCCAGGCGCGCCGATTGGATGATCGGCACGGTGTCGATGGTCAGCGAATCCACCATCACCTCGTTGGCAGAAGTGGCCATCGCCGCGGCGCCGGCGGTATTGCCCGTCCACATCAGCTCGGAGTAAGTCGCCATGCCATTCTCGAGCCACAGGTGGTTGCGCGTCGTCGGCGAGACCAGGTCCTCCACCCACTGGCGCGAAATCTGGTTCGCCAGCAGCCGCGTGGCCACCTCTTTGCCGATGGCCTTGGGCGAAAGGAAAACCATACCGGGCGCGGCATAGCCGTTGGGTGCGTCGGCTTCCGTCTCCACCACGGTCAGGTTGGCGCTCGGCGGGAGGCCGTAGATGCCGCCGAAATAAGTCATCATCCGGCCGGTCGTTTCGCCATACGGCTGTGCCATCTCGGCCTCGGCGCCACGGAAGTACAGCGACGTCGTCACGCCCTCTTCCGGAACCTTGGTGGGCTGCTCCTTCACCACCGCCAGGCTGCCCGGGAAGGACGGGTGCTCGAAGCGGAAATCGTAAACCGTCTTGTCGCCATCGGCGTGATGCGAATCAATGCCGCTGGCCAGCACAGTGTAGCCCGAGGGAACCGTGATGTGCAGTTCGGCGGCGAACCGGTCGGTGCTGTAGCCGCTCACCGGAAACCACCGCGACGGGTACAGCAGGAAAGCGAATTCCGGATGGATGGCCGCGAACTTGATGCCGTAGACCGGCGAGTCTTCCTGGCCGGTCAGGTGGCCGTCGTAGTAGAAGGTGACGATGGTGGGCTGGCCCTTGGGCAGAGGCTGCTCGAAGCTCACCCGCTCGCTGAAGTCCGACTGGTTGCGCGAGGCCGGAAGTTGCTTGCCGGTGGCGTCCACCACCCGCGATACGTTCAGCGCATTGTTCAGTTCGAAAGTGGCCGAAGTGATGCCGTCGTCCACCGGCGCGAACTTCACCGTGACTTTGGCCGCCAGCAACTGCGTGCTGGGATTGATTTCGGCCTCGATGGTGTAATGGTCGACATCGATGCGGGATTGCGCCGGGGCACGGCGCTCCTGGGCGGCGGCCGGGTACACGGCTGCCGCCAGGCATGCGCCTGCCACTACAGCACGGAAAGCAAACGAGTTACGAAACATGAGCAAATTGTCCTTCCAGAATATCCAGTACGATCGAGGCGGCTTGGGCGGGCGGTGAGAGCGGCCCGGACTGGCCCAGCTTGCGGCGTACGTCGGCCAGCCCGGCGCACATCTCGGCGCGGGCGGCGGAGTCCGAGAGCAGGCGTCCGGCTTCGGCGGCCAGAGCCTGGCCGGTGAGCTGCGACTGCATCAGCTCAGGCACTACCCGGCGGCCTGCCACGAGGTTGACCATCGAGTAGAAAGGCACTCGAACCAATAACTTACCGGCCACCCAACTGGGCGGCGAAACGCGGTAGTAGGTGACCATGGGGGTGCCCAACAGTGCGGCTTCCACCGTTACCGTTCCGCTAGCGGCCAAGGCAACATCAGCGTGTGCCATGGCGTCCCAGCTTTCCCCTTCTATGACTCGAACCGGTGAGCTTCCCACAAGATCTTTAAAAAACGACGCCCCGGTGGTGGCCGACGCCGGGAGCACCAGGTTTACAGCCCGTTCGCGGTACAACCGTTCGGCCGCGTCCAAAACGGCAGGCAGATGACGCACGGCTTCTCCTTTACGGCTGCCCGGCAATATCGCAATTAATGGACGGCCCGCCGCCAACCTGTGTTTCTTAAAAAACTCGTCCTTAGTGAGGCTTGGCGCAACCAGCCCGGCCAGCGGATGGCCGATATAGGTAGCCGCCACGCCGTGCGCGCGGAAAAACTCGTCCTCGAAGGGAAAGATACACAACAGGCGCTGTAAATTACGGCGCATCTGTGGGATACGGCCCTTGCGCCAAGCCCACGCCTGGGGCGCCACCAGGTACACCACGGGAATGCCCATGTGCTTCAGGCGCCGCGCCACGCGCAGGTGGAAATCGGGCGAATCGGTCAGGATGGCCAGGTCCGGCCGGCGTCCCTCGGCTGTCCGGATGAGCTTGCGGTACTCCCCGTAGATGCGCGGGATGTGCGAAACGACTTCTAATAATCCGACCACCGCCAAGCTGGCAGCATCCACCACCGTCTCGACGCCGGCAGCCCGCAGGCGGGGTCCGGTGCACCCGAAAAACTCGGCCGAAGGGCTGCGCCGCCGGATCTCCGCGACCACCAGCGAGGCATAGAAATCCCCAGACGCCTCACCCGCCGACACCAGTATTTTTCGGCCCATCGAAGACAAGTTTAACTTGCAGCCCTGTTACAATCGAACCACGTATCCATGGACGACCGCCATAAAGTGACCGTAGAGGAGATGACTGTGCGGGTCCAGGGGGAGATGATTCCCTTGAACCACAAGCTGTCATATTTCTCCACCGTCCCAATGGCAGAAGAAGATCTACGGCAGTACGTCAAAGACCCCGTAGCGGCCATCTCGCCGGCCATCCATGCGACTCTGCCGAAGCTGGTGCTGCTCCTGGCGCCGTACCTCGAAAAAGGCAACGGCAAGGAAGGCGATAGCGTGGCGTTCGACCGTCCGCCGGAGACGCGCCTGTTGGCCTGCACGCGCCGCCAGGTGGGCGACACGACGGTGCTGGCCTTCGGCATCAAGGATACCGAAGTAGCCGACTATCATTACCAGCTCTATAGCGCACTCGCCTCAGTGGTAGCCGACTGCTGGCCGTCCGACGTGCAGGAGCGCTTCTACCGCACCATCCGCGAGGAGCTTTCCACCGAAGTACACGGCGAGGTGGACGAAAGAAGCTGGCACTTGAAGCAGGCGCTTTTGCGGCGGCAGACCAATGTCCGCAAAGAAACCAAGTTGTTCCGCGAGTACGCGCGCCAGGCCTTCGAGGATACCCTGACGCTGTACCTGCACGGCACCTGCTGCGACATCGACGTGGAGACCGGTCCGCGCCAGATGCCCAGCCGGTATCTGCGCCGCCGGCTGGAGCTGTTGGTGTCGGTGTTTCCGCCGCCGGAAGGGTACGCGGTGCTGCCGGAACAGTTGAAGGGGCGGTAGCTTAGCTGCCGCGTTGCGGCGCGCGCTCTCAGCGTTCAGCCTCGACATTCGCGTCAAGACAGGCTGTGGCCGCTCCAAGCGCCGAGACGAATCCCGGCGCGGCAAGCACGAGTGCTTGCGCCACTATTTTCCTTTGCTGCGAAGGAAGGCGATGATGGCTTGTCGCTCGGCGGGGTCGGGGACGCGAAAATTCATATCGGTGGCGGGGACCACCGTTTCCGGACCGGCAAGCCAGCGGTCGAGCGTTTTGGCGTTCCACTTGAGGCCGGACTTGCGCAGCGCTTCCGAGTAATCGAACGAGGCAACCACACCTGCCGCGCGGCCGAAGACGCCGCCCAGCCGCGGACCTTCCTTGTCACGGTCGAGCGCGTGACATCCGCCGCAACGGCGTTCGAAGAGCGCACGCCCCTGCGCGATATCCTCCGCTCGAATTGCCGCCGACCAGATCAGCATCGCTGCTGCCGCCGCGAGAAAGAGGCGCTTCATGCGCCCTCCAGAGTCGTATCGGTCACGGCCAGCATGTGGCTGCCGGATTCGGCCGTGACTTCGGTAACGCCCAGGACGCTGCGCAGCTTGCTGTCCTCGACTTTCATCGGTCCGGGAGCTTTGGCGGCCCCCGGCGCGGGCTGCGGAAATGCGGTCGATGCGGCTGTGTGGAAGGTCACGGCGCCTTCGACCTTGCGCATCACCTGGTGGATGTGGCCGTTGAGCACCGTCACGCTGCCGAAGCGCTTGAGATAGCCGAGTACTTCGCCGCTATCGGCCGTGCCCCAGCCCCACTCGGGGTAGACCGACCACAGCGGAATGTGCGCAAAGACCACCACCGGACGGCTGGCGGGCTGCGCGGTGAGATCGCCTTTGAGCCACGCAAGCTGATCGGAGCCCAGGCTGCCCATGCCTTCTAGCACCGCCACGTTCGACAGTCCGACGAAATGCACGTCCTTGTGATTGAAGCTGTACCAGCCGCGGCCCTTGGCGTCGCGGCCGTAGCGCTCGAGGTAGAGCTCGCCGTCGTCAGTAGCGGTATCGTGCTCGCCGGGCACGTAAAAGACCTGCTTCGGCCGCGCGCGCTTGAGCACCTCGGAAAGTGTGTCGAACTCTTCGGCACGCGCAGAATGGGTCAGGTCGCCTGTGTGGATGAGGAAGTCGGGTTGGTGCGACAGGGCATTGATCTTGGCGATGGCGGCATGCAGCGTGCCGACCACGTCGGTGTTGGCAGGTTTGTTGAAGCCGATATGGCTGTCGCTGATCTGGACAAACTGGAAGCCTCCTTCGGGTGTGCGATCCTGGGCGAGCGCGCGCGAGGTGGGGACGCCGGCGGCGACGCTCCAGAGCACACCGCTGCCGGCCCAGGCCATACACTCCAGGAAGCCGCGGCGGTCGATGCCATCGCGGCTATGGTCGTGAACGATTCGTTTGGACATTGGATTCCTTTCGCCAGCCAGACTGCCCGCCGATGCGGAATATTCCCGGGAATAAAACGGGGCGGCGCGGAGTTTTCATCCGTAAAAGTGTGCCGGCGGCAGCCGCTCCGGCCCGTATGATGAAATTTGGCGAGGCCCAACCAACGCGAACTGTTCGAAGAGATCGCAATGCCGCACCTGAACGCCGCCTATAACCTGGCGCGCTGGATGACCCGCAGCGATCAGGACGCGCAGGACGTGGTGCAGGAGGCGTACCTGCGCGCCTTCCGCTTCTTCGATACATACCGCGGCGGCGACGGCAAGGCTTGGCTTCTGGAGGTCG
>Ga0335085_10017927_pt1 | contig 10186 bp, 10 predicted proteins | sample Lox_Sample_45_FD_206712 | JGI IMG/M metagenome (GOLD analysis project Ga0335085, IMG submission 206712) | Soil microbial communities from Loxahatchee National Wildlife Refuge, Florida, United States - Lox_Sample_4.5 | ecosystem: Environmental > Terrestrial > Soil > Wetlands | place: USA... | reverse complement strand
CGATTTGGCCAACATCTCGTTCATTAAAGGCAACACCGGATGGATTGTGATCGATCCACTCACAGTCAGGGAGACCTCCCGTGCAGCACTGAAGCTCGTCAACGAGAAGCTTGGCGAAAGACCAGTCGTGGCGGTCATCATCTCGCATTCGAATGGCGATCATTTCGGCGGAGTCCGAGGCGTGATTGACGATGCCGCACTCGCCGCCGGCAAAATCCAGATTATTGCGCCGAAAGGTTTCATGCAGGAATCGATCCAGGAAAACCTGTTTGGTGGCAACGGCATGACCCGCCGTAAGTCTTATACGTACGGAGATCTGTTGCCTAAGAGTCCATACGGCCAAGTCGACGCATCCATTGGCAAGGGAGTTGCCAGTGGCAATGTAGGCATTCTGCCTCCTACCAGGGTTATCAATGAGGCCATCGAAGAGATGACAGTGGATGGAGTCCGCATGGTTTTCCAAAATACCCCTGGTACCGGCACCATAAATTCTAGATGAGGGTGGTCTGTTGTCAAGGCGATCCGCAAACGGCGGCCCCGAAGATCTGCCGATACAGATCTTCGCCATAACTGGTTTCCAACGGCTTGCCTTCCAGCAGCCTGAAGGTTCGCGTCCCGTCGTCCTTTCTTTCGGCGCGCAAGAAAATGGCGTCCTCGCCCTTTCTGTCGAAGAAGCCACGGGCGAATTCGTACAGATGCGTCACATAGAAGATTCTGATGCGCTTCTCCAGCAGGGCACAGACGACCTGTTTTGCGATCTCCGACCCCTCCCGCTCGTTCGTCGCGGCAAATGATTCATTGAAGAGCACCATCGAGTTCGGCGCGATATGGTCGACGATCTCGCTCATTCTGGCAAGCTCCTCATCGAGCTTCCCGCTCTTCATCGTCGCGTCCTCTTCGCGCTTGTAGTGAGTAAACAAAGCAGGGCAGAGCTCGCCCTCGAATGCCTGGGCCCCGACGAACATGCCGCATTGCATCATCACCTGTGCTACACTGATGCTCCGCAGAAAACTCGATTTTCCGCCCTCGTTAGCTCCCGTGAGGATCTCGTCTTCGAGATCCTGCATGACCTCCTGCCGGTAGGTGATCGCGTCGAGATTATCCAGGTGGGTGTAATACAACGGCGCGAGGTCGTAGTCTTTCCAGTCGGCCGTGATGGTGTCGACGATTTGATTTAGATTCAAATCAGTAAAAAATGCAGGCGCTTCGAGTGTTTCTCTTTGTGTGCCGTCGCCTTCGAACAGTATGGTGTGAAAAGTCTCGGGGCGTGTGCGGATTGGCCGTCCGTCTGTCATAGACAATGGGGAATCGTCTTCACGCATAGCCGTAAGGCGCCCTCTCGACCCCGAATTCGGCCTTGTACAACGGGCGCGACTCACCAACAGTGCCTCGTCGAGCCGATCCCCTCAGCGTTCGGCTACATGCATTGGCGACAGCGTCTCCGAACGAAAAAACTGCAGGGATCAGTTGCCTGACATTTCCAGACCGTGCCTAGGGAATCGTGGCGCGGGATGACATGACTACGCGACAAGAATCCCTTGTCAGGAGTCATCATCTGTCCCGGCTTAAGAGGAACAGCGGTTAAGGCCGAACTCCTTGGCCAAGGTTTGATCGTACTTCTTTCAGGAAAAAAGTCAACATAACCGGTTTGGCATGGATCGTCTTTCCACCGGGACCGCCCCTCACTTCTAGGATCACTAGCAGCAGCCGCAACGTCGGTGAATGGAAGCATGGAGGCGCGCGCCCCATCTGTAACGAGAAAATGCCTTTGACTCGCGCTTGCGTGTCAAAGGATTGAGTAGTATCCGTTGTTTGTGATAGATCAGACTTTATGAAATTGAAACTAGGAGACATTATTGGCTCTTGACGCTGTCACCCGCTTTCCTCCGACTTCAGTTGCGTTCAAGATCGCGATCGCCCTCGCCATCGGCATGCTGGTAGGCTTCGAGCGCGAATCCGCCAGTAAGGACGTGGGCATTCGCACCTTCGGGCTGACGGCCTTGCTTGGGGCAGTGTCGGTGCTGATCTCCCCTGCGTACGGCCTTGTTGCCATGGTGGGGGTGATTGTTCTGGTCGCTCTGCTCAACGCCCGCAGTCTCGTCGCCAACCAGTCGCTGGAGATTACTACCTCGGCAGCCCTGCTCGTGACCTACGCGCTGGGCGTGCTGGTTGGACTCGGCCACAGCTTCACTCCAGTTGCAGCCGCCATTCTGATGACCCTTTTGCTGGCGTGGAAATTGGAGCTGCGCAAATTCGCCGGAGGAGTCACGATCGACGAGCTGCGCAGTGCGGTATTACTTGCCCTGATCGGTCTGGTGATCTACCCGGTCTTGCCTGATCGGTTCGTTGATCGCTGGCAACTGGTTAACCTGCGGCAGGCCTGGATCACAGTTGTAGTGATCGCCGGAATCGCGTTTGTCAACTATGTTCTGCTCCGGTTGTATGGCCATCGCGGTTTGTATTGGACCGCCATTCTGGGGGGCCTAGTAAACAACCGGGCAGCCGTTGCGGAGCTCATGAACGTCGTCGCGGGCTCGAGGATCGTCGGTGTGGTTCTGCTCGCGACCCTGGCGATGTTTATCCGCAATATCGCCATACTGGCCTTGTTCGCTCCCAAGGCGCTGTTCACCGCAATCGGCCCGCTCTTCGCGATGGCGGTTGTCTCCTTGCTGCTTCGAACCCGCGAACACGACGACGCGCCAGGGCGGGTGCTGACCCTGACTTCGCCAATCTCTTTGCGAAGAGTGCTTGCTTATGGAATTTTGTTCCTTGTTATCCAGGTAATCGGGGCACTGGCCGAGCGTATGTTTGGAAACTTCGGCTTCATGGTCGCCAGCGGCATCAGCGGAATGGCCAGTAGCGCCAGCGCGACGGCCGCCGCAGCCAACCTTAGCGCCATCGCGAAGATAACCCCCGCTTTGGCAGGGACGGCCGCGGTCATCGCCTCAATGACCAGTGCTCTGACCAACCTGCCGATCGTGTTCAAGCGCTTGTCTCGCCCGGTACTGCTGAAGATGGCGTTTTCTACGACGCTGCAAGTCGCCGTCGGAATCTCCGTCCTCGCAGTCCAGCGCTTCGCAATTTCGCGCTAGAGGCCTGGTTGCACAACAGGGAGGCTCTCTTTCGTTCCGCCGCTATCGCTGGAATCAGACGCTAGGTTTCGGCCTTCGTTGATCTGGAGTCTCTGTTGGCGAGGTCCACCAAAGTTGCCCCCGGACCCAATGTTGCTTACGGGTCGTGTGTTTTCCTCAGTTGAGACTGATTTTCCCACGGAGTACTGACGGGTCCCTTTCGCGGAATTTGCTTGATTGCCAAGCCAAAGCGCTGAAACGGACCGCCGAAGATATGCAAGGGTACGCCATCAGGCGCGATGCGTTAAGAAGAGGGCTCACAAGCGCAAACGAGCGAAATTCGCATTTGCAGGGTCTCCAGATGCTCGTCGGGCACTGCAATGTCAACGCGGCTTTTACCGCGAACATCTTGTGAAAACGGTTGGACCGCGCGATAAAGAATCAATCCTTCGTGCTTTCTTACCTTCCGCCCACCTATCCGAGGTGAAAAGCGGCTGCGCCCCCATCAAGCCGGAATGGGGTCCGCAAGCAGATGAACCATCAGTTCTCGTAAGAGCTCAACGGGCCGACCAAGCTCGTTGCTTCGGCATGCCCAATCGAGCAGTGCCTGATACTGATCCCGTCGGGACATTTCTCCCAGTCATGTAGTCCTTCCCTGGGCCACGATAGCAACTACATTCGGCACGTCGCACGGGCCCAGACAACCGCTGATATTCAAATGCACGCGCTTGAGCAATCCACGTTTTCTCCGCTCCTGCTTCAACCACTCTACCGGGACCTCTGGAAGTCCTCGTTCGACCCGTCCGCAACAGCAGCCTTGGCAGACGAGTACATGGGCAATGACCCTTCGTTTCGTACTCAGCACTGACAATCCATTCCGCTCACCAAATCGAATCGATTCGCATTCGCTAATACTCCACCCCAGTATATACTGGTAGCAATATGGCGCACACAATTCGAGATAAGAAGAAGCTGTTGAACCGCGTTCGGAGAGTCCGAGGCCAAATTGAGGCGGTCGAACGTTTGCTGGAAAACGATAGCGAATGCAGCGACATCCTTCAACAGATTGCTGCTTGCCGAGGCTCAATCAATGGGCTGATGTCGGAAGTCCTGGAAGGACACATCCGGTTTCATCTGGTGGAGCGCGGCCAGAAGGGTAAATCTCCCAAGGACAACGCCGTTGAAGAAGTAATCGCCATTGCCAAATCCTATTTGAAATAGGAAGGAAACCATGCCAGTTGTAAAGCAAGTTATGCCGATCCCCCAGACTGTCGCCCAGCCCGCTGTGTCAGGTTCGCCCAAAAACCGCCCTGGAACTCATGACCATGGTTTCGAAGCGCAGGATGGAATACGAATCGCGTTAGTGGCGGTCACAGCTGCCCTGGTCTGGTTCCGCGTGTGGGAACCGTTTGCCCGAGTGAGCATCATTGGCATTGCGGGCACGCTGATCGGCATCTATCCGATTCTGAAAGAAGCGTCTGAGAACGTAATGGAGCGCCGGATGACAATGGAGCTCTCCATGACCATCGCCATCCTTGCGGCGCTGGCGATCGGCCAGTTCTTCACCGCGCTGGTGATTGTGTTGTTTGTCCTAATTGCGGAGGTGTTGGAGGGACTCACCGTTCGACGCGGGCGCACCGCCATCCGAGACCTTCTGAATCTGTTGCCAAGCGAGGTCACGGTCCGGAGAAATGGCAGAACCGAACGGCTGAGCACAGAAAGCATCGATCTGGGAGAGATCATCGAGGTCAATCCCGGAGGGCGTATACCTGTTGACGGTGACGTGGTTGGCGGGAATTCGTTTGTCGATCAATCCACCATCACGGGAGAATCTCTCCCCGTTGAGAAAATGCCCGGCGCCTCGGTTTATGCGGGCACCATTAACCAATCCGGCGCGCTGGAAATTCGAGTAACGCGAATCGGCCGCGATACTGCCTTTGGCCGCATATTGAACGCGGTGGAAGAAGGCGAAAGGTCCCGCGCCCCCATCCAGAAAACTGCAGATAAACTCGCTGGGTATCTTGTCTGGTTTGCGCTCGGCTGCGCGGTCCTCACCTTCATCATCACCCGCAATCTCACCTCGACCATCTCCGTCATTATCGTTGCCGGTGCTTGCGGAATCGCGGCAGGCACGCCGCTGGCCATTCTGGGAGGAATTGGTCGCGCGGCGCGCGAAGGCGCAATTATCAAGGGCGGTCTGTATCTGGAACTGCTGAGTTCGGTGGAGACTGTTGTCTTCGATAAGACCGGTACGCTAACGGTCGGGAACCCTGTGGTCACATCGATTGTCGCCGCGCAAGGGCACACAGATCAGGAGGTCTTGCATCTTGCCGCTATTGCGGAGCAAAGGTCCGAACATCCCTTGGGCAAGGCCATTGTCGGCAAAGCAGCGGAAGCTGGTCTGACAGTGACTGCACCGGAACGCTTCAAATACATTCCCGGGGCAGGTATTTCCTGCTCCCTAGATCACTTGGAGATACTGGTGGGAAGCAGAGCATTCCTACAGCAGAAACAGATCAACCTTCATGGACATGGCACAGGAGCGGACCACTCGTCCGAGATACTGGTTGCCTCCAACAGCCAGTATGTCGGAGCCATCGGGATTGCGGATATGCTGCGTCCGGAGGCTCGCGAAGCGGTTCGCACTTTGCACGCCATGGGGCTGCAAACTGTCCTATTGACTGGTGACGCCAAAGCAGTCGCACAAGCGATTGCCAAAGAGGTTGGCATCGACATAATTCATGCCGAAGTTCTGCCGGACGAGAAGAACGAAATCATCAAGCAACTCATCAGCCATGGAAAAAAGGTCGCCATGGTTGGCGATGGCATCAATGACGCACCGGCACTGATGCAGGCAACAGTCGGCATCGCGATGGGATCTGGTACCGAGGTCGCACGCGAGAGTGCCAACATCATGTTGATCGGAAACGACCTGCTCCGACTGGTGGACACGATCAAGATTTCACGTCGTTGCCATCGCATCATCATGCAGAATTTTGGCGGCACCTTGACGGTGGATAGCATTGGCGTGGGACTGGCGGCGTTTGGGATACTGAACCCTCTGCTTGCTGCCTTCATCCATGTGGCTTCTGAGCTGACTTTCATTTTGAATTCCGCCCGGCTTCTGCCGGGAACCCAAAGACAACGAACGGGCGCCGGAGGAACGACTTCGGCTGCTTCAGCCGATTAGAGCAGTCTAACTCGCGACAGCGCCGACAACTTGCTCTCCTGATTGCGAAACGTAATCACCATTCTTATGCTCGTGCTGAAGTTCTGGCCTGCCCTAGCGCTGGTCCGAGGATCACGAAACTGGATTGATTGAAGAGAGATCTCTGCGATCGGGCAGCAACTTGATTGCCGCATTACCGGAGTCGCTGCCTTTAGCGAGTTGTTCACGCGTCCGATGCCGGCAACATGGACTCGTGATGGTTCCGCGTCGGGGTTCCGTGTCACTTCTCGGCACAATCCTACTCCCCGCGCGTTCAAACAGGTTTAAACTTGGCTGGTATCGCAACCCGTAGCGGTTGTTTGCGTGTGGGAGGCGCTCATGCCCGACTGTCTTCTCTGTAACATCGTCGAAGGTAAGGTGCCATCGAAGAAAGTATTCGAAGACGATAGCACTTACGCGTTCGAAGACATCAATCCGCAGGCTCCCACGCACCTGCTAGTCATTCCCAAGAAGCATATTTCCGGCTTGCAAGATGCGGAGCCAAGCGATGCTGAACTCATCGGCCACTGTTACCTGGTGGCAGCTCGGATTGCGCAGGAGCGGAAGATCGAGGACACTCTTCGTACCGTTTGCAATGTCGGGCCGCGTGCCGGTCAGGCCGTCTTCCATTTGCACATTCACGTGCTTGGAGGCCGCGACATGAAATGGCCGCCAGGTTAGGCACCTCTCGCACCCCCAAAATACTCCCGGACGTCCGCAGCTACATCCTCCGGGGTACGGTCGACGGCCGCTTCCCAATGAAGGCGCTCCAGGTGCATCGAGTCGCTGCGATAAAACGGCGTCATGGCCGCCCGGGTGACCATGGTCAAGTTCACGCGATCAGCACCCTCCTTGCCCAACTCGCCAGAATACAGTGCCAGATTGAAGCTGTTGTACCCGATCGAGTCATACCACGCGAGTACTCGGCTGATGCCAGAAGCGAGCGCCTGAAGGTCAGTAGATGAAAGGTCGAGTATGGTTGTACGTTCGCACAGGACGGCACGGACCTCGTTGAATCCGATCGGCGCGAAAGGCGTCATCCAGACGATTGGTCCGTCGCGTAAGATCATGCGCTCCGCGCGTTCCGTCTCTTCTGACACAAGATCGTTCCAGAAACAGCGCCCGTTCGCCTGCCAGTAGGCCGTAACCGACGCGTGCTGCATCCGCATCATCGATGTCGGAAATGGATCGACGTACAGTTGGCTATGCGGGTGGGGAAGAGAACCTCCGGACGGATACAGATAGTTGATGTTGTAAGCGCAGAAGCGCGCATCGCCATCGACCTTCGTGACCGCGCGTATGTATTCGAGCGAGGCAGCCAGGTTGTCGACGATCATGGCGGGCGTGAAATCGCGAAGGTCCAGCCAATGCTGCGTTGTGAACACCGCGACGGTAGCGTATTTCGAGTACGGCACCAGGTTGGGAAACAGCACCGTATCGCCAACCCGAATGCGTCCGACCGGCATGATTTCCGTGGCAATGCAAGGAGTCACTTTGTCGATGCGTGCTGCACAGAAAGGGCAATTCGGGTCCGGCGCCCGAAATGAGACGAGCGCAGCGTCGTCGCTTGTTTGCAACTTCACGCCTTCAGCGATTCGGGATGAAGTACCGAGCAGCGGGTCGAAGCGAACCTGGAGCTTACGCTCTGAGTACCCCTCATCGCCTGGGTTTTGAAAACGCGACACGAGACGCTCGCACCGAAATTCAATCGCCATAGCTATCGCCACTGATGCGCATTGTATACATGGGCGCGGACTCAATAAGGCCGATCAACTGGCGAGGCGTATGTGGCGGGGAATCAGAGATCATTGTGCACCGGCACTTTGACGGTAAATATGCGATATTTATCTGATATTATATTGCTTTTTAGTGAGCTATTATGACATTATTGTTCAAGGATTGAGGATTGGAGGGTCACCCATGGCGACGAAAACACTGCCCCGGCCTGGGTTGGAGGCTCATCGAGAGTCGCTAACTCTCGCATTTCCGGAACTTGTGTCGCGTCTGACGGATTCCATCGGTCGCAAGCTGACAGCTTATGTGGCAGGCGTAAAAGACGTTCGTGCATTGGATCGTTGGATCGAAGGGAGAGAGTCGTACGGCGAAGCGGAACCTCGTCTGAGACTGACGTTTCAGGTGATTCGCACGCTGCTGGACCATGACTCGGCAAAGGTCGTGCAGGCCTGGCTGATGGGCGTGAACCCCGAGCTCGGAGATCGTGTACCGCTGCGGCTTTTGCGCGAGGGAGATCTCGCGTTGGTTGCGCCTGAAGTTCTTGCGGCTGCGCGCGCGTTCATCGCTGGAGGTTAGAAATCATTGGCACTCGAGACGAAAGTCCCTCCCCAACCGATGGTCCCCGCATCCGATGCAGGACCGGACATCCATTTGCTGTCTCGGGCTCGCGAGAGCCGTCACAGATGATTGAGTTTGTGTTCTCTGCCGGTCCCGAAACAATTCGTAATGGGCCTCCGGAGTATTCGCCTTCGCCCAGTCGGCAACCGGCGGGACCTGGCAGACTGCGCGTTCCTGTATCCCGATGTTTTTGCTTTTCCACTATGAGGAAAAGGTTCTTAGGCAGCCGCTGTTCGGCTGAATTCTTCGGCAGGCACGAAATCCTGCTTTCTGCGCTCGACCGCAAGCATATAGCTGACCATTTTTCTGGCAACGGCCAGCGTAGCGCGGTTCGGATTACCTCGTTCCAGTTCTCTGGCGTGGATGATAGCCAGCTCGGGTGACTGCCGCGGCGCCAGTTTGGCTGCCTCGATCAGCACGCGCTGGATATGTTTGTTGCGCTGCTTAGAGATCGGCATGCGCATCACCTTTTCAGCGGAGCTCTTTTCATCTCCGCAGAGCCCACAGTAACTGATGGCCCGCTTGATCGATGAGAACCGGGTGAAGTCGCCGATCTCAAGTGCCCACGTCAGCGCAATGATCGGACCCACGCCCGGCACTGTCCTCAACCTTCGTAGCCGTTCTTTCAGCAGTGGATCTCGTTGCAGCGAACTGAGCAGGGCGTAATCGAGCTTCTGCGCCCGTCGGATCATGTCCCGGCTCAGCTTCAGCAGCGGCCGTATGCTCTCCTGCACGTCTTCATTGCTTGTCATCAACTCCGCGAAATAGCCAACCTTGTGCAGCCGCTGCTTGTTGTAGCTGACCCCGCTTTCCATCAGCAGGCCCGACACGCGGTTCTTCATCTGCACTATCTGCCTGATTACCAGACTGCGATAGCGAAGCGTGCGGCGCCGGTCGCGGATCGCGGTCGATGCCATGTGGCACTCGGGCAGGAAATCGCAGCGCAGGCAATCGGCGATCGCGCGCAACATCAAGGGATGCGCTACCTTCACCTTCTCGGCATGCGGAAGCGGATGATCGTAATCCACCCCGTGAAGATCGTCGCCTCCATGGCGATGCGACGGGGCTGAGGCATGGTTCGGATCCACCCATCTAGTTCCCGGCGTGTCGCTCCGATTTTGCCTTCCTGATACACACGACCAGCCGCGTCCTTCACGCAATAGCTGATCGTCTTCTTGTGTACGTCGAGTCCGATGAAGTACATAGTCTCTGAGGAGCCTCCGAGGTGTTCTCTGAATCAGCGTTGTGCTGAGTTCAGCTTCTTGTAACACCTCGCGCTCCTCCTGGACTTAGCATTCAAACAATACGTCCAGGTGATTTAGCGCCGACGGGACTGACTACACGCCATATGTGTGCACAGATACGCGCTTTAGAGAGACCAATCCTGGATTGTTTCGTTTTGCCGACCACTTATCCATGAGACCAAGTGAGGGTGTTAGACTCCACGTGTCAACGGTGTTCGAAATGACAACGATCACCATCTCCAAGGAGGATTACCTAAAGGCGATTGCCGAAGCTGAAGCAGAAGGGCAAACGGTTATTCCGGCCACCCTGG
>Ga0335085_10017926_pt1 | contig 10186 bp, 5 predicted proteins | sample Lox_Sample_45_FD_206712 | JGI IMG/M metagenome (GOLD analysis project Ga0335085, IMG submission 206712) | Soil microbial communities from Loxahatchee National Wildlife Refuge, Florida, United States - Lox_Sample_4.5 | ecosystem: Environmental > Terrestrial > Soil > Wetlands | place: USA: Florida... | reverse complement strand
ACTCCGGACCGTAACTCCAGGATTTCGTGGCGCTGTATTTCTGGTTGTGCGCGGCGCGCATGCGCTCGACCGCAACGTTGGGAGGAACTCCCTTGGCGAGATCGAAGCGGTAATCGGGCGGCAACAGCGCGCCCGCGCAGGCACCCTCCCATTCGTGGGCATCGCACAGGCGCTTGCCCATGGCCGTACAAATTTCCGCTGCTTCCCGGGCCTTCACCCACACCACCGGAAAGGCGCAGGGAATATCGGGAAATTCGAACTGGTCAATGCAGGCCCTGGCGTCTTCCGGCCGCTCCTTGGAGGGGTCATACAGCGGGGCCATGTACCTGGCCTTGCAGATTTTCAGAAAAACGGAATTTTCGTAGCGCACTCCAACTTGCGCGAGCTTGGCCAGGCATTGTTCCGGGCTGACGGGATGATGGGTGATGGCAGGATTACCCTGGCCGATCACCCCGGATCTCGCAAAAATGGCGCGGATGGCATCCATCTGGTCCGCGGACAATCCATGCACGCGCTGCAAATCCTGAAACAGGATCTCATTCTGCTCGCGCAGGGCGTTCGACGATGCAAGTTGCCGTTCGATGCCGGCCGCGCAGAATAGAATCAGCAGGCTGGCCGCTAACACTGGTACCCGAGACATGTCACTTTCTCCTGGCTACCTCCCGCGGCGCATTACGTAGAAAAAATCGCGGTTGTCCGGAAAACCGAGGAAGCGCGGGATGGGCCCGGCCGGGCCGGTCTGATCCACCTCGCCCATTCCGCTGATCAAGTGCTCCACCACCAACTGCGAATCCATGCGCTGGTAAACGGCCAGGTAGGTGTGCTCCAGGGCGTTCATGTCCAGCAGCATGGCGTAGCGGCACTGATAGGCCTGGAATACGCGGACCATGGCAGCGGGCGTGGCGGTGGTAAACACGGCGTAAATCAAGAACCGCCTGCCGCCGTTCTGCTGCAAGGCCAGGCCGGAGCGCATGGTGCGCAGCTTTGCATCTTCTGAGCCGGACCAGTTTCCCGGCCCCCAGCGATTCACCAGGGGCCCGGGAACTCCCGCCTGTGTGGCGGCGTCGAATTCGATCAGTGGGACCCCATTCTGCCGGGCGTACCGAAGCTCCGGGAGGAGTTTGTTGTCCGCATCTTCCCAGGTCTTCATTCCGACCGAGCCATCGGTGCGGACATAAATCGTGGACAAACCCGGCTGCAGTTTGCTGAACACCACGCCATCTTCCAGGAAGCCGTAATGCGTGCCGTGGTTCTTCAAGGCCAGTTCCCCGGACTTGAATGCTCCGTGTGAGCGTTTGAATCCCGCGGTGAACACTGCGACGGTGGCCCGCGCGTCCTGGGGCTTCACGAGTCCGGTGGAAACCAGGGGGGCAATGCCGCCAATGCCGTCCGGTCCGGGGAGGCCAGAATCCCGGACCTGCGCCAGGATGTGATCCGACCAGCCGACCGCCGGGTGTTCCGTGCCCAACGCGAACCCGAGATCGAACTGGTCGAGATCGAAGGCGACCAGATAGCAGAGCGCGGAAGCTTCTACAGCGTCCAGACTGTTGACCTGGCTTCTGTGGCTTTGGAGCAACTCTGCCGACACAAAATCCGGCCGCAGGATACTCAAGTAGATGCCAGGAGTTCCCTGAGCGGCGTACCACACACCGGGACGGAGGCCAGCAGGGTGTGAAAGTTGAACGGGAATCTCGAGATTGGGAGCGGTGATGAACTGGCCGGCGTACTTTGGTTCCATGGCAGCCGCGAGGGGCGCTCCGCCCACGGCGGCCTCCGCGGCCGCCGGAGAGGATGCGCGGAGTTCCCCGGTCTCGCGGTTGCGATCCTCCAAGAGGTGATGGAAAAGCACGATGACCTTTTCTCCGCCCCACACCTGCTCACGCAGGAAATCCGTGGCCGCTTCCAGTGTGGTGCGGTGTCCCTTCACCGGATTTCTCAAAAAAATGCGCCCAGCACACAGACTTGCGTAGGCAAGCGGAGAGGCCCGCGCCCGTTCCAGGGCATTTGTGGACCCGCCCGCAAGCAGGTCACAAGGAAAACGGCTCGTACCCTCGAGGATTACGATCCCGGAGGGATACCGGCCATCCAGCGCGAGTTTCTGGTTGCGCGGCCTGGCGTTTTCGAGGTGGTAGGAAGAGTTCGCTGTGCCGTTGTTCCAGGAAATCTCCAGCAGGTACCAGGCATTGACCGCGGGATTGAGATTGACGAGAGTGGCCGTGCCCTCTGCGCCGTCATCCGACCGCACGCGCGCGGAACTGGTTTGCCGGTATGGCTGCAAATCGACGATGTTGACGGGCCCTGGTCCCTGGGTTACCGGCCCAGAGGGAGAACGATACGGGGCAACGCTTTCCGCCTCTACGCGAACGCCGACGGGCCGCTCATGAGAGATCACAAAACCGCCGAGGACGGCCAGCATGGCAAAAAAAGCAAGCCACGCGCGGCGGGAGAACCATGTGTGATTCCGGGCTTTCTCCGCGTGTGGAACGCCTGGCCCGCTGCGGATACCGGAGTTTTTGGCAGGCGGCTCAGTGCTCGCGGTGGGAATCGCATTCATTTCGGTTCACGCAATCGTTCCAGGCTCCCAGACAAAGCCTCAGCACCGCCCTAAATCGCCAAAAGGCTCGTGGCCACCATGAGCAGAACCAGGATGCGGCTAATCCGATCGGAGGTGGCGAAGAGGATGGGGTCATCGTGAACCAGGCCGCGGTGAGCCACCAACCAGATGCGCCCGATCCAATACAGCAACAAGGGACAGAGCAGCCACAGGAGCTCGAGCCGGGCGTAAAGCGCCCGCGCCGTGGGCGTAGTGAGATAGAGGGCCAGAACCAGGACGGCCAAATAGCCGCTGGCGGTCCCCATGGATGCCAGCAGTTCGGCGTCGCTGATTTCGTAACCGCGCGCCCGGGCCTGGTCTCCGTCCACGCCCCTCATCACCACCAGCTCTCCGTAACGCTTCACCAGCGCCAGGCTCAGAAACAGGAAGATCGAGAAAGCCAGCAGCCACTGCGAGGGCCAAATGAGGACGGCCGCGGAACCGGCCACCAAGCGAAGCGTGTAGAGTCCCGCGAGCACGATGACGTCCAGGACCACGACGTTTTTGATCGAGAGTGAATAGAGAAGAGCCAGCAGAAAATAGCCGAGCACAAACCCGAAGAGCAGGGGCGAAACCAGCGCGCCCAGAATGCCGCCCAGAATGGCGAGCAGCGGAATCAGGGCCAGGGGATAGGCGAGTGGCAAACTGCCCGCCGCGAGGGGACGAAATTGCTTGCGCGGATGGTGGCGGTCCGCGGCCAGGTCGAGCAAGTCATTGAAGAGGTATCCGCTGGAGGCACAGCAGCAAAATGCCAGAAAGGCCAGCAGGGCCCTGCCCGGCAAGGCGGCATCGAAAAAACGATGCGCGGCAAACACCGGCACCAGGACCAGAAGGTTCTTGCACCATTGCTGCGGACGCAGCGCGTTCCAATAACTCTTCAGCGGCCGCGCCTCGTCTTGAAAGGCGATCTCCGGCCGGGAGAATCGCTCGAGGGCGCGCAGGACTCGTGAACCCGGGTTGACGGCGATGGCCTTGCGCGCGGAACGCCAGACGGCCACATCGGCGGGGCCATTCGCGGCATAGTCGAAGCCCCTTTCGCCGAATTCACGAACCAGGCGTTCCCGCTTCGCATCCCCGGAGAGATTTGTAATTCCGTCTGAGGCCAGGACGCAATCGAACAGCTGCAAATGCTCGGCCACCTGGCGGGCAAGTTGAGAGTCGCTGGCGGTGGCCAAAACGAGCGAGCGCCCCCCGGCGCGCTGCGCCCGCAAGTCATCGAGAAAATCCTTCCGGTAAGGAAGCAGGCCAACGTCGAGCGAGACGCGCCGGGCCACTTCGCGCTTGAAGCGCGCCTTTCCTTTCAGCAGCCACAGGGGCAACGCGAACAGATAACGCGGTTGCTGCTTCACCAGGGCAAGAACAGACTCCAGCAGCAGATCGGACTTCAGCAAAGTGCCGTCGAGGTCGACAACCAGGGGAGGAAGGCGGACGGGGGACCCGCGAACTTCGGCCCGCCGCGGCGCGGAAACTTTTTCGATGAGAGTCGTCTTCATCGAGTTCCGCCTCCTCCCGCCGGGGCGCCTTCTTCAGGCTGAATCCCGTCGAGAGCCGTCTGGCGGCGCGGTGCCGGCCGGGCACGCCAGGCAACCCAAATTCAGGTTAGGCCAGTGAACGGGCTCACTCAGTGAGCCTTGTCACAGGGGCGCGTGAGCCGGGCTACAGGACGCGGCGAAAATTGGCTGGCATCGGCTAGTGCCGCTGGGGCTCGTGGAGAGGGCCGGGGAGTTGCCATTCGCCGGCGCGGAGCGGTTCGCTGGCATAGCTGGAAAAAAGCCGACCCCAATCCGTCTGCAGGGCCCGCTTCACCCGGGCGCGGCCAACCACGTTATACCAGTACACATCATGGTAAAGAATTGAAGCGGCGTAGGACCACGGAGCCAGCGGCGTCCAGAGCAGCAGGTGCTCGAGGGGCTTGAGCCATCCCCAATAAATCATTTTCTGGCCGTGACTGGCCAGGGTATCGCCGGTGCAGAAGTGAAAATTGACCGGTGAGATGTCTTCGCCCACGACCTCGATTTCCCGTGTATCGCCGCAACCCAGGCCGCGTTCGTGAGCCAGGCGAATGAAGGGAATGGAAAGCGGATCGAAGCCCATCATGCGCGCGGCCACAGCGTCAATCGCCACCATGTCCCCGCTGGCCAGAATGAAATTTTTCACATGGGGAACCATGCAGCGCGGCCCGGGCCCGTCGCCGGCGAAGGTGCCGTCCATCACCGCGAAAAGGCCGGGGTGAATTTCCTTCTGAATGGCCAGCAGGTCCACCAGGGTCTCGTGGATGCGGCTGTGAGTCCGGTGGCGCTTCTCGAACAGGAGTCCGCCGAACGCGTTTTTCATGGCCCCGGTCATCCGCGTGAACACATGAGTCTTCATGGTGGGTAAGTGGATAATGTTCGAGCCGATGAGCCGCTTGGGGATGCGAATCCCTTCCGGGAATACCCTGTCGAGGGCCAGCATCTGCGCCCTGGGCTGGTAACGGGTCCATTCCTCGCCCTGCTCGTACAAATGAATGTTGCGCAAGCCGTATTTTTGAAGCACCGGCAGGTGTTTATTGGCGCGTTCGCCGCGGCGCGCGCTGACCACCACGGTGCGATTGTGGCAGCCGTAGAGCTGATCCCTGGAGTAGCCGTCCTCCAGGAGAGTGGCAATGACGCTTTCCAACTGCCACGGTGTGGTGGAGCAGGCTGGATAAAAATAGTGCCAACTGATGTTGATCTTGAGCGCCGTCTCGTTTTCTACGGGGAGGTATTGCCGGTAGCCAGCCAGACGCATCAGGCGGCCGTAGTCGGGGATGACAGTGGCCGGCGTGGTCTTCAGCACGGCAACGCGTGAGGCGGCCATTGGATTCGACCCCTCCAGTGCCGTCAGCGGGCGGCAGAGCAAATTCCAGCTTTTATGCTCGCGCGACGGGCGTATGGCCGGCGGTGATGCGAGTCACCACGCGAAGTGATTCGGGGGGCGGCGCCGCCGTGCGCCGGCGCCGGGTACAGATTGTCCGTGCGAGATCCTAGGTGGTGACCAGACAGAGCTCTTCGATGTAGTCCAGGAGGTTTTCCTCGTAAGCGATATGTTCCCGGATCTTCTCCACCAATTCCTCGCCTTGCGGCACAGAATCCGCGATGGAGTCCGCGGTTGCGTAAAGCACGTCTCTTAAGAACGCGAGGACCAGACGATGGATCGCTTTGTGCTGGCCGTCCACCTGTTCAAATCTCTGGCCGTCCAGGTAGCGGTGGTAAGGGGATTCGAGCACACCCTCTTCACAGCAACAATGCCGGGAGACGCCCAACAGCGCGGGCCGCAAAACGCGCAGACCCGCCAGGCCCTGCTGGCGCGCGGTGAAGTCTTCCTTGCCCGCCAGGGCAAGCGCCTGGGAGAGATGTTCCGCCACGCGCAGAATCTCCAGGTGCTCTTTCCGGAGGAGATCCGATGATTCAAGAAAAGCCATGGCCGCTCCTTTCCACTCGTGGAATGCTCGCAGAGCAGGCGAAGGGGGACAGTGACGTGCATCACGGCGGCATGTGAGGGAGAATAGGGGCGCGCGAGAGGGCCAAGCGCCCGCGGGCATTTCCGGGGGCGCCCCCGGCGTCACCTCGCGTGGTGATGGCGAGCACTGCCGAAGCGCGTCTATGACCGTATCCATCGGAGCGATGAGGAATGGCGCTGCCCGCAGATCCCGCCTTTCGCCTGCTTAATTTTTTAGAACAGGGAGGACAAACCAATGAGCTCAGGAGTCATGCCGCCGCCGGGAGTGAAGCCCAACGGCGACTACATTGAAGCAGTGATGTCGTCTGTGAAGGCCAAGAATCCCGCGGAGCCGGAGTTTCACCAGGCGGTGCAGGAAGTGTTCGATTCGCTGCGCCTGATGCTGGCCAAGCGGCCGGAGTACCGCGCGGCCCGGCTGCTGGAGCGCATTGTGGAGCCCGAGCGCGTGATCCTGTTCCGCGTGCCGTGGTTTGACGATCAGGGCGATATGCAGGTGAACCGCGGGTTTCGCATCGAGATGAGCAGCGCGATCGGCCCCTATAAGGGCGGATTGCGGTTTCATCCCTCGGTGAACCTGGGAATCCTGAAGTTTCTGGCGTTCGAACAGGTGTTCAAGAATTCGCTGACCACGCTGCCCATGGGCGGCGGGAAGGGCGGCTCGGACTTTGATCCCAAGGGAAAGAGCGACAACGAGGTGATGCGCTTCTGCCAGAGCTTCATGACCGAGCTGTGGCGCCACATCGGCCCGAATACGGACGTGCCGGCGGGAGACATCGGCGTGGGCGGGCGCGAAATCGGCTACCTGTTCGGACAGTACAAGCGGCTGGCCAACGAATTCAGCGGAGTGCTGACCGGCAAGGGGCTCAACTGGGGCGGGTCGCTGATCCGGCCGGAAGCCACCGGCTACGGCTGCGTGTACTTTGCCCAGGAAATGCTCAAGACCCGCAAGGAATCGCTGGAGGGGAAGCTGTGCCTGGTTTCCGGCAGCGGAAACGTTTCGCAGTATACGGTGGAAAAGCTGCTGGATTTCGGGGCCAAGCCGATCACCCTGTCGGACTCCAACGGCGCGATCGTGGACCCGGAAGGCATCAGCCGGGAAAAACTGGCGTGGGTGATGCAGCTCAAAAACGTGCGCCGCGGCCGCATCCAGGAATACACGAACCACTTTCCGAAAGCGATCTACATGCCACACGACGGCAAGCTGGACCACAATACGCTGTGGACGGTGAAAGCGGACTGCGCGTTCCCCAGCGCGACGCAGAATGAAATCAACACCAAGGACGCCGCCAACCTGATCAAGGGCGGCGTGAAGCTGGTGGCGGAGGGCGCCAACATGCCCTGCACGCTCGCGGCCACGCGCGCGTTCCTGGAGGCGGGAACACTTTACGGCCCGGCCAAAGCGGCCAATGCCGGCGGGGTGGCCACATCCGGCCTGGAGATGTGCCAGAACAGCATGCGGCTCAGCTGGTCGCGCGAAGAGGTGGACGACCGGCTGCACAAGATCATGATTGCCGTGCACCGCAACTGTTATGAAACCGCCGCCGAATACGGCACGCCGGGAAACCTGGTGAATGGCGCAAACATTGGAGGATTCCTGAAGGTGGCGGACGCCATGCTGGACCAGGGGCTGGTCTGAACCTGCGGAAACAGAAATGGTGGGGCGCGGGGTGGAGGGATTCCGCCCCGCGCAGTTTAACGCGCGTGGGGTTTCGGCGGTGAGCGTGGAACACGTGGCCGCGCAAATCCAGGACCCGGAAACGCTGTTTGAAGGGTTCGAGAATTTGATGCCCTTCCGGGTGCAGGATATCCTGCTGGTCTCCAGCCTCTACGATTCCTTCATTCTCCGCGAAGATGGGCGCCTCAACGAATTGCTGCTCGGGGAATCGCTGGAGCTGAATCTTCCGCACGTCCCCGGCATCACGCATGTCTCCAGTTACCCGGAAGCCCTGGCGCTGGCCCAAAGCGAGCCGCGGTTCAATCTGATCGTGACCAACCTGACGGTGGGAGGCACGGACGCGGCGCAGTTCGCCCGGGAGGTGCAGCGCAGCGGGCTGAGCGTGCCGGTGGTGGTGCTGGCCTACGATTACCGCGAAGTAAAGAATTTCGTCAGCCGCAACCCGTCCACCAGCATCGAGCGCATCTTCCTGTGGCAGGGCAACGCGCGCATCCTGGTGGCCATCGTCAATTACATCGAAGACAAGCGCAACGTGCAGCACGACGCGCAGGCCATGGGCGTTCCCGTGCTGCTGGTGGTGGAAGACAACATCCGTTACTCCTCGTCGTTCCTGCCAGTGATTTACACGGAGCTGATCTCGCAATCGCGCCGGGTGATCCAGGAAGGCATGAACGTGGCGCACAAGCTGGTGCGCATGCGCGCGCGGCCCAAGATTCTGCTGTGCTCCACATTCGAGGAAGCCGCCGAGCAGGTGCGAAAATACCAGGATTACCTGCTGGGAATCGTCTCCGACGTGGAATTTCCCAGCGCCGGGGCGCTCAGCCCGGAGGCCGGCTTCCAACTGGCGCACCTGGCGCGGGACCTGGTTCCGGATCTTCCCGTGGTGCTGCACTCCAGCCGGACGAAATTCCGCACCCGGGCGCACGAAGAAGGCTTTGCGTTTTTGCGCAAGCGCTCGCCCACGTTTTTGCGGGACCTGCGCAGGGTGATGACCCAGCAATTCGGCTTCGGCGATTTTGTGTTTCGCGTGCCGGGCGGCGCGGAGGTGGGCCAGGCCAGCGATCTGAGCGAACTGGAGGCGCAACTGCGCAGCGTGCCGGCGGAGAGCGTGGCCTACCACGCGGAGCGCAATCATTTTTCGCGCTGGCTGCGGGCGCGCACGGAGTTCGCCCTGGCGCAAAAACTGCGCCCGCGCAAGGTGACGGATTTCGCCACGGTCGAGGACTTGCGGCAGAACCTGGCGGAGGCCATCGCCGAATACCGGCGCGAGCAGAGCGAAGTGCTGATCGGGGACTTCCGCGGAGAATCGTTCAAGCCGGCCGAATCGCAGTTCCTGCGGATCGGGGCGGGCTCGCTGGGGGGGAAAGCGCGCGGGCTGGCCTTTGTGCGCCACCTGCTCCGCCAGCGGCGGCTGGTGCGGAGATTTCCCAACGTGCGCATCACCGTGCCGCCGGCCGTGGTGCTGGCCACCGATGTGTTCGAAACGTTCCTGAGCGCAAACGACCTGGCGGATTTCGCGCTGCACAGCAACGTGGACGCGGAAATCCAGCAGCGCTTTCTGGCGGCACCGCTACCCGCCGCCCTGCAGGAGGATCTGCGGGCATTCCTGCGCGAGGTGCGCTACCCGCTGGCGGTGCGCTCTTCGAGTCTGCTGGAGGATTCCCAGTACCAGCCCTTCACCGGGGTGTATGAAACCTTCATGCTGGGGAATCAGCAGGAAGACATTTCGGAGCGCCTCGAGCAGTTGATGCAGGCCATCAAGCTGGTCTACGCCTCCACGTTCAGCCAGCACGCCAAGGCCTATGTGCGGGCCACGCCATTCCGGCTGGAAGAGGAAAAGATGGCGGTGATCCTCCAGCAGGTGGTGGGCACGCTTCACGGGCAGCGCTTCTATCCTGATTTCGCGGGCGTGGCGCGCTCCCGCAATTTCTATCCGGTGGGACCGATGATTTCCGGGGATGGCGTGGCAGCGGTGGCGCTGGGCATGGGACGCACGGTGGTGGACGGCGGGAAATGCCTGACGTTTTGCCCGCGTTACCCGCGCCATCTGGTGCAGTTCTCCACCGTGGAGGATATCCTGGCCAACGCGCAATCGGAATTCTGGGCCATGGAACTGGACGGCATGCCGAAGGAAGGCGGGGCGGCGGACCTGCACGAAGTGCGGTTCGGCCTGGAGGTGGCGGAAGCGGACGGCACGCTGGGCGCGGTGGGCTCAACGTACTCGAGCGACAATCACGCGGTATACGACGGCGTGAGCCGCCCGGGAACGCGCATTGTGAGCTTCGCGCCGGTGCTGAAGCACGGAGTCTTCCCGCTGGCGGCCATCCTCGAACAACTGCTGCGCGTAGGCGAAGACGCGCTGGGCCAGCCGGTGGAAATCGAATTTGCGGTGCGCCTGGCCCGGCCCACAGACGAGGCCGCGGATTTCGGCTTTCTGC
>Ga0335085_10017925_pt1 | contig 10186 bp, 9 predicted proteins | sample Lox_Sample_45_FD_206712 | JGI IMG/M metagenome (GOLD analysis project Ga0335085, IMG submission 206712) | Soil microbial communities from Loxahatchee National Wildlife Refuge, Florida, United States - Lox_Sample_4.5 | ecosystem: Environmental > Terrestrial > Soil > Wetlands | place: USA: Florida... | reverse complement strand
GGAAGACTTCTACGCCATCGGCCAGTTCTACGCCGATTTCTCCCAGGCAACCGACGAAGAGGTCATCGGCTGCCTGGAGTACGCGGCAGCACCGGCTTCCCAGCAGGCGGCCGCGGCCGCCGCTGCTGACCCGCCCGCCCAGGGCGAACAGCTCCCCGATCCCTGGGGTGAGGAAGTAGCGCCCGCGGCGGGGGAGGTCCGGCTGGCCGGCTACCTGACCGCGCCGGAGAACGCAGCCGGGATCGTGGTCTTCGTCCACGGCAGCGGCAGCAGCCGGCACAGCCCGCGCAACCGTTACATCGCCCGCGTCCTGAACGCCGCTGGCCTGGGCACGCTGTTGTTCGATCTGCTCACCCCGGAGGAGGAACTCAACCGGGCCAACGTGTTCGACATCGGCCTGCTCGCCCGCCGCCTCACCGAGGTCACCCGGTGGCTGCGCACCCAGCCCCGCGCCGCCGGGGCCGCCGTCGGCTACTTCGGCGCTAGCACGGGAGCCGCGGCGGCGCTGTGGGCCGCGGCCGAACCCGGCGCCGGCATCGCGGCCGTGGTGTCCCGCGGCGGCCGCCCCGACCTGGCGCGCCCCCGGCTAGACGCGGTGACCGCGCCCACGCTGCTCATCGTCGGCGGGCATGACGACGTGGTGCTGGACCTTAACCGGCGGGCCCAGGCCGGGCTGCACTGCGAGAACCAGCTCGCCGTCGTGCCCGGCGCGACCCACCTATTCGAGGAGCCTGGCACCCTCGACGCCGCGGCCGCCCTGGCCCGCGACTGGTTCGTCAGCCACCTGCCCCACCACCGCAACCCGGTGGCCTGACCGCAGACAAGCCACATGCACGGTGGCCGGTTCGCGGGAAACGGCGCAGCCTGGCACGCAATCTGACTCCGCGGATGTGGTCCAAGCTGTCGTTGATGATCACGAGCCTGCCCGATGGAACCCCAGCTCGGTCAGCGCGCCGGTCGCGTAGACCACCCCGGTCGCCGTGCCCGCGACACAGGTGGTGCCGGTGAACAGCAGCTCACGGGCGTGCAGCAGCGGCACGTGGCTGTCCTGCGCGGAACTGTAGCGGCCCACGGGCAGCGACTCACCGGTCAGCGCGGACCTGTCGACGTCGACGGCGCCGTCGAGCAGCCGGGCATCCGCGGAGACCCGCTCACCCTCCTCCACCAGCAGCAGCGCCAGCGGGTGACTCACCTGCCGGACCAGCTCGCACCACCACGGCTCCCCGCGGCGGCGCGGCAGCTCGTTCGGGCCGACGACGTCCAGGCGCCGGGCCTCCCGGCCCGACAGCCCCCGCCGGCCCGTCCGCAGATCACGGAGCAAGCGCCGCGCCGGCTCGGTCGGGTCGACCGCATGCGGCACGTCATCCGTCCCGCCGGGCGCCAGCGGCACCGGCGGCACGCCGGGCACCAGCTGCTCGCCCATGCCGCCCAGTCAACGCCACCGCGCCCAGGATCCGGTAGGGCCGAAAGCCCGATTGAATCCCCTTCCTCAGCATCGCCTCGTGGGTCGTTTGGCTGCCACCTTCCCGGAACAGCCGGAACGGAAGACCCGGCGGTATAGCCCGGCACTTCGGACGCCGACGGAGTTCAGCCCGGCCTGCAGGTCCTGCCGTACCTGCCGAACCGTTCCACGTTCGCCGCTCGTGCTTGCGGGATGATCCGCACGGTCTTGACCGCCAGCAGCGCCGCCAGGACCGCCGGAATAAGGACGAGAAAGATGACAAGCCCCGTGGTCATGACTCACTCCCGGAATGGACAGGAACCGTCGCGCCGTCAGCCTCGACAACGTACATGGCGGTACGTGGGCGGATGGCAGGTTTCCAGGCCGACAGCCGGTAACCGGTTTCACGGCCGTTTCTGTACGGGCCCCGGCCCGCCCTGCAGTTCCCGCCAACCTCTGACATGACTCGAATATGCGTACCGTCCGTCGGCAGCGGCAAGACGGCGTTCGTACTGGACAGCCGGGCCGAAAGTCCTAGCGCCGCGCCAGTGCGAGCCGGTAACAGGGTCGCCGGCGCTATCAGCCCGTAGTGGCCATCGTAGCGATGGTAGATCAGGTTGCCGCGGCCCGTTCCGGCGTTGACGAAGAACAAGAAGGGCTGGCCCGTTGCCTCCAGCCGGGTGGCCGCCTCGGTCACCAGCAGGTGCGGCGCCGGCATCTTGCTGACCGTGATCGACGGGTCGACCGGGCGCAGCCGCTGGGTCCGTCGGCGGGCCAGCGCCAGCCGGTACCCGTCTGCGGTCCGGTAGATTACGCCATCCTCCCCGGTGGACTTCTCGGTGAACAGGTGGAAGTCGTAGTCCATGAGTTCGGCGTCGGCGGCTGCCTCATCCGGGGTCTGGCGGACCAGCGCGTAGGACTTGTGCCGTACGATGGTCCGCTCTCCCGGCGGGCGGGGGAAGTACGGCAACCGCGGCGCCGGCAGGCTCTGGTGCCGCCACTCGCCGGGACCGGGCACCGGCCGGCCGCCGCGGAGCGCTTCCCAGTTCCGCGTCGCGCGTCCGAGCCGGATCCGCAGCCGATCACAGGCGTGCTCCACTGCCTCGCGCATCGTCCCGCCCGCCGCCTGGGCGCGGATCAGCCGTCCGTTCAAGTCGATGCTCATCTGGGCAATCGCCGGACGCTTCACCGCCGGATCCGCCGACATGGTCAGCTTGACCCGGGCAAACAGCACCGGCTCAGGCGCCGCCCGCAACAGCAAGCTGACCTTATGGACGGCGAAGCCCGGCATGTCTTCGGGCACCGCGCCCCGCGTCTCGGTCTGTACCTGGACTGTCTGCGCATCTGCCATGATGACGATCGCTCCCTTCACCATCCCCGGGCCGCCGCGGTCACGCGGCGCCCCGCCTGCGCGTCCGGCGGCGGCGCTCCCGCGCCCGCTCCTCCTCGTTGAGCCCACCCCAGATGCCATGCTTAATCGACTTCCCGAGCGCGTAGTCCAGGCACTGCGCCCGCACTGGGCATGACGCGCAGACCGCCTTGGCCTTCGCTTCCCGGGCCTCCCGCTCCGGACGGCGCTGACCGTCGGGGCCGACGAACAGCGATACGTCCACGCCCCTGCAGGCGGCCCTGTCTTGCCAGCTCACATCGAGTTCCCTTCTTCCCGCGTCTCCTGGATCGCAGGGGCAAGGTGGCCCGGCTAGAGGCGAAGGCCCGCCGGCTCCCGGCCGCCGGAATCCGAGACACCACCGCCCGTTCGGGAGTGAAGTTCTTTTCCGAACGAGCCATGGTTCCGGCCCTGCCCAGCCGACTCGTGTCTTGCGGCGTGCGCGGCGTGTACGCCGATTTCGATGTTCGTGCGGGCCGGGAAATCCGGTAGAGGCACTGGTCCCGCCGGAACCGGCGGAAGTCCCTGCCGCCCGGAACGAGGACTGTGACGCGCAGGCAGCGGGCATAGAAGGCTTCGATCGACTTGAGAATTGCTTCTGGGGGCGGGCAATAGTCACTGTCTTGCACGCGGGGACCGCGGCCGCTTGCGCGATGGTCCTGGTAGCGTCGCTGACCGTGACGGCCTCGACCGCGGGGTACCGCGCCCTCGCTGGCGCCGACTGCCCGGCCGCGCCCTACGGGATGCACCGCATCATCCGGCTGGCCGAAGCCGAGAGCGGCGCCCTGCGCCACCTGATCGTGTTGATGCACAACCAGCCGGCCGGGAACCCGGCGACCGTCAGCGCCCTGTCAGCGATCATCCGGTTCTTCCGCTCACGCGGCTACCGCTTCGTCATCCTCTAGTCCCATGGCGGCAGATAATCACCGGGACCCGGTTTCGCCTGCCAGGTTCACCTTGCTGGGCGTCGGGGCCATGAACTCGCCGCGCTACTCCCCCGCCGGGCTGCTCGTCGAGCACGGCCAGGCGAGGGTGGCGATCGACGGCGGACCGGGCGCCGAGCCGGCCGGTCCGCTGGCCGCCTGGCTGGTCACCGACGAGCGTGCCGAACTCATCCGCGAGCTACGCCGGCTGGCCGCCGCGCACGGCCTGCGGCCTGCCGTCCGCGCCTACTACGCCAGCGGGCTCACGATCACGCCGCAGCCGGTGGTCCACACGTCCCATCCGGCTTACGGCTACCTCGTTGAGGCCAGCGGTGCGCGGACCGCATGGGCGCCGGAATTCCTGGAGTTCCCGTCCTGGGCGGCGGGTACCGACCTGATGTTCGCTGACGCGGCGGGCTGGTCGCGCCCCATCCGCTTCGCCAGGGGCGCGGGCGGGCACGCTCCGGCACTGGAGGTGGCCGATCAGGCTGTCCGGCACGGCGTCCGGCGGCTGGTGTTCGCCCATATCGGTCGGCCGACCATCAGAGCGCTGGACAGGGGACATGTTCCGCCGTTCGGGGAGATCGGAGCCGAAGGCGCCGTATACGAGGCTGTGGCGGGCAGCAGTTAGCCGGTGCCCGGGCAAGACAAAGGTCTGCGGGGCGATCTCCCTTCGCCGGCATTGCCCGGATCAGGTTCTGGGGGTCGCCGTTCAGCCTCCTGGCTGTCTGGCATCTCAGCCTTCCCGCCGACTGCCGTCTCCCGGTCAGTTCCTGCGGTCCAGCTTCCTCTCTCGCCGTCCTGGCTGGCGGGTGAGAGCGCAATGGTCTTTCGTCACCCGCGGACACTCCGAAGTCCCGTCGTTGAGGTCTCCCGGCCCTGTCCCGCCCGCAACGGGAGGCGCACCCTGAAAGCATGCCTGGTGGGTTGCTGACAGACCTCTACGAGCTGAACATGGCCGTGAGCTACCTGCGCCGCGGGATGACCGGACCCGCGACGTTCAGCCTGTTCGTCCGGCGGCTTCCGGCGGAGCGCGGGTTCCTGATCGCGGTATTCGCCGGCGAGCCGCTGGTGGAGGTCACCGCGCCCATCGCCGAAGCGCAGCTGGCCGAGACCGTGCTGCTGAACCACATCACATTCCAGACCAGCATCGCCAGCAAGGCGGCCCGATGCGCGCTTGCCGCCCGCGGGGCCCAGCTGGTCGACTTCTCGTTCCGCCGCACCCAGGGCATCGAGGCCGGGCTGGCGGTGGCCCGCGCCTCCGCCATCGCGGGCTTCACTGCAACCAGCAATACCGAAGCGGCACGGCGTTACGGGCTGACCGCGGCGGGCACCATGGCGCACTCCTATGTGGAATCGTTCGGCAGCGAAGAACGGGCGTTCACCGCCTTCGCCGAAGACTTCCCTGGCAGCACGACATTCCTGGTGGACACGTACGACACCGAACAGGGCGTGCGCACCGCCATCGATGTGGCGTTGCGCCTGCGGCTGCCCGGCCCGGTGGGCGTCAGGCTGGACTCCGGAGACCTCGCCGCACTGGCGGTACGTGCCCGCCGCCTGCTCGACGACGCTGGCCTGCCGGACGCCAGGATCTTCGCCAGCGGCGGCCTCGACGAGCACGCGATCGCGGCCCTGGTAGCACGCGGCGCTCCGATCGACGCCTACGGAGTCGGCACCAAGATGGGCGTCTCCGCCGATGCACCCTACCTGGACGGCGCTTACAAGCTCGTGGCCTATCGCGGCCGTCCGGTCATGAAGCTGTCACAGGGCAAGGCAACCTGGCCGGGTGCCAAGCAGGTTCACCGCGGCCGGGCCGGCGACCAGCTCTCCCTCCGGGAAGAGTCCGGACCGCGCGGACATGAGCCGCTGCTCACCGAGGTCATGCGCGATGGCCGGCGCCTCGGCCCACCTGAGCCGCTGGCCCAGGCGAGGCGGCGTTGCGCGGCAAGCCTGGCCGGGCTCCCAGCCACCGCGCGGACCCTGCGCAAACCAACGCCGGTGCCCGTCACCATCAGCCCGGCGCTGGCGGCGTTGCGCCGTCAGCTGGTCCGTGACCTGCGCGGACGCCTTGATGCTGAACCGCGGCTGGCTGCTCCAGCCCGGCCTTGACCTCGAACAGGTAAATCGGCCGGCATCGGGATCAGCATCACCGGGACTTCTGCGTCCAGGACGGTCTGCCGCACGGCGGCGGCACGGCCCGGGTCGAGCCGTTGCGACCAGGCCAGCGCGATCATGTCCGCCTGCTCGGTTCCGGCTACCTTGGCGACATGCTCGGCGGCGGCGCCGCTGCGCAGTTCGAGCCGGGCGCCGGGCAGCGCGCAGTAGCGGGCCAGGAACTCCTGCTCCCACGCCTGGCCGGCGTGGGCATGCTGGTTCCAGAACTTCGGCACGGTCGCGGCGTCGAAGACGTGCAGCACCACCAGTTCGACCCCGCCGCGGGCGAACCGCTCCGCGGTGCCGGCGACGGCAGCCGCTGACCGGGCCGTCCCGTCCAGCGGCAGCAGGACGCGCCGGATCCGCCGTGGCAGCCGCCGCGCCCCGGCGGGCACGAGCACGACCGGCTTGGCCGATTGCTGCGCCACGGGCTGCCACACCGGCCGGGACAACTCATCGCCGGACAGCACACCGGTCACCGTGCCGGGCTGGTGCAGCACCTGGATAACCTGCCTGGCCGCACGCCGGGGGCTCAGGTCAGCGGCTAGGCGCAACGGCCGGACCTGCCCGCCGGCCAGCCGGGCGATTACCTCCGCGGTCCGGGTCACCGGCCCGTCGTCGCCGTGGCCCAGGACGGCCAGGATCTCTGCAACGCCCGCGGGCTCTGTCGTGGTCATGTGAGCCTCCTCAGCCGGCCGCCTGGAAGGTTGCGGCGCCGGTTATCGTGCGTGGCGCCTGCCCGGCCAGCGCTACGGCCAGCGGGGCGTCGGCCCATATCTCGGTCCGGTCACCGGTGATGTCCAGCCGCACCTTGCGGCCCAGGCAGCGGAACCGCAGGTGCAGGCCGTCCCAGGCGCCGGGGAGCCGGGGATCGACGGTCAGCACGCCCGCGCGGACACGTACCCCGGCCATGCCGGTCACGACCGCCTGCCACACGCCGCCGAGGCTGGCCATGTGCAGGCCCGCGCCGGTCATCCCGGTCAGGTCATCCAGGTCCAGCGCGAGCGCCATCCGGAGCATCTGAAGCGCCTCATCCGGCCTGCCCGCCCGGGCCAGCAGCGAGGCGGTAATCGCGGGGGATAGCGAGGAGCCGTGCGCGGTCCGCGGATCGTAGTAGTCCAGGTTCGGCCCCAGCGAGCCCGGCTCGACCTGGTCCGGGACCAGGTGATGGGCCATGAGCACGTCCGGCTGCTTGATCAGCTGCGACCGGGCCACCCGGTCCCGGCCCAGCAGCAGGTCCGCCGCCACCGGCGGGACAGCGATGTCGGTGATCAGCAGCGGCTCCAGGGCGAAATAGCCGGCGAACTGCTCATACCGTCCGGTCGCCGCGTCATACCCGTCGGCCAGCCGCCCGGCCAGTTCCCGCCACCGGTCTGTTTCGCCCGGCGCTGTCCCGGCGCGGTCGGCGGCGTCGGCCCCGGCCCGCAGGTTCCAGCGGGCCATCACGTTAGTGAACGCGTTGTCATCGACCCGCTCGTGGTACTCATCCGGGCCGATCACCGCGTCGATGTGGGCGCTGCCTGCGGCGTCCAGGCGGCAGCGCGACGCCCAGTACCTGGCCGTCTCGGTCAGCAGCGGCGCCACCGCCGGGGTGCCGAGCCCGGTCCAGCTGGCATAGTGCGCGGCCGCCCAGGCCGCGTCGGCGGTGATGTGCTCCTCGAGCTGGCCGGTCAGGACCGGCACCCTGCGCCCGCCAAGCCGGGCGCCGCGCGGGGTGACGTCCTGGCCGCTGGCGGCGGACTCCCACGGGAACCGGGCACCGCGCCGCCCGGCGGCGCGGGCCCGGGCCCGGGCCGCATCCAGCCGCCGCAGCCGGTAGCGGATCATCGCGGCGCCGGCGGCGGGGTCCATGGCCGCCACCGCGGGAAGCACGAACACGTCCGCGTCCCAGAACACGTGCCCGGAGTACCCGGTGCCGGACAGCCCCCGGGCGCCGACCGCCAGCTCGCCGCGCGCCTTGATCGCGCACCACAGCTGGAACAACGCGAACCGCAGCGCCAGCTGAGCCTGGGGGTCGCCGCGGACCTGGACGTCGACGGCGTCCCACCGGCGCGCCCAGGCCGCGCGGTGATCGGCGAGCAGCCGGCCGAAGCCGAGCCGGCCGGCCGCCTCGAGCGCGTCCGCGGCCGTGCGCGGATCAGGCCGGCGGCGCCCGCTGGCGGCGTAAGCGGCTACCCGCTGCACGGTACGGACAGGGCCGTCGCGGCGGGCCTGCTGGACGGCGGCGGCGGCGATGCCTGCCCCTGTACCGGCGTCGATCCGCGCCCAGGACACGCCGTCCTGGCGGCCGGCGGTCATCTTGGCACCCGGAGGGCGGCGCAGCGGACGGCCCGGCCGGGGTAGCCGGGCGGCCGGCGCCTCGGCGCGCATGGCGACCACGCCGGGGACGGTGATGCTGGCCAGCCGGACGGTCCGCAACGGGCAGGCACTGGTTGTCAGCTCGGTGCGCTCCAGGACGCCGGTCCGCAGGTCCAGCACCCGGCGGTCGCCAGCCGGGGCAGGCTCGACAGGCAGGCCGGTCCATACCGGGCCCGGCAGCAGGTGCTGGCCCGGCCCTGTCCCGTCATACACCCCGGCGGCCAGCACCATCGGCTGCGCGCCCGCCGCCGCCTCCTCCACCGACCCCCGGGTGGCCACGCCCCCGGCGCCCAGCGTGAACAGCGACTCGGCCACCCGGCGGCGCAGCGGGCCCGCCCCGGTCTCGGACACGACCCACGCCGGATCCTCATCGACCGCCGGCACCCGCTGGCAGGCGTGCCGCCGGACCTGCTCATCCAGCAGCGCCAGCAGCCCCCGGCACCCGCCGCCGGCATGGATCACGCCGGCCGGCACCCCGCCCGGTTCCGGGCCGACCGACACAGCGACCATCCGGGTCGCCTCCGGAACCAGCAGCAGCGCGTCGGGCCCGGCCTCCCCGCCGGGCCCGCCGAACTGGGTGCCCACCAGCAGCAGCAGCCCCGGACCCACCCCCCGTCGGGCCAGCGCCGCCAGGATGCCGCGCATCACCTCAGCGCCGCCCTCTCCAGGCGCCAGCCGGCATCCCGCCAGCAGCTCAGCCGGAACGATGCCGTCACAGCCGATCACGGTGACGTCCACGCTCGCCGCGCGCAACGCCGCAACACGGCGGCCCACAGCCGCCACCTGCTGGCGGCGGTACGGCGCGGCCGCCTTCCAGGCGAACGCCATAGCCGCGAAGGTACGGCCGGTCAGCACGCCATCGGCGGCCATGACGTCAGGCAGCGATCCGGCCGGTGCGGCGGGCCGGGAACCGCGCATTCCGGTCACTCCTTCCCATCACCGAAGGCAATGATCGGGATCGGCCCCGGCAGCCGACCAGGGCCCAAAGGCCCGGATACCAGGCCGGACAGTCCCGGCCTCGCGCGGCAGGCATAATGCCGTTGCCTCCGGCGTCGTCACCAGTGACGGGAAAGATCAGGACCCTGGTGGAAGCGTGGGGAACGGACGTTGCGGTTCCGCGCACCGCCAGCGCAATCCGCACCTAGCGGAGATCCTCCCCGCCCGCCGCTGCCACGGGAGCCGTTATCAGTTGCGCGACTGGTCGACGACGGGTCTGCGCCGAGGCGCCACGCGGGCGGCCTGAGCCGATTCCACTGTCCCGACGGTGACGATAGCCCGGGTCATGATGACAAGTCCAGTGAGCGGTGCGGGGTCAGGCGAGCAGGCTTGGCCGCCGATCGCGGTATTCCTTCTGGACGACCACGAGGTGGTCCGCCGGGGCGTTCGTGACCTGCTCGAGGCCGAGCCGGACATCACGGTGATCGGCGAGGCCGGCACCGCGTCCTCGGCGCTGGCCCGCATCCCGGCGCTGCGGCCGGACGTAGCCGTCCTGGATGTACGGCTGCCCGACGGGGACGGGGTGTCGGTGTGCCGGGAGATCCGGTCGCGGATGCCGGAGGTGGCGTGCTTGATGCTGACCTCGTTCGGGGATGATGAGGCGTTGTTCGATGCGATCATGGCGGGGGCGGCGGGGTATGTGCTGAAGCAGATCCGGGGGACGGATCTGGTGGGGGCGGTGCGGACGGTGGCGTCGGGGCAGTCGATGCTGGATCCGCGGGCGGCGAGCCAGCTGATGGCGCGGCTGCGGGATCAGTCGGCGCGGCGGGATCCGCTGGCGGGGCTCTCGGCGCAGGAGCGGAGGATCCTGGAGCTGATCGGGGAGGGGCTGACGAACCGGCAGATCGGGGAGCGGATGTTCCTGGCGGAGAAGACGGTGAAGAATTACGTGTCGGCGTTGTTCGCCAAGCTGGGCATGGAGCGGCG
>Ga0335085_10017924_pt1 | contig 10187 bp, 9 predicted proteins | sample Lox_Sample_45_FD_206712 | JGI IMG/M metagenome (GOLD analysis project Ga0335085, IMG submission 206712) | Soil microbial communities from Loxahatchee National Wildlife Refuge, Florida, United States - Lox_Sample_4.5 | ecosystem: Environmental > Terrestrial > Soil > Wetlands | place: USA: Florida... | reverse complement strand
GCGTGACGCGGCGAGGCCGGCGGTGGAGCAAGCACGATCGCGGCGGCCGGCAAGATCACGACGAGCTCGAATGCGGCGAAATACAGCATCGTGGAACGCCAGCCGACGCCGGCGATGACGTGTTCAAAGACCGGCGGCCAGATGGTGCCGGCGAGATAGGCGCCGCTCGAAATCAAGGCGAGCGCCGAGCCGCGCCGCCGGTCGAACCACTGGCTGACATAGACATAAAACGGCGCATTGATGCCGCCGATACCGAGGAGGCCGATGAAGAGGCCGTGCCCGACATAGAGCGGCCATGACGGCCCCCACGACGACAGCGCCAGACCGGTTGCGATCATCATGGCGCCGACGATGACGGTCCAACGCACGCCCACGCGCTCGGCGATGCGGCCCATCAGAATCCCGCCCAAGCCGGAACCGATCCACATCAGCGCGCCGGCGAAGGCCGGAACCGAACGTGCCCCGTCAACCTCGGCGGCAATGTCCTTGAGCGCCACGACCGTGATCCACGGCGCGCCGAAGGCGACAGCCATCACAACAAGGGCAACGCTGGCGACGATCCACGAGGTTCGCGTCTCGACCGACGGCAATGAGGCTGATTGCAGCATGCTTTTCGCGTTGCAAGCGCGCCCGGCGGGGCATGCTTGAGCAGCGGGTATAGCAGCGCCTGAACCCGTCCGCCCAGTGAAAAGACCGACACTTCGGGCGCCGCCGGACGATGAACGCATGGCTGCACGGCGGCGAGGAAATCGCGCCCGTGAACCAAACCTTTACCCAAACGAGATTTCGCCGGAGCCGGGAATAAACCGGCAAGTCGCCCGATCAGGTCACCGGAAGCCGCATTGGCTTACCCGCTTTGGCCTCAAAGGAGACTGGAAATGAGCAATTCCGAAAAGGAAGACGGCCTGAACCGGCGCAAGGTCCTCGAATGCATGACCTGGGTCGGCACCGGCGTGCTGTGGACCATTTCGGGCGGCGTCCCTCATTCGCTCGGCATCATCGATGAGGCTGTGGCGCAGGAAGCAAAGGGACTGACCTTCCTGCAGATCAGCGACAGCCATGTTGGCTTCGACAAGCCCGCGAACCCGAACGCGCTCGGCACTCTCGAAGAGGCCATCGCCCGGGTCAATGCGCTGCCGCAGAAGCCATCCTTCATGATCCACACCGGCGACATCAGCCATTTGTCGAAAGCGTCGGAGTTCGACGACGCCGACCGCATCATCTCGCAGACCCGGCTCGACGTGCATTACGTTCCCGGCGAGCACGACTTTCTCGACGAAGAGCGCAAACTCTATGCCGAGCGATACGGACGCGGCACCAAAGGCGCCGGCTGGTACAGCTTCGACGCCAACGGCGTCCACTTCATCGGCCTCGTCAACGTCGTCGATCTCAAGGCCGGCGGTCTCGGCAATCTCGGCCACGATCAGCTCGAATGGCTCGAAGCCGACGTGAAGGGCCGTTCGGCTTCAACGCCGATCGTGGTCTTCGCCCATATCCCGCTGTGGACCGTCTATCAGGATTGGGGTTGGGGCACCGACGACGGCGCCCAGGCGCTCGGATATCTCAAGCGCTTCGGCTCGGTGACGGTCCTCAACGGTCATATCCATCAGGTCATGCAGAAGGTTGAGGGCAACGTCACCTTCCACACCGCGCGCTCGACCGCCTTCCCGCAACCCGCGCCCGGGCAAGGCCCGTCGCCCGGGCCGATGAAGGTTCCCGACGACAAGCTGCGCACCATGCTCGGCATCGCCAACGTCACATTCAAGCAGAACGAGCAGCGGCTCGCCATCATCGACACGCCGCTTGCCGGCTAAGGAGAAGAACAATGTTGCGAACCGCAATGGCCGCGGCCGCGCTCGGCGCGGCTGTCGGCTCGGTGCTGGCGGTCGGCGTCCTTTTCGCCAATGCACAGAGCCCAGCAAGCGCCGTATCGATCGACAACTTCACCTTCACGCCACAAACCCTGACGGTGAAGGCCGGCACCACCGTGACGTGGACGAACAAGGACGACATCCCGCACGCCATCGCTGCGACCGACAAAGGCTTCAGGTCGAAGGCGCTCGACACGGATGACAGCTATTCGTTCACGTTCACGACGCCGGGCACTTATCAGTACTTCTGCTCCCTGCACCCGCACATGACCGGCACGGTCGTGGTAGAAGCAGCGACCGGGAGCAATGCCACGCAGTGATGCTTGCTCGATCGCAACCCGTTCCGCGTCCCTCCCTGCGCTCGGCGCAGCGGCGGGGCGCGGAATCGGTGTCGCAGAGAGCGGGGTGCGAAACGATGGCGCGCAATGACAGCGGCGAGGACGACAAGGCGCGGCGTTTTCGCGACGCCGCGCTGCCCTGTCTCGACGACGTCTTCACCTATGCGCGTTATCTAATGCGCGACGTCGCGGACGCCGAAGACGCCGTCCAGGAATGTTACATGCGCGCACTACGTCATTTCGATTCCTACCAGGGACCGGCGATGAAGCCCTGGCTTCTCGCGATCCTGAGAAATGTCTGCTTCGCCGAGTTTTCACGCCGCGCCAAGCAGCCGGCGCCCAGCGCGGACGAAATGATTGACACGGCCGAGGACGCCATGCCGATGTGGCAGGATTCTCAGCAAACACCCGAAACCGAGTTGCTGCGGCGCAGGGACGGCGAAACAATCCGCCGGCTGGTCGAAGCACTGCCCGAACCGTTTCGCGAGGCCATCGTGCTGCGGGAGATCAACGACCTGTCCTATCGCGAGATCGCCGACATATCGGGCGTGCCCGTCGGAACGGTGATGTCGCGGCTTGCCCGTGCGCGGGCCATGCTGCGCGCGGCGTGGAACGTCGAGGAGGGATCGGCCGCATGAACTGCGCAGAATCCGAAATCCTGCTTCACGCGCTCATCGACGACGAGCTCGATGCCGGGCACGCGCGCGACGTCGAAGCCCACGTAGCGTCTTGCGCGGCCTGCGCCGCGAAGCTTCAGGCGTTCCGCGCCATGCGCGGCGCGTTCTCCGGCGCCGAAACAGCACTTCCGGTTCCCAAAGCACGCGTCGCCGCGCCGCTCAGGTCGTGGCGGACATTCTTCGGCGGCTTTGCAGTCGGGGGCGTGCTGTCGGCGGCGGTCGCGGCAAGTCTCCTTCTCGTGGTCATTCGCGGCAACCAGGAGCAAACCATCGCCGGCGAAGTCGTATCGGCGCATCTGCGCTCGTTGCAGGCCGGCCACCTGACCGACGTCGAGACCAGCGACCAGCACACGGTGAAGCCGTGGTTCAACGGCAAGCTCGACGTGGCTCCGCCAGTCATCGATCTCACGGCCCAGGGCTTTACGCTGATCGGCGGCCGGCTCGACTATGTCGGCGGTCAAACCGTCGGATCGATCGTGTACCGGCGGCGAAAGCATGTCATCAATCTGTTCGTTGCCGAGCGATTGGGCGCAACTCAGCGCAGCGTCAGCACGGACAACGTGCAGGGTTTCAACGTCCTGCACTGGACCGAAGCCGGCCTCGATTTCTGGGCCGTCAGCGATATCGACGCCGAAGAGCTCAGGGAATTTCAGGAGAAATTCTCCGCCGCGCTGCGTAATCCATCGGGTCCGTCCTGACTGGCCTAAGCGCCGCATAATGGCTACATCAAGCCACGACCAAGCCGCGTCGGCCGGTCGCGGCGGGTGCGGGCGCCGCCGGAAACCCCCGGGCGCATCAGGCGTTTGAGCCCATATGGATCAGCGCGTCGAGCACGAGCCCACCGTCGCAGGCTACGAATCAGAGGCATCGCCGAAACGCGGCTCTCTCTTCCAGCGCCGTGGTTTGGTGCTGCTGATAGCGGTCCTCGCCATCGCCGCGCTGATCGCTCTGGCGCTGTGGTGGCTCAACGCGCGGCAATACGAATCGACCGACGACGCCTTCATCGATGCACGCACGGTGCAGATCAGCGCCCAGGTCGCCGCCGCTGTCGTCGATGTCCCGGTCACGGATAACCAATCCGTGGATGCCGGAGCCGCGCTGGTCCGCCTCGACGACCGCGACTTCAAGGCGCAATTCGATCAGACGGAAGCCCAGATCGAGCAGGCGCAGGCCGGCATCGCCAATCTCGTGGCCCAGCTTGTCGCCCAGCAGGCCCGCATCGATCAGGCCGATAAGCAGGTGGCGCAAGCCCAGGCTGCGCTGACTTTTGCCGAACAGGAAGACGAGCGCTATGAGCAGCTCTCCAAGCAAGGCACCGCCACCGTCGAGCAGGCGCAGCAATACAAATCGAACCTCCTGCAAAGCCAGGCTTCGTTCGCGGCAGCACAAGCGAACGCGGTAGCTGCGGAAAAGCAGAATGCCGTGCTGGAAGCGCAGCGCAAGCTTTCCGCAGCCCAATTGGCACAGGCGCGGGCGGCGAAGGAACAAGCCGCGGCGAATCTGTCACGCACAGTCATCACCGCCCCTATTGCCGGCCGCGTGACGCACCTGTCCGCCGCCAAAGGCGGCTGGGCCGCGGTCGGTCAGGCATTGATGATGTTTGTGCCGCGCGACGTTTGGGTCACGGCCAATTTCAAGGAAACCCAGCTCGATCTCATGCGTCCGGGCCAGCCGGTCGATATCAGGATCGACGCCTATCCCGACCGCAGCTTCGCGGGCCATGTCGACAGCATCCAGGCCGGCAGCGGCACCGCTTTCAGCCTTTTGCCGGCAGAAAACGCAACCGGCAACTACGTCAAAATCGTGCAACGCGTGCCGGTCAAGATCGTGTTCAATCAACCGCCCGACATATTGCTCGGGCCCGGCATGTCGGTTGTTCCGACCGTAAAGGTACGATGAGCGAAGCGCCGCGCTTTGCAGGCTGGGACGACAGCCGCTCGGCCGCGGGCGATCGCAACCCCTGGCTCGTCGCCGTCGTCGTCTCCATCGCCACGTTCATGGTGGTGCTCGACACCGCGATCGCCAACGTGTCGCTGCGCTACATCGCCGGCAGCCTTGCTGCCAGCGTCGACGAAAGCACCTGGGTGGTCTCGACCTATCTGATCGCCAACGCCGTGGTGCTCCCGGCGAGCGGCTGGCTGTCGAACGTCGTCGGCCGCAAACGCTTCTACATGCTCTGCGTCGCCGTGTTCACGATAAGCTCGCTGCTCTGCGGACTGGCGCCGAGCCTGGGCGCGCTGATCTTCTTTCGCATCCTGCAGGGCCTTGGCGGCGGCGGCATGCCGACCAGCGAGCAGGCGATCCTTGCCGATACGTTTCCGCCGCAAAAGCGCGGCCAGGCCTTCGCGCTTTACGGCGTCGCCGTCATCGTTGCACCGACCGTCGGGCCGACGCTCGGCGGCTGGATCACGGACAATTTCTCCTGGCACTGGATCTTCTTCATCAACGTGCCGATCGGTATCGTCTCGCTCGCCCTGGTGCATTGGCTGGTCGACGAGCCGGAAGTGCTGGAGCGCGAGCGGCGCGAGCGGCTGGCTGGCGGCTTGAAGGTCGACTGGATCGGATTTTTCCTGATCGCGATGACGCTTGGATGTCTCGAGGTCGTTCTCGATCGCGGCCAGATCGACGACTGGTTCAAATCGAGCACCATCGTCATCTTTGCGGTCATTGCCGGGGTCTCGTTCCTTTTGTTCGTGCCTTGGGAAATCAACCAGGACAATCCGATCGTGGAACTGCGGCTCCTGTTCCATCGACAGTTCGGGATGGCTTTCGTCGTGATGCTGACCATCGGCGCCATCCTGTTCGGCTCCAACCAGATCATGCCGCAGTTGTTGCAGACGACGTTCCCCTACACGGCGATGCTGTCGGGGCTCGCTATGATGCCCGGCGGCCTCGCCATGCTGGTGCTCATGCCGGTTGCGGGCCAGGTGACCGGGCACGTTCAACCCAAGTTTCTCATTGTCGTAGGGCTCCTCGGCATCATGCTGTCGATGTGGTACTCGACGTCCTTGACGCCGGACGCGACCTTCGACTACTTCGCCTGGGTTCGTGTCTATCAGATGATCGGCCTGCCGTTTCTGTTCATTCCGATCAACACCGTCGCCTACGATGGACTGCCGGCCGAACAGACCAACCAGGGTTCCGCGCTGATGAACGTCGCGCGCAACCTCGGCGGCAGCATCGGCATCTCGCTCGCCAATGTCGAGATCACCCAGCGCACCCAGTTCCATCAGGCGCGTTTGGTCGAGAACGCCATACCGTCCTCACCGGCGTTTCAATCGACGCTCGACCAGGTGACCCGATATTTCATGCAGCAAGGCGCTTCGGCCGGCGACGCGCACGGCGCGGCCATGGGCTATATAGGCCAGATGATCGGCAAACAGGCGACCATCATGGCCTATATCGATGTGTTTCAGCTCAGCGCCATTGTGGCCGCGGCCCTGATCCCCGTCGTCCTGATCATGGTCCGGCGCGTGCAACTGGGTGGGCGCGCCGCGGCGGCGGGACATTGATACATGTCGAATAAAACAGTCATCAGCGGAGCACTCCGCAGGCCTCGGTGTGCAGCCTGAAACACTGCACGTTGGGCCGCGGGCACTCATGGCCATCGAGTGCTGATAAAGGCGAAGCGGAGGGAGGGGCAATGGTTCGGTATCTCGCGTCCGCGCCTTTGCTTGCTTTGCTCGCCGCGATCGCCGCCGGCATGGTGTCATGCTCAAAGCCGCAGACTGTCACGCTCGACATGCAGGACTACAAGTTTATTCCCGACCGGCTGGTCTTCCAGCGCGACGTACACTATCGGCTGCATCTTGAGAATCACGGCAAGGAGACGCACGAAGTTACGGCGCCGACATTCTTCGCCAGCGCCGATATCGACAATCCTGATATGCTCAATCACGACCGCACCGAGATCGTCATGCAGCCGGGCGAGGCCAAGGACGTCTATCTGACGGCGCGAAAGCCCGGGACCTACGATCTGCGCTGCTCCGACCACGATTGGGCCGGCATGACGGGCGGCATTACCGTCGAATAAAGAAACACGCGCAGTGAACCGCTGGCGCTGACGTTCCGTCGCCTTCACCACAAGCAAGCCGATGAAAAATGTGGCCGTTTTGGCCACCGCACATGCACCGGCGCCATAATTCGCCGTGCGGTGAGCGCAAGGCTCGCAGCTCGAACAGCGCGACCGGCCGCCATAACCTTGCCACGGCCCGGGAGTTCTTTAGTGCGCACGATCACGGCACCAATTTTGCTTGAGTACGTTGTTGGAGGGGTTGGGTGGCAGCCATGGAAAGCCCCGGGGAAAGCTGCCCGGGTAGAAAGGAGTCGCCAATGTGTGACTTTAGCCTTCAAAGCGTGCGGTCGCGGCCTGCGCAGGTCGGCGACAAATTGGTAACGCGTGATTTCGGCACCGGAACGCGGGGGTTCGCCGCCGCGGACGATCCGGGACTCGCGGTCTGCTTGTTGCCCGGCACGGAGCTCGCCTTTGCCGCCGATGTCGGGTGCCTGCCCGCCGGTCTGCTCGGCTGGCGGACGAAGACGATCAACTACCAGACGGCCATCTTCCGCCAAGTGAACAAGGACAAGATGGCCGCGCATCACGACGCCCTCGAGTTTCCGGACGGGCATAACGTGCTGCTGACGCTGTTGTGCGAGGGTCAGACGGCAACCGTGCTGCAATTGCCGGCAAAGCCGACCACGGTCGAAGAGGCGCGCGAGCAGGAACGCGTCGGATATGTCGGCTGACTGATTTGTAGCAGGCGAGCGAGTAAAGCCGGCCGTCCCTCGGGGCGGCCGGTGCGCTTATGCGGCGTGGCTGCGACAGAAATCCATCCTGCGATTCAGTCCTGCCGTCATCGAGGCGGTGGCGCCCACTCACAACAAGCTTATGATGGGCAAGCGCGACTCTTAAAGTCCCGCGGAACACCGGGAACCGGCTTGCGTTTGGTGACGATAATCTCCGGCGCCCGCCGGCTTGCCGATGGCGGCAGCCCGATCGATTCGCCATGAGCGTTGCGCCGCCGCAACTTCATTCTCCCGAGCCGACCGGGCCTGTCACGACGCCGCAAGCGGATTCCGGAAGCGAACCGCCGTCGACAGGCTCGCTGTTCCTCAAAGTTTTTCCCTCGATCATGCTGCCGATGTTCCTGGCGGTGGCCGACCAGACCATCGTGGCGACGGCCTTGCCCGCCATCGCTTCGAGCCTGGGCGAAATTGAACGCGCGACCTGGGTCGTGGTCTCCTATCTGATCGCCAACACGATCGCTGCGCCGGTCTACGGACGCCTCGGCGACACGTTCGGCCGGCGCTGGATGATGATTGTCGCGCTGGCGATCTTCATGATCGGATCGGTGCTGTGCGCTGCGTCGCCGAACATCGAGTTCCTCACCGCGGCGCGCGTCCTGCAGGGATTCGGCGGCGGCGGCTTGATGACGCTGTCGCAGGCACTGATCGGCGAGGCCATTCCGCCGCGGGAACGCGGGCGCTATCAAGGCTACCTCGCAGGCGTGTCGGTGAGCTCCAGCACATTCGGTCCGGTCGCAGGCGGCTACCTCACCCAGGCGCTGGGTTGGCAATCGATCTTTCTCGTCAACGTACCCCTCGGACTCATCGCCTTTCTTCTGGTGCTGCGTCTCGACACCAAGCCCGGGGATCGGCGGCGGACGACATTCGATATTCCCGGCCTGGTGCTGTTCGTCCTGTTCGTCAGTCCGGTGATCCTCGCGCTTGAGCAACTGCAGCGCATGGACACGCGCACGCTGCCCACTGCGCTCGGCCTTTTCGCGTTCGGCATATTTTCGCTGGTCCTCCTTGTGTGGCAGGAAAAGCGCAACACCGCACCGCTCCTTCCGCCGCGTTTGTTCATGCAGTCGTCGATCTGGCACAGCGATGCGCTGGCCGCGTGCCACGGCGCGGCCCTGGTTTCGCTGCTCACCTTTCTGCCGATCTATCTGCGTGCGGTTCGCGGCGCCTCGCCGGCGGAAACCGGCCTCATGCTGCTGCCCCTGACGTTCGGCATCGGCCTCGGCTCGATGATTGTCGGACAGTTGGTGACGAGAACCGGCCGCACGGCGGTTTTCCCGACCTACGGCTTGACCGCCGCGACCGCCGGATTGCTGTTCCTCGCCCTCGCCATCGGCAGGCTCAGCATCGCCGAATTGCCGTGGGTCCTCGGTCTCATCGCGGTGTGCATGGGCGCGGTGATGGGCGTGGTTCAGGTCACGGTGCAAGCCGTCGCCGGACCGCGCAGGCTCGGCACCGGCGCCGCCATGGTGCAGTTCTCGCGTTCGGTCGGCGCCGCTGTCGGTACGGCGGCGGTTGCCGCTGTTCTCTTCGCGGCGCTCGCCTTGTCGGATCGGGATACGGCAAGCCTGTTCGGCGCGATCATCGATCACGGACCGGGCGCCATCGCGACGCTGCCGCCCGCGCGTCAAGCTGTCATTCAATCGGAAATCGCCGAGGCCTTTCGGGCCGCCTTCATGACGATTGCGGCGTTCACCGGCATCGGTGCGTGGCTCGCCTGGACGCTGCCGCTGCGTCGCCTGCAATAGGCCGCGTTTGACGGCATTGCGGCGCCGCGCCACTCACGGCAGACTCCGTTCGCAATTCCGGGGAGGCAGTCATGATTGTCGACGCTCAGGTGCATATTTGGAAGGCCAATACGCCGGACCGCCCCTGGCTTCCCAATCGCGTCGCGCAACTGCCCGAGCCGTTCACGCTCGAAAAGCTGGTGCCGATGATGGACGAGGCCGGCGTCGATCGCGCCGTCATCGTGCCGCCGTCGTGGGAAGGCGACCGCAACGATTACGGCCTCGAAGCTGTGCGCCGGTTTCCCGGCCGGTTCGCCGTCATGGGCCGCATTCCGCTGGCGGACCCGAACAACGCGGCCCTGTTGCCGGACTGGAAAAGGCAGCCGGGCATGGTCGGCATCAGGCTCACGTTTCATCCGCCGCAATGGCCGTGGCTCTCCGACGGTACCGCCGACTGGTTCTGGCCGCTGGCGGAGAAATACCAAATTCCCGTGATGTTCTACGGCGCGCCGATGGCGCAGTTTGCGCCCATTGCCGAGCGGCATCCGGGCTTGCCGCTGATCGCCGATCATCTCGGGGTCACCGGCGATATCGTCAAGGCCGGCAAGCTGACCGAGTCCGTTGCCGAGACCGCCAAGCTCGCCAGGTTTCCCAATGTCTCGGTGAAGCTCTCGACGACCCCGTTCTACTCTTCGGAGTCCTATCCGTTCCGCGACATGGCCGTGCACATCCGCAAGCTGTTCGACGCCTTCGGCCCGCGCCGCTGCTATT
>Ga0335085_10017922_pt1 | contig 10188 bp, 10 predicted proteins | sample Lox_Sample_45_FD_206712 | JGI IMG/M metagenome (GOLD analysis project Ga0335085, IMG submission 206712) | Soil microbial communities from Loxahatchee National Wildlife Refuge, Florida, United States - Lox_Sample_4.5 | ecosystem: Environmental > Terrestrial > Soil > Wetlands | place: USA... | reverse complement strand
TGAGCCGTTACCTCACCAACTAGCTAATCGGACGCGGGCCAATCCAAAGGCGATAAATCTTTGCCGTTACCGGATCATACGGTATTAGCCCAAGTTTCCCTGGGTTGTTCCGTACCTTTGGGCATGTTCCCACGTGTTACTCACCCGTCCGCCGCTCCCATTGCTGGGCGCTCGACTTGCATGTGTTAAGCCTGCCGCCAGCGTTCGTTCTGAGCCAGGATCAAACTCTCAAGTTATGATCCTGAGCCATTCCCGAACCGCTCACGTTGTTCGCAACTTGACATGACGGAGTTTGGCTTCCGCCGGACCCATGGAAGATCCGGTTTCCACCGAAACAACATGTCTATTGCTTGAAGAACGTAAGCGTTCGGAATGCTCGATTGGTTGTGGCCAAGGCTATTCGCCTTGAGCCTGCGACCGAGCAAAGAGCCGTCTTCTGGGACGAAATTTCATCATGCCAGAGAAACGACGCCGCCCGCAAGACCAGTAGCCCGGCGGGCGGCGTGGGCGCGGTATATAGGCGGGTGGTTTATGCCTGTCAAACGGGAAATAGCCCGAAATGACGGTTTTTTTTCAGGCCTGTGGATGGGCTTCGGGTTGTGGTCGGACCCTGCCCTGCCCGCAATGGCTTGAGCGCCAAGAGGGAACTGAGAGCGCACACGGCGATCAATCTCAACTTCATGGCGCAGCGCGACGGCAGCGTGCAGGTGTATCCTGCCGGTGCTCCCGACAAGACGCTTCCGAAAGCCTATCCTCGCTTCAAGCGCCGGATGGGCGTTCCGCCATGGATTTCACCGCTTCGTCTATTGGTTCAGCGAACTCGCCGGCTGGCTGCTCGTCTCGCTGTACATCGCCGGCATGAGCGGGATTATGAAGCGGGAATAGCACCGAGCGTGGTGGTACCTGACTTGCCGCCACCCTTCGTGCATTCACTTTGGGTTCATCCCGAAGAAACGTACTCACAAAGTCGCGATTAGCTCGTCCCGGCTCACGCTCTTGGCCGAAGCCACATCGCGGAGGATCGCGTTGAGGGTGCCGACGCGAAGCGCAGAATGGGCGGGTATAGCCAGACGATGGTGGGTCGGGGAGTCTGCCTGAAGAATGATGTGGCTGCCAACTTGGTGAATTTGCCTATATCCCAGTTCCGAACAAGCGCTTGAGCCAAAGCCCGGCCGCTCAAATCTCTCGGCAGTTTCACGCGAGAACTTCGTCTCGGACAAGGTGAAGCCGAATCCGCGCCGGCGCAGGGCGATCGAAGTTATACGCCGCTACCGCTTCGCGGACGTTGGCGCGAAGCGCGTCCCAATTGTCAGCCTCGGTGAATATGCTTTCGCCGATCGCCTCGGCGACAAATCCATCGTCAGCTTCCTGGGTGACCTCAAAAACAATCTCGCTCATGAGAGAAGCCTATGCGAATTGACACCGCGACACAACGGGACCGCTTCGTAAGGTGCTCGCAATGAGCTTCTATCAGTGCGCGTTTCTATCGCGTCAAAAAGAGGACCGGCTATAGGCACCGGCCTCAAAGCGGCGCGCAAGCCCGCCGTCGCTCTACGGGTATTCCCCATCCGGCGCGTAGTACCAATCGTCCATCGCGTGATTGTAGTCGTCGAGCGCGCCGCGATAGCGCTGCTGGTCGCGTCGATACTGCGCCTGTTGCTGCTGATATTCCGCAGCCTGGCTCTCGTAGCGCTGCTGATCGCGCGAGGGCTGGCGCTGTTCGTAGCCTTGCTGCTGGTAGCCGCCCTTCTCATCATCCGGAGCCGACGTATCGGAGTCCGGCGTCGGGCCATAAGGATAGGCGCTCTGCGGATTGCCGTATCGGCTCGGCGGTTGCGCATAATAGCCTGACGAAGAGTCGCCTGGTCCGTTGCCGGAACGGCGCATGTCCTGATCGGGATAAGGCGCAGGCTGGCCTGCATAACCGCCGCCCGTTTCCGGATTGCCGGCATACGGTGCCTGCTGTCGATCCGGAGATCCCGACTCGTCGCCATAACCGCGCGATGACGGCGATGCCTGTTCGCCAGATGATGTTGTTTCGCCGTTGAGTTGCGCGGGCGATTGCGTGGTTCCGCTTATGGCTTCCTCGTTGAGCTGCTGCGTCTGCGCCCGTTTGGCCGGCGTGGAATATTGCGGTCCGTTGCCGTAAGTTTGCGCGACGCACGGCGCGCCGATCATGACGCTTGCAAGAGCCGCAGCACTTGCAAGATAGGTTGTCGCGTTCATCGTCGATCTCCTTTCGTGCCGCCTCCAGTGTTGCTGCATAATCAAATCATCCTCGCTCGCTCATGGCCCGGTAGACGGCTGCTCCGGATACGCGGTGGATGGCGGCGTCGGCATGCCCGGCGTGCACCCCACCGAGGCGCTGGGATTCGCCGCGACACTTGCCGACCCTGGATTGCCGCCCGCCCCGGCATTGGCCTGGGTCGACGTCGTTGCACCGGCCGGCGTGCAATTCTGCGAACCGGTAGGGCTTGCCATGGGATTGATCCCACCGTTGGCTCCGGGGACCGAGGTGTTCGTCGGTGATCCCGGAAATGCGCCTGGTGTTGTCGTTTGGTATGGCGCGGTACCGGCCGGTGTTGAGCCCGGTGTCGAACTGGGCAGGCCGGGCGTTGTCGCCGGCATTCCCGGTGTCGAAGCCGCGCCACTGCCGTTGACGGCACCGGCGGCCCCAGCTCCGACGGACTGCGCATAGGCGCTGCCCGCTCCCACGAGCACAGCGACCGCGGCGGCCAATCCGAAATTGGCGAGCGAAACGCGCTTCATCAAAGTTCTCCTTTGTTGTTTCCCGCGCCCGCTTCCGCTTTCCGGCATGCATCGACAACGTGCGCCCGCCGAGCGAGTTGCCGCGCAACAAGGCGCTCTTTCGTCGTGCGCAAAGCAAAGGGGGCGGACGTGCTTTTCGTCCGCCCCATGCGTTTCGATGCCGAAGTTTCGCTTCAGCAAACGACGATCATCCGCATCGCTCTCACTGTTGCGGCGGCGGCGAGCCTGTTTGATCGCCGGTTCCACTATTGCCGGGCGGTGGATTGGCGGGGGGTTGCATGTCGTTGGGAGCACTGCCGGCAGCATTGATTCCCATCGGATTTGTCGGAGCCCCGGGCGCTGCGTTGGGATTGGAGCTGTAGCCCGGCGTTTGCGCCTGGCCAGCACCGGCACCCTGGCCTTGCATCGGGGCGGCGCCCGCACCATTGCCGGGCGCATTCATGTCGGGCGCCATCGAATTGCCCGCCGGGGCTTGCGCATTGGGCGACATCGATGGATTGGCGCCGTAGCCGGTCGGCTGCGCCTGACCTGCCGCAGCGCCCTGGCCTTGCGCGCTTTGCTGCGCTGTCGCGCGCGCCTGCGCCAACTGCTGCTCGTTCAGCTGCCGCGTGGCCTGCCGTTCCGACTGGGATTCGCCCGAAGCGCTGCGCATGGCGTGGTGGTGGCGGTGATGCGCCTTGTGCTTGGCCGGCATCGCCTGGCTTTCGTCCGTGGACGGTTGCGAGCCCTGACTCATCGTGTCTTGCGCCGGAGCGGAATTCTGTGCCGGAGCAGCTTGCGACGGCGGCGTCTGGGCCAGGCCGGCGCCGATGGTCATCGCGCCCGCCAGCACCACCGCGCCGCCAAGCAACATGCTTTTGCATCTCATGATGCAGTCCTCCTCAGTTGACGATCCGCGAGGCGCGACGGCCTCATCCGGTGCAAATGTTAACGCGGTCGTTCCGGCGCGCGTTCCTTTGCCAACTGAACTAGTGGAGGAATGCCGACACATTCGCAGGGCGGCACGCAACCCCGGCGGGAGCCGCCGCTCCTGCGATTGTCACTGGGATGATATACTGGGATGATATCCGGTATTAGCCGGCCGCGATGTACTCGCGCAGCGCAACGGCCTCACGCTCGGTTTCGGCGATCCGGGTCTTCACGACGTCTCCGATCGAGACGATGCCGCACAGCCGATCCTCTTCGATCACCGGAACATGGCGAATACGATTGCGGGTCATCTGTTCCATGATCTCGTCCACCGAATCGGTTTCCGAACAGGTGTGGAGCAGACGCGTCATGTGCGCGCTGACATTTTGCGCAAGCGCCGAAATGCTGTCATCGGCGATGGCGCGCACGATGTCGCGTTCGGAAAGTATTCCCGCGATGCTGCCGTCGCGGTCGCGCACGACGACCGCACCGATGCGCCGCCGCGCGAGCAGACGCGCAGCCTCCGAGATCGACGCGTCGCTGGCGATGCCCACCACTTCACGGCCTTTGTCGCGCAGAATATGTCTGACTTGCATGACAGGATCCTCCGTTAGAGCCCTTCGACCCAGATGGGCCTGTTAGTCCCGCCGCATTGTCTCTATTTCGAAGCGCGCGCTTCCCCCTCGCATCGCTTCGCCGGTTTCCTGCGGCGAGCCGCCCCCGAGATGACAACACGGGCAGCCCATGCCAGCGATGCTGCTCCGCTCCGCAGCGGCTTGCAAGACCTGCGAGGGTGTCGCGGCCAGAAAAACTTCCATCGGCATTGCCGGCGCAAATAAATTTACCTCAAAAGCAAACCATTCCAACACTTTGCTGCATCTGCGAAAGGGCGAATGCAACCGCCATGCTACCGGTTGACGTGAGATCAATCAGGGAGATGCCGGCTCACGCGCAACAAGACATCGACGGGCGTCCTGGATCGCTGCAGTGCTGAGCGTGGCACCCATCGGGACCGGTGCCGATGCCGTGTCGCGGCAAGCGTGAGCGCGCACGATTTCGATTCGCCTTATGCTCAGCAGAAGATCCAGGGACATGAAGACGCCGTCGCCCTCTATGCGAGCTGCGCGCTGCATGGAGGCGACGCCAGGCCGGCGCGGTTCGCGAAGCACATGCTGCCGCTCATCCAGCACCACCTGGACATGGCGCGCGCGCCGCCGTCCGGCATCGGCCTGACCGCGAAGGGACATTGGCTTGTCTGCTGGGACCGCGGACGCCCCCGCCCGCCCTTGATGGTGGAGCGTGTTGATGACTGCGATTGTCTGAGATGCCCCAAAACCGCATGCGGACGAGGGCGTCCGCGCTCCCAGGAGACATCCATCCTTTCCGCGAAAGGCACTAGCCCAGCCCCTGAGGGCCAAAACCTGCCACGCACCCCGCCGAGACCTCCGCTGAAGTGGCTTGTGGGGCGAGGAATTCTGAGGCACATGTTCCGGCCCGGCGGCACCCTGCCGCCCATGCGGAGCTGTGGCCGAGAGGCTGAAGGCGGCGGTTTGCTAAACCGTTATACGTTGTAAAGACGTATCGAGGGTTCGAATCCCTCCGGCTCCGCCATTCCACTGTTTCCCCGCGTTCGCACTCGTTCCCAGACCTGGCAAAAAATCCTGATACACAAGCGCTAAATCGTTCACCTTGTTTCCAGGTGTGCATTGCTGTTCGCCCAAATCCGGAACAGATTTGTGGGAAGGTTTGTGGGAACGGCACACCATGGGGTACTCGATTGAGAAGCTGAAGGCGCTCTCCCTGGAGCGGCTCTCAAAGAAGGTTGGTCTGCACGGGGACGGTGGCGGCCTATACCTCCGGGTATCATCGGCAACGGCCCGCTCGTGGGTCTATCGGTACATGATTGACGGCAAGGCCCGAGAGATGGGTCTAGGGTCCTATCCTGACCTTTCTCTAGCCGACGCGCGGGAAGCCGCTAAGGAAGCGCGCCGGCAGAAGTCACTCGGCAAAGACCCCATCACGGAGCGAGAGGCACAGCGGGCACACCAACGCGCCGAAGCCGCGCGGTCGGTGACATTCCGCCATTGTTCGGAAAAATACATCGCGTCCCGGCAGCCGAGCTGGCGCAACGCGAAACACGGCGCGCAGTGGTCCGCCACGCTTGAGACCTACGCAATGCCGATAATCGGTGACGTACCCGTGCAGTCGGTCGACGTGGCAATGGTTCATCGCATCCTGGAGCCCATCTGGTCGGTAAAGCCCGAGACAGCCGGCCGCGTGCGCGGGCGGATCGAAGCGATCTTAGACTGGGCGGCAACGCGCGGCTATCGGCAGGGGGAGAACCCCGCCCGCTGGAAAGGCCACCTGGAAAACCTCTTTCCGCGCCGATCAAAGGTGCAGCGCGTGGAACACCACGCTGCCCTGCCGTACGACCAGATCGGCGCATTTATGGCGGCGCTAAGAAGAGAGGCCGGTTCAGGCGCGCTTGCACTCCAATTCACGATCCTGACTGCCGCGCGCACTGGAGAGGTCATCGGCGCAAAGTGGAGTGAATTCGACTTCACAAACGAAGTTTGGACAATACCAGCTGACCGCATGAAGGCGGGCCGCGAGCATCGGGTTCCGCTGGCGCCGGCAGCCATGGCCGTTCTTCGGAAGCGCCATGATGCTAAGGACGGCAGCGAGTTCGTATTTCCCGGTCCACATCGCAGTAAACCACTCTCTAATATGGCGATGCTGCAAACGCTTAGACGCATGGGGCGCAGTGATCTTACTGTGCATGGCTTTCGTTCCACGTTCCGCGACTGGGCAGCGGAGCGCACGTCCTATGCAGGCGAAGTCGCCGAAGCCGCACTAGCTCACATTGTCGGCGACAAAGTGGAGGCCGCCTACCGCCGCGGAGACCTATTCGACAAGCGCCGTAAGCTCATGAATTCTTGGGCCACCTTCTGCGCTACAATCACGAACGAATCAAAAGTGATCTCGCTCCGCGAGGCCACCAACCCGTGATACCAACGAGTGCGATGAGCCGGTATGACGCAGCGAAAAAAGCGCGCTCAAAAGATCACGCCGAAATTTGAAGGCGCACTGGCGCAACCAATTCCTTGGACTGGCCCCGAATTCCGGCCTCAATCTCTTCTGGAAACGGACGAGGAATATGCCGTACGCCAGGCGCGCGAGACGAAGGAACGGGAGGCAGCAAACTTCCGCGCGCTGGCCGAAACCTTTCGCAAGCTGGAACCACTCAGAGAACACTATGGGATCGAGGCTGGCGGCGATCCTCTTGTGCGCACAATGATGCTTCTATTCCGCGTTTGCGGGGACTTCATTCCCGGGTTCAAGATTGAATTTAAGAAGCCACAACGCGGTAGACCGAATGTCTGGACTGCCATCCGGTATACGGAGTTGGTCGCCGACATTGAAGCGGTAAAAAGGCGAAAGGGATGCGGAAACAAGGAGGCGTGCCGCACCCTCATTAGAGAAGCCGAAAAGGCGGCTGGCGGCCGATATAAACGCGCGGCTGGCGTTTCGTTGGAGAAGGCTACGAGTTCTCTTGAAGCGCGGTTATCCGAGGCGAGGCGCGCCGAATTTAACCCACTTGCTGTTATGCTGGACAAGGCGCCCGAAATGATCGGTGCAGAGAAGTTCCGAGACTTCTTGATCGAGAGTTTTGGTGCCACGGAATATCGCACGTAACTTTTTCGTGGCTTTAATTTGCGACGGGCGACCACGGCAATTTGTCGGCCCCTTTTTCCGTGATCGCGGTTTGTAGACATCCGCCTGTACGCGCTTGCGCTGGTGCGAGCACGAATAGGAGTAAGTGTGATGTCTACGAGAGAACACGCAGGCGCCCTGAGCGTTTCGGGCTTCTGCCGCGAGTACAGCGTTTCAAGGACCAAATTCTATGACGAGCTGAAGGCCGGTCGGCTAACCGCCCACAAAGCCGGTCAGAAAACGCTGGTCCTCCGCGAAGACGCCGAGGCATGGGTGAATGCTCTTCCCAAGTTGGGAGGCGCACATGTCTGATACCAGTCCCCAAACTTTCGATGCTGCGCAAGCACGTCAATTCTTCGACGCCCTCGTAGCGAGAGCCAACAGCATCGTCGGCAAATTCGTCATGGCGTCCTTCAGCGATGATATGCCTCCCGATATCCGGCACATCACAAATGACCAACACGCCGCACCAACAATGACCGATATCGCTGCCGGGTGGACGCGCGACGGCAAGAACGTCTATGTCGCGCTTGCTCTGATGCGCCTTGATCTTCCCGATGGGAAAAAGGGTACTGAGGCAGATATCGTTGCGCTGCTTGGTTTCGCCTGCGACTTCGACGCCAAACACGATCCATCGACTTATGGGACTCGTTTGCCTGTCGACCCCTCGGCTGTGGTCGAAACGAGTGCGGGAAATTTCCAGGCATTCATTTTCCTGGAAACCGCGGTCATGCCGGCCGACGCGAAACCCGTTCTGGTGGCGCTCGTGAAATCGGCGGGATGCGACCCGACAAGCGCAGACCTCAGTCACGTCTTCCGCGTTCCGGGAACCTTGAATATTCCCGGCCGGAAGAAGATTGCTCAAGGCCGCCCCCCGACACCGCAACCCGTCAAACTAAAGTCGTGTGTCGATTCCTGGGAGGAGCGCCCAACTCTGGAACAAATTCGCGAGACGTGTTCCTCCGGTGTACCTGCCGAAGCCGCGCCTCCCTCAGAACCACGACCGAGCCCCCACAACGTGGAAGCGCTCCTTTATGCTGAAGGTGTCGACAGAAGCGCCAAATTCGCCAGGTTCGTTTGGGAATGCAAAAGACGCGGCGCCAGTCTCGAAGAAACAATCGCGCTGGCATCTCGAAATATGGACAGCCCCGTCATGGGGCACTTCGAAGGCTCGACCGAGCGCGTCGAGAAAGATGTCAAGCGCCTCTGGGAAAAGGCAGCTGGAGGCGCCGACCCCGTTAGTCAAGCGGAGATCGAAAGGCTCGCTGGCCTTTCTCGGTTTGAGTACGAGCGAGAACGCGGACCGGCCGCGGAGCGTCTCGGTGTTCGCAAGGGGGCGCTCGACAGTCTGGTTCAGGAAGCCCGCGGACAGAATCACGAAACGGCGCTCCAAGGGCGAAGCTTTGAGTTGAATGACCCCGAGCCCTGGCACGAATGGGTAGACGGCGACGCATTGCTCACCGAGCTTGTGGCAACCATCGGACGGTATATCGTGATGGACGAGGCCATGGCGATCAGCGTGGCGCTCTGGGTAATGGCGTCGTACTTGTTTGACTGCTTTACGGTCTTCCCGCGTCTCGCCATCGTGTCCCCGGAGAAGCAGTGTGGGAAAACGACGCTGTTGGACGTACTGGCCCTAATGGCGCGGCGCGCGCTTATAGCGGCGCACATTACGCCAGCAGTTCTCTTTCGTATCGTCGAGAAGGACTGTCCCACCCTTATGCTCGACGAAGGCGACAGGTATCTCCACGAAAATCAAGAGTTGCTCGGCATCTTGAATTCGGGGCATAGACGGGGCGGTGGCGTCCCGCGTTGTGTCGGTGACGATCATGAGCCGCGCATGTTTTCGACTTGGTCTCCTGCCGTCTTCGCTGCAATCGGCAGAGTTCCCGAAACGCTGGAGGATAGGTCCGTAGTAATACGCCTTCGGCGGCGCCTACCGTCCGAGCGAATAGAGCAATTCCGAGCGGATCGAACCGAAACCCTCCACACACTTGCCCAGAAAATTGCCCGTTGGGCCAAGGACAACAGCCCTTTGATAGACTTGGTTGACCCAGGCGAAATCGAGGGACTTTATAATCGCGTCGGCGACAACTGGCGCCCGCTGATTACTGTGGCTGACATGGCCGGCAGCGAATGGGCCGAGCGTGCACGCAAGGCAGCACGGATTTGCGTCGAAACCAACAAGCTGGGCGACGATCAATCGAACAGCGTGATGCTGCTCAAGGACATACGGGCCGTATTCGAATTCACGAATGACACTGCACTTCCCACCACGACTATCGTCGGTTACCTGGAGAAGATGGAGGACCGACCGTGGGCGGACTTTGCGCGCGGAAAAACGATTACGCCGACCCAAATTGCGCGGCTCTTGAAGCCGTTCGATATCTCGCCGAAGACAATACGGTTCGGTGTCGGAGAGGCCGACACAGCCAAGGGCTATAAACTGGAGTGGTTTTCCGACGCTTTTGAAAGGTATCTCTCCAAATGAACCGTCACACCGTCACAACTGGCGATATATCAGCCCCAGGTTCATCGCCGGCGGTGGCACTGACCCGGTCCGTGACGGTGAGGCCGCAGTCCGACCCCCTTGTGCAGATCCCCTGTGACGGCGTGTCTTCAATTTTAGGTCCAACATAAGTCGCTATTTGAATTTTATTCCGGCCGCTTGCGATGCCTCTTGGATGAATTCTTCTGCGTCGGCTGTGGCGTCGGCGATCTGCTTTATCAAAAATCCGGCGCGATCACCGTGGTTCCACTGACCCACATCAGTCTTCTGTACGCGATAGACCCGAA
>Ga0335085_10017921_pt1 | contig 10188 bp, 10 predicted proteins | sample Lox_Sample_45_FD_206712 | JGI IMG/M metagenome (GOLD analysis project Ga0335085, IMG submission 206712) | Soil microbial communities from Loxahatchee National Wildlife Refuge, Florida, United States - Lox_Sample_4.5 | ecosystem: Environmental > Terrestrial > Soil > Wetlands | place: USA... | reverse complement strand
GCGCGTCAACCCCGACGGCGGGGCGATCGCCCTCGGCCACCCCCTCGGCTGCAGCGGTGCCCGTCTCCTCGTCACGCTGGCGCACGCGCTCCGGCGCACCGGAGCGGGCGCCGGCCTGGCTGCGATGTGCATCGGGGTGGGCCAGGGGATCGCGGTGGTGGTCGACGCTCCGGCGTGAGTCCCGTGACGCCGCGCCTCGCGCCGCCGGACGAAGGCCCCGCGCCTAATCGGCGCACCAGAGGTCGAGGTAGCGCAGCCGAAGGGGCTCCAGCTCGTGCCGCTCCGGCGACGGCTCGTTCGTGGGCGCGGGTTCGAGCGGGGGCCGTACCGCCCAGGGCCTGCGGCGGTCCTCGACCTTTCGGTCGACCTCGTACTTCCAGCACTCCCACGTCTTGAGGAACCAGAAGGTGGCGAAGGCCAGGAGGCCGGCAATCTCCACGGCGATGACGCGATGACCCTGGCAGTCCCGCTCCGGATCGCCGCTGGACGGGAATAGGGCGTACGCCAGGACCATCGAAGCGACGAAGAGGAGGCCGAGGGTCGGATAGGCGGTGAGGAGGACGCGGCGGCGGGCGAGCGGGACGAGGTGGAGCGTCTCGTGGGCGCAGGTGATCATGACGGCGCCGAGGACAAGGTAGAAGGCCACGGCCGTGGCGTAGTGGACGGTCTCGGGAGCGCCGAGGTGAGGAGGTTGGCGAGCGCGGAGGAGCGCGGGATGGTGTGCGCCGTGCCGATGCAGACCCCGGCGTTCTCGCTGGACATGGGGAAGGCCGCTATGCAGCAGGCGAGGACGCCGCCGAGGTTGAGGAGCCAGTCCTCCAGGAGGCTGAAGCCCTTGTAGGCGATGAGGCCGATGCCCGCGGCCACGAGGATGCCGACGAAGAGATCACGCCCCACCGTGTGGTAGTAGGCCGAGAGGGAGGGCTGCAGCGCGACGCCGTCGGCGAGCCAGGCGCCCAGCGTCACGGCGGGCGCCATGGCGAGGGCGAGGACGCCGAGGAAGACCCGGAGCGTGAAGTAGGTCTTCGAGAAATTGCTGGAGAGCGGCACGGCGCGAGCGGGCTTCATGGGGGCTGACTCCCTCGAGCACCCTTACTTCGCTCGAACGACGTAGCGCATCTTCGCCCATCGCCGTGAACATGGCGGGTCTCCGTGTGGGGCTGGGATCTCCACCCCCGCCAGGTCAGGTTGCGGCAAGGCCACTCAAGTTCTCCGAGATGCGCCACCCGGTCCCTTACCCGCCCGAGAATCGCGCGACCCTTCGGGCCGACGCTTCGCGGTGGCCAGCGAGATCGTCTCGAACCCGAACCGCGCACGGATGCGGTCGATGACCGCTCCGACCCGCTCGTTGCGATCGAAGAGCGGAAGCTGCTCGAACATGCCCAGGTTCGAGAGCTGGATCCCGAGCAGGCGGATCGGTAGCGACCGCGTCCGCGCCGCCACGAGCATCTCCTTCACGATGGGGTAGAGCTCGAGCTCCGAGTCGGTCGCGGTCGTGGTCTGCGAGCGCGACAGCGTGTGGAAGTCGGCATAGCGCAGCTTCAGGGTCACCGTCCGCGCCTTGACCCGGCGCTTGCGCGCCCGCCAGCAGACCCGCTCGCACAGGCCGCACAGGACCGCCTCGATGGACGCGGCATCGGTCACGTCCTCGCGGAACGTCCGCTCGTTGGAGATGCTGCCGACGGTCTCCCCCTCGGGATCGTACTCGGAGAACGCCGGTCGCTCGCGGCCGAGGTCGCCCGAGCCGAGCCCCTGCACGCCGCGCAGGATCGACGGCGCCCACGCGCCGAAGATCTTCTGCAGCTCCGCCACCGGAGCAGCGGCCACCGCGCCCAGCGTCTGGAACCCGGCGGCCTGCAGCCTGGCCTCGCCGACGGGGCCGATGCCGGGGAACGACCGCACCGGCAGCGGCGCGAGCACGGCCCGCTCCACGCCCGCGGGCACCAGCATCACGCCGCGCGGCTTGGCGAGCGCCGACGCCACCTTGGCCACGACCTTGCTCGTCGCGATCCCGGCGCTCGAGGGAAGGCCTTCCTCGTCGAAGATCGCCGCGGTCAGCCGGAGCACCGCGCCCTCGATGACCGCGTCGGCGGTGGGGCCCTCTCCGGTTGCCTCGTGGGCGGCGGGGCCGGAGCCGTAGAGCCGCTCGCAGCCGGAGAGGTCGAGGTACATCTCGTCGATGCTGGCGACGAGCACCGTGGGAGCGAACCGCCGGGCGATCTCGCGCACGCGGTCGGCGTACTTGCCGTAGACGTCGTGCCGGGTGGGCAGGTAGATGGCGTCCGGCGCACGCTTCCCCGCCTCGACGAGCGACATGCCCGACTTCACGCCCAGGCGGCGCACCTCGTAGCTCGCGGCGGTGACCACGCCGCGGCTCCCCGGCTTCCCCCCGACGACCACCGGCTTCCCTTCCAGCGTCGGGTCGAGGAGGCGCTCGACGGAGACGAAGAACGTGTCGAGGTCCAGGCAGCAGATGCGCGGGGCCGCCAGCGGCTGTGCGCGCGCGAGCTCCGACGCCAGGCCCATGGCCTCGAGAATACCTGCTCGTACGTTCAGGTACAAGTCAAGCTTTGGGCTTCAGGCCGGCACGCCTCGTCTTCTGGATTCCGTCGCGCGGCGCCTTTCGCGACACCGGACGGCGCGTCGAGGCGGCCAGCGCCTCGTTCCACTCCGCCTCGGTCAACATCGCCCGGAGCCTCGTGTGGGCCTCGCCCAGGGAGGACCGCCGAGCGTCCAGGTCGGACCAGAGCTCACCCACCTCGGCGATGCGCGCCGCCATCGTGCGGAGCGTGAACGTGCGCGGGCCGACGGTGCCTCCCTCGACCTCGGCCCACGTGCACGGCGCCGAGATCGGCGCGCCCGGCCGGGCTCGCACCGCGTACACCGCGGCGAAGGTCGCGCCCGGCACGTTGCGGCCCGTGTCCACGAAGATGCGATCGCCGCGGTCCGCCTTGATGAACTCCTGCGTCAGGAGGTCCGGATGGCGCCTGACCAGGACCGCCCCGGCGCCCAACGCGAACCGCCACGCGCCCTGGGCCTCTCCCTCGCGGTCGAGCGGGACGAGGATGTGGAAGCCCTTCGAGCCCGACGTCTTCACGTAGGACGGCAGCCCGAGCTCGTCGATCAGGTCCCGGACCGCCAGCGCCGCCGTGCGCAGCGCCTCGGGATCGTCCGCCGAGGGATCGAGGTCGAACACGCACAGGTCCGGCACCTCGAGCCTCGGCAACCGGGAGATCCAGACGTGTGGGGTGATCGAGTTCTGGTTCGCCAGCCAGACGAGCGACCGAGCGTCGCCGACCAGCGGGTAGTGCACGGAGCCGCCCGACTCGTCGCGCTTCCCGACCTCGACGCGCTCGAGCCAGCCCGGGAACCCCTTCGACACGTCCTTCTGGATGAAGCCCTTCTTCTCGATGCCAGCGGGGAACCGCTCCATCGTCACGGGACGCCCTCGAACGTGCGGGATCATCGAGGGCGCCACCGCCTCGTAGTACGCGCACAGCTCACCCTTCGTGATGCCGGAGTCGGGGAAGAGCACCTTCTCAGGGTGGGTGATCACGGGTTCGAGCTTGCTGTCGCGCCGTAAACTTGTCGATGCCCACGACCTCCCGTCCGTCAGGCGACCCGAGCCGTGGGGACGGAGAGCGCGGGGACGTGGAGCATCCGGCGCACCTCGTCGAGCGGCAATGGCAGAGATGCGCGTCGTCGTTGGGGCAGCGATGACCGTGGCGCTGTGGCTCGGGGTCTCGGCCGTGCGCCGGCACGACATCGGAGCGCATCGTGCGTGGATGATGCGCGCCGACGAGGGGGCCGACGGCGAGTGGCCGAGCCGGTCGAGACGTTCGCGGCGGCGACCGATTTCCCCGCGGGTTGACCCGCCTCTGCGCGGACGAGGATGCTTCCCCGTTATGGCCGGCCGGCGCGAGCGCATCACCGTCGACCCCGCGATCCTCGTCGGGAAGCCCGTCGTGCGCGGAACCCGCCTCGCCGTCGAACTCGTCCTCGAGCTCATCGCCCACGGCTGGGCGTTCGACGAGATCGTGGGCAGCTACCCCGGCCTCACGTTAAGGCCCATATTCGAGGACGGGGAACGCCTAGCCATGGCCCACAAGTTCGAAGACTTCATGAAGGAGCTCGAGGAGGAGACGCTCCGGGCCGGGCCGGCGGCCGTCGCCGAAGCCGAGGCAATGAAGGCGCAGTTCAAGCTGGCCGCCCAGCTCATCCTGCTTCGCCGTAGTCGCGGCCTCACCCAGCGCCAGCTCTCGGCGCGCACCGGCATCCAGCAGAGCGAGATCAGCCGGATGGAGGCCGGGGCCGCCAACCCGACGCTCGCCACGATCAGCGCGCTCGCGCACGCGCTGGGAGCCGAGCTTTCGCTTGGGGCCCGCAAGCCTGCCCGGCGCGCTCCAGTTACCGGGCAGAGGAAGAGCCGGCGCACGGCCGCAGCGAGGCACGCGGATGCGCGGAAGGCCTAGCGCGGGCACCGCGGCTGTCGATTTGCAGAGGGATGGGACGCCGGCGTTGCAGAAGCTTGCCCCCGGCTCCGCGTCGGCGTGACGACTCCTACTTGAACAAGGCGTCGATGAGCACGTCTTCCTGACCGTATTCGGACCGAGGCTGACCGCCGAACGCGCTGTAGTGCTCGGCCATCACCGCCTCGACGCCCTCCTCGGCGACCTCGGCCAAGAACAACTCAGCCGAGTTCGCGCTCGCTTTGATGAGGGCCTCCCGCGCTGCGTTGTGGAACGGCCGACCTGCATCGGCAGGGTCGACGGGATGTTCGCGGAGGGCGTGCGCGAAGGCCGCTATCTCCCGCTCGAAACCGGCGTGAAACCCCCTCCTGGCTCGTGGATGCCCTCCAGCATGGCCTTGTACTCGGCCGTGGGGGGCTTCATGGCCGAGAAGACCGTGTAGCGCCGGTCGTTCGGCCCCTCGACCTTCGCCGGTGTGAGGCTATTCGAGGTGAACCACCAGGACATTCGGTTGTTCACCTCGTACTGGGGGACGTTCTTGATGTTGACCATGACGCGGGGGTCGGTGAGGTACTTCTTCAGGACCGACGCCGTGTCCTTGAGGTTCTCCTGGTTCACGACCTCGTCAGCGATCACCAGGAGCTTCCCCACGAAGTGCCCGTTGAAGGAGGAGTCGATGTCGGGCTGGCTGATGCAGGCTGTGTTCTCGGCACCGAGAAGCTCGGCGAAGATGAGGCCGAGCTTGGTCTTGCCGATGCCCTGGGCTCCCTGGAAGACGGGTGCCGTCATGCTGCGAGCACCCGGGTTCTGGTACTTCGCGGCCATCCAGTTCCAGAGCCAGGCGTAGCCTGCCGGGTCGCCGTCGACCACTGCCTCGATGATGGACTTGATACGGGGGAACTCGCCGGGCGGCGGGGGGCAGGAGCGCGAGCACGGTCGGGGCCGCGAACCTCGCGACGGGGCTCCTGCCGTGGGCGACCGACCGGCCGAGGCAGACCAGCCGCGGTCGTGCTCTCCTCGCCGGGCCTCATCCGGACCTCTTCTCGCCCGACCGCAGCATGCCGAGCTCGCACTCGATCAGGGCTCCTCCGACGCGTCGTCCTCGGCGAGGATGCGGTAGAGCGCCTTCCGTGCGTCCTGGAGCACCTTCCGCGCCTCCGCCCGATGCGACGGCGCGCCCGCGTGGGCCACCTGCACCGCGGCCACGAGGACCTGGCGCGCCAGGCCGGCCAGGTCGGCGAGCTCGTCGCCCGCTCCCGAGCGGGCTGCCTCCCACGGCGCCTCCACCTCGTCCTCGTGCTCCTTCACGTATGCGTCGCCCTTCTCGGTGAGCCGGAACGCGCGACCGCCGCCGGAGTCCTCCGCGCGGACGAGCCCCTCGTCCTCGAGCTGCTGGAGGGCGGGGTAGACCGAGCCGGGGCTCGGCCGCCACAGGCCGCGGCTCCGCTGCTCCAGCTCCTGCATGATCTGGTAGCCGTTGCGCGGCTGCTCCGCGAGGAGTGCAAGGATGGCCGCACGGACGTCACCCCGCCGGGCGCGCCGGCCGCGGAAGAAGAGAGACCAGGGGTTCCCGCCGAAGGGATTGCCACCGAAAGGATTGCCGCCGAACGGGCCGTCGCCGCCTCCGCGGCGGCCGTGGTGGTGGCCGTGACGCCGGCCGCGCCCGGGGCCGGCGAACTCGGCGCCGTCCTCGGGGTCATGCGAATGAAACCAGGAACGCATCATCTCGAAGAACCTCCAGCCGAAGATGCCTCGGCATCCGAACGTTACCGGTCTTAGATATATCGGTATCGTCGGGAAGTCAAGCGCACCTCGGTGCCTCGAGGTCGCCGCGCCCGTGGAGACGGACGATGACCCGTCGCCCGTGATGTTCCGGGATATCGGACGCAGCGCGGTACGCGAGCTCGCTTCTCCCGCGCCAGTGTGACGGTCGACGTCTCGGGTGGCCGCGTCCGTCGGCCCCCCCTTTCCCGGGTGGTGAATGCGGCTCGCCCCGCACGGGACGTGCCGGGAGCTTCCGGGAGGCGCATGGTGCCCGTTCCGCTTCGTCGTTCGGGAGGGTTCGGGTCCGCCGCAGCCAGGGCGGCCCCGCCTGCGGGCCACGCCATGCACCGGAAGTGAACACCAACGCCGGGAGGACGCGATGTTCATCCGTGAAGCAATCGTAGGGGACTGGGTCCAGTCGATTCTCCGGGGTGAGCCGGGGAGGCATGCCCGGCTGGCGGTGGCGCTTCTGGCGCTGCTCGTCTCGGCGGGGGCCCGCGCGGCTCCTGCGGAGGTGAAGCCGCTGCGTCCCGTCCCATCTCCGGACTCGGGGGCCATGATCGACGAGACCCCTTCCCTCTGGTACGTGGAGCTCTCCGGCGCGACGACCTCCGAGGGCGGATCCGAGGCCGCGCTGCAGAGCGAGCACCAGGTGTTCCGCGACGAGGCCCGCAGGGCCGGTCTCAGCTTCCGCGAGCGGCGTGACTTCCACTCCCTCTTCAACGGCTTCTCGATCTCCGTCTCGCCGCGCGACCTGGGCAAGCTTCGGCAGCTCTCGGGTGTCGTCGCCATCCATCCGGTCGCCACCATCCCCGCCTCCGACGCGCCGAGCGCGTCGCCCGAACTCTTCACGGCTCTGGGCATGACCGGCGCCGACGTGGTCCAGTCCGTGCTCGGCTACTCCGGCAAGGGGATCAAGGTCGGCATCATCGATACCGGCATCGACTACGACAATGCGGACCTGGGTGGCGACGGAGTGCCCCGCTCCAACAGCCCGATGTTCCCCAACGCGCGCGTGCGCGGCGGCTGGGACTTCGTCGGCGACGCGTACAACGCCGACCCGACCTCGCCCACCTACAACCTGACGACCACCCCGGACGCCTATCCGGATGACTGCGCGGGTCACGGAACCCACGTGGCCGGGATCGTTGGCGCGAACGGCTTCGTCACCGGCGTGGCACCCCAGGCGAGGCTGTACGCGTATCGCGTCTTCGGGTGCGAGGGCTCGACCAACGACGACATCATCATCGCCGCCATGGAGCGCGCCCTGGCCGAAGGCATGGACGTCGTCAACATGAGCCTGGGCTCGGCCTTCACCTGGCCCCAGTCGCCGAGCGCCGTGGCTGCCAGCCGACTCGCCCGTCGGGGGGTGGTGGTGGTCGCCTCGATCGGCAACGCCGGCGCCAACGGGCTCTATTCGGGCGGCGCGCCGGGCGTGGGCGATGACGTCATCGGCGTCGCCTCCTTCGACAACGTGGGGGCATACCTCGACTACTTCACCGCCTCGCCCGACGCCGCACGGTTCTCCTGGTTGCCGGCCGCCGCCGCGCCTGCTGCGCCCACGAGTGGCACGTTCCCGCTGGCTCGCACCGGGACCTCCACCACGACCGACGATGCCTGTGCTGCTCCTGCGCCCGGCAGCCTCGCCGGCCAGGTGGCCCTCATCCGGCGGGGCACGTGCAGCTTCTACCAGAAGGCCTCCAACGCACAGAACGCCGGGGCGGTCGGCGTGGTCCTCTACAACAACACAGCGGGCTTCCTCAACCCGACCGTGGCAGGCACGCCGCCCATCACCATCCCGGTGGTGGCGATCCAGGCGGCCGACGGCGTGACGCTGGACTCCCGGATCGCGGGGGGGGCCACCAGCCTGACGTGGACCGGCCAGCAGGGCAGCTTCCCGAACCCCACCGGCGACCTCATCTCCAGCTTCAGCTCCTACGGCCTCACGCCCGACCTCGACATCAAGCCGGACATCGGGGCGCCCGGCGGGAGCGTCTACTCGACCTTCCCGCTCGAGCTGGGCGGACACACCACCCTGAGTGGCACCTCGATGGCGGCACCCCACGTGGCGGGCGCCGTGGCGCTTCTCCTGCAGGCGCGGCCGCACACCAGCTCCCGGGACGTGCGTGACATCCTGCAAGGCGCGGCGGATCCACACGCCTGGTGGGGGAATCCAGGGCTCGGCTTCCTGGACAACGTGAGCCGCCAGGGCGCCGGCATGCTCCGCATCGACGACGCCATCACCTCCCTGGTGACGGTCTCGCCCGGGAAGCTCCCGCTGGGCGAGAGCCAGCAGGGTTCGGCGCGGCGCTGGATCCACGTCGAGAACGACGGCTGGAAGAGCGTCACCTACGATCTCTCCTTCGTGAACGCCCTCTCGGTCGCGAAGACCTACACGCCTGCCTTCTACACGTCGGACGCCACGGTGACCTTCGACCGGCCGTCGGTGACGGTGAGGGGGCGCGGCGATGCGCTCGTGGGTCTCACCGTGAATCCGCCGACGGCACCGGACCTGGCGCAGTACGGCGGATGGGTGGTGCTCACGCCGCGCGACGGCGGGGCGACGAAGCGAATCCCGTTCGCGGGGTTTGTCGGCGACTACCAGGCCATCCAGGTGCTGGCGCCGACCACCTACGGCTTCCCGTGGCTGGCGATCTCGTACCTGGGCAGCTTCTACGGGCCTGTGACGGGCCCGGCCGACTGGATCTACACCATGGCCGGCGAGGACGTGCCCAACTTCCTCGTCCACCTCGACCATCAGAGCCGCATGCTCCAGATCGACATCTACGACGCCGCGTCCGGGAAGCCGAAGGGTCAGGCCCTGTCGCTCGACTACATGACCCGCAACACGTCCTCGACCGGCTTCTTCGCGTTCCCATGGGACGGCACGGTGACCAGGCTGGGGAGGACGGTGACCTTGCCCAACGGACAGTACGTGGCCCGGATCTCGATCCTCAAGGCCCTGGGCTTCCCGTTCAATCCGGACAGCTGGGAGCGCTGGGATTCTCCGGTGATCGCGATCCAGCGCTGATCGCGACGAGGTCCTCCCCCACCGGCGCGACGACGCCGGTGGGGGTGGCCCCGAGGGGACGCTCGTTCCTAGTCCACGATGAACAGCTTCGCGCCGATGGCCGTGTACGATCGGTGCGGCTCGGCATCGTCACCGACCTGGTAGCTCATGCCGGGTCCGAGGACGAAGGTCCGACCGTCGCTCAGCTCGGTTCGCAACTCGCCTTCCAGGCAGAGCAGGACGTGACCCTTGGAGCACCAGTGGTCCGCTCGATAGCCGGGCGAGTAGTCCACCATCCGGACCCGGAACGCAGCGAACTGACACGTGCGCCACGTGGCCGTACCCGTCGCGCCCCGGTGCTCGGTCGGGGCGATCCGGGACCAGTCGGTGGTTCCGAACGGGAAGCCGCTCATCCGCATGTGGCGTCGCGCTTTCTACCGGGCACTCGGCGCCGGCCGCAGACGGACGAGGTAGGTGACGAACAGCGCCGAGAAGACGGTGTGGATGATCACCGGGGGAAGGAGCAGCGGCGGGTTGAGCCCGGCGATGACGAACTGCGCGATCAGCTGGGCGACGTGGTAGACGGTCAGGATCCCGACGCCGTTCCTCAGCGTCGCCGACGAGGTCTCCTTTCGCGTCAGCGTCAGGCTGACGTAGGCCACCGTGAGGATGGCGAAGGAGAAGGCCCTGGCGATCGCCAGCGCGGGGCCCGTCGCCCCGGGAAAGAAGGACGCCGGGAAGGAGAACATCCCGATCGCGATGACCGTCTCGGCGACCGTGTTGAGCCAGAGCACCCACGTCATCGTTGCCTCCTTGCCTGCACGTTGGCGCCTTGTGGGGGCCTCGGTCGCAAGACCGTAGCAGAATCGCGCGCGCGGCCGGGTCGAGGGCGGGCTCCCGAGAGCTGCGACTCCGACGGCCTCACCCTCCTCAGCGCCCGAAGAC
>Ga0335085_10017920_pt1 | contig 10188 bp, 7 predicted proteins | sample Lox_Sample_45_FD_206712 | JGI IMG/M metagenome (GOLD analysis project Ga0335085, IMG submission 206712) | Soil microbial communities from Loxahatchee National Wildlife Refuge, Florida, United States - Lox_Sample_4.5 | ecosystem: Environmental > Terrestrial > Soil > Wetlands | place: USA: Florida... | reverse complement strand
GCCATCACTTGATTGTCGAAGCCGTAGTCGTCGGTGTAGCGACCACGTCCGGTCACCAGGCGTGTGTCTTCCCTGCGGCCCTTGAACTGATGTTCGGCCAATGTGTTCTCCAGCGCGATTTCGCTCGGTGACGAATGCTCGGCCATGCCGGGCACTCGTTAGCGGAGTGAAGGTTCAGGATTAATAGCTACGACAAGTCCGGACGCGATCAAAGGCGGGCGTGTTTACTATTCGTTGCGCCGCAGCGGTCTACGCTCTGCGCCCGCGCGATGGACCTTGCGGATTTGCCGCAAAAGCGGGAACATCCCACGATCAACTTTTGGTTGTCTATGGTAAGGATGATGATCCGGCCTGCAGTGTCTCTCCTATCGGCAATCGGACTGTTATGCTCCGCGTCGGCCGCGTTCTCGGGCGGACCGGTGGGCACGATCCATGTCGGGCCATGGCACGGCGGAGCCTATACAAACGATAGTTCCGGATCATTCGACCACTGTGCCGCCGGCGCCGACTACGCAAGCGGCGTCGCCCTTATCCTCTCACAAACGGCCACCCGATCCTGGATCATTGGTTTTGCGAACAAGAGCTGGACGCTTACGAAGGGCACGCCCTTTCCGATCGAGCTTGTGTTCGACGGCCAGACGCAATTTCGAATTTTTGGCGTTGCAGTTAATCCGGCCCTGATATCGGCGCCGCTACCGGAACCGGCGCTCAATCAATTGCGCCGATCCCATCTCATGGTCGCGACCGGAAACACCAACACATTCCAGTTCAATTTGGCGTCCGCCGACGTGGTCGTGCCGACGATCGCGAACTGCGTCGAAAAAATAAAAGCGGAGGGATTGGCGGGTGCCGGAGATTTCTCGGCGCAGCTGCCTGCCAATCCACCCGCGGAAGCCGCCGCCGCCAAGTCGGAGGCCGGAGGGCTCGCTGCGCCGGCGATGAAACTTGCCAATATCAACGGCACGGGATTCGTGATCAGCGAGAGTGGGCATGTCCTCACCAACAATCACGTGGTCAGTCAATGCGTCGGGGACATCGAGGGCAATCTTACCGGGCAGCCGTCGGAAAAATTGCGCGTCGTTTCCAACGACCAGATGAATGATCTGGCGCTGCTCCAAGTGACGGGGACCTTCAGAAAGGTGGCCCGGCTTCGCGCGACGCCGATCCACTCCGGCGATTCGGTTATCGCCATCGGCTACCCGTTTCACGGGTTGCTGACGTCGGACTTCACGGTGACGACCGGTATCGTGAGCTCGTTGAGCGGCATCCTGAACGATACGCGATTTCTGCAGATCAGCGCTCCGGTGCAGCCCGGCAACAGCGGCGGTCCGTTATTTGATACCAGCGGCAATATCGTCGGCGTCGTCACCAGCAAGCTGAACGTCGCCATGTTTGCAAAGATTACGGGCAATATTCCCGAGAATATAAATTTTGCCATCAAGACGGGCGCGGTGCGCGATTTTCTTGATAACAGCGCGGTTCCCTACGAGAGCGCCCAATCCCAATCGGAGCTGAAGACGGCGCAGGTCGCCGACAATGCGAGAGCCTACACGATGCTGATATCGTGCTCCGCCCGTATCGGTACGACAGCGGCAAAATAGGCGGCGGCTCACTGCGGCTGATAGCGCCCGCCGATGACCGGCGCGCTGATGCCGTGGTTGGGCAGTTCCCAGACGCCGGCGCCGCCGGGATTCTTGTCGGCGCCGATATTGGCGTCGATCAGGTAGGGCTTGCCGCTGGCGATCCCAGCGCGCACCGCGTCGCCGAGATCGCCGGCGCGGTCGATGGACACCCCTTCGATACCGGCCGAGCGCGCCATGGCGGCGAAGTCCGGATTATACGGCGCGTTGGTCTTCGGATGCTTGAAATCGGTCGCCAGTTCGCGGCCGCCCAGATAGCCGCGCTGCAAGCCGCGGATCGATGCATAGGCGTAGTTGTTCCAGATCACCCACACGACGGGAAGCTCGTATTCGACCGCGGTGCCGAGCACGCTCGCATGCATGAAGAACGCGCCGTCGCCGACGACGCCGACGCAGGGTCGGTCGGGCGCGGCGATCTTGGCGCCGAGCACGCCGGCGACGCCGAAGCCCATCGGGCCGAAGCCCATGGAGCCGATCAGCGAATCCGGCCGCTTCGGCTTGCAGAATTGCAGGAGCCAGTTGTGATGCACGCCGATGTCGCTCACCAGGATCGCGTCGTCAGGGAGCGCCTTGTCGATCTCGTGCGCGGCGCGCTGCGGATTGATCGGGCTTGAATCATCGGTAAAGCCCGGCGCGATCAGCGCATTCCATTCCTTGCGATAGCCGTCGATGGCCTTGAGCCAGGCCGTGTGCTTGCCATTGTCGGCGCCCTTGCGCCGGTCGAGTTCGGCCAAGACCTGGCGCAGGAAGGTGCGCACGTCCGCCATCAGGCCAAGCGCCACCGGATAGTTGCGCGCGATCTCGTCGGGATCGATGTCGACGTGGATCAGCCTGGTCGGCGGGATGGTGAAGGAGTAGCCCTGAATCCACGAGCTCGAAGTGCGGTCGTCGAAGCGCACGCCGAGTGCCAGCAGCACGTCGGCCTGCCGCGTCGCGTGATTGGCGTGATAAAGCCCGCCGCGGTTGACGAGGCCGAGCGCGAGCGGATGCTCGCTCGGGATCGCGCCGAGCCCGCTCGCCGACGATGCCACCGGAATTTGCAGCCGCTCGGCGAGTGTGACGAGGTCCGCCGATGCACCGCCATACCGCGCGCCCTGGCCTACCAGTATGACCGGCCGCTCCGCCGCGAGCAGCATGTCGACCGCCTTCACCACGCCGTCGGGATCGGCGCCGCAGCGCGAGGAAATATTGGCGCACCAGTCTTCCGGGCGCGGTGTTTCCTCGGCGGCGGCTTCCTTGAAAATGTCGAACGGCACGTCGAGCACCACCGGGCCGGGCCGCCCGGTCACCATCGTTTTCCAGGCCTGGCGCACCGCGAGCGGCACCATCTCGCCGCGCGTCGGTTGGAAGACGTGCTTGCAGCACGAGCGCACCGTCGCGGGAAAGTCGGCCTGATAGTGCCGATAAAGCTCTTGGAACGCGCCGCGATTGAACTGGCTGGTCGGCACGTTGCCGGTGACGGCGAGGAATGGCACCGAGTCGAGGTAGGCGTTGGCGAGCGCGATCGGCAGGTTCGCTGAGCCCGGCCCGCACGAGGTGAAGGTTGCCGTCGGCCGGCCGGAGACGCGATAGAAAACGTCGGCCATGAAGCCGGCGACCGTCTCGTGATGCACCGAAATGGTCTTGATGTCGTCCTTGCGCTCGAACAACGCGTCGATGAAGCCGATATTGCCGTGGCCGCACAGCCCGAACACCGCCGGCACCTTTTCGCGGACCAGGTAATCGACGATGACCTGACCGCCGTCGAGCATGTTGTTGGGCATTACGGTTTCGGCCTTTTCCTTCTTTCCTCCCCCGAAAGGGAGAGGATGAACTATTTCACCAGCTTCATCGCCTGATCGTAATAGCTCAGATCGATGTAGTGCTGCGGATCGGCCGGCGTGCCGCCTTCGACTTCGGCGCGCAGCGCCAGGACGTTCTTGAAGCCGGCAAGATCGAACGCGGCGTCGCGGGCAAAGCCGAAGCCGGGCTCCGCCATGAGCCTGAGGCTCTTCTCTGCGATGTCCTGCGGAAGCTTCAGCTTGTCGACCAGGATCGCGACCGCTTCGGCGTGGTTGTTCGGATCGAGCGACCAGCGCAGCGCTTCGACGAAGGCGGCGAGATAGTTTTCGAGCGTCGCCGCGTTGTCGCGCGCCCAGGCGCGTCGCACGAAGGCGCCGCCGGCCTGGTAGGGGCCGAGCATGTCGGTGGTGCGGCCGAGGCTGCGCATGCCTTTGGCGGCGGCCTCGAGCGAATAGGGCAGGTTGAGGATGGCGCCGACATTGTTCTTGTCGGCGAACAGGGCGGCGAGGCGGTGCTGGCCGTTGCCGACCGGGTTGAGCGTATAGTCGGCGCCATCCTTGAGGCCGTGCTGGAGCAGGATTTTCTTGGCCTGCAGCGCATAAGCGGTGTTGGTGGCATCGACCACGATGGCATGGCCGCGGATGTCGGAGAAATCCTTGACGGTATCCTGGACGTAGAATTCGTTGGTGCCACTGTCGCCGCCGCTGACGATGACGATGTCCACCTTGGCGACGTCGATCATGGCGACGGCGTTATCGACGGCCGAATGCACGATATCGACCTTGCCGGAAGCGAGTCCCTCGCGCTGGCGCTGCGAACTTTCGGTGAATTCAAGCTCGACCTTCAGGCCGTGCCGGGCGAAGAAGCCGTGCTCGACGCCTGCATAGAACGGCAGCGAGCGTGCGGTGGGGAACGTGTTGACGTGCAGCAGCGTCGGCTCGGCGGCTTGCGCGGTCAGGGTGGCCGGCCACAATCCGAAAAGCAGGGTCATTGCCCGGAGCATCGATTTTCGCGATCCAGCGTTCGAGTTCATCGGCATACCGATCATTTCGTCGTGCGCGGCCTTGTGCGGACGAGCCCCGGCCATGGCGACGAGGGGCCCGGATCATTGCAAGGCCGGCAGGAGGCTCCTTGCTTTCAGCGGGAGCGCGACCGATGCGCGCGCAACGTGCTCCAATTCGCGCGGCCTCACACCTTGATCTTCTCGTCCTCGACGACGCGCGCGACTGCCGGCCGCTTGACCATGCGGTCCTTGAAGGCGGTGTAGTTCTTAAGCTCGCCCATCGGCAGTTCACGGCGTACGCCCCAGGTGTAGAACACGAAGCCATAGGGATCGAGCACCGAGTAGCGATCGGCGAACCAGTCGCGGCCCGCCAGCATGCCGTCGATCTGCTTCAGGTAGCCGTGGAACGTCTTGAGGCCGGCTTCCTTGATGCCCGGGAAAGCGCTGGTGTCGGCGGTGTAGCGCTCCGGACGGCCGACATGCGCGTGCGCCGGATGCACGCTGGCGGCGAAGAAGCCGATCAGCGACAGCGCCTTGGCCTCGGCAATCGGGTCCTTCGGCCAAAGGTCGAAACGCTTGCCGAGATAGGGAAGGATCGCGGTGTTTTCGGTGAGCGGCTCGCCGTTATCGAGCCGCAGCACCGGCACGCGGCCCTGCGGATTGATCTTGAGATAGGCTTCGGTGCGCTGCTCACCGCCGGCGAGATCGACCTTCTTCGGCTCGTATGTCTCGCCGCTCTCTTCGAGCACGATATGCGAGGCCATCGAACACGCGCCTGGCGCGTAATAGAGCATCATCATGTGATTTCTCCCTTCCTTGCTGTCATCACCCGCGTATGCGGGTGATCCAATTTTCACCGCACCGGCTGCGCTTACTGGATGGTCCGCCCGAACTCGTCATCGGGCCGGCCACGTCGGGCCGGACCCGTTGGCGGACCATGACAGCCTCCGCCGCTATGCAGGGTTGCGTCAGGCGTTACGGTCAAGCAGCTCGATCGACACGCCTTCGGGTGCGCGGATGAAGCAGACGCGAACGCCCGGCCGCACCGTGGTCGGCTCGCGGGTGAATTCCACGCCCTTGGCCTTGAGGTCGGCCGCGATGGCGTCAATGCCGCTCACCGACAGGCCGAAATGATCGAGGCCGCGATAGGGCGTGGCCGGCGCCGCATTGACGCCGTCGCCGGACGTCACCGGAGCGATAAAGATATTGGCGCCGCCGACCTTCAGGTCGATGCGCGGCTGGCCCTGCTGCATGGTGCGCATGACCTCGGCGCCGAGCATTTTCTCGAACCATTGCGCCATGGCCTCGGGATTGGCGGTGCGAAGGTGAATATGGTCCCAGGTGAATTTGGCCACGGCGATTGCTCCCTGTCATGTCCCGTTGACGACAAACTAGGACAACCCGGCGTGGGATGCCACTCCTCGTCATGCCACACGTTTCTTCCACCGCGCGCTCAAGCCTTTGCAAGCCAGCTGTCTATGACGGTACGAGCCTTAGCGTCACCCTACAGGTATTTTGTCGAGCTCCGCCATCCACACGTCGGGGCGGGCATCCGATGGGGCGCGCCAATCCGCGCGGGGCGAAAGTGAGCCGCCCGACGAGATTTTCGGCCCGTTCGGTAGCGCCGATCGCTTGAATTGATTGGCAAAGAATCGCGTCAAGAATATTCCCAACCAATGGCGGATTTCGGCTAGCGAATAAGCCTTGCGTTGCTGTTCGGGAATGTCGGTTGGCCACGCGCCCCTTGCCACATCGCCCCAAGCGTGATGGGCAAGAAAGGCAATCTTGGACGGTCGGAAGCCGTATCGCGTCAGGTAATAAAGGCTGAAATCCTGCAATGCGTAAGGGCCGACGGCCTTTTCGCTGGATTGAAGCGGTTCTCCGGCGCGCGCCGGCACCAGTTCGGGAGATATTTCCGTGGACAGGATGGCGCGAAGCACGCGCGATGTCGCCTCGTCCACTTCCCCAGATCCAGCCACGAAACGGATGAGATGCTGGATCAAAGTCTTCGCCACCGAGGCGTTGACATTGTAATGGGACATCTGATCGCCAACGCCGTAAGTGCACCAGCCCAGCGCGAGTTCGGACAGATCACCGGTGCCAACGACCAGTGCGTCGTTCTGGTTCGCCAGCCGGAACAGATAGTCCGTTCGCAGTCCAGCCTGAACATTCTCAAAAGTGGTGTCGTAGACGGCCTCACCACGCGAGAATGGATGCTTGAGATCGGCGAGAAGCTGCTGCGCGGCCGGGCGGATATCGATTTCGCTGCCGCTAACGCCGAGAGCGTGAATGAGCTTCCAGGCATTCGCCTTGGTCGCCTCGGAGGTGGCAAAGCCAGGCAGCGTGTAGCCGAGCACGTTCTGGCGACTGAAACCGAGCGAATCCATGGCTCGTGCCGCCACGATGAGCGCCTGGGTTGAATCAAGCCCGCCGGAAACTCCGACCACAACGCGTTTGATGTTGGTCGCACCAAGTCGCGCGGCCAAACCTTGCACCTGAATATTGTAGGCTTCGTAACAATGTTCGCGTAGCGTAGCCGCATCGGACGGCGCAAAGGGAAATCGCTCGACCCCTCGGCTGAGCGCGACCGGTTCCGCGGGTGCGTTCAATTCGAACGCGATGGAGCGAAACCCTCCGACTCGCTCTGACTCGGCTTGCACGCACGCCCCGAATGTATTGAAGCGCATTCGCTCCTGACGGATACGACCGACATCGACATCGGCGGCAATCAAGGCGGATTGTGCCGGGAATCGTTCGCTCTCGGCCAGCCGATCGCCGCACTCGAAAATCGCGGCGTGGCCGTCCCACGCGAGATCGGTCGTCGATTCGCCCGGACCGGCTGCAGAATACGCATAGGCCGCGATCGCACGGGTCGATTGACTGGCGCAAAGCAGCCGGCGCGTTTCGGCCTTGCCGATAACGACATTGCTTGCCGATAGATTGAGCAGGATTTCCGCTCCTGCAAGCGCAGCCATGGTCGAGGGCGGCAACGGCGCCCAAAAGTCCTCGCAAATCTCAACGTGAAAAGTAAATGCGACTGTGCCGGTCGAGCGAAAAAGCAGGTCGAGGCCGAATGAAGTATCCCGTCCGATGAGTTTGATATCTCGACTGCGAATGCCGGCTCCTGAGCGGAAGTATCTCTGCTCGTAGAATTCGCGGTAATTCGGCAGGTAAGTCTTGGGGACCACGCCGAAAAGCCTGCCCCGGTGTATTACAACCGCGCAATTGTAGAGACCACCGTCAACACGAAGCGGAGCCCCGACCACGAGGACCGGATAAAGCTGACGAGAGCACTCGATGAGCTCATCAATTCCGGCTTCAACAGCATCCAAAAGCGCGTCTTGGAACAGCAAATCATCAAGCGAATAGCTGGAGAGGCCGAGTTCAGGAAAGACAGCAACGGCGGCCTTAAGTGTATCGGCTTTGGTCGCCAGCCGTATCGTCTCGGCGACGTTATCGGCAACGCGTGCAAGGCGGATATGCGGAACGCAGGAAGAAATTCGGACAAAATCGTGAGCGTAAAGCGAATAGAAAGCGTCGATCATAGAGAGCCTTTTGAACCTCCCTTACGCGGCTTTGCCATCTTCGCGAGCGCTTCATTCTTCACTGCATGATAGCCCAAATTGCGACAGTCCTTCCTCCAAATAGTCGGGCAGAAGCGGCATGCCGAGGAGGTAGGACGCGGTGCGTTTATTGTGCGCCCGTGCGGCCTCTGCGCGCAATTCGTCCCAATCTTCGATGGTCCCGTCGCCGCGGCCTATCCAGGCAAGCGTCACAAGATCAATCTGTTCGTCCTCGCTCATAGCGAAGATCACGGCGGAAATCTCGCGCATCACGGGATCGTCACGGTGGTCTTCAAGGACCGAGATCATTGCATCGTCCGTCGCGTTTGATCCTTCGTCAGGGATCGTCACGATGTCCTTGACATCGAACTCCCGCGCTTTGGCGATGATGAAGCAGAGTTTGTCGGTTGGAATCGATAGTTCGGGAATTTTGTCGGGTATGATGGCTTCGGGCATGGCGGCTTCCAATCGTTGAGCAATTCGGCATCGTGATTTTCCCAGCCTGACAATCCTTGACCCAAGTCAAATACGACGCGTTTTTCGACCTTTATTTTTAATGCTGTTCTGGGCTCCGGCCCGCGGCGCAGACTTCGCCTCAGCGAAGGGTGCCGATGCCGGCGTTGACGTCGCATCGACCAAAATGAGCGCTATGCTGAAAGCGATTTGGCACTGTGCACGCCGGTGGGCGTCGGTTTCAACAGTTCCCGCAAATCCGGCTCCCCACAACGAGACAGCACGGCTTGGCGAGCGGCATCGCGTAATCGCAATATCGATTCAAAGTCGCTCCCTTGGGGAGCGATAGGGTCGAGTATCTCGACGTCAATGCGACCCCGGCGCGGAAACCACTGATCGCTTCGAAGGATTGATCGCGTGCCGCGCAAGACCCCGGGATAGACCGACAGCCCCGCTTCACTTGCGATCTTGAAGGCGCCGGTGAAAAATTCCAGAAGTCCCGCTTGCCGCGTGAATGTGCCTTCCGGAAATCCGACCAAGAGTCGCCCGTCGCGAGCGAGAGTGGTCGCAGCCGCCATGTCGGCAATGCCGGCGCTCAAGTCATAACGGTCGACGAACAGCACCCCCAGTCTACGCAGTAGAGGTCCGGCGAAAAGTTGATCGGAAAGCTCCCTCTTGACCAGATATGCGGGCTCTCCGGGAAGCACCGCAGCGACCGCGATGGCATCCACATAACTGGCATGATTGAATATGACGACGGCGTGCTCGTTTGGCAGCCGTTCGCTGCCCTTGACGGAGAGCGGAATTCCCATGGCGACAAGCGCCGCTCGCGCCAGAGCTCGCACCACGGCCCAGCGCCACTTTCGGCGCGGCAGCACCATGACTGCGGCCGCTCCCATCGCAACGCTGACGACCAGCACGGTCCACCACCAAGCGGCATACAGATGCTCGCGAACCATCCACGTCGTCCGCTTCAGCCGACCGCCGATGCCGGCGAACCACAAGCGGACGATCTGCCAACGGAGCGTTCGCCGCGGCAGATCGAGGTTTTGAGCGAGATAATGTTCCTTTGCTGCAGCCCGGCGGATCTTGCCGCTCGATGTCTTTGGCACGGTTCCGGGCCCGACCAGCACGATGTCGTCTGGCGGCCAACCGACTATCGCCGTAACCGCGTCACGGGCATGGGCTTTGAGCAATTCCCGTTCGGCGGATTGGGCTTGCCCGGTCTCGGCCAATATGACGATCCGCTCCGTGCCGGAAACAGGATCGGTCACGCCGAACGCCGCCACGGCACCTTTGATCAAACCTTCGATATCTCCGACAGCCTCTTCGAGCTCCTGGGGATAAACGTGCTGGCCGGCGCGAATGATAATGTCCTTGATACGGCCGGTGATGAACACATCACCGTTGGCCATGTATGCCCGATCGCCGCTGTCGAGCCAGCCGCCGCGGAATAGCTCCCGGGTCTTGGCTTCGTTGCGGAAATAGCCGGCGGTTGCAGAGGGGCCCCGAAACTCGAGCCGACCCTCTCGCCGCTCCGCGACTTCCCGTCCGATATCATCGACGATACGAATTTCGTGACCGGGTACGGGACGCCCACAAGCGACAATTTCGATGGCGTTGGAGTCGCTGGCGTTGGCCGGCTCGGCAATCCCGCGTCGGCTCAGCGCCTCACGGTTGATGCGGTCGATGAGGGGTTCGCGTCCGGGTGGCGGCAGCGCGAGTGCGACGGCGCACTCGGCAAGAC
>Ga0335085_10017919_pt1 | contig 10188 bp, 15 predicted proteins | sample Lox_Sample_45_FD_206712 | JGI IMG/M metagenome (GOLD analysis project Ga0335085, IMG submission 206712) | Soil microbial communities from Loxahatchee National Wildlife Refuge, Florida, United States - Lox_Sample_4.5 | ecosystem: Environmental > Terrestrial > Soil > Wetlands | place: USA... | reverse complement strand
CTTTCATGTCTCCGCTCGGTGACCGATGGCAAGACGTGGCTGGAAGACGGCATCTTCTCGGAATCCGAGCGGCTGCCCTATCAACGGAGATCCCAGCTCACCCCGCGGGAACTTGAAGTGGTCGGACTGGTGGAGCAGGGATTGCGCAACCGCGATATCGCCCGCAGCCTCGGAATTCAGACGGGCACAGTTAAGATTCACCTCAAACACATCTTCGAAAAAACGGGTGTCCGCGGACGATACGGCCTCGCCCTGAACGGCCTGCGCGAAAAAGGCACGCTGCCGGTTTCACCTGTGTGTTAACGGACGTGCCGGCGACCTAAACGCGGTTTCGGTGGATTGCTTGGTACCAAACCGCCGGAATGCGGTTCGCTTCAGCTCGTATCCTGAGCCTCCGAAACCTGCGCGACTTCTTTGCGTCATGTTAATAGGGGCAGAACAAGATGTTCAGGAAAGTTGGATTTCCTCTCATAGCGCTTTTTGCAATCCTGATTCTCATTCCTGCGTCGCCGGCGCAGGGGGCAGTCCGTTTCGGCGTCGGAGTGGGGATCGGGGGCTATTACCCAGGCTATGCGCCGTACTATCCGGCCTACGCGTACAACGGGTATCCGTCCTATTACGCATCTCCATATCCCTATGCTGATGGCGGCTATTACCCCTACGCCTATCCTTATGCCTACGGCGGATACTACTACGGCGGGGCGTATTACCGTGGCGGCTACGGTTACCGCGGGGGCTACGGCTATCGAGGCGGCGGGTACGGCTACCGCGGCGGCTACGGCGGATATCGCGGTGGCGGCGCACGGGGCGGCGGCAGGGCCAGAGGTGGTCGCCGGTAAGTACATTGCGGAATTCTCCGCACCCGTCTGAGCGATTTAACTCAGTCGGCTACCATCAATTCGCCTGGCAGAATGGCCCGCGTACGCGGCAGGCGTCCGGCTTGCGCCATGAGGCCGATGGCCCCCAGCGCTGCCAGATAAAGCCCGAGCTTGATCAGGTCGGTCGGATGCGAGCGCGGCAGCACTTTCCAGAGCACAAGCAGCAGCGTCTGCGCCAGCGTCACAGCCCATACGGATCCGTAAAAATAACGGCGTTCCGTGCCTTCGCCCTGGGTGGATGGGCGCACGCGCGGGAGCACGCGCAGTGCGCCGAGCAGCAGCACCAGGCCATAGACCGGAAAATAGGCCCAGGCGTAGATCTGCTTCAGAATCCAGACGCCGCTCGCCGCGGCGATGACCAGACCCGCCAGATTCAGCAGTGCGAAGGTAACGATATCGGCCCACGCGAACGTGTAGCAGATGCAGCGATACAGTGGGTTCGGCTTGTCTTCCGTGAACCGCAGAATATAAGGCTTCGGTTCAACGCCCGGCAGCTGGCCGGACCAACCGGCAATCCCCGTCCCGACCAGGACGCAGATCAGCCAGATCAGATTTTTCCCTCTGGGGCCGTGTTCGAATAAATCGAACGTGAGCGGGCCGGGCGCGAGAAAGAAAACCCAGATCCAGATCGGCCAGTGGGCGAGCCGATAGATTTTTTTGTTGCGTTCCCGATGCCTGATCATTCGTGAGTCACGCCGAATTCGCGGGCGTGGCGTTCGCGGCCGAGTCCGGCCACCACACTGCCGATGAGGAAGATGATTCCCGCGCTCAGAGCCATCGTGGTGGCATAGGAAAAGTGCTCGGCGAACGCCGCCTGGATATAGCCGATGGTGCCTGAGAACACCACGCCGCACTGGTAGGCGAACCCGGGAAGAAAACCGCGCACCGAGTCCGGTGAGAGCTCGGAAAGATGGGCCGGAATCGCGCCCCACGCACCCTGCACCATGAACTGCATCAGGAACGCGCCCGCGATGAGAATCGGCACATTCGGCGCCAGCGCCCAAACAGGAATCATCAAAACCGCCAGCAGGAGGCCGGTAATGATGGCTCGGCGCCTGCCGCTTTTGTCCGAATAGTAGCCGATAACAATGCCGCCGCAGATCGCGCCCACGCCGGAAAACGCGGAGATCAGCGAGCGTTTCGACGCATCGAAATGCCAGTAGCGCTGCAGGAAAGTCGGGTACATATCCTGCGTACCGTGCGAGGCGAAGTTCATCATGGCCATCAGCACCGTGAGGTAAACGAACAGCCGCCAGTTGGCGAAGATGGCGCCGCGAAGTTCGCGCCAGTCGGCCTTCTTCGACTTGTGCCAGACTTCCGACTCCTTAACTCGCACCCGGACGAAAAGTGCCAGCAGCGCCGGCAAGCCGCCCAGAAAAAACATCGGCCGCCATCCCCAGCGGCTGAACAAAAAGAAGTAGCAAAGCGCAGCCAGCAGATTGCCCAGCGCGTAGCCCTGCTGCAGAATTCCGGAAATCAGCCCGCGGAACTTCGGCGAAACCTTTTCCATGGCCAGGGAAGCGCCCACGCCCCACTCGCCGCCCATTCCAATCCCGAACAGCGCGCGCAGAATCAGAAACGATGTGTAGCCGGGCGCGAAGCCGGTCGCCACTTCGACCACCGAATAGAAGATCAGGTCGACCATAAGCGGCAATCGCCGCCCATAACGGTCCGCCATCAGCCCGAACAGAAACGCGCCGACGGGGCGGAAGGCGAGAGTGATGGTAATGGCCAGCGCCATCTGAGCGTCTGACTTGTGGAAGTCGCGCCCGATGGCGGTGAGGCAATAGACAACGAGGAAGTAATCGAAAGCGTCAAGAGTCCAGCCCAGAAAACTGGCTGCGACCGCCGCGTTCTGATCGGCCGGACGCGCTCGGCTTACGGCGGTGGCGTTGCTGTCGGCGGAGTTGACCGGACTCACCTCGACGATTGTATCTTCCGGCGCACTGTGTGGATGCTCACGTGCTCACCAATGTTGCTATGACACCGGTGGACAAAGTCTCCGAATCGGATAAAGAAACGGCAGAGAAGGAAGAGGACCTGCGGCACGAATGGCTGGAAGAAGATATCCAGCAGCAGAACCGCAAGCCTAACCTCGAAGAGATCGAAGAGGACGCGGGGATTCTGTAGTCCCTCAGAGTCCGGCGAAACCCGCCTTATTTAAAGCTGAGGCGGAGATGACTGGCGGGCGTCTTATAACTCAGGATCAGGTTCTTCGGCTTCTCTTTCGAAAAGGCGAAGAAGAGCAGGCCGGACACGGGCCCGGTGATGGTTTTTTCGGCCAGCATGCGCTTTTTGAGCGCATCCAGCGCCGGGTCGGCTTTGGAATCTTCTTTCATGTTGGTCGTCGTGCTTTCCAGCGGCCGGGGCGAATCGACGTTGGCGCGGTTTCCATATTTATTAGTCACGACGAGCTCACCGGAGCCGGCAATCTGCGATGCGTAGAGAAACGGCGTGCCATGCTCGCCGCTCGCTTCCGATCTCAGTGTGAAATCGTCGAGATGCACCGGATACGGCTTGTCGCCTTTGGGCGCGATATGGACGTCAACCACGATGTAGTCGCTTCTGAAGTCCGATCCGAATTCCTGAATGAGTTGAGCGGGGCTGACGATCGCCGCGCTGACAGCCACGCTGTCGTCTTCCAGATGGCCCTGCGGTTGCTTTCTGTCCGCCGCGATCACCAGCGTGCAAAGCAGGAGCGCAAGAGCGGCAGGTTTCATAAAGGCGGCGTCCATAGGAATGCAGCTATCCCGATCAGGATACCGATTGCGAGTCCGGCGACGACATCGCTCAGGTAATGTAATCCGAGAATCACGCGCGAGGCGGCCACGCTGAGGGCACAGAACAGCAGTCCGATCAGCAGCGTTGGATAACAGAGCCCGAGAGCGGTGGCGATCGCGAATGCTGTGATCGCGTGGCCGGACGGAAATGAGAAGCGATCCGGCGGCAACAGCACCGACCAGCAGTGCGGTTCGATCGAGCAGGGACGCTCCCTGCCAATGATGCGCTTCAGCGTAAAAAAGGTGAGCTGCGCCGTGCCGAGTGCGACGAAACTGTCGATGAGCGCGTGCAGACGAACCGGACCGCCAAACAGCAGAAGGATGAAAGCGATCGTGCCCCAGAGCCAGCCGTCGCCTGCCCGCGAAGCGAGCACCATCCATCTCCGCACCCATTGAGGCGCTTCCCACCGGTTAAGCAGGCGCATAAGCCTGCGGTCGCCTTCGGCGATGAGTCCGAACATAAGACTCTTGTTTCAATTGTATGTCGGCTGCATAACCGGATAGCTCTGCGGGTAGTGTCCTAAATCTGCGTTGATCCGACTTTTCGACCGAAACAACAACCGCTCGTTACCGTGATACCGTGAGGTAATGGCAAGCCCATCCGTTCGCCGCGATCTGAAAGCCCTTCATCGCCTGGTCAACCAGGCCGATTTGGTTCTGGCAACACTCCCCGATCCCCATCCTTCCATCGCAGCCGCCCGCGAGTCGCTGAACGCTGCGCTTCTGCTTTCGAAGTACCTGGCGAAACACGATCCGGACGCGGCGGCGCTGGGAGCCAAGGGCGGCAATGCCACCCTCGCTAATCGCGGCCCCGAGTACTTCAAGCGGATATCGGCCATGCGAAAGACGAAGGCAGGCGGGCGTCCGCGCAAACAGAAGTAATTCAGCGACGAAACGCCGCGCATTGTTTTGCGAGCTTGCGTATCACTTTTTCGTAATCACTCTGTCTGGTAACCTGAACAGCCTCTCTGATTTCCTTTGACCATCTTTCGTCACCGGCGTCGTTATTGAGGATCGATTCACGCAAACTCGGCACCACCATCGACCAGAGTCCTTCGCCCGCAATAAGATACATCTCGACTTCGTTTAGCGGGTCCGTTTCCGGATTTGTCATATTCTTCACGTTCCTCGTTTTACAATTATTGCTGAAAATGAAAAGCCCGGCACGAAGGCCGGGGCTTCTCGGTGAAGACTGGACACCCTCATCGTAAAGCCCCCCAGTTGCCGGACGCAAGTGAAAACGTGTGCGCCCAACCGAAGACGACGAGAGCGCTTTAGAACGCGCCGACAGAGAAAGACAAGAGCGATTAGACAAGGCCGTCGAGTTGCTCGAAACCCACCTTGAGTATCACGGAGTTCGGTCTGAGACGTGGGATGCCATCCAGGAATTGAATCGCCACGAGCCGCTTGACTCTTTCACCGTAAACACTGACGAGCGGATGGAGCGGATGATAAAGGAACTGGACATCGGTGCTCAGATGCATCTGAAGCTCGTTACCGAACTGAAATTTCACAAAGCATATTGCGTTTTGGTTGAAAATTTCATGGAACAGTCCTGGCTGCAATACTGCGGGTATCCGTGGCATGTTGTTCCCCCGCCACATCCCGGATACCCGCCACAGCACGAACAGGTAAAGGCCAAACGCTTCTGGGATCGGATGATGCACTGGCGATTTGAGGGGCATCGGCAAATTCATCGCCTCACCCATCCTGAATCACATACTCATGAACGACGTGGATACAGAGCGGAAGTACAGGATTGGATGGAGCGAAAAGGGATTCCCAGTCTGGATGTAGCCGCGAAGCGCTTGCACGTTTCTAAATCTGCACTGAAATCCATCATGTCCGATAAAGGCCAAAAGCGATACGGAGACGACCGGCTCGCAGACGTTCTGAAGCAGATCATGGCCGACTAGCTCACCTTTGGCTCACCCCGACTCACCTTTCTCACCCCTGCATATAACCCCTGTCGTCTCAATGTATTAAACATTTCGCCTCTCGTCTGTTTGATGCTCACCCACTCACCAGATACAAAGGATTCATGACATAGGCACGAGGTCCACCACAAACGCAAAAGGGGAGCGATTCTTTCGAGTGCTCCCCTCAGTCCTATTTGCGGGCGTGGCGGAACGGTATACGCGGTAGCCTCTAAAGCTACGGCTCTGCGGTGGAGATTGCGGGTTCAAATCCCGCCGCCCGCACCATCAACTATAGACCCTCAAACTTCGCTTGTCATCAACGCATTTTCTTCTTGAAAACATCAACCGCTTGATGTATATTTAGACTATGGAAACGGTACCTAAAACAACTCCGAAAATGACCTGCCCGATATGCGACATCCGCTGCGCCAGTTTTGGCACGCACCGGAATGGGCTTCGCCGTTTCCGTTGCGGTCAGTGCGGCAAGACGTACACGGAAGCGCACGCGAAACCCTTGGGCGCGATGACAGTCAACCCGGAGATGGCCGTACTTGCGATCAGGATGCTTCTGGAGGGGTCCAGCGTGCGCAGCGTGGAGCGAACGACCGAACTGCACCGCGATACCATCCTGAAGCTTCTGGTAGTCGCTGGTGAGAAGTGCGAGAAGATCATGGGTCGCTATGTCCGCAATGTATCCGTTTCGGATGTAGAGTGCGATGAGGTTTGGAGTTTTTTGGGCAAGAAACAGAAACGTGTGCGACCCGAAGACGACCAGAATCTCGGAGACTGCTATGTGTTCGTCGCTATTGAGCGCAATACAAAACTGGTGCTGAATATCGCGATGGGCAAACGCGACCAGATGACGACGAACAGCTTCATTGAAGGCTTGCGCGATGCCATCAAACCGGGAACCTCGTTCCAAATGACCACAGACGGCTTCGCGCCGTACAAAACTTCCATTCCGGACACCTTCGGAGACTATGTGGATTATGCGATGCTCATCAAGGTCTACCGCGCGCCGAGCGAAGGCGAAGCCCGCTACAGTCCGCCCGAAGTCGCTAGCACGGAGGTGGTCCCAGTCTGCGGTAATCCCGATCCGAGACGCATCTGCACATCAATTGTGGAGCGCTCCAATCTCAGCATCCGCATGGGTTGCCGCCGCTTCACCAGGCTGACGAACGCTTTCAGCAAGAAATGGGAGAACCACTGGGCCGCTGTCATGCTCTGGTACACCTTCTACAACTTCTGCCGGGTTCACAAGTCGCTGCGCGTTACTCCCGCGATGGAGGCAGGGATCGCCGATCACGTGTGGAGCATCGACGAACTTCTGGCTTGATAGACTGCCGAAATGATCTGGTGCCTGATCGTCATCGCGTTGCTTCTTCTTGTCCTGAATGTTCATGCGGTCATGTTGCGTGTTGCTGTTGGAACACTCCAGAATGCGATTATTTCGCTTAAGGAATCGACCGGAGAAACTAATGATTTATTGCGTGACGCTAACAAATATCTGGTAATGATCGACGCGGCCATGCCGCTGCCTTTGGGAAGTGAAGAGGTGCCATGATGGACGAAACGATCAAAACCGCCGACGTGCTGAAGTTGCTGGACTGGATGCGTGTCGCTTTCGAGGATTGCGAGTTGCCCAACCGTTGCGAATCAGACTGTGACGATCCGACATGCGCGCAAGACGCCCTGGACGCCGCGATCAGGGAGATCGAGGCTCTCGCTACATATCCTTATCGACTGGTGCATCCTGATACCGGTTATGATCCGCTGCATCCGTTCAGGGATCGCGCCAACATAACCAGCGGAAAGTAAATCCAGTTACTTCTGCGGCGGCTTCGGGCGATCCTTCGGATTGATCGGATAGCTCATCTCATCATCAAGGGACGGATCATATCCACTCGGCTTCGTCATCTGCTGATAATCCGGCGGGCGCGTCGTGGCTTGAGCCTGCGATTGATTGTCTGGCCTCTTTGGAACGTAATCTTTCTCCAGTAAACCGCCAATACTCACCGTTGCCGGTTGTGGCTTGTCCTCCGGATTGCGCAGGCCAAGCCATTTAAAGCGAGCCATTCGAAGGTTACCTTTCGATGCCCATGCTAACACTTCACCAAACCTCAAATAGATTGAAAAAATCAACTTGAGATATAATCGTCATTTGGATGAGTTCTGACGAGCAAAACGCCGCTATTGGACGCCTCGCGCTCGAACGCGCCGAACTCCGCAAACATAGAGCGTTGATCGAAAACGAGGCGTCCCGCATAATCCACGCCCTTAACGATTCATGCTCCGAATTCCTGCATTACGGCTTGTCGTTTGACCGTCCAAAAGCCATCAGCAAAATAGATGCTGTCATCGAAATGGGTGGATTGGGAAAACTGAAGGAACTGCTGGCCGAGCGGGAACAGATTTCCGGAAAGCTTTCCGAGGTTGAGGGCCGGGCATCTCTGGTTGGCATCTAATCCCCCCCCCGTCGGCTTTGCCCTCGCTTTCTCAGCGCACCTTTAGGACACTACCGCTCTGCGCGCTGAAAAGAGATAAAAGTCGCGCAGTTCAGGCTGACGGATCTTCGGGGGCGTGTGAGAATCGGTAGAAATGAAAACAGTCGAGCTCGTCTTCTTCGACGCCGGCGGAGGACATCGCAGCGCCGCTAATGCGCTGTCTGAGGTCGTCAGGCAATCCGCCCGGCCGTGGGAGATGAAGATGATGAATCTCCAGGAACTGCTCGATGAGATGGACATCTTCCGCAAGCTGACCGGCTATCGACTGCAGGATCTTTACAACCTGATGCTGCGCAAAGGCTGGACGCTCGGCTCGCCCTGGCTGATGAAGGGGATGCACGCGGTCATCTGGACCCTGCACGGCAAACAGGTCCGGATGCTCTCCGAATACTGGCGCAGCCAGCATCCGGACATCGTCGTTTCACTGATTCCGAATTTCAATCGCGCGATTTTCGATGCCATTCAGCGCGTGATGCCGCAGGTTCCGATGGTGACCATCCTGACCGACATGGCCGACTATCCCCCGCACTTCTGGATCGAACGGCAGCGGCAATATTTCATCTGCGGCACCGAGCGCGCTTTTCAACAGGCCCTGGATCTCGGCAATTCGCCCGATCGCGTGTTCCGCGCGTCGGGAATGATTCTCAATCCGCGATATTACGAGTCGATTGACATCAACCGCGGTCCTGACCGCGCGGCCCTCGGACTCGATCCGGATCTTCCGACGGCCCTCATGATGTTCGGCGGTGAGGGTTCGCCGAAAATGCTCGACATCGCCCGCGCGCTTGATGCCAGCGATCTGAAACTCCAGATCATCGCCATCTGCGGCAAAAGCAAAAAACTGGAAGCGGCGATGCGGACAATGAAGACGCGAATTCCGGTTCACGTGGAAGGCTTCACGCGCGAAGTGCCGCGGCTCATGCGGCTGGCGGATTTTTTCATCGGCAAGCCAGGCCCCGGCAGCATCAGCGAAGCAGTCGCCATGGGACTGCCGGTCATCATCGAGCGCAATTACTGGACGCTGCCCCAGGAGCGCTTCAACGCCGATTGGGTGGAACAGCAGGGAATAGGAATTTCACTCCACAGTTTCCGGCATCAGATCGTGGAAGCCGTGCGCGAAATGATCGATCCGGCGCGGCGCTGCGATTTCGTGAAGAGAGTGAACGAGCAGCGGAATCGGGCGGCGTACGAGATACCGGAGATTCTGGAAAAGATTTTAGCCACGAATGAACACAAATGAACACGAATCAGACAAATGTCATGGCTGCGAAGCTGACCACACTCTGTGGATCGATGTTCCATTGCTCATAGCGCTCGACTGAGCCCTGTGCGCCGGGGCGCACCTTCAGAAACGTGTAGACTGGCGATGAGCCGCACCATTTGAGATCGTCGTGATTCTCCTGCACCAGCTCCCAGAATCCCGATGCATCGCCCGCGGCCACGCGCTCCATGCGCTGGCGATCGCGCCCGCCCACTGCCAGCATTTCGTTTTCATTCGCCAGCGCGGTGAACTCGTCGCCATAACGGCGTCCCATGTGCGCCATGTCAATGCCGAGCACCCAAAGCAGACGATCGCCCTCGCGCGCCGCAATCTCGCCCAGCGCGCCGAAAAATCCTGCAACCGCATCGTTCGATTCCGGTTTCCCGCCGCGATAAAGACTGTGTGCGAACGAGCCGCAAAGAATCGGCAGCACGCTGATATCGGCGCCGAAAATCGACTGCAGGAACAGCACCTGGAACTCGATCGAGTGCTCGACAGCATGGCAATAATCTTCGACGCCGATGGATTCCGGCGCGGCGCGCATCAATTCATCCACCAGAGCAATGTTCGTGCGCGATTCGCCCCACGGGGTCACATAAGGTTTGCGCGTCAGTCCAAAACGTTCGGGCGCGCCGTAGTGAGACGTTCCGAGAACGACGAATGTGCGGCCCTTATATTCAGGTCCGAGGAGACGATAGGCTGCCCGATAAGACTCGTATCCGCCGCCGGGGCTGACATGCGGCGCGGCGATGCCGGTCAGATTTCGGCGCTGCGCAAACGCTTCTTCGGGCCGCATCCATTGCTGCATCGTTTCCGCGAGTTCCGCCGGGACATCCGGATATGCCG
>Ga0335085_10017918_pt1 | contig 10188 bp, 7 predicted proteins | sample Lox_Sample_45_FD_206712 | JGI IMG/M metagenome (GOLD analysis project Ga0335085, IMG submission 206712) | Soil microbial communities from Loxahatchee National Wildlife Refuge, Florida, United States - Lox_Sample_4.5 | ecosystem: Environmental > Terrestrial > Soil > Wetlands | place: USA: Florida... | reverse complement strand
TCATCAACACTCCAAAATCCCTCTGGCGCCATCAGCAGGCGGCATGATTGGCTAACAACATGCTGATTATGCGGATCATATTAAGTACCTGCCGCTGGAGGCCTTCGATTGCCGACCATTCGAGAACAGACGCGTGCTCATCGCCGCGAATTTCTGCGCGTCGCCGAGCAAAAGCCGATCGTTTTCAGCCATCATCTCAAATCTACGGGTTCCATTCCCGGCAGGCAGTCATGCTTTCAGACATCGATCGTGCTGACGTTAATTGGGAAGCAAATTTGGACGCCAAACTCGCCTCCGAATTCATGGCATTCTCCGGTAGTCTTGCTTCTATTAGCGTGCCGCCCGAGCGTTTGTATTGACGTAGATCAAAACCGGCTCAGGTAACTCTGAGAGGTAACTCCAAGGGGCAAAGGGGCAAACGCTACGAGCCAAATGGCGCGTTTCTTAAGTTTGAACCCCGCAGAAGGCTAAGGCAGAGGGCTGGAGCCGTCTCGCTGACCGACGATCAGGTCAAATCGTACGAAATTGACTTGCGTCAAAGTTTTTATTGATTTCTGAGCCTAGCATTACAGCGCCGGGATGGTTCTTGTTCTTGGCAGTTCTACGATATTCGATCTGCTGCTGGCGTGCGAAGAAATCGGAAGGATCGAGCACAATGCCGAAGTCGCGGGAGCTTGCTCCATCGCCGGTAAACGCGGTCACGCCGCAGTTTGGCCTGTTTGCTCCGGCGATCGAGTACTTCGTCGATTGCGCGCAGCGGACTGTTCTGTTCTGGGACGTCATGCGGCAACGGGGCAACCAGTATCGTGAGCATTTGACTGAGACTGTTCCGCATGTGCTCGACTTCGAAGCGGAACTGATTGTCGACGGCCGTCAGCTCGACCGGCCGGTGAACTATTGTCTGGTGCGCATCATCCCGCCGGCCGATCTCGAAATCGATCCGACGCAGCGGCCGTTCGTCATCGTCGATCCGCGCGCCGGACACGGCCCCGGTATTGGCGGCTTCAAGGCCGACAGCGAGATCGGCGTTGCTCTTAAAGCCGGCCACCCGTGCTATTTTATCGGTTTTCTCCCGGAACCCATGCCGGGCCAGACCATCGAGGACATCGCACGCGCCGAGGCGCTATTCCTGAAAAAAGTTTCGGAATTGCATCCGCTGGCGGACGGCAAACCCTGCGTCATCGGCAATTGCCAAGCCGGCTGGGCGGTCATCATGCTCGCCGCCTTACGGCCTGATTTATTTGGTCCGATCATCATCGCCGGCTCGCCGCTGTCATATTGGCAAGGCGTCCACGGCAAGTATCCGATGCGTTACACGGGAGGCTTACTCGGCGGTAGCTGGCTGACCGCGTTCGCCAGCGATCTGGGCGACGGTAAGTTCGACGGCGCCTGGCTGGTCCAGAACTTCGAGAATCAGAATCCCGCCAATACGCTTTGGAGTAAGCAATATAATCTTTACGCCAAGATCGATACGGAAGCGCCGCGCTATCTTGGCTTCGAACGCTGGTGGGGCGGTCACGTCAACCTCAATGCCGAGGAAATACAGTTTATCGTCGATGAGTTGTTCATAGGTAACAACCTTGCCGCCGGAAACATCCAAACATCAGAAGGTCTGGCGATCGACCTTCGCACTATTCGGTCGCCGATCGTGGTTTTTTGCTCCGAGGGCGACAACGTCACGCCGCCACAGCAGGCGCTCGGGTGGATCCTCGATCTGTATCGGGACGTCGACCAAATCCGCGCCTATGGACAGACTATTATATATACGATCCACGACAAAATCGGCCACTTGGGTATCTTTGTGTCCGGCGGGGTTGCCCGAAAGCAACACGACGAGTTTTCCAGCAATATTGATCTGATTGATACGCTGCCACCCGGCCTTTACGAGGCTGTTTTCGAACCAAAGACCGAGGAAACCGCGAGTTCGGATCTCGTGGTTGGCGACTGGGTGATGCGCTGCGAGGCGAGGACGCTCGACGACATTTGGGCGCTTGGCGGCAACGACATCGCAGACGAACATCGTTTCGCCACGGTCGACCGCGTCTCGCAGACCAATCTTGCGCTGTATCGCACGTTCATGCAGCCCTTTGTTCGGGCGCTCGCCAATCGCTTCTTGGTAGATTTGATGCGGCAGCTCCATCCGTTGCGGCTGCAATACGAATTGTTCTCCAATGCGAATCCGCTGATGGCGCCGATCGCCGCGTTGGCCGAGCAAGTTCGCAACAACCGACGACCCGCATCGGCCGATAATCCGTTTATCGCCGTGCAGGAGAATGTGTCGGGCCAGATTGTTGCCGCGCTCGACGCCTGGCGCGATGGCTGCGAGGCGCTCGCCGAACGCCTGTTCATGACGACCTACGGCTCGCCGACGCTGCAGACGGCCTTCGGGATCGACGCCAGCGCTACGCTGCCGCTGCGAAGGGCCGCCAAAAGTGCGCTTCATCAGGAACTCATCGATAAGCGAATTGCGGAGCTGAAATCGCGGATGACATCCGGCGGATTGCGCGAGGCCGTCATCCGCGGGCTTCTCTTTGCCGGCATGGACCGAGCCGCAGTTGACGAGCGCGGCTTCGAAGCGGTGCGCCGCATCCGCCAAACGCTGAGCGAGGTGCCGCTGTCAACGTTCAAGGCAGTCGTCCGCGAACAATTCTACATGCTGCTGCTCGATACAGAAGGGGCGCTTGCGGCGATTCCCGCGATGCTCCCGGACAATGCCGAAGCTCGGCGAAGGGCGTTCGATTTGATTGAAGAAGTTCTGCGTGCGCGCGGCCAATGTTCCTCAAAGGAGTCGGAGCGTATTCAGCGCATCGGACACCTCTTCGGCGTAGATGGTCGATCGAATGAGGAGCCGCAGCTAGCCGGTGCTGCTGATCGCAAACAATTGCAGGCGAAGGCCTCCTAACGAAGTCAAAGTACCAAAACGTTGTTGGCAGGAAAAACATCGATGCCATCCCAACGGCACGAAGCAAAGTCCAACCGAGACATCGGTGCGGGGGGGCATGCTGCGGAATCGAAGTATGACCGCCTCATCGCTCGAGCAAAACGGGTGCAGGCGACTAAAACGATCGTTGTGCATCCGTGCGACGAGACTTCGCTTCGCGGCGCAACTGAAGCCGCTGCGGTCGGAATTATCAGCCCGATCCTCGTCGGCCCCGCCGCCAAGGTTCATCGGGTCGCGCGGGAGCACGATCTCGATGTAAGCCAATTCGAGCTTATCGATGTCGCCCACAGCGACGCCGCCGCGGCCAAGGCAGTAGAGCTGATCCGCGCAGCGCGGGGCGAGTTGTTGATGAAAGGCAGCTTGCATACGGACGAACTCATGCGAGCCGTCACCGCGTCAAGCACCGGACTGCGTACTGAGCGCCGCATAAGCCACGTCTTTATCATGGACGTGCCGACGTACCCTGAGACGCTTTTCATCACTGACGCGGCGATCAATATCTTTCCCGACCTCGACGCCAAGCGCGATATCGTTCAGAACGCCATCGATCTGTTCTCGCAGATCGGGCTTGGCAAGCCACGTGTGGCAATTCTCTCCGCGGTTGAAACAGTCGCCACCAAGATACCATCAACCATAGATGCGGCGGCGCTCTGCAAGATGGCCGACCGCGGGCAAATTACCGGCGCAATCCTTGACGGTCCGCTCGCGTTCGACAATGCGATTGATCCGGAGGCCGCCCGGATTAAGGGTGTTTATTCTCCGGTTGCCGGCAGGGCGCAGATCTTGGTCGTGCCCGATCTGGAAGCCGGCAACATGCTGGCAAAAAACCTCATCTTCCTTTCGAAGGCAGACTCGGCGGGCATAGTCCTCGGCGCACGCGTACCCATCGTGCTGACGTCGCGCGCGGACTCCGTGCGCAGCCGCATGGCGTCCTGCGCCGCCGCCGTGCTTTACGCGGCGGCGCGGCGAAAAGCAGCAAAAGTTGCGGCGGTGTAGCCTTGCTCACGGATGCGCTTCTCGTCGTCAATGCCGGATCATCGAGCGTTAAATTCCAGATATTTGGACTTCCGAAACACGAAGATCCGCCGCGGCTGATTAAAGGACAGGTCGACGGGATCGGCACGCGGCCGCGGCTGCGCGCCGAAGGGCGCGACGGATCACCGCTCATCGACCGATCCTATGCACCTGATGAAATCGACGGCGTTCCTGCGGCGATTGCGGCCGCGGCAGCGTGGTTGCGGGAGAGCCAGACCGTAGAATTGGTCGCCGTCGGCCATCGCGTCGCGCACGGCGGTCCGGAATACGACCGCGCCGTCGTCGTCGATCGGGAAGTATTGTCGCGGCTGGAACGCTACAGCATCCTTGCGCCTCTCCATCAGCCCAACAATCTGGCACCAATTCGATCGCTTCTCGCCCTTCGTCCGGAACTGGTGCAGGTCGCCTGCTTCGACACGGCGTTCCATCGCACTCACACCGCCGTTGCCGACCGATATGCCATCCCCGACCATTACTATCGCGAGGGCGTGCGGCGATACGGCTTTCATGGACTCTCATATGAATACGTTGCCGGCCGACTCCGGGACATCGCACCCAGCATTGCCAAGAAGCGCGTCATCATCGCGCATCTGGGCAGCGGCGCCTCGATGTGCGCGCTTGCCGGCGGAATCAGCGTGGAAAGCACCATGGGTTTCACCGCCCTCGATGGGCTGCCGATGGGCACGCGGTCGGGTCAGATCGATCCCGGGGTGTTGCTCTACCTGATGACCGAAAAGGGTATGACGCCGGCGGCGCTGGAAAACCTGCTCTATCGCGAAAGCGGACTTAAGGGGCTTTCCGGGATCAGCAACGATATGCGCGAGCTCGAGGCAAGCGACGCCCCCGGTGCAGCGCTGGCGATCGATTATTTTGTCTATCGCATCGGGTTGAACGCCGGATTGCTTGCCGCCTCGCTCGGCGGGCTCGACGCGTTTGTCTTCACCGCGGGCATCGGCGAGCATTCGATGAAGATACGGGGCCGCGCGGCGGAAAAACTTGCTTGGCTCGGTGCCATTTTGGATCCGGCGGCAAACGAGACGGGCAAACCGCTGCTATCGCGGCCGGAGAGCAAGATCGGGCTTTACGTCGTTCCGACCAACGAAGAGCTGATGATCGCGCGGCATACGTTTTCTCTTTTAAGTCGACGACACAGCGGGTGAATTCGGTTTCTGGCACCGTCGTGCGGATGACAAGTCAGAGAATCCGGCATTTGAGTGCAATTGATCTTGGTCAATGAACGACTTGGCGCGGCAGTCTTGTATAGCTTTATAATTGTCCGCTTGCGACTTTCGAAAGGACGCTTCAATGTTTATTCGCTTTCTCCAGGGCGCCCTGCTGGTGATCCTGTTCGCCGCTTTAAGCGTGCCGTTACCGGTGACTGATCGGGATACCTCGATTGGCGGGCTGTTGGCCCCCACCGCGCAAGCGAAGTCGAAAGTTCGCAGTCTGCTTGACCGCGTGCTCGGCGAGACGATGCCGGAGGGCATCGTCAAGACCAACGGCCGCATCGAAGCGACGCAGGTCGATGTCGCTGCAAAATATCCCGGCCGGCTGGTCGATATCACCGTAGAAGAGGGCAGCGAGGTCAAGGCAGGGCAAGTTGTCGGCCGCGTGTCGTCTCCGGAATACGAGGCCCAGCTTCGATCGGCACAGTCCAATGTGGAGCGTGCCAAGCAGTCGATGGCAGAGGCGATGTCGCTCATCGACCAGCGCAACGCCACCTTGGCGGCTGCCAAATCGGACTTCGAGCGTGGGAAGGAACTGATCGAGAAGCAAATTATCACGCAACAGACCTACGATCAGCGCCGCCGGAATTACGAAGGGTCGTTGGCGAGCGTCCAGGGAGCGATCGCGCAGCGAGATCAAGCCGAAGCCGCCGTCAAGAGCGCGCAGGCTGAGGTCGAGCGCATCGAGTCCGTGTTGCACGACTTGGTTCTTGTCTCGCCCAGAACGGGACGTGTGCAATACCAGCTCGCGCGGAATGGCGAGGTTATCGCCGCCGGCGGCAAGGTTCTGACCATTCTCGACCTGCACGATGTCTACATGACGATTTTTCTGCCAGCCGCAACTGCCGGCAGGCTCGAGATCGGCGGCGAGGCTCGCATCATTCTTGATCCGGTTCCGCAATACGTCATTCCCGCTTCAGTGAGCTTTGTCGCGGCTGACGCACAGTTCACGCCGAAGACCGTGGAGACCGCCGAGGAACGCGAAAAGCTGATGTTTCGCGTCAAGCTCAAACTGGACGCGGAACTCCTGAAGAAATTCTCGCGCAGGGTGAAGACTGGCGTGCGAGGCATCGGGATCGTGCGTACGAACGTCGCAACGGCGTGGCCGAACGACCTTCAAGTCAAGCTGCCGCAATGACAGACGTCGTTGTCGCTCGGCTGACGAACGTCTCGCATCGTTATGGGGCGACGATAGCGCTCGATGCTGTCACGACCGAGATCCCGGCACGCAAGATGGTGGGGGTGATCGGGCCAGACGGGGTCGGCAAATCCACCCTGTTGGCGCTGATTTCCGGGGTGCGCACCATCCAAAGTGGAGAGGTTGTTGTGTTCGACGGCAATCTCGCGGATGCGGGCCACCTCAAAACCCTCCGCGCCCGTGTGGCCTATATGCCGCAGGGGCTCGGCCGAAATCTCTACCCGACGCTCAGCGTCTTCGAGAATATCGACTTCTTCGGGCGCCTGTTCGGGCAATCAGCATCGGAGCGACGTGCCCGCATCACGGAACTCCTGACCGCCACGGCACTCGATCCATTCGAGGCCCGGCCGGCCGGCAAACTGTCCGGCGGAATGAAGCAGAAGCTTAGTCTTTGCTGTGCGCTCATCAACGATCCGGATCTGCTCATCCTCGACGAGCCCACGACCGGCGTCGACCCGTTGTCGCGGGGCCAATTCTGGGACCTCATCAATACGATCAGGGCGCGGCGCCCGCAGATGAGTGTTGTGGTGGCGACAGCCTATATGGACGAAGCGCAGCGCTTCGACTGGCTGATGGCGATGGATGACGGAAAGATCATCGCTGACGGCACGCTGAAGGAATTACTGGAAAGGACGGGAGAGCCAACGCTCGACGAAGCGTTCATCGCATTGATGCCGGAGGAAAAGCGCGCGCTTCATCAAAAGGTGATCGTGCGGCCGCGTGTCGCTTCGGCAGACGAAGTGCCGGCGATCGAGGCCGAGGGACTGACGCGGCGGTTCGGCGATTTCGTCGCCGTGGATCACGTCAACTTCAAGATCGCGCCCGGCGAGATCTTTGGCTTCCTCGGCTCCAACGGTTGCGGCAAATCGACCACGATGAAGATGTTGACCGGGTTCCTGCCCGCTACGGAGGGTTGGGCGAAGCTATTCGGCAGCCCAATGGGATCGAACGACATGGAGATGCGCCGCAACGTTGGTTACATGACGCAAGCATTCTCCCTCTATGGCGAACTGACCGTCCGGCAGAATCTCGATCTGCACGCTCAGCTTTATCACTTGCCGCCGGACAAGGTCGAAGGCCGCATCCAGGAGCTTCTGAAACGCTACGATCTGGCAAGCGTCGCCAATGCTAAACCCGAGAGCCTGCCGCTCGGCATCAAGCAGCGGCTTCAGCTTGCGGTGGCGGTGTTGCACGAGCCGGCCATTCTCATCCTCGACGAACCGACTTCGGGCGTCGATCCGATTGCCCGCGATTCGTTCTGGCGGACGTTGATCGATCTCTCCCGCGACGATGGCGTCACGATATTTCTTTCGACCCACTTTATGAATGAGGCCGAGCGATGCGACCGCATCTCCCTCATGCACGCGGGCAAGGTGCTGGCGGTCGGTGCGCCGCTTGAACTCGTCAGGGAGCGCGGCAGCGACTCGCTGGAAGACACTTTCGTCGGCTATTTGGCCGACGCCGCCGGCATTGACCGCTCGAAGAAGGCCGAAGCGCCGGCGCCGGCAGCGGTGCCGGCAGCGGTGCCGGCAGGAGCGGAAGCGGTGCGCCCCCCAAAGCGCTTTGATCTGGGCCGCCTTTGGGCATATGCGCGCCGCGAGACGGTCGAGCTCTTGCGTGATCCTATTCGACTGGCCTTTGCCGCCTTCGGCCCCATCATCCTGATGTTGGCCTTCGGATACGGCATCTCCTTCGATATCGAAAACCTTCAGATGGCGGCGTTCGATCAAGACAGCACGCCGGAGAGCCGGCAACTGCTCGAAGGCTTTTCCGGCTCCCGGTATTTCTCGGTGCAGCGGCCTATTACCTCAGCGGCCGAAGGGGAGCGGCGCCTGAGAAGCGGCGACACCCAAATCGTTGTCGAAGTTCCCAGCGGTTTTGGCCGCGACTTGCTGAACGGCTCGCGGCCCGAAGTCGACGCGTCGGTCGACGGCGCCATGACGTTCCGGGGAGAAACCTCGAGAAATTATGTCGCTGGCGTCGTCAGAAGGCAGGGCGAAGAGCTCCAGAAGCAGTTGCGGCGAGCAGGAAGCCCGAATGCCTGGAGCGACGAAGATATCCAGACGCGCTTTCGCTACAACCAGGCCTTTCTCAGCGTCAACGCCATGGTTCCGAGCGTATTCATGCTCATGTTGTGCCTGATCCCCGCCATCATGTCCGCTATCGCGGTGGTGCGCGAAAAGGAAACCGGCTCCATTGCCAATTTCCGCTCCACCCCCATTACCAGACTTGAGTTTCTCCTCGGCAAGCAGCTCCCCTACGCCGGGGTCGCCATGGTGAATTTTGTCTTCCTGTTCTTAATGGCGATTCTGTTGTTCGCCGTGCCGATCAAGGGCTCGTTTCTTACGCTGCTGATCGGAACGGTGGTTTATGTCGTGTCGACAACCGGTTTCGGCCAGTTGATTTCGTCCTTCACCCGCACGCAGGTCGCGGCGGTGTTTGCGACAGCGATCCTTTCGATTGTGCCCGCCGTGAACTTCTCGGGACTGTTCGCGCCGGTGTCTTCGCTCTCGGGCGGAGCGAAAATTCTCGGCCTGACGTTCCCGTCGGCCTGGTACCAGCCGGTCACCGTCGGGGTTTTCGCCAAGGCGCTCGGCATGCCCGATCTTTGGCGAAACATCGCCGCAATCGCGGTCATCGCGCTGGCCTATCTCGTCTTGTCGCTCGTGCTCCTTCGCAAGCAGGAGGCGTAACGTGTCCTCGCCCCGCACTGAATCCGCGCCAAAATTGGCCAAGGCAAGAACGCTGACGCTGCGCGATCATGTTTTCAACATCCTGCGCCTCGTGATCAAGGAATTGAGAAGCATTCGCGCGGACCCGACAATGCTCGTCCTTGTCGCCTACGCGTTCAGCATTTCGGTCAACACGGTCGCGACCGGCGCCGTGACCGAGGCGACCAATCTTTCCGTCGGGATCGTGGACGAGGACGGTTCGGACCTCTCGAGAGAGATTGCCGAAGGGCTGGTTCGGCCGACATTCCAGCCCGCCGTACACATCACGTCGTCCGAGATCGACGGGAAAATGGACAAAGGCGAACTGCTGTTCGTCGTCGAGATTCCTCCCAACTTCCAGGCCAATGTGCTCGCCCAGCGAAAGACCGAGATCCAAATCAACGTCGATGCGACCGCGGTGGCCCAGGCCGGCAACGGCGCCAGCTATCTCCGGACTGCGATATTCAATGAGGTACAGAATTTCATCTCCAAACGCGGGGATCCGTTGAGCGACCCGATCAATCTTGTCGTCCGCGCGAAATTCAATCCAAACCTCAAGACCGCCTGGTTCTCGGCTATGACCCAGGTGATCAATCAGATCACTCTTCTGACCGTAATCCTGACCGGCGCCGCGCTGATCCGCGAACGCGAGCAGGGTACGGTGGAACACTTGTTGGTCATGCCCGTCGTGCCCGCCGAGATCATGCTGGCGAAAATGCTGGCCAACGGCTTGGTTATTCTCGTAGCGGCGATGCTGTCGCTGCAATTCGTCGTTCATCTGTGGATCGGAGCGCCGATTGCGGGGTCGATCGCACTGTTCCTGCTGGGCGCGGCGCTCTACGCTCTGGTGGTGGCCGCTCTCGGCATCCTGCTCGGCACGCTGTCGACGACGATGGGCCAGTTCGGCCTGCTCGCCATGCCGGTCCTGATGGTCACGCAACTGCTTTCCGGCAGCAGCACTCCGATGGAGAGCATGCCGGTCTGGCTGCAATATGTCATGAAAACGATCAGCCCGACGCCGCCGGCAAGGGCGGCACGATCAAAGCCATAACGGAGAGAGTGAGCCCGCGTGTCTTT
>Ga0335085_10017917_pt1 | contig 10189 bp, 12 predicted proteins | sample Lox_Sample_45_FD_206712 | JGI IMG/M metagenome (GOLD analysis project Ga0335085, IMG submission 206712) | Soil microbial communities from Loxahatchee National Wildlife Refuge, Florida, United States - Lox_Sample_4.5 | ecosystem: Environmental > Terrestrial > Soil > Wetlands | place: USA... | reverse complement strand
AGTCGAGCTGCATGGCGCGCCTCTACTTGAGCAGGTATTCGAGCAGCGGGTTGCGGAACAGGATGATCAGCACGACCACCAGCACGTAGATGGCGAGCGACTCGATCATCGCCAGGCCGATGAAGAGGGTGCGCGTGATCGCCTTCTCCGCCTCGGGCTGGCGCGCGAGCGCATCGAGCGCCTGCGCGATCGCGCGCCCCATCGCCAGCCCGGGGCCGAGGGCGCCGATCGCGATCGCCAGCGCCGCGACCACCGTTGAGACCGTCGTGAACCATGCCGTGTCGCTCATGCCGTCACTCCTTGTTGGCCTTCGATTGGGGTTCCAGGGACTGGATGCCGCCGGCGATGTAGATCAGCGCCAGCATGCCGAAGATGTAGGCCTGCACCAGCGCCTCGACGATGTGCAGCAGCAGCACCGGCACCGGGGCGAGGAATCCCGCCACCAGCAGCACCAGCAGCGCCGCCATCTCGAGGCTGAAGATGTTGCCGAACAGGCGCACCGCCAGCGCCACCGTCCTCGAGATCTCGCTCACCACGTGGAACGGCAGCAGGATCGGGTTCGGCTCGAGGTAGTGCCGCAGGTAGCTGCGCAGGCCGTGGATGCGGATGCCGAACCAGTGCACCGAGAGGAACACCAGCAGCGCAAGCGCCGCAGTGAGCGACAGGTCGGCGGTCGGGCCGTGCAGGCCCGGCACGATGCCGATGAGGTTCGCAATGACGATGAAGATCCAGAGCGTGCCGACGAACGGCAGCACGCGCGGCGCGAGGTCCGGCAGCACCGCCGCGATCGCGTCCTCGATCGTGGCGACGACGCCCTCGAGCACCACCTGCCAGGCGCCCGGGTCCTCGCGCAGGCGCCGCGTCGAGAGCGCGCACACGGCGAGGAGCGCGAGCATGATGCCCCAGGTGGTGAGCACCGTCTCCGGGATCGGGCCGAGGCGCAAGCCGGCTTCGGGCACGCGGCTACTCCCGTTCCCGCACGAAGAGGTAGACGTTGACGGCCCCGACCACGATGCCGAGCAGGATCATGCTGACGGTCCAGCGCACCTCGTAGCCCGCGAGCAGCTCGTCGAGCCAGCGGCCGAGGTAGGCGCCGCCGACCACCGGCAGCACGAACAGCAGCCCGAGCGTGCCGAGGTAGACGGTCTCGCCGACGAGCGAGCGGCGCTCGCGCTCGGCGCGCCTGAGGCGCTCCGCCTGCCGGTCGACGCGCTCCTCGAGGTGGCGCTCGTCGTGCCCGTCGCCGCTCGCCGCGCTCACGGCGCCTCCTCGAGCTCGCGGCCGAGCTGCCAGAGCCGCTTCAGCATCTCGCTTTCCAGCCGCCGCACGCTGTGCTTGATCTCGCGCAGCGAGCGCTCCTCCGCGGCCAGCTGCTCGCGCAGCGCGGCGCTGATGCGCCCGAAGTCGGCGCCGCGCAGGTAGCGGCGGGCGCTGAGGTGGAGGTCGGCGCCGGCGAGGCTCAGCACGGCACCGGGGGCGGCGACGTACTGCCACTCGCCGCCGGCGATGCGGAAGCGCGACAATCCGAACTCGAGCACCGTCATGAAGCGCGCATGCCCGGGCAGCAGGCCGAAGCTGCCGGAAGCGTCCTCGCCGACGAAGCTCTCCACGTCCTCGAAGCGCTCGTACTGCATCGCGCTCTCCAGGTGCAGCACCAGTTTCATGGGGCGGCCTGCTTCATGCTGCCGCGCATGTAGCAGCGCTCCTCGGGCACCTCGTCGAAGTCGCCGCGCAGGAACGCCTCGCAGTCCTCCAGCGTGTCCGCGAGCGGCACCGAAGCGCCGGCGATGCCGGTGTGCTCGGCGACGACGTGGAACGGCTGGGAGAGGTAGCGCTGCAGCTTCCTCGCGCGCTGGACGATGCGGCGGTCCTGCTCGGAGAGCTCCTCGATGCCGAGCATGGTCATGATGTCCTCCAGCTCGTGGTAGCGCGCAAGGTGCTCGCGCACGCCGCGCGCCACGGCGTAGTGGCGCTCGCCGAGCACGTGGCGGTCCATCAGCTTGCTGCCCGAGGCGAGCGGATCGACCGCCGGGTAGATCCCCTTGCCGGCCTGGGCGCGCGACAGGATCACGGTGGTGTCGAGGTGCTTCAGGATCGCGCTCACCGCGGGGTCGGTCATGTCGTCGGCGGGCACGTACACCGCCTGCACCGAGGTGATGCTGCCCTGGGTGGTCGAGACGATGCGGTCCTCCAGCTCGGCGACCTCGGTGATCAGCGTGGGCTGGTAGCCGACCGAGGCCGGCATGCGCCCGAGCAGCCCGGAGATCTCGCTGCCCGCCTGCACGAAGCGGTAGGCGTTGTCCATCAGCAGCAGCACCTCCTTGCCGAGCGAGTCGCGCAGGTACTCGGCGTAGGCGAGCGCGCTCATGCCGACGCGGAGGCGCACCCCCGGCGACTCGTCCATCTGGCCGAACACCATCAGCGTGTGCGGCATCACGCCCGCTGCCTGCATCTCGTGCCACAGCTCGTGGCCCTCGCGAATGCGCTCGCCGACGCCGGCGAATACCGACACGCCCCGGTGCAGCTTCACGATGGCGTGCATGAACTCCATGATCAGCACCGTCTTGCCGACGCCGGCGCCGCCGAACAGGCCGGTCTTGCCGCCGCGCACGAACGGGCACAGCAGGTCGATCGCCTTGATCCCGGTCTCCAGCACCTCGGCCGCGCCGCGCGTCTGGTGCAGCGGCGGCGGCGGCGCGAGCACGTCGCGGAAGGCGTCGCGCTCGAGCGGCGGGCCGCCGTCGAGCGGCTCGCCGAACACGTTCAGCAGCCGGTTCAGGCAGCCGGCGGCCACCGGCACGCGCAGCGCGCCGCCGCTGTCGAGCACCGGCGTGCCGCGGCGCAGGCCCGCGGTGCGGTGCAGGGTGATCGCGCGCACGTGCGCCTCGTCCAGGTGCTGGTGCACCTCGAAGCGGTAGGTCTCGCCGTCGACCTCGCTGTGCAGGGCCTGGTGCAGCGGCGGCAGGCGCTCGCATTCGATGTCCACCACCGGCCCCTGCACCCGGGCGATGCGGCCGATGACGGCCTGGAGCGGCGAGCGGTCCATTCGGTCAGCCCAGCAGCGGCGCGAGCCCGAGCAGCGCGAGCGCGGCGAGCAGTGCGAGGCTCTGGCGGCCGACGGCGCCGCGCGCGATCGCGAAGGCGTAGATCCCCTTGGCCAGGTTGTTCGACGCGGCCGCGATCAGGATGCCGGCGGCGGCGATCGCGAGCGGCGTCTGCGCGGGCGCCGACTGCGTCAGGCCGAGGGTGAACGGATCGACGTCGGCAACGCCCATCAGCGCAGCGAGCCCGTAGACGCCTTCCTTGCCGAGGCCGGAGGCGGCGAGCTGCGTCGCGACCAGCATGACCACGAACACCGCCGCGAACAGCAGCGCGGTGCCGAGCTCGAGCGGGTTGCGCGGCGCAGCCGCGGGCGGCGGCGCGGCGTCGCCCGCATCGCCGCGCGACCAGAGCGCCCCCGCGACGATCGCCGCGGCGGCGAGCAGCCCGAACGGCAGCGCGAGCCGGGCGAAGAGGGCGCCGTTGAACAGCGCGAGCAGCAGGGCGAGGCGCAGGTACATGACGCCGGAGGCGAGCAGCGTCGCGCCGGCGTACAGGCGCGGCCGGCCCGCGCCGGCCGCCTGGCGGGCGAGCGCCACCGTGGTCGCGGTGGAGGAGTAGGCGCCGCCGAGCACCGCCGTGAGCAGGGCACCGCCGCGCTGGTGGGTCAGGCGCTGCAGCACGTAGCTGGCGTAGGAGATGCCGCTGACCGCGGCCGCGATCACCCAGGTCTTGAACGGGTTGATGTGCAGGGGCGTCAGCGCCGCGTCCGGCAGCAGCGGCAGCGCCACCGCGGTGAGCAGCAGGAACTTGGCGAAGGTGAGGATGTCGTCGGGCGCGATGCGCCGCGTCAGGCCCTCCAGGCCGGCCTTCAGCTCGAGCAGCAGCACGCTCGCGACGCTCAGGGTCACCGCGATCCAGAAATACTCGTGCTGCACCAGCGCGCCGACCAGGTAGATGAGCAGCCCCGCCATCTCCGAGGTGATGCCGGCGCGCCCGGCGGCGAGCTTCTCGCGGTAGGTGAGCATGAGGAAGCCGGCGATGGCGAGGAAGCCGAGCGCCTGCGGCAGCAGCTCCTGGCCCGAGAGCAGCGCCAGGGCGTAGCCGATCAGCCCGATCAGCGGGTAGGTGCGCACGCCGCCGAAGGCGACCGGCGCTTCGCCCGTCTTGTGCTCCTCGCGCTCCAGGCCGACCAGGAACGAGAGGAACAGCACCAGCGTGATCTTGACCGCCTCGGGCGGCAGCCACTCGAGCCAGCTCATGGCCTGGGCGGCCCCGAGACATGCACCGGCACGTGCCCGAGGGCGAGGTAGACGCGCCGGCGCCGGTTGATCGGCCACCAGTCGTAGAGGAAGACCTGGATCGGCCGCCACATCGCGACCCAGCCGGCGATGGTGAGGCTCTCGCGGCCGAAGGCGAGCAGCGGCGCGCTGGCGTAGCGGTCGACCAGGCCGGCCGCCGCGAGGCACAGCGCGAGGAAGGCGAGCCCGATCAGCAGGCTCTCGCGGCCGATCCCCAGCAGGTGGCGCAGCTCGCGGCGCGCCAGCTCCGCCTTGTAGCGGAAGTAGTTGTGGATCGCCTCCGCGATCAGCGCCTGCGGGTCGGGGTCGGGCGGCAGCTGCTGCAGGTGGACGTTGATCTGCAGGCGGCTGCCCGGCCGGTGCTCCATCGCCCAGCTCTCGATGTACTCCTCGGCGTCGGCTCCGAGGTCGCGGTGCAGGAACGGCGTCGGGTCGAGCGAGTTGAACAGCTGCGCCAGCTCTCGCAGCCGCAGGTCGAGGCGGTGGACTTGGGGGGCGGCGGGCATCAGTGGCGCCGAATCAAGGGGTTACGGGTCCGGTGGAAAAGTAACTGTAAGACGATGAAACACCCGGCGGTTGATCGCCGTCAAAAACCCATCCCTGCGCCTCACTAGCATTGGAGCGCAGATTCTTACAGGAGGCCGTTATGGCAAACATCACCCGTTTTACCCCGTTCGAGGACTTGTTCAACGACTTCGCCAAGGGATTCTTCGTCCGCCCGGTCTCGATGCCCGAGGCCGACGAGCTGAAGATCAAGCTGGACGTGAAGGAGGACGACAAAGCCTACACCGTCCACGCCGACATCCCCGGCGTCAAGAAGGAAGACATCCAGGTCGACGTCAACGGCGACATGGTCTCGATCCGCGCCGAGCTGAAGAAGGAGAAGGAAGAAAAGCAGGGCGAGAAGCTGCTGCACAGCGAGCGCTACTACGGCATGGCGAGCCGCAGCTTCAGCCTGCCGGCCGAGGTGGACGAGAAGGGCGTGGTCGCGAAGTACAAGGACGGCGTGCTCGATCTCACGCTGCCGAAGAAGCAGGGCAACGGCTCCAAGCGCATCAGCGTGCAATAGGCGGAGGCCGCATGACCAAGCGCGACGAGTACGTGGAGAAGATGAAGGCGCAGCTCGACCAGTGGAACGGGGAGATCGCCAAGTGGGAGGCGAAGGCCGCGGAGGCGCAGGCCGGCGCGCGCGCCGAGTACGACAAGCAGCTCGAGGCGCTGCGCCAGCACCGCGACCAGGCCCTCTACCAGATGAAGCTGATGCAGAGCGCCGCGGGCGATGCCTGGATGGAGATGATGCGCGGCACCGACGAGGCCTGGGCGCGCATGCGCGAGGCCTTCGACAAGGCAAGCTCGCACTTCCGCCCGAAGTGACGGCGAGCGCGGCCCCGGGCACGTGAGCGCGGGCTGCTACCACTGCGGTCTGCCGGTGGCGCGGCCCGGACGCTGGCGCGCGCCGGTGCTGGGTGAGGCGCGCGAGTTCTGCTGCGCCGGCTGCGAGGCGGTGGCGAGGGCCATCGTCGCGGGCGGCGCGGAGCGCTACTACGCGACGCGCTCCGAGGCCGGGGTGCGGCCCGACGCGCTGCCGCCGGCGCAGGTCTACGACGATCCGCTCGCGCAGAGGCAGTTCGCCGCGGCCTCCGGCCCGCACGAGCGCAGCGCCACCCTGATCCTCGACCGCGTGCGCTGCGCTGCGTGCCTGTGGCTGAACGAGCGCACGCTGCGCGCGCTGCCCGGCGTGCTGCGCGCCGACGTCAACTACGCCACGCGCCGCGCGCAGGTCGCCTGGGACCCGCGCGCGACGCGGCTCTCGGCGATCGTCGAGGCGCTGCGCGCGGTGGGCTACGACGCCTATCCGTTCGACCCGCGGCGCCAGGACGCGCTCGACCGGCGCGAGCAGCGGCGCGCGCTGTGGCGCCTGTTCGTCGCCGGCTTCGGCGCCATGCAGGGGATGATGTACGCGTTCCCGGCCTACCTCGACGCCGGCGGCGGCACGCTCTCGGCCTCGAGCGAGAGCCTGATGCGCTGGGCAAGCCTGCTGCTCACTCTGCCGGTGATCGTGTTTTCCTGCGGCCCGTTCTTTTCCGGCGCCTGGCGCGAGCTGCAGCGCCTGCGGCCCGGCCTCGACCTGCCGATCGCGCTCGGCATCGGCGGCGGCTTCGCCGCCAGCGCCTGGGCCACCGTCTCGGGCGCGGGCGCGGTGTATTTCGACTCGATCTCGATGCTGGTGTTCCTGCTGCTCGGCGCGCGCTACCTGGAATTCGCGGCGCGGCGGCGCGCGGCCCGCTCGCTCGACCGCCTCGCGCGCTGGTCGCCGGCGACCGCGTCGCGGCTGCGCGGCGGCGAGGCGACGCAGGTGCAGGCCCACGAGCTGGCGCGGGACGACCTCGCGCTGGTTCCCGCCGGCGAGCACGTCCCCGCGGACGGGACAGTGCAGTCGGGCTCCTCCACCGTAGACGAATCGCTGCTGACGGGCGAGGCGCGTCCGGTCGCCAAGGCGCCGGGCGCGGCGCTCGTCGCGGGCTCGGTCAACCTCGAGCAGCCGCTCGTGATGCGCGTGGAGCGCGCGGGCGCGGAGACGCGCGCCGCCGCGATCGCGCGGCTCGTAGAGCGCGGCGCGGCGACGCGGCCGCCGCTGGTCGCCGGCGCCGACCGCCTCGCGCACTGGCTGACCTACGTGGTGCTGCTTGCGGCCGCCGGAGCGGGCCTCTACTGGCAGGATCCCTGGGTCGCGGTGGCGGTGCTGGTGGTGACCTGCCCCTGCGCGCTCGCGCTGGCGGCGCCGATCGCGCTCGCCGCCGCCGCCGGGCAGCTCGCCGCGCGCGGCGTCGCGCTCGCGCGCGCCGGCGCGCTCGAGGCGCTGGCGAAAGCCACCGACGTGGTGCTCGACAAGACCGGCACGCTCACCGCCGGGCGCTTCTCGCTCGCGCGCGTCGAGCGGCTGGGCGCCGCCGGCGAGGCCGAGTGCCTCGCGCTCGCGCGGACGCTCGAGGCCTCGAGCCGGCATCCGCTGGCGGCCGCCTTCGGCGTGGGTTTGGATCCGACTCCCATTCAAGTTGAAAGGGTCCGGAACTTTCCCGGACAGGGCGTGGAAGGCCATGCCAATCAACGGAGGATCCGCATCGGCACCGAGGCCTTCTGCAGCGAGATCGCGAAGCGGCCGGCGCCGTGGCGCGCGCCGTGGGGCTCGCGTACTCCCGTGTGGCTGGCGGACGAAGGCGGCTTCCTCGCCGTCTTCCATCTCGAGGACGCGCCGCGGCGGGGCGCGGCCGCGCTGGTTGCGGCGCTGCGCGACGCCGGCCTGCGCGTGCACCTGCTGAGCGGCGACCACGCGGACGCGGTCGAGTCCCTCGGCGTGGAGCTCGGCATCGAGGCGCGCCGCGCCGGCGCCGCGCCGCGGGACAAGTTCGACTACGTCGAGCGGCTGCAGCGCGAGGGCCGGGTGGTGGCGATGATCGGCGACGGGCTGAACGACGCCCCGGTGCTCGCGCGCGCCGACGTCTCCTTCGCCATGGGCGCCGGCGCCGACGCGGCGCAGCTGCACTCGGACCTGGTGCTGCTCGGGAACTCGCTCGACGCGGTGCCCGCCGCGCTCGCGCTCGCGCGCCGCGCCATGCGCATCGTGCGGCAGAACTTCGGCTGGGCGCTGGCCTACAATGCAGTGGCGCTGCCGCTCGCGGCCGCGGGCTGGGTCGGCCCCTGGGAAGCCGCCGCCGGCATGGCGGCGAGCTCGTTCATCGTGGTGCTGAACGCCATGCGCCTCGGCGCCGCGGCACCGGAAGCGAAGCCATGGAAAGCCTCTACCTCCTCGTCCCTCTCTCCGTCGCGCTCGTATTCCTGATCGGCTGGGTGTTCTGGCGCGCGCTCGAGGGCGGCCAGTTCGACGACCTCGACAAGCCCGGCCACGACGTGCTCTCCGATGACCGATAAAACGTGGTCTGTCCCTGATTTAAGACAGGCTCCAAAAGGGGGTCAGACCACGTATTCGCGCGCCGCATGAAGGCGATGCGGCTGCACGCGGCGGGGCGCGCGCTGAGGGGCGACGAGGTGGCGCGGCCGGAACCGGGGCCGGGCGAGGTGCTGCTCAAAATCTCCGCCTGCGGCGTGTGCCGCACCGACCTGCACGTGGTGGACGGCGAGCTGCTGCATCCCAAGCTGCCGCTCGTGCCGGGGCACGAGATCGTCGCCACGGTCGCGGCGAACGGCAAGGGGAGCGCGCGCTTCTCGATCGGCGCGCGCGTAGGCGTGCCCTGGCTCGGCTGGACCTGCGGTGCCTGCGCCTACTGCCGCAGCGGCCGCGAAAACCTGTGCGATCGCGCGCGCTTCACCGGCTACGACCTCGACGGCGGCTACGCCGAGTACGCCGTGGCCGACGAGCGCTACTGCCTCGCGCTGCCCGGGCGCTACGGCGATGCCGAGGCCGCGCCGCTCCTGTGCGCGGGCCTGATCGGCTTCCGCGCCTATTCTCCCGTTCGCCAGGAGCGAACGCTCGGGATCTACGGCTTCGGCGCCGCGGCGCACATCGTGGCCCAGGTCGCGCGCGCCGAGGGGCACGCGATCTTCGCCTTCACCAGAAAGGGCGACCGGGAAGGGCAGCGCTTCGCGCTCGCTTGCGGCGCGCAGTGGGCGGGCGGCTCGGACGAGCCGCCGCCCGAGCCGCTCGACGCCGCGATCGTGTTCGCGCCGGTGGGGGCGCTGGTGCCCGCGGCGCTCCAAGCGGTGAAGAAGGGCGGCAGCGTGATTCTCGGCGGCATCCACATGAGCGATATCCCGTCGTTTCCCTACGCGCTGCTGTGGGGCGAGCGGCGCGTGCAGTCGGTCGCGAATCTCACGCGCGAGGACGGCGCGCGCTTCATGGCTCTGGCGGCGAAGGTCGCGATCAAGACCGAGGTCAAGCCGTACCCGCTGGCGCAGGCGAACGCCGCGCTCGCCGACCTGCGCTCCGGCGCCCTGACCGGCGCCGCCGTGCTGGTGCCCTGAGCATGGCGGACGGGCCGGCACCGTTCTCGCCGCACGCCCTGCGGGCCTACCTGGAGGCGCTGCACCACGGCAGCGTCGCGAACGTGCGCGTGACGCCGCTCGGCGGCGGCCGCCAGGGCGACAAGGGCTACGGCTACGGCGTGCCGCTGCGCATCGACTACGAGCTGGACGGCGCGGCGAAGCGCGCGGTGCTCGAGACCGTGCGCGCGGGCCCGTTCGGCCACGAGCGCATGGCGGACCGCGCGCAGCTCCTGCTGTGGGCGCACAAGGCGTTCGGGAGGCTCCCGCGGCACGTCGCCTCGCTCGACGTGGGCGCGGTGCGCGCCGACGGCGCGCTCGAGTCGCTTGGCGCGGCCGAGGAGCTGTTCATGCTGGCGCAGTTCGTGGAGGGCCGCGAGTACGCCGACGACCTGCTGCGGCTGCGCGGCGGCGCGAACGCCGGCCCGCAGGACCTCGCGCGCGCCGACGCGCTCTGCGACTACCTGATCGGGATCCACCGCGTGCGCGGCAGCGACCCGGGCCTGTACGTGCGGCGCGTGCGCGAGCTGCTCGGCCACGGCGAGTGCATCTTCGGCGTCGCCGACAGCTACCCGGAGGGACGGCTCGCGGCGAGCGTGCGCGAGATCGAGCGGCGCGCGCTGGAGTGGCGCTGGAGGCTGAAGGACCGCAGCGGGCGCCTGTGCCAGGTGCACGGCGACTTCCACCCCTGGAACATCCTGTTTCGCGAGGGCACGGACTTCACCGTGCTCGACCGCTCGCGCGGCGAGTGGGGCGAGGCCGCGGACGACGTGACTTGCCTTTCGCTCAACTACCTTTTCTTCTCCCTGCAGCAGTCCGGCCGGCTCGAGGGCGATTTCGAAGCGCTGTTC
>Ga0335085_10017916_pt1 | contig 10189 bp, 9 predicted proteins | sample Lox_Sample_45_FD_206712 | JGI IMG/M metagenome (GOLD analysis project Ga0335085, IMG submission 206712) | Soil microbial communities from Loxahatchee National Wildlife Refuge, Florida, United States - Lox_Sample_4.5 | ecosystem: Environmental > Terrestrial > Soil > Wetlands | place: USA: Florida... | reverse complement strand
CCCCAAACCGGCCAGTTATTAGGCGGTTTACACCGGTCATTTTCCAAGCAAAGAATCCCGCGTTCAAATCGAGTAAAATAGGACGGTCCTACGAAGGAAACCGATTCTTCTACGCCAACCTTAGGGCCTTGAGGCGCCATGCACGCGAGAGTCAAACTCATCCTGGGAATCTTCATCTTTTTTCTCGTCTTCCTGGGCGCCATCGCCTATTTCAGCATCACGCGGCTGGAAAGCGACACCCAATGGGTTGACCATTCCCACCAGATCATCCATTCCCTTCAAAAAACCTACGCCGGCTTGAAGGACGCCCAGACCCATTACACCGAATACCTCCTGACCCACAAGGACTCCTATGCCTCCGCCAGTGAAACCGACATGGGCAAACTGGAGGTGGAACTCGCCCACGCCGAGGGCCTTTCCTCCGGCGACATCCTCCTGGCCAGGGACATGGGCCAGCTCCGGTCCTTGATTGAAAAAAAGACCGCCACGATCCGCGCCGGCTTGGCCTTCGTGAGGGAAGGCCGGCCCGAACTGGCGGTGAAGCCCATCCAAAACGAGGAGGAGAAAAAGACCGACCGGCAGATCAAGGAACTCGTGGATCAGATGTCCGGCCTTCAAATCTGGGCCCTCAAAACCCGGCAGGCCTTCGACCAGGCCGACACCCTGAAAAACGTCCGTTTCATGACCATCGGCACCCTGCTGGCCCTCTTCGCCTGCGGCCTGGCCGGCTACTCCATCAACCGGTACATCCGCGACCGCCAAGAGGCCCTCAACCACCTCAAATCCAGCGAAGAAAAATTCCGGTTCCTGGCCGAAACGGCCAACGACGCCTTCATCACCACCGATTCCCAGGGGGTCATCCGCGACGTCAACCCCGCGGGCGAGGCAATGTTCGGCTATGAAAAAAAAGACATGACGGGCCGCCCCTTTTCCCATTTGATGCCAAGGTTTTTCGAGAGCGAGGAGGGATTCCATACCTTTGACAAATTCGTGGCCATGAGCCAGGGGTTCAAGGCCCTGGAGCTGGGCGGCCGCAAGAAGGATGGTTCCGAATTCCCCCTCGAGCTTTCCCTGTCGAAATGGAGGACCCAGGAGGGCCTTTTTTACACCGCCATCGTCCGCGACATCCTGGAGAGGCGGTTCTTCGTCAAGACCCTGCTCAATAACGAACACCGCCTATTCCAATTCCTGGATGCCGTCCCGGTCGGCGTCCTGGTCCGGGACCCCACGGGGGGCCCCTATTACGCCAACCAGAAAGCCAAATACATTTTCGGGCCCGATATCACCAAGGCCGCCCCACCCGGCAACCAGCCCACCGAATCCCTCAAGCTCTATTCCTCCGAGACAGGCGATCCTTATCCGGTTGAGAACCTGCCCTCCGTGCTGGCCCTGCAGGGGTTCGAATCCCATGTGGACGACATGGAAGTCCGCGCGCCCGACGGAAAAATCTACCTGGAGGCCTGGGGGGCCCCCATTTTGGACGAGAACGGAATCGTCAAATTCGCGTTGACCTCCTTTAGCGACATCACGCACCAAAAACAGATCACCGAATCCTTGAAGGAAAGGGAGGAATTCTTCCGGAACCTGTTCGAGGAAGGGCCGATCGGCATGTCCCTCACCTTTTCCGACGGCGCTTTCGTGAACGTGAACCGCGCCTTTTGCGAGATGCTGGGTTACTCCAAAAACGAGCTGGTCGGCCGTTCCTACCTCGACTTCACATTTCCCGAGGATTTGGCCGCCGAAAAAAGCCTGAACCAAAAGCTTTTCGACAAGCTGCTCCCCCATTACCAGCTGGAAAAGCGTTACATCACTAAAAAGGGCGAGATATTCTGGTGCAAGGTCTTCGCCTCCGTCATCCGCGACCTCAACGACGAACCGCTCTTCCGCCTGGCCATCGTCGAGAACATCATGGACCAGAAAGCCGCCGACATCGCCCTTAAGGACAGCGAGGAGAAGTTCCGCACCCTCACCGAATCGGCCAATGACGCCATCATCTCGGCCGACTCCAAGGGACGGATCATCTTTTTCAACCCCACGGCGGAGGAGATTTTCGGCTACAGGCGGGAGGAGGTGCTGGGGCATCCCATCAGCGAGCTCATGTCCGAAACCTCCTGGAAGGCCAATATCGGGCTGATCCAGAAATACCTGGGCTCGGGAAAGGCCACCATCCCCGGGCGCACTTTCGAGCTGACGGGAAAAAGGAAGGGCGGAGCCGAATTCCCCGCCGAAATCTCCTATTTCTCCTGGAAGACCCAGGCCGGCCTTTTCTTTACCTCCATCATGCGGGACATCACGGAGCGCAAGCAGGTCGAGGAAATGAAAAACGACCTGATCTCGGTGGTCTCCCACCAGCTCAAGACCCCGGTGGCCGAGATCAACGGCTATATCGAGAACCTGCTGGACGGCCTGGCGGGGGCCGTCTCGCCCAAACAGCGGGAATATCTGTCCGACATGCGGGAAATCGGGCTGGACAACTATCGCCTAATTTCCGACCTTTTAAGCCTCTCCAAGATCGAGCGCGGGGTCATAACGGTCAATTTAAGGCCCGTGCCGCTCCAGGAGATCGTCGAAACCTCGATCCGGGATTACGAGGCCATCATTAAAAGGAAAGGGCTGAAATTGCTCCTGGACGTGGAAAGGGATATCCTGGTGCAGGTGGATGTGGAAAAGACGGCGGAGGCCGTCCGGAACATCGTCAACAACGCCATTAAGTGCACCGACGGGGGTTCGATCACCCTCAAGACCTCGGAAGAGGGGGATTTCGGGGTGTTGGAGATCCGGGACACGGGCATCGGCATGAGCCCGGAAACCCTCGCCCGACTGTTTACGAAGGAAAGGGTCATGGGGACGGAGGCCGCACGGTCCGGGGCCGGACTGGGACTCTACATCGCCAAAAGTTTCATGGAATTGCAGAAGGGCGGCATCGAAGTGACTTCCGAAGTTGGCACGGGAAGTGCATTCTTTGTCAAAATACCAAAAGTAAAGGGGAGTGCCCATGTCTAAGGGAACGATTCTTCTCGTGGAGGACCAACCGGGATTCCGCCGCATCTACCACGACGTGCTGGAACACGAAGGCTACGAAGTCCTGGAGGCCCAGGACGGGGAGGAAGGCTGGCAGATGGTCAAGAGCCGCAAGCCCCACCTGGTCCTGCTGGATCTGGGCCTTCCCAAGATCGACGGCTTCGAGGTGTTGAAGCGCATCCGCGCCGACGCCGAAACCAAGGCCGTGCCCGTCATCATTTTTTCGGTGCTGGGCGAGCAAAAGGACGTCAAAAAGGGCCTGGAAATGGGCGCCAACGACTATACGGTCAAGGGCTTCTATACGCCCCGCCAGATCCTCAGCAAGATCAAGGGGCTGATGAGCCAAGTGGAAGTGAAGCCAACCATCAATTCCTACAAATTAAAAATCAACGCCACCCAGGAGGATGCCGATAAGCTCCAGAGCGAAATCGGCATGGTCAACGGTTATCAATGCCCGAACTGCAAGGCCGAAATGGTGCTGGAACTCCTCCCGGATTACGTCCGCAACGAGGGCCATTGGTTCACCGCGCATTTTGTTTGTCCGCAATGCGGCAAGTCGTTTTAGGCCCCCCGAAAGCTGGGTAAAAATAACCCATCGGGTGATTTAAACCCGCCTTTCCCGTTTTTTCGCCGTGTTTTCGATGCCCTGATTTGGCACCTTCCTTGCCCTTCTTAACCTAAATTCTTTCAGCAAGGAGATAAGTCATGGAACTCGTCATCGAGGACGCCGTCAAGCAAGCCCCCGCACCCTCTTCCGCGGAAATTAAAAAAGGGACCATCTTAATCGCGGAAGACCAGCGCGGCTTCCGGCGGGTTTACCGGGACGTCCTCGAACGGGATGGTTATGAGGTTTTGGAGGCCGCCGACGGCGAAGAGGTATGGGAAACCATCATCACCCAAAAGCCTAGCCTGGTCCTCCTGGACCTGGGCTTGCCGGTCCTCGATGGCTTCAAGGTCCTTGAGAAAATGCGGCGCAGCGAGCAGACCAAGGACATCCCCGTCATCATCTTCTCCGTCCTGGGGGAGCCCCGGGACGTCAAGAAGGCCCTGGATATGGGCGCGAACGACTATTCGGTCAAGGGCTTCTACACGCCCCGGCAGGTGCTGAGCAAGATCAAGGACCTTTTGAAGCACGCCAGCCACCAGAACAACTTGAACTCCTACCGGCTGGTCGTGAACCCGGAACGGAAGAGCGCCGGCAGGCTCGAGGAGGATTTGGGGTTGCAGGACGGCCTGAAATGCCCCAGTTGCAACGCGGCCATGGAAGCCGAATTCTTCCCCGACTATGCCCGCTCCGACGGCCATTGGTTCGCCGCCCGGCTGGTCTGCCCCAGTTGCGGGAAGGCCTTCTGAAAGGCGGTTTTGAGTTCAGGGTTTTGAATGAGGAGTACTGAATGTTTTTGAACCAAAGGTTCAAAAACTTCCGAAACTCAAAACTCATCACTCCTAACTCAAAACTTCTTTTAGGTGGTTCCCTTCCACCTGGTTTTGCCCCATAATTTGGCTCGTGCCAAATTCCAATCCATCTCCCCAAAAACGCCTGCTTTCCGACCTGGCTTCCATCGGGCCGGCCATGTTGCGCGATTTTGATCGGCTGGGCGTCCGGTCGGTGGCCCAATTGGCCCGATCCAATCCCCAATCCCTTTACGACAAGCTTTCCCAACTGACCGGCCACCGGCAAGACCCCTGCGTGCTGGATACTTTCACCTGCGCGGTAGCCCAGGCCCGAAACCCCCGCCTGCCCGCGGCCCAAACGAAATGGTGGTACTGGAGCCGCGTCCGAAAGTCCGCCCTGAAACGCGGCCGTTCATGAGGAGGGCTCTTTTCCTTACCCTCTTTCTCCTGGCCGGTCCCGTTGCGGCCCAGGATACGGAACCTCCCAATTTCAGCCTGCAGGGCGAGTTAGGCGGGGGCGAAGTCACGGGATTTTTGGGAAACGGCAATCCGGCCCCCTGCGGCGGCCTGTGGCTGGGCATCAGCCTTTCGGACCGTTTCGACGGCCTTTGGGGCATGGATTACTACACCATGCCCAGCCAGGAAGTCACCGTGGCGGTCGCGCCTACCACGCAGAACGGATTCATTACTTCCTTCAACGTACTGCCCACCGACGACTTCGCCCTTTCGGTGGATGTCCGGTGGTACCTGGGCTCCAAGTACGACCGTCTCCACCAGCACTTCAATACCGTGCCCTATCTCTTGTTCGGCGGTGGCATGGACCTGTTGGTGGACCAGGACCCCGCGCCGCCCAATTCGAATTTCTACGGGAAATCCTTCGACATCCTGTTCGGCATCAACTGCGGTGCGGGCATCGACTTCCCCATGGACGACGGAAAATTCTGGTTCTTATACGCCGAAGGCATGGATCACATGATCGCCTGGCAGGGGTTGACCCAGATTTATTCGGGCCGGCTGGGAGTCAAATTCATGCTGGATTCGGCCCATGTGGACCCTTTGCGCGGGGTCTTTTAACGGCAGTTTTGGGTTTTAAGTGTTGAGTTATGTGTTGTTGATAGTTTGTAACCCCTGAAAAACTATTTTCAGGGCTGCCATTCTGAGGCGATTTGTGCCGAAGAATCTAAGTTTTACACGCAAAACAGAGATCCTTCGCTCCGCTCAGGATGACATCTTGAGTGTTGGGAGCGAGTTTTTCAGAGGTTACAGTTTGATCGTTATTGAACCTCCGGTTCAATAACTTCCAAAACTCAAAACCCACAACTCAAAACTACGGTATTATGTTTTATCTAACTCTCTTTACTATGCTCCACTTTATTTGAAAGGACACCTATGAGCCCCGACCTCGGCAATTCCAACATGCAATTCGAAAGGGCGGACTATGGGACGCCCAAAATCCCCACCCTCACCTGCGCATCCTGCGGCAAAACCATCGACGAGTTTTATTTCGAGATCAACGCCAAGACCTTCTGCATGGAATGCAAGCGGCGGCTCGAGGCCCAGCACAAGGGCGGAAGGGTCAAGCGGTTCCTCAAGGCCCTCCTGGCCGGCAGCGTGGCCGCCGTCTTGGGCTTCGGGATTTATTACGGCATTATGAAGGCCACGGGTTATGAATTCGGCCTGGTGGCTATCGTCGTCGGTCTTATGGTGGGGGCCGCGGTCAGGTGGGGTTCGGGCGGCCTGGGTGGCTGGCCCTACCAGATATTGGCCATGTTCCTGACCTACAACGCCATCGTCCTGACCTATGTCCCCTTGGCCTTTAGCGAGCTCAAGAACGACTTTAAAGCCAAACCGGCGGCCCAGCAGGAATCCGCCCAGCCCCTAACACAAGTTAGCCCGGACACAACGGCTTCGGCGGCCGCCACTCCCCAGGATGCCACCCCTGTGGCCACCGATACCACCCTGGCTTCCGCCAACGCAACCCCGGTGGACCCTTCCGCCACCCCCGCCGCAGCCGCCCCGGTGACGACGGCCGACTCCGAGGATAATCAGATCGGCTTTGGAAAATTCATCCTGGCTTGCGGGGCCCTTTTGCTCCTGGCCTATGCCCTGCCCTTCCTGGCCGGCATCTCGAACATCCTGGGGCTGGTCATCCTGGCCATCGGCCTTTATGAGGCCTGGAAGATCAACAAGGGGACCCGCATTGTGATCAGCGGCCCCTACCGCGCCGGCCCGCCCAAGAACCAGCCTCCCCCGATGCAATAAGCAAAAGGGAAACTTGTACCCGGTGGAGTGACATTTTTGAACAAAGACCCAAAATCGTTACCCGAATTTCCTCTTACCTTTCGTATAGGTTTGATTGAAACCATTGTTTTGGGAATTCAAATTCTATTTTTGGCGGGAGTAGGAATCTGGTTCTATCTTCATGATGTTAAGTTTGTGGGTCTCCTAATAATAGCTTACGGCATCTATCGCGGTTTATACTTCGGTAAAATCTATGTCCGGCTCACTGATGAAGACATTCTTTATTTCAATTCTTTTAACCCTTTCTCCAAACCCAAAAAAATGTCATGGAAGAACATTCAACGAGCCGAAACGGGAATAAAAGTAACCAGCTTCTCCACCCGTTATTTCACCCGTCTTTATGAAAAAGAAAATGGACGTCTAATGGAAATTAACATTAAATGGTTTAGCAAAGAGAATGTCCGACTTTTAGGGGTCGCCTTTCAGGAAAAAGCAAAGCAGGCGGAACTGGACGAAGCAACAAAAGACCTGGCTCGTGGTTACGTGCCGTCTTTCGTTCTGGGCAAGGCGAAGCCTTGGTTTTAATCCCGTCTACTACGGGAAGGCAATTTTGAATAAAAGGAACAGCGGTGCCTAACGACCTCAACCCGAACCTTTCGCCCAACGTCTGTCCCCAATGCGGCACGGAAATTCCCCCGCGGTTCCTGGTTTGCCCCGGATGCCAGCGGCTGGTTTACGCCGACCGGCTGAATCAACTTTCCAAAACCGCCACCCAGGCCGAGCGGGAAGGCCGCCTTTCGGATGCCCTGGCCTCCTGGCGGGAAGCCTTGGATCTTCTTCCCTCCCGTTCCACGCAGGCAGAAACTTTGCGGGCAAAAATCACGGAACTGGGCCGCCAAGTGGACGGCCTTTCCCCAACGGGGGCCAATTCTTCGGTAGTCCAAGAACAAAAATCCTTCTTTGGAAAAAACAAGGGAAAAGCCGGAATCCTGGGCGCCCTGGCGGTCTTGCTCTCCAAGCTCAAGGTCCTTTTGCTGGGCCTGGGCAAGCTCCATACCCTTCTTTCCATGCTCCTGGCCTTCGGGGTTTATTGGTCGATCTGGGGCTGGAAGTTCGCCCTGGGATTCGTGTTATCCATCTATATCCATGAAATGGGGCACGTCACCGCCCTCCAACGTTACGGCATCAAGGCCACCGCGCCCCTCTTTATTCCCGGCGTGGGGGCCTTCATCCGCCTCCAGCAAAAGCTCACCAATCCGAGGGAGGATGCGCGGGTGGGGCTGGCGGGGCCCATCTGGGGATTCGGCGCGGCCGTCGTGGCCTATGCCCTCTTCCAGGCCACGGGAGACCCTATCTTCGCCGCCATCGCCCAAATCGGCGCCTGGATCAACCTTTTTAATCTCATGCCGGTCTGGCAGTTGGATGGGGGCCGGGGCTTTCAATCGCTTGCCGGGTGGCAGCGATGGGTCCTGTTGGCGGTCATGGGCCTGATGCTCTATTTCACCGGGGAAAAACTTTTGATCCTCTTGATGGCTTTGGCCTTCTTCCAGGCCATCCGCAAGGACGCCCCCTCCGAGCCCGACAACGTGGGCCTGATCGAGTTCGCCTTTCTTCTGGTGCTGCTTTCCATCATGACCACCATCCCGGTCCAAACAGCAACACCATAAGCGAATTATGAATTTTGAATGTTAAATTATGAATTGCGGTCGCTTTTGACTTTGGCAAAAGCCCCAAAGATTTATTGTTGCTAAATATAAAAAATAATTTTCATTCGTGAAAATCACCAAAATTCATAATTCAAAATTTAGAATTCAAAATTTTAGGATTGACCTTCTCGTCCTTGCGGCCGTTGTACTCGTAGCCTTTTTTGAGGATCTGCTGGATCATTTGCGCCTGCTCGTTTTGTTCGGCCAGGGGTTCGGGCCGGCCCGAGCTCAAGTCCAGCGCCACGGCCTTCCATTGGGGTTTCTTCCCCTTCTGTAGGTCCACCTGCAGCAGACAGCTGTCCTGGCAGGCCGCGTGGGTGAGGTCGAAGAGGAAATCCCCCAGGCTGTAGGCCACCAGGGTCTTCCCGAGCCGCTGGATTTTCTGCAGCACATGGGGATGGGCCCCGATCACCAGGTCCGCGCCGCCCTTGTGCAGCGACAGGGCGAGTTTCTTCTGTAAATCGTTGACGCCGTAATATTCGGTGCCCCAATGCACCAGCACGATGACGAAGTCGGCTTTCTTCTTGGCCCGCTTGATCTCAGGCAACATCACCGAGGAAAGGGCCACCTCCACGCCCGGTCGGTCACTGTCCGCTTCGAATTTGCCGGGGCAGACAGAACAAAATCCCAGGAAGGCCAGGGTTACCCCCTGCACCTCCACATAAACGGGCTCTTGGGACTTGCCGCTGGAGGAGGTCAAGCCGGTATGTAGGATGCCCCGCCGATCCAGCCCATCGATCGTCTGGTTCATCACTTCCGGCCCGTAATCCAGCACATGGTTGTTGGCCAGGGTCACCAGGCCGATACCGCCGTAGGACAGGGCGTTCAGGTCATCGGGCTTGCCTTTCAAGTAAACGGATTTCTCCGTGTACTCTTCCCCACCGTCCCCCACCGGTGATTCCAGGTTGCAAACCGCCAAATCCGCCTGGTCCAGGAAAGGCTTGCAAGCCTGGAAAGCCCAGGCGTCGCCGTTTTTCTTCAGCAGGTCCCCCATCCGCCGTCCCAGGTTGATGTCGCCCATGAAAACCAGTTTGACGTGCCCCGGCGTGGCCGGACGAGCGGGATGGTAGTCCTTGGATTGCGGCGCGGGCGTGCAAGTGGGAGTGGAGGTTGGGCTGGGCCCTACATTCGCGGGATCGGCGATACAGCAATCAGCGCAAAGGATTCCGGCCGCGATAACCCAAATGAATAGGCGGAATGTTTTTATTGTCGTCAGGGGGAAGGCTTTCACCTGGATATCTTATAAGACTCATGGAAACATTGGGGTTACTTCGAAGCCGAATTTTGTTAACCGGTCTGTTCCCTGAGGCGTACAAGGCTTTAAGTTTTGAGCCCGGCCAGTTTGATCCTCAATTACCCCAATAAAGCTGGGCCATCAGGCCGGCCCCGAAGATGGTGTAATTGGTTAAGGGCGGGGTGCCTGTTCCTCCCTGCGCCGAACTTGGCTCCTCGAACCAAACCACTCCATCCAAGCGAAGGGCCTTGCCTTCGTAACCGAGTCCCAGGGTGGGCATCAACCCTTGGATGGTTTGCCCGTTATTTTCATAATAAAGACCTTCCCAATAACCGATGGAGGCGTCAAATGGCTCACTGGCGCTCCCCCATATCAGACCCGCCCGTAGCGCACATTCTGAGGCCAGGTTCAATTCGCCGCCCAGGGACACCTGGACATTATTAAATTGTGCTGACAATCCGTCCAAATTCGATTTGTAACTGTAAATATCCCCCTGGAGGCCGATCACGAAATCCCCTTCCCTTTCCAGGCCCACCCCCACCTGCACCCAATCCGTTGTTTCGGTGATTGGGGCCGGGGTTGGATCATCAGT
>Ga0335085_10017915_pt1 | contig 10189 bp, 12 predicted proteins | sample Lox_Sample_45_FD_206712 | JGI IMG/M metagenome (GOLD analysis project Ga0335085, IMG submission 206712) | Soil microbial communities from Loxahatchee National Wildlife Refuge, Florida, United States - Lox_Sample_4.5 | ecosystem: Environmental > Terrestrial > Soil > Wetlands | place: USA... | reverse complement strand
CCGGAAGCGCCTGTTGGTGTCCGGATTGCGTACCGCGATCGTCTCACCCGCCGAACCGGAGCTTTCGGCGATGCCTTCAAACTCCAGGCGGGCGGCGCCCTCCACCACTTCTACTCTTACCCTCTCGCCGCGAGCCACGTCTTTGGCATCGGCCAGTTGGTCGAGGCGGACCTCCGAGCCGGCCCGCAGCGCCAGTCGCGGCCACTTCCCGGCCACCTGGTCCGCCGTGACCGCAAAATCGCCGGACGCCGGGAATTCCTCGCGTGTTTGTTCCAGAATCTGGCCGGGTTCGACTGGCTGGCCCGGCTTGAGGTCCGCCATCGCCACGACCCGCCGCACCGCCTCCGTTACCTTGACACGCGCCCAGATGAGGAACCGCCGGTTTCCGGCGAAGCGCACCGAGCCGGCCCATAGAGCCCCATTTCGAAGCGCCCCATCGCGCAGTCCCCGCCGCAGAAACTCTAGCTCGCCCGAGGGCGCCGGTTGCCGGCTGTACTCCAGGATCTCGATGTGGGCCTCCGGAAGCGTGCTCTTCATCGCTTCTAATAATCGCGCCGGGTCGAGAAGCGCTACGGGCCGTTCCACGCAGAATTCCTGCTCGGGTACCGCCGGAAGACCGAAGCGTGCCGCCAGCGTACGCAGATCGAACGCGCGGAAAACGCGCGGCACTCCGGGTTCGGGCGCGTGCGCCACCGGAGTTGCCGGATCCAGGGCAGCCATCTCCGGGTACGCCGGAACCAGGTCCCCGGCCCGGATCTCATCGGAACCCGCGCCCACCGCCAGGCATGCCGCCACTGCCATCAGGAATAAGGTGGTCATCGGCTCAGTTGGTTAACCTGCTGGTACATGTTGTCCGCGGCGGTGACCACCTTGGAGTTTGCCTCGTAGCCCCGTTGCGCCTGAATCAGATTGACGAACTCGTCCACGATCGACACGTTCGACTGTTCCACGTATCCCTGCAACAGCGAACCCATGCCCTCCGACCCGCCGGGCGTTCCCACCGTGGCGTCGCCGGATGCATCCGTGGGCGTGTAAAGTCCGTTGCCGAGACTGTTCAGTCCCGCCGGATTCTGAAAGTTGGCCAGTTGAATCTGGCCTGCCTGCTGCGACGCGGTCTGGTTCGGCAGCGTGTAGCTCACCGTGCCATCGGTGGCAATGGTGATCTGCTGCGCCGTGGGCGGAATGGTGATTTGCGGCTGGAGGGCATTGCCGTTGCCCGTCACGATGTTGCCGTTCCGGTCCAGTTGGAACTGGCCGGCGCGGGTATACGCCAGGTCGCCGTTGGGCTGCAGGACCTGGAAAAAGCCCGGCCCCTGAATCACCATATCGAGCGGGTTGTCGGTCTCGGAGAAAGCTCCCTGCGTGAAGACGATCTCGTTGGAAGTGGGACGCGTGCCGAGGCCCAGTTGCAGGCCCGCTGGAATCGTGGTCTGCTGTCCCGCGGCGGCGCCGGGCTGAAGCAGGCTCTGGTACATCAGATCCTGAAACTGCGGGCGCCGCGACTTATAGCCCACCGTGTTGGCGTTGGCCAGATTGTTGGCGATGTTGTCAACGTTCATTTCCTGCGCCCGCATGCCGCTGGCCGCGCTGTAGAGTGCTCGAATCATTCGCTCTCTCTCCTTCTTATGAACCCACGTGAGCCACCTGTTCGATGGCCTGCTTACTCATATCCGCGCCCAGCGAAGCGGCCTTCTGCAGCATTTCGAACTGCCGCATGATGCTGACCAGCCGCACGGCCGATTCGGCGCTGCCGCTGTTGGACGCCTCCAGTTTGCCCTGTTCCACCCCGGTACCTGCGGCCGGCGCGGGCCGCGCATGGGGATCGGAGACGCGAAAATAGTTGCTGCCCTGCTTGGACAGCCCGGCCGTTGCCGTGAAATCGACGACTTGCAGTTGGCCGATTACCGTGCCATCCTGCCGCACCGTTCCGTCGCCCGAGATTTCGATGGGCCGGGCGCTGGTGAGGGTGATGGGCCCTCCGCCGGACCCGCTGACAGGGTAACCTTCGCTGGTGGCTATCTTCCCGTCTGCCGTCAAATGGAAACTGCCGTTGCGCGTGTAAAGGGCTCCTTTGGGCCCCTGCACCGCGAAGAAGCCTTTGCCCGATAACGCCAGGTCGAGCGGATTGCCGGTGGTTTGCAGGGTACCTTGCGAATGGTCGGTCCAGGGCCGCTCGATCACCGGCATCGTGGCGGTATCGTTCAGTCCCTCCGGATCGACGGCATCCGGCGACGCATACAGGCTGTAGAACTCGCGATCCGCCTTGTAGCCTCCGGTGGACGCGTTGGCGACGTTGTTCGCCAACAGGTCCAGCGATTCCATGCGGGCACGCATTCCGCTTGCCGCGGTGGCGGTGAGTGGGTCCATACGCAGTTGCCTGAGCAAGCCGGGGACCAATAAGTATAAGGAATCGAAATATCTCAAAATACATGACAGGGCGCCGATAAGACACATAGGGACCGGCGGGTGCCGCGACAGAATCTTGCCGCAATCCACCGGCGTGACAATTTTCTGCCGCGCCGCCGTGCACTAAAGCCTTGCAAATGAGCGCAGGCTGTTTGGCGAGCGGCCTGCATTTCCACGGCCCGTGATCGCCTTCGCGCTACCGGCCTTCCTTCTCGCGGATCTGCTGCCGCAAGGGAAGCCCTCGTCGCCGCAAACTGTCCGGCCGGCTGCGCCCTTCACCAATCTTCTGGAGTCATTCGCTACCGCCGGTTTGCCGGACCCGGCCCTTCCGCAAGAGCACACGCCGGTGGCGACACCGCCCAAGCCGGACGCGAGACCGCGCGAAGGCCGCCCGGCGGCCGATAAGTCCATTCCGCGCGCCGCCGGCCTGGACGTGGTCTTCCCGGCCAACGTGGCCGCCTCCGCTCCTGCGAGCGTCCCGCAGCGGCCTCGCGCCTCAACGGCAGCACCGGCGATTGATTCGGAAGCGGCGCCAGTTCCAACCGCGGAAGCGATAACCCGCCCGATCGCGCAGACAAGGCCGCCAGTCGCTGTCCCGGAACAGACGCAAGCGCCGGCAATCGTCCGCGCGGAACCGCCGGTCTCGCTCCCGGTCGCGGAGGAAACCGTGGTGTCTCCCCAGGTCCCGTCCCTGATTCCTTCGCTGGCGGAAACTGAGCCTGCGGCACCAACTCTACCGCACACTCCACTCAAGATTGACCCTCCGGCGGCATGGCAGTCGCACCCGGATTTCATTCCCAATCCGCCTGAAAAACAGCCGCACAGCCCGGCCGTCCACCGCCAGGATTCGCAGCCCGCTTCAGGACCGGTTCGAGCCGCACCATCTCTGGCTGCGGCGCCTTCCATACCGCCGGAAGCGGTCCATGGGGCCCCGCAAGCTTCGTCCGCCATACGCCAACTGGGTCGGCCGGATCGGCCGGTTGCCGCGCCAGACTTGCCTGTCCCCAGGGCAACGTCCCCTGAGACGCCGCCCGCGGTTGGCGCGCCCGCGCACCGCAATCGTAACAGGCGCGCCCCCGCGAAAGACTCGGCCGATCTTTCCTTGAGGTCGCCCGCGGAGCGAACTATTGCGCCGGCGTCCACCCTGCGATCCGTTCGCACAGCGCAAACTGCCGTCCAGCGCCTATCTGCCGCGGTACCCCCGGTGGCGCAATCCATGTTTCCGTCCGTGCCGGACCCGCAAAATCCAGCCGTGACCATGGCCGCTGCGCCTCCGGTTCCGTACAAGGCTCAAGCGAAGAACAAAACTCCCATCCCGTCTCCCGGTCCGGTCCCGGCAGTTTCGCGCCAAGCCTCTGCCGCGGTACCCCAGGAGCCGCAATCCATATTTCCATCCGTGCCGGACCTGCAGAATCCAGTCGCGACCACGGCCGCTGCGCCTCCGGTTCCGTACAAGGCTCAAGCGAAGAACAAAACCATCAGCCCGTTCCCGGCAGCTTCGCGCCAAGCCTCAGCCGCGGCACCCCAGGTGCCGCAATCCAAATTCCCGTCCGTGCCGGACCTGCGGAATCCAGTCGTGACCACGGCCGCTGTGACTCCGGTTCCGTACAAGGCGCAAGCGGAGAACAAAACCATCAGCCCGTCACCGGCAGTTTCGCGCCAAGCCTCAGCCGCGGTACCCCCGGTGCCACAATCCATATTTCCGTCCGTGCCGGACCTGCAGCATCCAGTCGTGACCACGGCCGCTGCGCCTCCGGTTCCGTACAGGGTTCCAGCGGAGAACAAAACTACCAGCCCGCTCCCCGGTCCGGCCCCGGCAGTTTCGCGCCCCGCCTCCTCGGCGCCTCCTGTCCTTCGGTCGCCGGTCCAGCCGGAGCGGCAGGAGTCCGGTGCGAATTCCCGGCCTCCGGGTTCGGCGGTCGTGCAGGATCCGTCCATCGATAGCGCGCTACCGGTCGAAACGGCATTCGTGGCACGCCTGGTTCCGGCTGTCGGACCGCCGCCGGAAGCGACTCCCCAGCCAAAAGTTGCGGTCCCTGCGGTGGCGTCGCGAGTTCCATCGGCCGCGGTCGCGCCTGTGGACAAACCAGCGGACCCCGCCGCATCACCCGAACCGGAGCCCGTTCGTGCCACGCCGAAGAACGGGCAGGCTTCTGGAGAACACCCTAAGAAAGCGGAAGCTCCGGCAGCAACTGCGGATGCTCCGCCGGTCGAACCAGCCGCAAGCGAATCGGCCGTCAGAACCGCAGCTCAGCCTCTTCCCGCGCCGGAACGCTCCACCAGCCGCACGCCGGAGGCCCCCAAGGCCGAATCCACCCCGCCGGCGAGGGTGCAGGCGGCAGCCCCGGTTCCCGAAACGGTCAGCGCTCCGGCCGGCTCCCGGAACCTCGAAATGCATTTCTCCGTAGACGAAGGCCGCGTTCAGGTCCACGTAGCCGAGCGGGCCGGAGAGGTGAGGGTTGCCGTCCATACGCCCGACGCGAATCTGGCCGGCACCCTGCGCGAAGAACTGCCTCAGTTGACCTCCAGACTGGAGCAGTCCGGTTTCCATGCCGAGACGTGGCATGGCCCCACGGCCGGACAGGCGGAAGGTATGCGGGCGGGCGAGCCCGCGCCTGGGTCGCCCCGGCAGGATACGCCGGATCCACAGCAGCGGAACTCCGGCGGTCAACAAAATGAGGAGCAGCAGCGGCGCCAGCCGCCGGAGGAGCAGGCCGCACCCGTACCGCGTCGCGAGGATTTTTCATGGCTGTTCGACGCCGTCCGAATGAACGACTAGAGAGGATTACCTATGTCACCAACTACGTCAACCAGTGGAGCTTCCGGTGCCAACCAGAACACCACTACCACCGCCCCGACACCAACCGTCGACAAAAACATGTTCCTGCAGCTCCTGGTCGCGCAGATGAAGAACCAGGACCCTTTGAATCCCACCGACAGCATGCAGTTTGTGCAGCAGCTGGCGCAATTCCAACAACTCGAACAAACCGTCAATTCGGGCCAGGACATCGCCGCGATTCGCAGCGATATGGACCAGCTGGTAGGCAATACCGGCAGCGGGGCAGTCTAGCAATCTGAAACGGAGAAAATCGCATGTTAACCACTTTCTCGAGCGCTCTCTCGGCGCTGAACGCAAATACCACCGCCATCGACGTGGTGGGGAACAACCTGGCCAACCTCAACACGCCCGGCTTCAAGACCAGTGAAGTCTGTTTTCGCGATCTGGTCACCGAATCGCTCGGCGCCGGCTTGGGAGAAACCCAGGTCGGTTTCGGAACCGGCCAGCCGCTGACAGTTCGTGAATTCACCCAGGGCGCCATTCAAACCAGCTCGGGACTGCTGGATGCAGCCGTGCAAGGCGATGGGTTTTTCATCGTTCAGGACGACTCCGGCCATCAGCTTTTTACGCGCGCCGGCAATTTCCAGGCCGACAAGGTCGGCAACCTGCTCACCGACACCGGCTATGCGGTGCAGGGTTGGACCACGCTGAATGCCGACGGCTCCATCGATACCAACGGGCCGGTGAGCAATATCGTAGTGCCGGTAGGCTCGCTCAAGGCGCCGGTGGCTACCAGCAATTTCACCGTCGATCTGAACCTGAACTCCAGCGCCGCGGCCGATGCCACCAGCGACTTCACCACGCCCATCACGGTTTACGACAGCCTCGGTACTTCGCATGTGCTGACGCTTTCCTTTGAAAAGACGGGCGCCAACACATGGAGCTACCAGGTGCAGATTCCGGGAGAAGACATCAGTGGCGGAACGGCGGGTACACCGTTCGATATTTCCGGAGCCAGCGGCACCCTGACGTTCGGCACCGATGGCAAACTGACCGACCCTGCCAATGGCAGTCCGATCCAGTTTTCGATTCCGGGCCTGGCGGACGGATCCAGCGATATGAACCTCTCCTGGAATCCGTATACCAGCGCGGGCGTGGGCAGAATTACCCAGTTCGGCCAGGACTCGGCCCCTTCGGCCCAGTCGCAGGACGGCTCTCCGGCAGCCCAGTTGGATCACGTCGGCCTGGCGACCGGCGGTGTGCTCATCGCGCAATATACCGATGGCTCCCAGGTGCGGGTCGGCCAGATCGCCCTGGCCCAGATCCGCAATCCGGACAGCCTGATCGCAGCCGGAAACAACAACTTCGAACTGAGCTCCCTGACAGCCAATCCATCCATTGGCACGCCTGGGACCGGCGGGCGCGGCAGCATCCAAGGTGGTTCGGTGGAAGCCTCTACGGTAGACATCGCGACCGAATTCACCAACCTGATCGTTTACCAGAGAGCTTATGAGGCTAATGCCCATGTGGTGACCACCGCGGACACATTAAGCCAGGACACTATCAACTTAATCCACTAATCCGCCGATGAATCCTCAGGAAGAAATTGCGCCGCTGGGCGAAATCCCGATCGATATCGAAATCGAACTCGATCGACGCATCATGACCACCCGCGAGGTGCTGCGCCTCGAAGCAGGCAGCATTATCGGCACGTCGCGATCGGCCGGGGAGAACATCGATATCTACATCGGGGGCGTGTTGAGCGCTTCCGGTGAGATTGTGCTGATCGAAAACTCGCTCGGCGTGCGCATTACCGACTTCCGCGACGATTGAAGGGCGATTGAGCATGGAAGCGATACAACAGATTACGGCGGTGGCCGGGGTTTTGGCGCTGCTGGTGGGAACGCTGTGGTGGTTGCGACGGCATGGATTCACCACCGCCAACCTGGGAAAAAAGGCCGGCGGCCGCCGCCTGGAATGTGTCGAGCGGCTGTCGCTCGGACCCCAGCAGACTCTGCACCTGGTACGCCTGGGAAACACTGCGCTGCTGCTGGCCAGCTCTCCCGCCGGCTGTTCCCTGGTGACCAGCCTGGCGTACCGCGAAATTGCCGGGCCCGGGCAGGCGATCCAATGAGACTCCTGCGCCTGTGTGTCGCGCTGGCATTGGCATTTCCCACGGTCGCGGCCCCGCTCGAACCTCTCTCCCTCTTCGGCATATCGGCCGGAAAGGGAGGATCTACGGTCAGCGTACCCATGCAGATCATCATTCTGCTTTCGCTGATGACTCTGCTTCCGGCGGCCATCATGTGCATCACGCCTTTTCTGCGCATCACCGTGGTGCTTCACTTTCTGCGGCAGGCTCTCGGCACCCAGACGGCGCCATCCAACCAGGTGCTGCTGGGCCTGGCCCTGTTCCTGAGTATCGTGATTATGCAGCCGGTGGCGGCGGATATGTTCCATCAAGGCTGGGAGCCCATGGAGGCAGGCCGCCTGACGCCCTCACAGGCGCTCGATGAAGGCGTCAAGCCGCTGCGCACCTTCCTGATCCGTTTCGCGCGGGAAAAGGATATCCGGCTGTTTGTCGAACTGTCTCACGATCCGGCTCCGCACACGCCCGCCGACCTCAGCATGAAGGTGCTGATCCCGGCTTACATTCTTTCGGAGCTGAAAACCGGTTTCCAGATCGGAGCCGTTCTGTTCCTGCCATTCCTGGTGATCGATCTGGTGGTCGCTTCGGTCACCCTTTCGGTGGGCATGATGCAACTGCCTCCGGTCATGATTTCGGCGCCCTTCAAAGTACTCCTGTTCGTTCTGGTGGATGGCTGGAACCTGGTGGTGGGCTCGCTCATGAAGAGTTTTTACCAATGACACCCGATAGCGTCGTACAACTCATGCGTGAAACCCTGATGACCGCATTCTGGCTGGCCGCGCCGCTGCTGGCCATCGGGTTCATCGCGGGTATTGCGGTCAGCCTGGTGCAGATCGCCACCTCGATGCAGGACAACGCATTCAGCACCATTCCGCGCCTGCTGGTGTTTCTCGGCGGCATGCTGCTCCTCATGCCCTGGATGCTGCAGCGAACCATGACCTACGCCACCGCACTCCTGGGTAATCTCGGACGCTATGCCCGCTAACCTCACGCTCTCTGCCGGCACCCTCTTTGCATTTCTGCTCGTGCTGGCGCGCGTGAGCGGCGCCCTGGCTTTCGTCCCCCTGCCGGGTCTCAGCGCCGTCACCGGGCCGGCCAAAGTGGCCTTTGCCATCGGCTTCACCCTGGCGCTCTCGGGGCAGTGGCCCGACGTGGAAGCGAAATCAGTTACCGTCTCGACACTGGCCGCCTGGGCCGGCGCCGAGGCTGCCATCGGCATCGCCATCGGCGTTTCGGTGACCATTGTCCTCGAGGCGTTCACTTTGTCCGCGCAGGTGCTGGGTCTGCAGGCCGGATACGCCTTTGCGCAAACCATCGATCCCAACACCCAGGCCGACTCCGGCATCCTGCTGGTGCTGGCGCAACTGCTGGGCGGCATGTTCTTTTTCGCCATGGGGCTGGACCGGCAGATCCTGCGCCTCTTCGCCCTGAGCCTCGCAAAAATCCCTGCCGGGACCTGGGTTTTTGGCCGCAGTTCGGCGGAATCGCTGATTCATCTGGCGTCCAGTCTGTTTTCCGTGGGCATCCGCCTGGCGCTGCCGGTCGTGGCCCTGCTGGTGATGGTGGATGTGGCCCTCGCCTTGATGGGGCGTCTGAATTCCCAACTGCAGCTCCTGTCGCTCGCATTCCCGGCCAAGATGCTGCTTGCCCTGTTGGTGCTGAGCTGGATCGCCGCGCTTTTCCCCCGCATCCTGGGCCAGTTGGCCGGATACTGCTGGGCTGGCGCGATACGGACGCTGGGGATATGACGGCCCATGCCCGACCGCTCCTCCAAGACCGAGCAGGCCACTCCCAAACGCCTCGAGAAGGCGCGCGAGGAAGGGCAGTTTCCGTCAGCCAGGGAATTGGTATCGGCCCTGCAGTTCATGGTGTTCCTAACCCTGCTGGGCTGGGGGGGCGCCCGCTGGTTTGCGGGGTTCCGGTCCGTAACCCGCGCCCTTCTGGCCCGGGCGTTTGCCGCAGAGATTCGGCCCGAGGATCTCACCCACATCGCCCGGCAACTCTTCGGACAGGTCTTCCTGCCGCTCGTGCTGGGCGGACTGGCCATAGCCGTGGCAACCCTGTTGATCCGCCTGGCGACCACGCGCTTCGGCTTGAGTCTCAAGAAACTGGCGCCGGATGCCGCCCGGCTGAACCCTCTGTCCAGGCTGCGGGAGCTGCCGCGGCAGAATCTGCCCGCACTCCTGCAGGCCGTGATCCTGCTGCCCGTGTTTCTGTGGGCTGCCTATTTGATCGCGCGCGACAAACTGGGTGCCTTCCTGTCCCTTCCTCTGGAGAGCGCCGAGAGCGGCTTCGCCCTCATCGCGACGTCCATGATGGAGCTGTTCTGGAAGGCTGCCGGGGCATTCTTCGTGTTTGGAGCGGTGGATCTTTACCGGCAGTTGCAGCGCCACAAGCGCGACCTGAAGATGAGCCGGCAGGAGATCCGCGACGAGATCAAAGATGTGGAGGGCAATCCGCAGATGAAGCAGCGGATTCGCCGCCTGCAGCGCGACCGCGCGCGCCGCAACATGATGAAGGAAGTGCCCACGGCGACCGCCGTGATCGTCAATCCTACGCATTACGCCGTGGCGATCCGCTACCAACTGGAGAGCATGTCCGCTCCGATGGTCATTGCCAAAGGCAAAAATTATCTGGCACTCCGGATCCGTCAGAAGGCCGTGGAAAACCAGGTCCCGATCATCGAAAACCCGCCCCTGGCGCAGGCCCTGTACAAGTCCGCGGACGTAGGGCAGGAGATTCCGGCGCACCTCTACCGCGCCGTCGCCGAAATTCTCGCCTACATTTTCAAACTCATGAACGGGAGGCTGCCCGGCTGATTCCATGACTCCCGCCAACACCCTCCCCGCGCCGGC
>Ga0335085_10017914_pt1 | contig 10189 bp, 8 predicted proteins | sample Lox_Sample_45_FD_206712 | JGI IMG/M metagenome (GOLD analysis project Ga0335085, IMG submission 206712) | Soil microbial communities from Loxahatchee National Wildlife Refuge, Florida, United States - Lox_Sample_4.5 | ecosystem: Environmental > Terrestrial > Soil > Wetlands | place: USA: Florida... | reverse complement strand
TGGATGCGAATGGCTTCGCGATATTCCTCCACAGCGCCATCCGTGTTGCCCTGTTTATAATCCGCAAGGCCGAGGTGGAAGTGCGCGTTGGCATCCTCCGGCTTCAGCCGCAACACTTCACGGTATTCGGCAATCGAGCCGTTCAAATCGTTTTGTTTCTCCAGCGCCGCACCCAGATTGGAATGCGCTTCCAGGTAGTCCGGCTGCAGGCGAATCGCCTCACGGAAATCGGGAACGGCATCCGCAAGGTTTCCCGTGGTCTGAAGGGCAACTCCCAGGTTGTTGTGCGCCACGGCGTCATCCGGCTGCAAGGCAATGGCCGCGCGCAGGGCCGTCATTGCCTCGTCCCATTTCCTTTCCTCCACCAAAACCTGTCCGTAAGCAGACTCGAGCGCCGCATTGTTGGCATCCAGTCGGATCGCGTCGCGATATTCCTCCTCCGCTTGCGGGAACAAATGGCGGCGCTCAAAATCCGCGGCCGCCGTCTGATGCCGGGCGATTTCCTGCGCCGGGTTGCTCCGCGTGCGGTACCACACTCCCGCCGCAGCGAGCAAACAGAGGACAAGAAGGGTCGACGGCCGCCGGAAGAAATTCGGGCGTTCGGCCGCCCCCTCGGACTCTGCCGTATCCGAACGCGCCGAATAGGCCGGGCGCGGAGTGGCAGGCCCAGCCAGAGGCGAGGGGGAACCGACCCCATGGAGTTGTGCTGGAACTGCCATTGTAGAATTGGGCAAGTTGACGGGCATGCCCTTTTCAATCCGCGAAAGGTCCGCAATCAAGGCCGAGGCGGAAGACGGGCGCAACTCCCGCTCCTTTTCCAAAAGTCGCATCACCAGGTTGGCCATCGATTCGGGGATCGGCAGGTCCGGCCGGACCAGGCGAACCGGCCGCGGCGGTTTTTGGATCTGGGCAATCAGCAAATCGATGGGGTCGTCCGACTTAAAGGGCACCGTGCCCGTCAGCATCTGGTACATCACAATGCCCAGCGAATAGAGGTCGGAGCGCCCGTCCAGATCGTCGCCCCGCATGCCCTGGGCCTGCTCAGGTGAGATGTAGAGGGGAGTGCCAACTACGAATCCCCCACCCGTTAGTTCTGCCCCCTTGGCCCCCTCTGCCCTCTCGACTTCTTTGATGCGGGCGATGCCAAAGTCCAGGACCTTGGCCTTCTCACCCTCTTTGGATTGCACCAGAACGATGTTTTCCGGCTTGATATCGCGATGCACCATCCCCAGGCGGTGGGCAGCATCGAGAGCGGAGGCCACTTGCTTCGAGATCGAGCAGACGCGTGCGGCGGGCATCGCTCCGTTTTCGAGCACCGCCTGCTTAAGACTTTTGCCCTCAATGTACTCCATGACCATGAAGGGGCAGCCGTCTTCCGCCTCATCGATGTCGTCCACGCGCACCGCGTTGGGGTGTTGAAGCTTGCGGGTAATGTAGGCCTCGCGCTTGAAGCGCTCGTGAAACCGCGCGTCGTGGGCAAGCTGTGGGTTAAGGACCTTGATGGCGCGCAGCTCATCAAAGCCGGTATGCTTGGCTTTGTAAACGGCACCCATGCCGCCTTCGCCGATTTTGCTGAGGATTTGGTACCGGCCGCGCACCACCGTGCCGGCCTCCCACGTCCCCGTGCTCCGCAACTCCGCACCGTCGCGCGAGCAGAACGCAATAGTGTCAGGGTAGGTTGCTTGGCAAGTGGGGCACGTTTTCATAGAGGCACCAGCCAGCTAGGACGCGCCTGCACTATACCATACCGTTAACCATCCGTTACAAGCCCGTGGAGGGTGCCGGGTGTGTGGCATAAGAAGTTGACACGCTGTAGAACTGGCGGGAAAGTTGTAGCGCGGGTGTCCCCACCCGCGCGTCCGATGGCGTTTGCGATCGAGGGTTCCCGCGGGTGGGGACACCCGCGCTACAACTTGCCCGCCATTTCTACAGCATGTCAACTTGTATACTTCTATGCCGCGCCCCCCAACACACCGCAACTTCAATTTCCCGAAGGCTTGTGATACGATGCACGACTTGGCTGGGAGGGCCCCCTGACAGCATGAGCGACAGCGTAATGACCAACTCCTCCGTTAGTTTCTTATTTCCCACCGGCACCACGATCGAAGGGCCGGGGCATGGCCCCCCCCTGGAACTCGGTGCGCTGGCCTGTAAGTCCCTGCTGCTGATTCTGCAAATTGACGAGGTCTTGGAGCAGGAATCGTTGCACGTGTCGATTTGGGGGTCAGCGGACGGCCAAAATTGGGGAACGCAGGCCCTCTTCTGGTTTCCACAAAAGTTCTACACCGGCCCCACCCCGGCAGCGCTGAATTTGGGGCAGCGGCCCGACATAAAATTTCTGCAAGCCCGCTGGGAAACCAATCGTTGGGGACGAGGGATTCCCCGCCCCCACTTTAAATTTTCTGTGGAAGTGCAGGAAGCTGCCCCGTAACGCCTGAAATGCACCGGCCGAGCCCTACCGTCTTTCTGCTGCCTTTCGCCCTCTAATTTCATTTCGAGGTCCGCAATGAAACTTCTCCTCTTCGCCTTGTTCGTGGCCGCCGCCCCGCTTGGCGCATTCGGCCAATCTCCCGCCCAGAAGCCGCCGGCTCCGCAGCACCCCAGTACGCCCGCTTCGCAGGAAATTACTACCGAACAAATCGCCGCGCCCACGCAGGTGCCTCCAATTACGTCAACTCAGACGAACCTGCCGGGGCGTCTGGAACCGGAACAAGTCAAAGCTTTGGCGCACAAGATCTGGCTGGCGCAGTTTCGTTTGAACGACCTGCTGGCCCAGGTGCACCCGGAGAAATGGAAGATGCCCCCGGAGGCACAGAAGTCCTTCGATCAGAGCCTGGATTCGCTGCGCAAGGCGCTGGCCGCCGAGGAAGAATGGCGCAGCCAGTTTGAGGCGCGCCCCGATAGTTTGTATTTGGGATTTCAAACTTATGTAGCCATCAGCGCCGTGCTGCCGCGCGTGGACGGCGTCGCACACAGCGTTTCCCATTACGAAAATGCCAGCTTCGGCGCGCAATACAGCCAATCGGCGAATCAACTTTTCGATTTGCAACAGGCCATTGAGCCCCACTTGGCGTTCCTGCTGAAAAACCAGGACAATGTCTTGGTGGTCGCGCAGTCGAACCTGGCCTCGTGCGAAAATCAGTTGAATACTGCTATGTCTGGCAAGCAGGCTCCTGCCATTCCCATGAAGAACATCACACCGGAATTCAAAGGCCATGGGCGGGCGGCGCATGCGAAGGAGGCACCCGCCGCCAGCACCGGAGAAAGGAAGAGTGGCACACCGGCAAAAACGGGAACGCCGAAGAGGAAATCGGGGACAAAGCCGGCCAGTACGACACAGAAGTGATAGCAACCAGCGAAGCGGGCAACGATCATGTAGCGCGACGCGACTTGCGAAGGACGGCGCGAAGTCCAGAGGCGCCGAGGGATTCGTCCTGCGACGAATGGCTCGACACCACTTTTGCCTTTTGCGTTTTGCCTTGCCTTGGCAGTTCCCGCGCTACTTCGCCTCCAATTCGGACAGGCCTTTATCCAGCGTGGCGAGGGCAATGTCCACGTCGGCTTTGGAGATATTGAGGGGCGGCGACATGCGCACCACGTTGCCGTACAACCCACCTTTCCCCACCAGCAGGCCGTGAACACGCAGGCGCTCGAGCAACTGGTTGGTTAAGTCGGTGGCAGGCTCCTTGGTCTGGCGGTCTTTCACCAGTTCGATACCTTGCATCAGGCCCATGCCGCGCACGTCGCCAATGAGCGGGTGTTTCTCCTGGAGCGCCTTCAGGCCCGCCTGGAAATGCTGCCCCACGGTCTCGGCGTTGTCCATCAGGCGATCTTCTTCGATCAAGTCAATCGTGGCCTTGGCCGCCACGCAGGTCACGGGGTTCCCGCCGAATGTGGAAATGGTCGCTCCCTTGTAGGCGTCGGCAATTTCCGGACGCGTCAATGTAAGGCCGATGGGTGTGCCGTTGGCCATACTCTTGGCGCTGGTGATAATGTCGGGCTCCACTTCCCAGTGTTCGATTCCCCACCACTTCTTGCCGGTGCGTCCCCAGGCGGCTTGCACTTCATCGGCGATAAACAGGCCGCCGTAGTTGCGCACGATGTTGGCCACGATCTTGAAGTAGCCCGGCGGCGGAACAATGAACCCGCCCAGTCCCTGAATGGTTTCCGCCAGCATCCCGGCAATCTGACCGCTGGTGGAAGTCTTGATGACCTCATCCACGTCTTTCGCGCAGTGCAGATCGCAGCTTGGATAAGTCAGGCCATACGGGCAGCGATAGCAATACGGCCCCGGCGCCTGCACTATACCGTAAGGGATAACGCCCGCCTTGCGATAGGTGTGCAACCCCGTCAGCGACTTGGCCAAGTGCGAGTGGCCGCTGTAACCGTGACGCAGTCCCAGCAGTTCGTAATTCCCCGTGTACATGCGCGCCGTGAGAATAGCGACTTCATTCGCTTCCGTGCCGCTGTTGGTGAAGTAGCACTTCTTGAGCTTGCCGGGAGCGATGGAGGCCACCTTCTCCGCCAGGTTCACCATCGCCTCAGTCACGAAGAGCGTAGAGGTATGCTGCACCTTATCAATCTGCGCCTTGATCTTGTCGGTCACGCGCGGGTTCGAGTGCCCTACGCTGATCGTCACAATGCCGCCCAGGAAATCGAGGAACTGCTTGCCCTCGATGTCCCAAACGTATTGGCCCTTGGCATGGTCGATCACCATCGGGTCTTTGAAATAGGTGGTGACACAATTGAAAAGGTATTCCTGCTTTTTGCGGATGATTTCGTCTTTGGTCATGGAATCCTCAAGAGCTGACAGCTTACGGCCGACAGCTAACAGTCAAGTCCAACTCATGTATCGCGTGTTGACGCCTGGCGTGCTTGATGGCATTTCGCGTGCACCAAATCATTGTTTTCCACAGTGTATCCAAGCGGAGCATTCTTGCGGTCCAGCTCGGAATATGTGAGTTGCAGATCTTCATTACAGTGGGCACATCGGCCGCCCTGCTCTTCCCATTTCAGGGCTTTGAGTTTGCGACGTGCCATGGGCTTTCCTCTTTCATCGTACCCAAGTTCTTTCATCACTTTTCGGCGATAGGCGAATAGTAAGAGAGAATCGCAGGCCGTTAGTTCAACTAACCGCTTCCGAATATCAGCGAGCAACTCATTGGAGCGCTTTAGCTCATCGCGGTCGAGGTTTCGGTTTGGCATGACAATCCGACGGGAAGCAAGGTGGCGCGGACCCGTTCTCCGAGGTTCCCAAGTCTTCGCAGTGGCGCTCGGAAAAACTGCGTGGAGAGCGATTCACTGTCGCACCGGGAAGAGCCGCAAACCTAGTGGTGGGGTGTGCGTTATACGGAGCCGCTCGGCCGCAGCCCAAACACCTATTTATTTACTGCAAGCAAGCTCTCGACGGAAATATCCTCGTCGATTTCTTCCCAGTGAATGTCAACGCCACGCCCGATCAGCCGCCAATCCTTATCTTTGCATCTCCGTGGCATTGCGCAGACGCGGGAACCACTCGATCGGTGCGGAAACCTCCCGCCCATCGGCAAGGACCACACGCAGAGCATCCCGTGTAACCGAAACGTCGACGACCAGCGGTTCAATTCTGATGTCCGAGGTGCTCATCCCACTTCTCCCTGAAAAGCGGTTCGTATTCTTCAACGACCTTTCGAATTTCCGTGATCTCATTGCTCCGGAAGTCAACTGACATTGCTAAACGCACCGGATTAAGCCAGAACTTCGCCTATCGTTCCGCTTAGTCCACATGGATGTGCGGAAGTTCCGTTTCCTCCCGGCTGAAGAAAAAGAATCGATACCCTTTCACTCGCAAGACCGTTGGCACAGTACCCTTATACCGCAACCTGCGCTGAGAAGGAAGCCAGGTAGAGCGGACCTGCTCTCCAAGGTCAGTGCTGCGCTCGCTCCTCATCCTCTTCCATGCGCGTTAATTCCTCCCGCGAGGTGGCGGGAATGGGCACTCCGCGAGGCGGAACGATCACCGGAGGAGGACAATCCCGGTTGCCGGAACTTGTTGTTTTTGACGAACGCAGGCCTTGTTCAATAAGTTGTGCAACCAACTGGTCCAGACCAAGGCGGCTCTTCTCAGCATTGGACATAAGCACCCGGTATTGATCGTCTGGGATATAGATCGTTTCGCGCAAAAAATTGTTGGGCACCATCCTCCGCCAGTTCTACCCGGACATGTGCAGTTTCCATCCTTGCTGCCTACTGCTTACTGTATAAGGTAAGCTGCAGGCTGTCGGCTGTCAGCTTCACTTCACATGCTCGTCCAGCCATTCCACCACGGTCTTGTACCAAAGTTGGCTATTCTGCGGCTTCAGCACCCAATGGCCTTCATCGGGAAAGTAGAGCAGCTTGGATTTGATGCCGCGGCGCTGCAAGGCGGAAAACAGTTGGAACGCCTGGCCCTCGGGCACGCGGAAATCCTTGGCGCCTTCGACCAGCAGCATGGGCGTCTTGATATTTTGGACGTAGCTTGACGGCGACCACTTTACCCGCAGCGCCATCGACGCTTTATCCCAAGGAACGCCTTTGAATTCCCACTCGTCAAACCAGATCTCTTCCGTCTCGCCGTACATGCTGGGATTGTCGTACACGCCGTCGTGCGAGACCAGCGCCTTGAAGCGGTCGGTGTGCGTGGCAATCCAATCAATCATGAATCCACCGAATGAGGCGCCCGCCGCCACCAGTCGCGATTTATCGACAAAGTCGAGCTTTTCGAGAAAGTCGGTAGCGTTCATCAAATCCTGATAGGGCGCGCCGCCCCAATCGCCGGAGATTTCCTCCACAAACTTCTGGCCATAGCCGGTGGAGCCGTGGAAGTTGGTCATCAGCACCACATAGCCATGGGCGGCGAACATCTGGGCATTCCAGCGATAGCTCCAGGCATCTTCCCAGGCGCTCTGCGGGCCGCCATGAACCAGCAGCAGGCCGGGATATTTCTTCCCAGGGTCGAACCCCGGCGGCTTCAGCATCAGATTTTGAATCTCCGCTCCCAGCGCGCCGTGCGTGGTCACGAACTCGGCAGGGTTCATATCCAGTTCCGCCAGCAGCGCATCATTTTCATGAGTCAAGGGCGTCGGCTCGCCGCCCAAGGTGGGCGCACGATAGATGCCCACCGGCTGCGTCAGGCTGTTTTGGGTCAAGAGGAGCCACGAGCCATCCGGGCTGACGGTGATGTCGTCATTCATCCCCTCCAACACTTTTTCCACCTTGGGGGACTTGACGGAGGTTTTGAACACCGGTTGCCGCGCGTGGTCGCCGGCCGTGAAGTAGATGGTATCGTTGTCCGGAGCCCAAGCAAAACCTCCCACCCATTGGTCGAAGCCAGGGGTCAGGTCGATGGTCTTGACCGCCTCCCGGTCATAAACGCGCAGGCGGATCAGGTCCGATTCATAGCCGTCGTGCGCCTGCGAGGTATAGGCAATGTAGCGGCCGTTGGGCGAGTATTGCGGCGAGGCGTCGGAGCCAGGATTATCGCTGGTAATGTTGAGGGGCTGGCCGCTTTGCGTTCCCACGATGTAAAGATCGTTGTTGGTGGTCCAGGCTGCCGCGGACTGCCCCGCCGAGCCCTTGCTGCGGTTCGACGTGTAGCAGACTTCCGTCCCGTCGGGCGAAATCGCGTAGCCGTCCGGCCCACCGAGGAAGAACGTGGGCGAATCATAGGGGCCGGGAGTGAGATCGCGGGGCGTGCCGCCTTGAGCGGAAACCGCAAAGAGGTGGGTGTACCGGCCTTCGCGCCAGGAGTCCCAGTGGCGGAAGAGCAATTCCGTAAAGATTTGCGCCTTCACTTTGCTCTCCGCCGCTTCCTTCAGCCGGCGCGCATTGCACTCCTCATCGGCGCAATCGGGATAAACCTGCGAAGTAAACAGCAGTGTGTCGCCCCGTGCGGCCCAGGTAACGCCATCGGCCTCCGTGGCAAGGGAGGTAAGTTGCCGAGGGTCGCCGCCGCTCAGCGGGAGAATCCACACTTGCGAGCTGCCGCCGCGCGTCGAGATGAACGCCAACGATTTGCCGTCGGGAGACCACCGCGGCCGCGTGTCGGAACCCTCGCCGCGCGTGAGTTGCCGCGCTTCCCCGCCGTCGGCGGAAACCAACCGGATGTGGCTGGTCTTCTTGTTGGCGGCGAGATCCACCACTGCGACCTCATACGCCACCCACTTGCCATCCGGCGATAACTGCGGGTCGGCAATGCGCTGGACTTTCGCCAGGTCCTCGTAGGTTATCGGGTGCTTTGCGTAGGCCATGCTCCCCCCCAAGGTAAAAGCCAAAGTCAGTACGGAAATGATTCCGCTTCGCATTATCGTTCTCCATTTCGTGGCAGGCTGCTCAGCAAATATTTATATCAGAGCACAAGAAGGGAGGCAAAGGACAGATATAAGTTGCTTTGGTGCAATCGCGCAGTTCGCCTTGTCTGTGAGGCGGTGTTCGCACGTCGCTATTACCGGCTATTTGCGTTCGTGTGAGTTCGGCACCCACGGCGCACGTCGCGCGATTAGGTTCGTGGGTTCACCAGCCTGACCTTGCCACGTCCCTGCCTTCAAACTACTCCCCCGGTCGGTCCCAACCCACGCTGCGCCTCTGCACGCCACGGCCAAAAACATACTGGTCCTCATCCTCATCGCGAAATTGGGGGCAACACAGCGCGGTCCGTGGAAATTAGAGATGCCTGCTTATGCAGCCGAGCTGATTCCCAGCTGGGGAGAGAATATGTATTTCCATGCTGTCTGCAATGGGTACACCATTGGCGGGAACTTCCATTTGATACCAATTCTCGGGAGGCGCCTTCTTAGATACCAGCTCTGATTTCAGTTCGGCGGGGATCTCGCCCAAATCTCGTGTTTCTGAACCTACCCAGACAATGTGAAAGCGCAACCCCTTTAGCGCTTCGGTGAAGCGCCACCCCCCCATCATCCCCCAGAGAGGGGAAGTCGGCGATTCGACTCCGTTAGGTTCCTTACGTATCGCGGGAAAGACTATCAGCTCGAGGGACCCGGAAAAACTTGATACGAGATCGCGATTGTTACGGAATTCGACACCGTCCCGAGTAGGCACGAGTTTCAGATTGCCAAAAAAGTCCCCCCTCAGATGTGCGTCGAAAGAGGCGGTCCATCCCAATTGTTTGAACACCGTACCCCCTAGCGGGACGCCCCGGCTTATGTCCCGCGCGTGCTTGTCCGGATATCGCGAGGTAGTGACGCAGGTATTCGGTCGTGAAAGTTTCGTCGCCTTCTCCAGGGCTGCCTGCAATGTCGTTTCCCGGGTATAGGTTTCGATCTCGAAAAAGTCGGGACGAACCATATTCCCTGAACCTTTTATTGTTGGTTGGATAGCCAACGTTTGGACGTCTGGAGACAGCCTCCATGATTGTTCCCGAACCCCCTTAGCCGCCCAGCGTCTTTCTTCGTCCGATCGAACCCACAGCCTTCCGTCTCTAAAGCTCACACGATCCTTGGTCTGCCCATCGCCGGGCCAGTTATTTATCGAAGGTTCTCCGTTTAGGTAGTAAATGAATGTCGCCTGCGATCCATTTAGGAATTCGGTGACTCGCAGAATGTTTGAGTTCTGCTCGATTTGGAGGACAAGTGGATTCTCCGCATTTTGAGACCAAACATGCTTTTGAAATTGTCCTTGATTCTGCGACTCTAGGAATACCCCTGAGAAATTCGGCAAGGATTGGGCAAACGTGAACGCGGACGAAAACAGCAGCATTCCCAAACAAAGCGGTGACCGCATAGGTAGCCTTTAAGGCAAATGACGTCCTTCGATTACCACCGGAAGTCCGTCCTCACTGGCAATTTCGTCAGGCATTGTGAGGGCCTGACCGCCTCGAAGGTTGCCTCCCAACCTAATTCCACACAGTCCCTAAATTGGGCGGAACTCCGCCATCCTGGCGGCTGCTGTGCCGGCTGGAAGCCGGCGCTATACCCCAACCCAACTTGAACTTCTCTGCACTTTGGGACGCCGGTGGAAGCGGGTGCACAGCATGAAAGTTGAGCTCGGGTCTTGTTCGATTTCGTGAACCCGTCCGGGCCGAGGAGGCGAAGGGACGCGGATCGGCCAAAGTTAGGCGGCATGAATCTGCCGGCGCTCCGTATTCCCGGCGTGATGCCTGCTTTTACGCCGCGCCATCCGGCCGGAACTTTCCGCTTGACAATTCCCTACTCTC
>Ga0335085_10017913_pt1 | contig 10189 bp, 7 predicted proteins | sample Lox_Sample_45_FD_206712 | JGI IMG/M metagenome (GOLD analysis project Ga0335085, IMG submission 206712) | Soil microbial communities from Loxahatchee National Wildlife Refuge, Florida, United States - Lox_Sample_4.5 | ecosystem: Environmental > Terrestrial > Soil > Wetlands | place: USA: Florida... | reverse complement strand
CCGCTGCCACTCGTCCTCGTTCACCGCGACGATGCACAGCCAGCCGTCGCTCGTTTCGTAGAGGCGGTTGGTGGCGTGGTAACCCAGCTGCATTGCGTCGGTGTGCGGCCGCGGGAAGCCGCTGCCATCCGGTCGCGCGACCGCATAGGAGCTGTTGAGCAGCTGCGCGTTCACGATCGAGGTATCGCAGAACTGCCCCTCGCCGGTGCGGTCGCGGTGATAGAGCGCCTGGATGATCGCAATGGCCGACAGGAAGCCGTTGCCGGTGTCGCCGAGGCTGGTGAACGACCACAGCGGCTTGCCGCCGTTGGCCATGCCGCCGTCCTCGTACTGCACCCCCGCAAGGCAGGCGCCGGTCTGATCGTTGCCGGGCAGCCCCTCGCGCGGCCCGGTCTCGAACCCACGCGTGTGGCAGTAGATCAGCCTGGGATTGAGCGCCTTCAGGCTCTCGTAGTCGATCTTCAGGCGCTCGGCGGCGTCGTAGCGCATGTTGTGCTGCACGACGTCCGCGCGGGCGACCAGCTCGCGCAGCACCTTCATGGCCCGCGGATCCTTCAGATCGAGCGCGATGCTGCGCTTGCCACGGTTGGCCATGTAGGCGATGTGGTTCGAGTGCCAGTAGGTGTCGTACAGCGCGTTGACCTTGATGACGGTCGCACCGAGATCGGACAGGATCTGGGTGCCGTAGGGGCCGGCAATCGCCAGCCCGAGGTCCAGTACCGTGATGCCCTCCAGCGGCGCGCCCAGCTTCCGGCCGGCCTTGGCGGCCGGCGCAGGCTTCCCGGCGAGCGCTGCCGCCTCGGCCTTCACCTGCGCGGTGTGCTCGCCCATGCGCGCGGCGGGGCGCGTCACCGGGCTGGGGTTTGCCGACAGGCGGTAGGTCACGCCCACCTGCCGGATCGGCCCGAGCTCCGGGTCGTTCAGCTCGGTCACGCAACCGTCCTTCACGAACAGCGGGTCGGCGAGTGCCTCTTCCGGGGTACGCACGTCCTGGATGGTCATGCCGGCAACGGCTGCCGCATCGACCCATGCGCGCGCGGGAAATTTCTTCACGGCCTCGGCGAGCAGTGGCTGGTAGTGCATCATCACCAGCAGTTCCTCGGGTCCGGTGCCGAAGCGGTCCGGATCGTTCTGCGCCTTCAGGTCCGGGGTTGCATTGAGCGTCTCGCCGGCTGAAGCAGTCAGGAGGAACCGTGGATTGGGGACCCAGTTGTGGATCCAGCGCCCGTCGGAGCACTCGAAGTGTCCCTTGGGCGAGCGCGAACCCAGGATCCAGCTGTTGAACATCGGAACGTCGATCTTCTCGGCCCGCTGCCACACCCCGCTGGCGCAGGCGAAGGCGCCCTGCATCAGGGAGGTCTCGACCCACTGCCCGCGCCCGGTGATCTCGCGTGCCCGCAGTGCCGCGCTGATGGCGGTGGTGGCGGTGAAGAACGCACCGAGGCTGGGCCAGAACGACGCCGGAAACAGCGGACCCGGTCGCGGCGCACCCTGCAGCCACTCCATGGGGATCTCCACGTCCGCGAACGGATCGGCGACCCCGGCCATGTGGTTGATGGCCCCTTCGGGCCAGCCGCGCTGCTCCCACTGCAGTCCGCAGCGTGCCGCCACCAGGGCATCGTGGCCGGGACGGTTGGCGTGGCGATTGTCGCGCCCGTAGCCGGTGATGGAGCAATAAACGAGCCGCGGGTTCAGCTGCGCGAGCGTCGCGTAGTCGATGCCCAGCTTGCCCGTCACGCCGGGGGAGTAGCTCTCCACCAGTACATCCGCCTGCGCCGCCAGCGCGAGCAAGCTCTTCAGGTCCGCCGGGTCCTTCAGATCCAGGACCGCGCTGCGCTTGCCGCGCTGCCAGACGCGATACCCGAGCTGGCCCCGGGTGGGATCCCCGCCCGGGGGCTCGATCTTCGTCACCTGCGCGCCGTGATCCGCGAGCAGCATCGTCGCCATCGGACCGGCGATGCCCCAGGACAGATCGAGGACGCGGACCCCCTCGAGTACGCCGGCCACCGGCGAGCTCAGCTCAGGCCGAAGACGCGCAGAGCGTTGCCGCTCAGGATCTTGGCGCGATCTTTCTCCGGGATGCCGGCCTTGCCGAACTGATCGGCGATGACCTTGCGCGAGTTCGGCCAGCAGGTCGCCGGATGCGGGAAGTCGGTCGACCAGTAGAGGCAGTCGGGCCCGAAGTAGCGATAGGCGGCGCCGAGTCCCTGCGGTTCGTACATGAAGGTTGCGCCCATCTGGCGCTTGAAGTACTCGCTCGGCAGCATCTTCACGCCGGGGAACTCGTAGTGCTGCGTCATGCGCGGATCGAGCACCGTCTCGAAGAAGAACGGCAGCCAGCCCAGGCCGGGCTCCACCAGGATGACGCGCAGCTTCGGGAAGCGCTCGAGTGTCCCGCTCAGGATCCAGAACATCATCGGCTCGGCCAGCGCGAACGCCGGCATGGCGGTGAAGATGCCCTTCTGCGGCGTCGGGTCGCGGCGAAACACGTCCCACAGCGAGGCCTTGACGTCGAGGTGGTTGAGGATCGTGATTCCCGTGTCGCCCAGTTCCGCCCACAGCGGGTCATAGCGCTTGTCGAAGACGTCCGGAAGGCCGAACTCGGTCGGGAACGGGGTGATCTGCACGCAGCGCGCGCCGCGCTTGGCGAGCCGCCGGACCTCCTTCACCGCGAAGTCGATGTCGTAGAGCTGGATCTGGTAGGCGGTCAGCAGCCGCAAGGGATCGACCGCAGCGAAGTCGGCCATGCCGTCGTTGTAGCCGGACAGCGCTTCCTTCCAGTCATCGCCCATCAGGCCCGGGGTGCAGTACTTCGCGCCGCCGACCTCGGGAAAGATGACCTCGGCCTGCACGCCGTCGCGATCCATGGCGAGCAGCTTCGCATGCGGCTCAAAGTGGCCCGGATCCTTGGCGGCCTCCGGATCGACGAAGTCCTCCAGCTGCAGCTGCTTCTGGCCGCGACGCAGTTCAGTCGCCTCGAAGGCCGCCTGCTTCTTCGCCGCCTCGTCCCATACCGAGTGCAGCCGGGCGGGCAGCCGCGCCTTCACCCACTCGTCGGTGAAATGGACGTGCGAGTCGGCCGAAACGAGTCGTTCCGTAGCAGCAACGGCATTCATGGTCATGAACCTCCTGGCTTGGGATCTCAAGGCGCGTAAGGCTATGCCGCGCAGGCCCCTGGACGGCTGGCCTTATTGTGCTCGCCGCTGCCGCGAGGGTCAATTAACGTACTGCGGGTATCGATTTGTCCCGTGAGCCGTGGGCGACGCCGATGTGCCGGGAAACGCGGCGCTGCAAGCCCTGAATTCGCACTCGATCCGGAGCCGTGGTAATTTGAGAACCGCCGGTACCGTTGTACCGGAAAGCACGGCGCGCGAGGGGGTTGGACGGTGCATCGACTTGCCAATAAGACGGCCATCGTCACCGGCGGCGCCGGCGGCATGGGGGCCGCCACCGCGCGGCTGTTCGTTGCGGAGGGCGCACGCGTGCTGCTCACCGACGTGCTCGATGCCCAGGGGGAGGCCCTGGCACTTGAGCTTGGCCACGCGGCGCGCTTCCAGCACCACGACGTCGCGAGCGAGTCGGACTGGCAGACGGTCCTCGCCTGCGCCCTCGCCCACTTCGGCGGCGTGGACATCCTGGTGAACAATGCCGGAGTGCTCATGATGCGCGGCATCCTTGACACCACCAAGCAGGACTTCGAGCGGGTGCTCGGCATCAACCTCGTCGGCACCTTCCTCGGCACCAAGGCGGTCGCGCCCGGGATGATCGAGCGCGGCGCCGGGTCGATCATCAACATCTCCTCAGTCGATGGCCTGAAGGGCTCGAATGCCGTGAGCGCCTACTCGGCGAGCAAGTGGGGCATGCGCGGGCTCACCAAGGTCTCGGCCATGGAACTCGGCCCGCGCGGCGTGCGCGTCAACTCGATCCACCCCGGCGGCATCGCAACGCCCATGACCACGCGCGCCGGACAGACCCCCGAGATGGCGGAAGCCACCCGCAGGTTCTACAAGACATTTCCGCTCGGGCGCGTCGGGCAGCCCGAGGAAGTGGCCCGGGTCTCGCTGTTCCTCGCCAGCGATGACGCCTCCTATGTCTGTGGCGCCGAAATCGCCGTCGACGGCGGCATGAGCATCGGTCCTTATTACATGAGCCAGCCGGGCGCGCCGGTCATCAGCTGATCTGCGCCCCAGCACGAATCTCAAGGAGCCAAGCGATGAGCACGGTCATGAAAGACGTCCCGGGCGAGCGCCTGCCCCTGTCCACCAGCGACGGCCTGGAACGCAGCCCGCTGCCGGTGCCCTATGGGTGGTTCTACGTCAGCTACAGCGAGGACCTCAAGCCGGGCGAACACCGCAACATCGAGTGCTTCGGCCAGGAGTGGGTGCTGTTCCGTGCCGAGACCGGCGATGCGGGGGTCGTGGATCCCTACTGCCCGCACCTCGGCGCGCACCTGGGCCATGGCGGCAAGGTCGAGGGTGACTCGCTGCGCTGTCCCTTCCACCACTGGGCGTACAACACCAGGGGCTTCTGCACCCGCATCCCGTACGCGAAGATCATGCCGCCGATCACCAAGCGGCAGCCGATCCTCAAGGCGCTGCCGGTCACCGAGAAGAACGGCATCGTCTGGGCCTGGTATCACCCCAGGGGGGTCGCACCGCTGTGGGAAGTGCCGCAGGTCCCGGAGCTCGCCGACCCGGAGTACATCCCGCCGCAGCGCGGCGAGTGGCCGGTGAACACCTTCATCCAGGAGCTGGGCGAGAACGGCATCGACTTTGCGCACCTGAAGTTCCTGCACCACGTGCCGGTAATCCCCACGGGCGAATGCCGCGCGGACGGCTTCAAGTGGCACGTCAACATGGCGAACGGCTACATCGTCATCGAGCAGACCGGCCCGGGATTACAGGTGGTGCGCTTCACCAAGGGCAGCGTCGTGACCACCATGGTCAGCTACCCGCAGCCCATCACCAACTGCCGCACGGTGATGCGCATGGGCCTGACGCACAGGAAATACGCCGCCGGAACTCCCGAGGCGACGCTGGCGGCCAACATGCTGCAGGAGCAGATCGGCCAGGGCGTCGATGCCCAGGCCGGCTTTGAGTCGGTCGACATGATCGTCTGGAACAACAAGCGCTACCGCGAGCAGCCGCTGCTGTGCGACGGCGACGGCGAGATCCTCAAGTGGCGCAAGTACTTCAGCCAGTTCTACGTGCGTTAGCTCGCGCGTCGCAGGAGTTCCAATAGGACTTCGCCCAGCGCCTCGCCCTGCTCCTCCTGCAGGAAGTGGCCGGCGTCCCGGATCACTGCGTGCGGCTGGCCGGCCGCGCCCGGCACGCGCGCGCGGAACACCTCCGCCCAGGGGGCAGTAGTCGGGTCACCGTCACTGAAGGCGGTCACGAACGGGCGCGTGAAGCGCTCGAGCACCGCCCACACCTCCCGGTTCTGCGCGATTCCCGGCATCTCGGGCCGGATCGGGATGAGACCCGGGAATGCCAGCACGGCGGCCTTGTGGCGTGCGTCGGGGAACGGTGCATCGTAGGCCGCGAGCGCGGCGGCCGACGGTGGGTTGCGGCACACCCCTGCGATGATCGCGCTCACCGGCAGGTCCGTGGCGGCGTTGGCGGTGGCCACCCAGTTCTCGATGACGGTGCCGGGCCAGTCTGCGACTCCGCGCGGCGGCGGCTCGCAGTTGGGCAGCAGCGTGTTGGCGGCCAGCACGGCGCGGAAGCGCTGCGGCTGCTGCGCCAGCACCCGCAGCCCGATCGGGCCGCCCCAGTCCTGGCACACGAGCGTCACGCGTTCCAGACCCAGCTGCTCGACCAGGGAGGCGAGCCAGCCGACGTGCGCGTCGTAGCTGTAGGCACCGCGCTCGGCGAGCTTGTCGGAGCGGCCGAAGCCTATGAAGTCCGGGGCCACGGCACGGAACCCCGCCGCAGTCACCTGCGGGATCAGCTTGCGGTAGAGGTAGCTCCAGCTCGGCTCGCCGTGCAGCAGCAGCGCGACGTCGGCGCCGCGTGCGCCCTCGTCGATGCTGGCCATGCGCAACGGGCCGAAACGGCCGCCGTCGACCTCGACGTAGCGCGCGCGGAACGGAAAGTCGGCGAGCCGCGCGAAGCGCGCCTCGTCGGTGCGCAGCACCCCCGCGCGCATCCTCAGGCGGCCGCGGCCTTGTCGAGCTTCACGACGCGGCACTGCGGCACCGGATGCGACTGCGCGCGCGTCCAGCGCAGCAGCATGCTGCCGGTCGTGTGCCCGTCGGTGTCCAGCCAGTTGCTGAAGCCGCGGTTGGCCGCCGCGATCGTCAGGGTCGCCGAGCCGTCGCCGTTGTACTTCGCCGTGTGGCTGTTGACCCAGATGGGCACGTAACGGTAGTCGAGCGACTCCATCCAGTAGTTGTCGAGCTGGAAGTTCCAGAACTCGCACTGCGGCGGCTGCACCTCGATCACCAGCGCCTCGTCCGGCTGCAGCGCCCAGTAGCCGTGCAGGTAGAAGATGTTCGGGTCGCCGCCGGCGCGGAAGAACATCGTCTGATCGACGGTGGCCAGCTGGTTGGGCCTGGCCTGGAAGCCCTGCACCCAGTCGGCAAAGGTGTGCGCGGTGCCCTTCACGAACGCCGCGGTCGACAGCAGTGCGCGCTCGATGCGCGCCGCGCTCATGGGCACAGGTTTCGCCGGGCCGGCGATGCGCTCGATCGTCATCACCGCCGGCGTCTCGCGCGCGCGGTCGAGGATCGTGTTGCGCACCAGCAGCATGGTCGAGTCGGCCTGCATCGGCAGCCAGTTACCGGGATGCCGGTTGCGGCTGACGACCACCTCGAAGGTGCCGTCCGCGTTCACCTGCAGGTTCGGCGCGTCCAGCTCGCCGGTCGAGGCCAGCGTGCCGTCGACCGCGTAGCGGTTCGCCTTGGTGCCGAAGGACAGGTAGCGCACGGTGCCGCGCGTGCCGCGCAGCCGGTACTCGCGGTCGCCGGCGATGGTGGCGTTCCAGTAGACGTTGTCCGGGTTGTCACCGCCGATCTTGAGCGTGGTGTTCGAGGCCTGGTAGAGCGTGGGGAAGTCCGGATCGCCGCACTCGAGCATCATCTCCAGTGCCACGCGGGTCAGCCGCGTGAGGTAACGCCAGCCCTCGGCACGGTCGAGCTCGGTGGCCGGGGTCTCCGGACGCAGCACCTCCGCGCCGGCCGCCTTGAGCGCGTCGCAGAACTTCGACCAGGTCTCGCCGCTGATCACTCGCCCGACAACGTCATCCTGCGCCATGGTCACTCCGGGTTGCTGCCAACGGTCACGGTGACGCTCGTGCGTCCCACCGCGCTCACTGTAGCGCGGAACCTGCGCGCATTGAATGCGCCCCGCGCCCCTAGTTCGTACGGACGAGCGTGGTGACAGAACGGTTACGCAGGCTCAGCCGCGCGTGACCTCGACCCACACCTGTTCGCGCGCCGACCGGCGCATCGCATCGATCACCGCCTGGCCGGCGACCCCGTCGCGGAAGGTCGCAAGCGGCGGCTCCTCGGCCACGCTGCGTCCCTCGATGCGCGCCTTCATGCGCTCGACCAGCCGCGTGTAGGGGGCGAGGTCGGTGCCAAAGGCGTGCGCCTGCTCGTAGGCGGTCTGCATGAGCTCGGCGTGGGGGAAGGGCTCGGGCGCGGGCAGCACCAGTTCGGGCGGCACCGGCACGCGGCGCTTGCTGCCGGTGCGGTCGGCGAGCCACAGCTCCTCGCCCTGCACGCCCTCGATCCAGACTGCCCCGTCGCTGCCGCTGATGCGCACGATCCCGAACATGTCCCCGGGGGCCGCCATCGACTCGACGAACACCCCGTGCAGCCCGTTCGCGAGGCGGAACTGCGCGGAAAAGGTGTCGTCGGCGCTCATCCCGGTCTTGCCCGAGAGTGTCTGCAGGCTCGCGCTGACGGCCGCGAACTCACCGAGCGTCACGCGCACCTGGTCGATCAGGTGCGAGCCCCAGGCGCCGAGGAACCCACCGCCCTGCGCCTCGTCCTCCCACCACTTGGGCGTCTCCGCCGCCGGGTGCGACAGGAACGGCACCAGCCACGCGAAGATCGCCTGGCGCGGCGTGCCGATGGCCCCGGTGGCGATGGTCCGGCGCAGCAGCTCGTGCGCGGTGGAGAAGCGGAACTCGACCCCGAGCACGTGCACCACCCCGGCGCGCTCGGCCGCGGCCAGCATGCGCTGTGCCTCGGCGAGGTTCATCGCGAACGGCTTCTCGCACAGCACGTGCTTCCCGGCGCCCACCGCTTCGAGGACCAGGGCGCAGTGCGTGGTGGGCGGCGTGGCAATCGTGACGATGTCGACCCCGCCACCGTCCAGGGCCTCGGCCAGCGAGGTACAGGCGCGCGGTACCTTGAGCAGGTCGGCGCGGGCGCGCGTCTTGCCCGGGTCGCGTCCCACCAGGGCCCGCACCTCGATGCCCGCCTTGCGCAGGGCGCGCAGGTGCGTGAACACCCCGAACCCGGTCCCCACTACCACGGCGCCCAGGGGCACGCTGTTAGCACTCATGCGGCGATTTTGAGCCCCCTGACCCGGCTGTCCGCATCCCCGATACGGGGTAGCATCGTCGCTGCGATTCCCGAGATGCCGGCGGCAGGCGAGGAGCGCCCACGACCATGAGCGAGAAGACATCCGGCGACGAGCTGAGCGCGCAGCGGCTGCTGTCGGGGCGGGCCTGGGAGGATTACTGCGAGGTGCTGAAGATCGCCGGTCGCGCGATCGAGCGCTTCGGCAGCGAACCCAGCGAGCTCGACCGCGCGGAGTGGTACCGCTTTCTCACCCGGCTCACCCGCAACGGCCTGGAGCGCTTCGTCGAGAACTGCGAGGCCGAGCGCCCGCGGTTGCGCGATGCGCCCTGGCGGCAGTCCATCAACTTCCAGTCCCCCGACCAGGACCACCTGCTGGCGGAGTTCATCGACGGCCGGCACGCCTATCGCATCCGCGGCCGGCGCGGCACCGCGCCTTACTTCGTGATGGCATCGTGGTCGGCCCGCCAGCCCGCGGACGCCGGCCAGCGTGACTGGGCGCCGGCCGGCTTCCAGGGGCTGAAGGACTGCAACCCGGCGCTGCTGCGCACCACGGCCATGCTGCAGAGCCAGGCGATCGACTACGACGCAGACGGCAACTTCGAGGTGCTGGTCAGCCAGGAGGGCCCGGCTGACGGGCGCAACTGGCTGCGCATCGACCCGGACTGCGTGGGACTGCTCATCCGGGTGGTCTACCACGAGCGTGCCCGCGAGCTGCCGCCGACCATGCACATCGAGCGTCTCGACGGGGCACTGCCGCAGCCCCTGGGCGCAGCCGAGCTCAGCACGCAGCTGGCCAAGAGCGGGCAGCTGGTGCTCGCCTACCTCGAGCTGGTGCGCTCGTGGTGGCAGGACAACCTCGCCAAGCGGCCCAACAGCATCCGCTTCAGCCGCGCGCTGTACCTCAGCAACGGCGGCGTTCCCGACCGACACCATGGCTTTGGCACCTGGAAGAAGGCCCCCGCCGAGGCGCTGGTGCTGCGCTTCTCCCCGCCCGAGTGCGACTACTGGATCTTCCAGCTGTGCAACATGTGGCAGGAGAACTTCGACAACTACGAGGAGGGCCAGGGGCACGTGACCAAGTTCCGCTGCCGCTACGAGCCCGACGGCTCGGTGTGGATGGTGATCGCGGACCAGGATCCCGGCATCGGCGGCAACTGGCTCGATCCGGGCGGCCACGTGCATGGCGGCATGAGCCTCAGGCTCATACTCACCAGCGCCGCGCCGCCGCGGGTGACGGCCTACCTCCTGCCGCTGGCCGAGTTGCGCTCGCGGGGACGGGCCGCGCTGGATGCGGCGCGGCCCCTCGAGAGCGGTGAGGTCACGGACTGAAAGCCATGCGATACCTGCCTCGTCATACCGGACTACGAGTATCCGCCGATGGGCGGCCCGCGCCGGAGCGGGTATCTTGCCCGCCAGCCAAACCCGGGAAACCAAGTCGATGAGCGAACACCTGCGGCCCGCCGAGAAGCCCGTGACTGAGAGCGACGAGTTCATCGCCGCGCAGCTCGAGCACGCGAGCATCCCCACGCTCATGATGTCGCTCGTGCACCTCACCGGTGACACGAGCCTGCTCGAGGGCGCCATACGCCCGAAGGTCGTGATGCTCGGCGGCTTCCAGGGCGGCCTGAGCGACGAGGAGCAGGCCAGCGTGCGGCG
>Ga0335085_10017911_pt1 | contig 10191 bp, 9 predicted proteins | sample Lox_Sample_45_FD_206712 | JGI IMG/M metagenome (GOLD analysis project Ga0335085, IMG submission 206712) | Soil microbial communities from Loxahatchee National Wildlife Refuge, Florida, United States - Lox_Sample_4.5 | ecosystem: Environmental > Terrestrial > Soil > Wetlands | place: USA: Florida... | reverse complement strand
TCCCACCGCCGCGCGCCACGCCTCGAGCGCTGCGAAGCCAGCCGCGACGACGACGAGGGCCGTGACGGCGGTGGGAAGCGCCCATCCGCGAGGTGCCCAGCGGCGCCAGGCCACCCAGGCGAGCACGACGAAGCTGGCCAGCGCCGGCGGCCCCTTCACCCAGGCGGCGAACGCGGTGCCGGCCACGAACAGCGCTGCGCCCGTCCGGGGCTTCTCGCGGAGGAGGCCCGAGCCGATGACCGCGACTGCCAGCCCGAGCGCGAGCGGCATCTCCAGCATCGGATTCTGGGACTCGGAGAGGAAGCCCGGCAAGCTGCAGAGCGCGACGAGCGCGAGCCCACCGGTCATCGGCCCGCCGATGCGGCAGGCCCCGAGTCCGACGACGGCGACCAGGAGGGTGGCGAGGAGCTGGGCCCAGCGCCACGCGGCGGCCGGACCCGGGCCGACGGCGCGCATCCACGCGGCCTCGAGCCAGAATCCGAGCGGCGGGTGCTCGTCGAAGCGCGACCCGTCGACGTGGGGGCTCGCCCATTCCGACACCGGAGCCGCGGCGAGGCCCTCGGCGAGCCGGGCGTAGAAGGCGGCATCCGTACCCCGGAGAATGGCCGGGCCGGGGCGCACCCAGACCGTCCCGAGCGCCAGCAGCATCGCGGCGGCCAGGAACGCCCACGACCGGGCGGGATGCTTCGTCCTCCAGGGCTCGACGGTCCGTGCCTGCGCCGGCGACGGACGCCACAGGCCCGTGCGGCGGGCGGTCATCGCCACCGCGCAGGCCGAGAGCAGGAGCCCGAGGAGCGCGTGGTACCGAGCGCGCAGCAGCACATGGAACCCGCGTTCGCCGAGAACCTCCCAGCTCAGCGCGACGGCGGTGAATCCCAGGGCCCAGGCGCAGAGGCGCCTCAGCCGCTGGCGGACGGGGTCGGAGACACCGGGGTCGCGACAGAAGACGAGCGTCAGGGCCGGGATGAGCGCAACGAGGTTCGTACGCCACCCCAGCGGCGAAAGCAGCGCGGTGCCGTAAAGGACGAGGGCGAACGCGAGCCCCTCGCCGGCGGTACGGCTCGCGCGGGCCACGGCGAGCACCGAGAACGCTCCCGCGGCGACGACGCCGGCGGCCAGCAAGGCCGCGGCCCCTGCGAACGCGGCGGACCCCGGCCGTGCGCCGCCGTAGGTGCACACCAGCGCCGCGACGCTCTGGTTCTGGGCGTCACACAGTCCGCCAGGCGTGGTCGCGCCGAGCAGCTCGACCCAGGCGCCGATCTGGGCGAGGGCGCCGGAGGGGCCCGTCACCAGCGCGAGCATCCCGAAGGCGCCAGCGAGCCCGAGGACGAATCCATCGGCCCGGCGAGCCTCCCCTCGCCATGTCAGGAGAAGGCCGAGGAGCAGGAACGGCGGCTTCACGAGGCAGGCGAGCGCCCAGAGGATGCCGGAGCGCAGCGGCGACCTCCGGCGACGTTCCTCGCTCTCGACCAAGAGCCAGAGCAGCAGGGCGTCGCACTGGCCGAGGGAAAACAGGTGCGCGACGAGGGGGAAGAGTCCGAGGAGGAGCAGCGCCTCGCCGCGGGGGTCCGGCCCGCTGCCGAGGTTGCGATGGCTCCAGCGGACCACGCGGAGGAGGGCGAGGGCCGACAGGACGAGCCAGGCGAGGTACCCGATGCGATCGGGCAGCCAGGCGAGCGGCACCAGCAGAAGCGCGACCGGTGGCGCGTACTTGAAGGGCATCAGGCCGTCGGTGTGCTGGTAGGGCAGGACGCCGTGCCAGGTGCGCCATCCGGCGAGGCGGAAGACCTCGAAGTCGCTTCCGGCCTTGAGGATCCACGCGTGGGCGATGAGCCCGAAGAGAAGGAGGACCGTGGCGGCCCGCCATCGCTCGGCCGAGCCCGGGTCGCGCTCCCCTGCGTTTCCCGCTTGCCTCGACCCCGTTTCTGCGTGAGACATGCGCGCCCCCCCGGGCGAACATCCCATGAAGATCCACGAGTATCAGGGCAAGGAGCTGTTCCGGAAGTACGGCGTGCCCACGCCCCGCGGGATCCTGGCCACCACCCCCGAGGAGGCCGAGAAGGCCGCGACTTCCCTGGGAACCCCGGTCGTCGTCGTGAAGGCGCAGATCCACGCCGGCGGGCGCGGCAAGGGCGGTGGCGTGAAGCTCGCGAGGAGTCCCGCAGAGGCGAAGGCGGTCGCGTCCCAGATCCTCGGGATGATGCTCAAGACGCACCAGACCGGGCCGGAGGGCCAGAAGGTCAACAAGGTGTACGTCGAGGAGGGGCTCCCCATCGAGCGGGAGCTCTACCTGGGCATGACCCTCGACCGCGCCACCTCCCGCCTCTCGATCATGGCCTCGAGCGAGGGAGGCGTGGAGATCGAGGAGGTGGCGGCGAAGCACCCCGAGAAGATCCTCGTCGAGTCCATCGACCCGGTGGTGGGGCTCGCCGACTTCCAGGCCCGGAAGCTCGCCTTCGGGCTCGGCCTCGAAGGGGACAGCATCGGGAAGTTCGTCGCCTTCACCAAGGCGCTCTACCGCTGCTACGTCGAGACCGACGCCTCGCTCGCCGAGGTGAACCCGCTGGTCGTGCTGAAGGGCGGCGCGGTGATGGCGCTCGACGCCAAGCTGAACTTCGACGACAACGCGCTCTACCGCCACAAGGACATCGTCGAGTACCGCGACGTGGCCGAGGAGGACCCCATCGAGGCGAAGGCCAAGGAATACGACCTGGCCTACATCTCGCTCGACGGGAACATCGGGTGCATGGTGAACGGCGCCGGCCTGGCGATGGCCACCATGGACACGATCAAGCTGGTGGGCGGTCAGCCGGCGAACTTCCTCGACGTCGGTGGTGGGGCGAGCAAGGAGAAGGTCACCGCCGCCTTCAAGCTCATCCTCAGCTCGCCTTCGGTGAAGGCCGTTCTGATCAACATCTTCGGTGGGATCATGAAAGGCGACGTCATCGCGGAGGGCGTGGTCGCGGCGGCGCGCGAGGTCCAGCTCAAGGTGCCGCTGGTGGTCCGGCTGGAGGGGACCAACGTCGAGCTGGGCAAGGAGATCCTCCGGAAGTCGGGCCTGCCCATCATCTCCGCGGACAACCTCCGCCAGGCCGCCGAGAAGGCGGTGGCCGCGGCCCGGGGCGAGAAGGTGTCATGAGCATCCTCATCGACCAGAACACCCGGGTTCTGATGCAGGGCATCACCGGCTCGGCGGGCTCGTTCCACGCGGGGCAGATGCTCGACTACGGCACGAAGCTCGTCGCAGGCGTCACGCCGGGGAAGGGCGGAACGGAGTTCCAGGACCGGGTGCCGATCTTCAACACCGTCGCGAACGCAGTGAAGCAGACCGGCGCGAACGTCAGCGTCGTCTTCGTTCCGCCCCCCTTCGCCGGGGACGCCATCCTCGAGGCCGCCGACGCGGGCGTGCCGCTGATCATCGTCATCACCGAGGGCATCCCGGTGATGGACATGGTGAAGGTGAAGCGGGCGCTGCAGGGGCGGCCGGTCCGGCTGGTGGGACCGAACTGCCCGGGGGTCATCACCCCGGGGGCGAAGTGCAAGATCGGGATCATGCCCGGGCACATCCACAAGCCGGGGCGGATCGGCGTCGTCTCGCGTTCCGGGACGCTGACCTACGAGGCGGTGTTCCAGCTCACCCAGCTGGGGCTGGGGCAGTCGACGGCGGTCGGCATCGGCGGGGACCCGGTGAACGGGACGGACTTCGTGGACTGCCTGAAGCTGTTCAATGCCGACCCCGAGACCGACGCGGTCATCATGATCGGCGAGATCGGCGGAAGCGCCGAGGAGATGGCCGCGGAGTACATCGGCAAGGAGTTCAAGAAGCCCATCGCCGGGTTCATCGCCGGGGTCTCGGCGCCGCCGGGGAAGCGGATGGGACACGCCGGGGCGATCATCGCCGGCGGGAAGGGCACGGCGGCGGAGAAGATCAAGGCGATGGAGGCTGCCGGAGTGCTGATGGCGCCCTCGCCGGCCGAGCTCGGCACCACCTTGCAGGCCACGCTGCAGCGCGGTCGGCGCTAGACACGAAGGAACGGAACGGACATGGCAACTGAGCGCACCCTCTCCATCATCAAGCCCGACGGACTGGAGAAGGGCATCATCGGGAAGATCATCGGTCGCTTCGAGGAGAAGGGTCTCAAGCCGATCGCGATGCGGATGCAGCACCTGTCGCAGCGTGACGCCGAGGGCTTCTACGCGGTCCACAGGGCGCGGCCCTTCTTCAAGGACCTGGTGACCTTCATGACCTCGGGCCCGGTGGTCCTGATGGTGCTCGAGGGAGAGAACGCCATCGCGAAGAACCGCGAGGTGATGGGAGCGACGAACCCCGCCAACGCGGCCCCGGGGACGATCCGGAAGGACTTCGCGACCGACGTGGAGAAGAACACCGTCCACGGGTCCGACAGCCCGGAGAACGCGAAGATCGAGATCGCCTACTTCTTCCGCGAGACGGAAGTCACGCCGTACGCGTGGAAGCGGTAGACGGTCAGTCGCCACCGCACGAGTAGGTTCCCCGGTCGTTCTTCAGGCACTCCGTCGTATGCGGGCCAGGCCCGGGGCAGAAGCCGATCCTGCACCCCGCAGACGTGTACCCGTGGATCAGCGGGTCCAGCGCGCTGGCCCGGTCCGGCTCGAGCATCCCCAGGGAGGCGACCCAGCAGAGGCCCTCCGGAGCCGAGCTTCCGGCCTCGGCGGCGACGAGGGGTCGCTGAGCCGTGCACGGGGAGACCGCTCCGGGGGTACACGCGGTCGCGGCGCGAAGGGCAGCGAGGTAGGTCGACGCGAGCTTGCTGCATTCCGACGCACTGGACGCGGTGGCGGGAGGGGGTCCCTTCGGTAGACCCGTCCCGGCAGTGGACCCATCGGGCGACTCTCCGCACGCGACAGTGAGCGCCGCAAGGACAGCAGTCGCGAGACGAAGCGGCACCGATCTCCCTTTTCCGAGAGTTTCCAGCGTCCTCGCCGCGCGGAGAAGGCCGCGCCCCGCCGGACTGTCGCGGACAGCACGTCGCCGAGCGGGCGACTCGCGTGCCCCGTCGGCGATGTGGTGCGCGTGCACACGAGCCGGGGCATCCGGTCTGCTCCTCCGCGGCCCCCCATCGGCCTGGTCGGCACGGGCGATCCTTTCGGGATGTGGATGCACGCCCCAATACCGAAAGGACCGGGGAGCCGGCGGCCCTTGCTGCCGGCCCATTCATCCCGCGGGGGCCCCCCCTCGACCTGGTCGGCCCGGCCGATCCTTTCGGGACGTGGAAGTACGTCCGAGATACCGAAAGGATCGCGGAGCCTCCGGGCACCCGAGCCGGCGGCGAGTTCCGGAACCTGCTGAATCTCTCGCCAGCTCCGGGCCGGGTCTGCGGCCCGGTCTGCCACGGCACGCGCCGAGCCCAGGCCCGTTCCGGCACGCAGTCGGCGCACCCGGCCTTCCGCGTCCCCTCGAGGCAAAGTGTCCCCCCTCCCGAGGGCCCGGCACCCGACGCTCGACCGAGAGGCCGAAGCGGCTCCCGACGTTCTCAGCCGACCTCGACCGAGATCCCGAAGTTGTCCCGGAACGCGCGTGCACCGTCGACGGTGACTCGCAGCGCCCGGGTCCCGGCCTTCCGCCGCACCCAGCCGAGCTCCAGCAGCCCCTTCGTCAGCCCCACGCCCAGCGGCCCCGCCAGGTGGTCACGCCGCTCGGTCCAGTCGAGGCACGCGCGCCCCTCGATCGGGACGTCCACGTCCTCGATCAGCCCGAGGGCGGCGCCCGTTCGCTGGCCCGTGCCGGTCAGCGTGTAGCGCGTCCCCTCTCGCCGGAGCCAGCGGCGCTCGACCATCGCATCGACCAGGCCCACTCCGAGCTCACCCGCGAGGTGCCGGTAGCAGGTCCGCGCGCGCCGGAAGGCGGCGTCCCCGGGGTCGACACCCATGTCGCGCGCCGGCCGCGTCGTGAGCAGTGACAGGCTCTCGAACGCCCGGGCCACCGCGTCGCTCGCGAGCCTGTGGTAGCGATGCCTTCCGTGCTGCTCGACGCGCAGCAGCCCGCCGCGGGTCAGCAGCGCCAGGTGCTCGCTCCCGGTCGAGGGCGAGACCCGGGCGATGCGTGCCAGCTCGGTGGCCGGACGCGCCTGACCATCCATCAGCGCCGAGACGATCGACACCCGCGCCGGCTCCGAGAGGAGCGCGGCGGCGGCAGCGATGTCGAGGCGGCTCGCGGGCCGGAGGTCATCGTCCATGCCCGCGAACCTAGCTCCGGAGGTCGCCGGATGCTTCGGCGCACGCCGAAACGTCACGGCCGGACCCGAAGGCCCGGCCGTTCGTGCCGCCTGGACGCCCGGGGGACGCCTCAGCTCTTGGTGATGTCGACCAGCCGGCCGCGCTCGCCGATCCACCGCTTCCGCTCGAACGCCGAGCGGTTCTTGTTGCAGACCAGCTGAAAGGCGGTCGATCCGCCGCGCTCCGCGATGATCACGCTCCAGGCGAGGAAGATCTCCCACAGCCGGAACCACCGCTCGCCGTAGCCCTGGATGACCTTGTCCCGGTTGGAGAGCCAGTTCCGGTACCACCGGTCGATCGTCAGCGAGTAGTGGATCCCGATGTTCTCCACGCTGTGGATCTCGAATCCTGCGCGCTCGAGGTTGTTGCACACGAAGCTGAGGGGCATCGACGCGTCCGCGCCGGGGAACACGTACTTCGACATGAACAGGCCCCAGGTGAAGTCCTCGGCCGTCCAGTTCCGGCGCAGGCCGGCGATCTGGAGGAACAGGATGCCGTCGTCCTCGAGCATGCTGTTCAGCTGCCGCATGAAGGTCTGGAACTTCCGGATGCCGACGTGCTCGGCCATCTCCAGCACGGTGATCTTGTTCCACTTCTGCCGGGGGATGTCTCTGTAGTCCATCGTCAGGATCCGCGCGCGGTCGGCGACACCCCACTTGGAGATGCGCTCGGTGCCGAACTCGGCCTGGCGCGTGGCCAGGGTGACGCCCGTGGCGTCCGCCCCGTGCTCCTTCGCCATGTGCGCGACCAGGGTGCCCCACCCGCAGCCGATGTCGAGCAGCTTCTCGCCGGGCTTCAGCTGGATCTTCTTCGCCACGACCTCGAGCTTCCGCCGCTGCGCGTCCTCGAGCGTGTCCGCCGGGCTCTCGAAGAAGGCGGACGTGTAGATCATGATGTCGCCGAGGAACGCGTTGAAGAAGTCGTTCCCCCGATCGTAGTGGCCGGTCACCGTCTTCCGGTCCGCGGCCTGGGTGTGGATCAGGACGGAGGGGATGAACCCGCCGACCAGGAACTTCACCTGCTCCCAGGTGAGCCGGTAGTTGAGGACGTCCTCCTTGCGCCGGAAGAACGTCTGCAGATCCCCACTGACCTGGATCTCGCCCTTGACGTACTGCTCCACGAAGGAGGCCATCGGGAGCTTCTTCCCGTTGGGGGTGGCGAGGTCGATGGATGGCGCGGCCGCGGAGGGCTGCAGGGCTGTCGTCACGGAGGCTCCTGGAACTTGGGAAGTCGGGTGCAATGTGAAAGACGCCAGACTATCAGCCCTGTTGCGCCCACGTTGTCCTAAGTTTGGCCGGCCGGTAGGACCCGGGGACTAGAACGCCAGGAGGATGAGGGGGGCGATTCCCCAGCTCTTGTACGGGGTGTCCAGGATGGAGTCGTACGTCACGCTCACACCGAGCGCGAAGGACGGGCTGAAGAACATGATGAACCCGCCTCCGGCTCGCAGCGCGAGGCCGCCGGCCGAGTACCCGAAGGGGCCCCCGACGTGGCCATATCCGACGCCACCCTCGATGAAGGGCCCGAAGCTGCCCAGGGGAACGGTGACGCGGAGCGCGCCCAGCCCGCTGTAGACGTTCCAGTCCCCGCTCCAGCTGCCCTGCGCGATGGCGCCCGGCGTGAGGATGACCGGCCCGAGGTCGAAGCCGTATCCGCCCGCCACCCCGAGGGTGAACCCGGCGCTTCCCGAGGAGGGGATGAACACCCCCGGGGCGATGATGAAGCGGGGCCCCACCGCGTACCGGCGCACCAGGCTCGGCTGTGGCGGTGGCTCGGGCGTCTCCGGCGGCGACGGCGTGCCGACGTCCGTTTGCGCCACGGCGACGGAGGAGAGGAGGAACAGGCACGCCGAGACGGTCTGTCGCAGGCAAGTCGGCATGTGGGCAGCCTGCCTCCCCGGGGCCCCAGCGGCAATCGGACGTTTTGCCCACGCAGCGAGGGGAGGCCGCCCGCGGCTCAGCGCCGCAGGTACGGCCAGCGGATGGGCTTCGGACAGTCGCAGCGGGTGAAGCGCTCGCAGCGCCAGGGGAGCTTCCCGACGGTCTGTCCGGCGCAGATCCGGCCGCACTGCTGGAACTCCCCTGGGCAGGGATGGACCAGCGGCTCGGCCATCAGCGTCGCGGCGACGAGCACCCCGAGGATCAGCAGGGCGGCCACCAGGGCGATGCGCGCGTTCCGGCTCACGGGACGGCGACGACCATAGTCACCCCGCGGGCCGGCCGGTATGAAGGGCGGCCATGACCAAGGGGCGGCTCGAGGCCTTCAGCGACGGCGTGCTCGCCATCGTCATCACCATCATGGTGCTCGAGCTGAAGGTCCCGCACGGCAGCGACCTGCACGCGCTCCGGCCAATGGTCCCGGTCTTCTTCAGCTACGTCCTGAGCTTCGTCTACGTCGGCATCTACTGGACCAACCACCACCACCTGTTTCACGCCACCGGAGAGGTCGGCGGTGGGATCCTCTGGGCGAACCTCGGGCTTCTCTTCTGCCTCTCCCTCGTCCCGGTGGTGACTGCCTGGGTGGGTGACCACCCGCGGGCGCCGTGGCCGGCCGCGCTCTACGGGGTCGTCCTGCTGCTGTGCGGAACCGCGTGGTGGGTGCTCGAGCGCGCGATCCTCGCCCGCGCGGGCCCGAGCTCCGAGCTGGGTCAGGCGCTCGGGAGCAAGCTCAAGGAGAAGATCGCCCTCCTGGCCTACGCGTTCGGCATCGCGCTGGCGTTCATCCACCCCTGGCTCTCCGAGCTCATCTACGCCGGCGTGGCGCTGGCCTGGATCGTCCCGGACCGTCGGATCGAGCACGCGCTCCGCACGCGGTGACGCTGCTGGCCCGGCGGCTGCACTCGCCGCCGTCCCAAACCACGCATTCCAGAGCAGAATGAGCCCGGGGTACGCGACCGCGCAGCCCCGGGGGAGGACGCCACACGTGAGGGCCGCATCGACCCGTCTCGCCTGCGCCGCCGCGCTCGTCGCGACGGCGCTCGTCGCCTGCAAGGGCAAGCAGTCCGGGCCCGCGCAGCCCCCGCTGCAGCCCCTCCCGCCGCCGCCGGCGCTCGCCATCGCGCCCGAGGCGCTCCCGACCACCGGCCTCACGGTCGTGGCTTCCCGGCCGCACGAGGTGGTGGGCGCGGACGCACGCCCCACCATCACCTTCTCCCGGCCCGTCGTCGCCCTCATGTCCGTCGAGGAGCAGAAGGCCCTCGCCCCGCCGGCCTCGCTGAGCCCCGCGGTGGAGGGGGAGTGGCGGTGGATCGGCTCGGCGAGCGTCGAGTTCGTCCCGAAGGCGCCGCTGCCCTTCGCCACCCGGTTCACCGTCACCGTGCCCGCGGGGCTCAAGGGCGTCGACGGGTCCACCCTGCGCGAGGCGTTCAGCTGGTCTTTCGACACTCCGGGCCCGAAGCTCGAGGGGGCGACCCCTGCGGCGAGATGGCGGTGGCTGAAGCCGTCGCAGGACATCGTCCTCGTCTTCAACCAGGCGGTGGTCGAGCCCGAGAAGTCGATCTCGGTGCGCGTCGGCTCCGAGGGAACGTCCTGGCCCGTCACCGTGAGCACCCGGTCCGCGCCCGCCGCGCCGGAGGAGGTGGAGCGGCCGGGAAAGGACTTCTTCCCCTCTCGCCGGACCGAGGTCACCGTCAAGCTCGGCAAGCCGCTGCCGCTCGCGACCGACGTCGAGGTGGTGATCGCGGCCTCGCTCCGCGCCCGGGAGGGGCCGCTCACGCTCGAGCAGGAGGTCCGCCTTCCGTACCGGACCTACGGGCCGGTCCGCATCGAGGGAGTGCATGCCTGCCATGGCGGTTACGACTGCCCCTACGGTCCGCTGGTCCTCGAGACCACCAACAAGCTCGACATTCCCTCGCTGAAGGCGCGGCTCCGGGTGTCGCCCGCGGTGGACATCGACTGGGACCACACCGAGAGCCACGACGCCTACGGCGACCGGAAG
>Ga0335085_10017910_pt1 | contig 10191 bp, 10 predicted proteins | sample Lox_Sample_45_FD_206712 | JGI IMG/M metagenome (GOLD analysis project Ga0335085, IMG submission 206712) | Soil microbial communities from Loxahatchee National Wildlife Refuge, Florida, United States - Lox_Sample_4.5 | ecosystem: Environmental > Terrestrial > Soil > Wetlands | place: USA... | reverse complement strand
TCTCTGTGCTTACAAGCCAGCGCCTTTCACATCGTACGAATCGGTTCGGAAGGGAGATCTCCATGCATTTTAGGAAACAACCAGTTAGGCCAATTGGGGACCGCTTGTTGACTCTCCAAGAAGCTGCCGCGGTTTTACGTTTAAATCCACGGACAGTGCGTACCTACGTTCAGCGCGGGGAGATTGAGGCGAGAATCATCGGCGGACGGTGGAGATTCAGGCCAGCGGACCTTGATGCTTTCTTTGAAAACGCATCCCGTTACTGGGATTTTAAGGGGAAGTGAGGTCATTGATTTTAGATGGTTAGCGAAGGCCCAGAATCCCGCAAAAGACGAAAGAATGGTCGATTCGACAGGTACAGAGTGAATTGTGAGTACGTTCCTTGCCTCCCCGCACGCATTGTTAGCCAATGCCTCTCCGATCCCCGCGGGGTCTCTTACTTGTTGCTCTGGAAAGGCCGTCGTTGGGGAGCGGTACAGGAAGTCGTCAGGCTCGCTTCGCGCTATCCCACCCGTTCCGATTGGTTCAGTTCTGGCTGGGCAGAAGTAAAGCGCGGGGATGGAAGTCAGGTGAACATTCACCTGACTCAGATTGCCTACAAATCAATGCTCATATGCAATTCCTGCCAGAAGGGTGCGCTCTTTATGGATGGGAGATAGATGAAATGATACGCGATGTGCGACCGGCCGCATGGCCCTGCAGAGTGTGTGCTGGGCTCAGCTATGCATCTGAGGCTGGAGCATTAATTACTCGGCGTCTGCTGCCGCAGCTCAAACCTTTTTCACGTTTACTATGCAGGCCGAATCCAGGGCGTTGGGAGCCGCTCGTCTTCGCTTCGCCACGGGCAGCGTTGGATGCTGGTCTGTGTCGATCGAATTTGTAACAGTCGAGCAATCCATGAGTGAATTGAGTTGCTGCGATTTCCAGCTACAACGAGTTCGCTAATTACCCTGTTGCATAGCAGCACGCAGCGATGCGCTCGAAATCCTGATTATCCCCTTATAGGGCGAGGAAAACTCTAGGATCAAGAGGATCGCGGCAGAAACCCACAGCGCGGATGGGGCACAACGGCTCTACCAGCAGTCTGTGGAGGGCAGCTACATCCGTATGCGACCATCGTCACAATAAGGCCGGCGAAGTCCTAGACGCGCAAACTTATCGGGCGATTACTGACTCATTTTTCTTCCTGCGCTTGACTTAGTTTCATCAAGAAGAGACATGCTCGACCCAGGTCGGTTTCCTTTTTTGTGGCCCACCGGTCCACAAGATGATATTCACCGCTACGTGAACCTTCCATGATCCACAGCGCTGCGTCCATCCGTTGGCTAGATTTCTTCGACATTGGTTCCGTTTCCAAGGACCAGAAATCGGCTTTTTGCATTAACGAAAGGAACTGCTGCACTTGTTGGGCATGGACTAGGATCGAAGGTTTAACGGTCAGAGTGGCAGGCTTATGCGCGTAAAGCACCACGCTTTTGGCGGTGAGAATTCCCGTTCCGCCGGGCTGGATTTGCAACCGATACGACCGAGCCTCTCTGGAGATGACTAACATCAGCCGATAGGTTGACGACTGCTCCTGCGTGCCACCCTCCAGCAAGGAAGGTTCCTTCATGGCTGCTAAAAATGACGAGTACCAGCTCTCCTTGAGGGAGGCCACCGCTGGGTCGCTGCCCAACGTAGTTGGGAGAAAGTAGTGTGGTGCGAATGCGGATGAGACAGCAGCGTCGCGGTCATTCTCAAGACAGGCTACGTCTACGGATAGGACGTGAGCGGCAACCAACGCGAGGATCACGTAACGCATTGCGGCTCGGACACCTCGCCTAGTGGGAAATCCTGGTCTTGAAGCTACGCTGCTTTCTGAGCCGTATGACCTGTCACTCACGATAGAATCCTTTTTACGCGGGATTCCAACTTGAGTAACGATACTCAAGCGCATGGCCTTCCCCGTCTCAAGGAGGGTTGCTGATTCTCTAGGTTTGCACGGCCGACTGTTCCCCTCCAATCAGGTCGCGGTAGCACGAGCAAATCATCTACCGAAGCAATACAATGGCGAATCCCCACGGAGTTCACCCACGTTATGCCAATCCACGCATAGGCGCTGCCCCAGCAGAAATGCAGGAGGCGAAGATCCCTTCGAGCAGAGCTGCGTCGAGGCTCCCCGCCGCTCCGATGGCGACGATCTGCGTGCGCGGTGCGCGGCTTCCCCAATCTTCTTGGATAGAGATGTCCACGCGCCTGCCAACTACCTGCAGCACCACACGGCTCCGTGGCGCGTCCGCGCTATACACCACACCTTTCGCGCGATAAACACTCCCCGGCAACCTGCGTAACTTTTCCCGCAACGCTTCCAGCGCCAGCGGTTCTTTTGTCTCATAGCTCCAGGTGCTGAACACCTTGGCGTGGTCCCGCCCGGGGTGACTGTGTCCGTGGTTCTCGTCATGACAATTTTCGCCGCTGCGGCTATTGTCTTCGCCGTGCGAGTTTATCCCCGCTCGCGTGGGGTCAAATCGCCCGACGCCCAGCAGAATCTCGTAAGGCACCTCGCAATAGTTGGTCTCGACGATGCGCAGACGGCTGAAATGTTCGTCGAGCCAGGTCCGAACCTTGGCAACCTGAGTGGGACCGGCAAGGTCTACCTTGTTCAGGATCAGCATATCTGCGAACCCCACCTGATGAAGCTTGAGCTCCATCAGCGGCGGGTATTCAGGGTGCGCGAAGACCTGATCCGAGTCCACCACGCAGATAACGCTGTCCAGTCTGATCCGGTCCCGTAAGTTGGCATCACTGAAGGTCGCGAAGATTCCGCCGGGATCAGCTACACCACTGGCTTCGAGCAAAATGTATTCGATGCCTTCAGGACGTGCGAGCAACGCGACTACGGACTCGATGAGGTCGTCGCGAATCTGGCAACAAACGCACCCGTTCGCCAGGTTGATCATATTGTTGTCGACGCCTACCACCAGTTCCGCGTCGATATTGATCGAGCCAAAATCGTTCACCAGCACTCCCACGCGTAATCCATGATTCCCGGTCAGGATGCGATTAAGCAGCGTGGTCTTTCCCGCTCCGAGAAACCCGGTAAGGATGGTTATCGGAGTAGTCTTGCCGTTGTCGTTTACGATCTCCATGAATGAAGGTCCTCTCAATAAAAACTGCCTGAAAGAGATGTGCTCGTACGCAACCGAAAACCAGAGTGTCCCGCCGCCACCACGGCGGGACACCCGGTGCACCTTATTTCTTGAACTTACTTATGTCGATGCCCATCACTCTGGCCATCTCCATCAGATCGACCAGTTGCGGGTTTGGCAGCTTGGTGAGCGGTTGACGGTAAACGTTGGGTGGATAGTATTTGTGGGGGTCGATTTCGAGGTCGCGTGTCAATTGCTCCTGCTGCTCCTCGCGCGGTAATCTCGGCTGTGGAACCACGCCTTGACCCGTAGCAAGTGGCAGTGGGTCGCCAAAAAGCAACGTCGGTGGCGGCAACGGCTGGCCCGCGAATCCCGGTAGAACCGCGTCACGTTGCCAAATCGCATCTTTGGTCACGTTGACGGTAACCACGTCCGGCGCTCCATAGAGGAACAGTCCCTTCCAGTGGGCCCGAATGTCGGCAGATTGCTCGTTGAGGGTGTCATCGTCAAATGCCAGGTGAGTAGCCATGCCGACGCGCGGGTTGACCTGGTTGATGAGATAGCCCGTCGCATAAGCCACCGTGTGGTGGATATCGACCGTGTAGTTGTAGAGGAATTCAGGCAGACCGTACTTGAGCATGTTGAGGCGCGACAGATCGGGCTGCAGCTCCGTGACAAATACATCGACATTCTTGGCATACTTCGCGGTCAGATCATCAGGCCGGCCGTCGCCGGTCCAGACGAACGAAAGGCCGTTCCAGTCCAAACGGTACGCGGAAGCACCGTCCTTGACGTGCGAGCGACGCCAATGGCGCACCGTGACTCCGTTCTTGTCGTAGCAGATGCCGTTCTCGTCTTTCCAGTCGAACTCGTTGACCTCGATCTCGTAGCCGTCGCCGATCGGGCAGGCGTCGAACGCCTCCAGATGCCACTTAAGCATCTGCTTCATTCCGGCGACCATCCCTTTGGTGCCAAGTTCCGGTGTACGCCCAGACGGTCCTGTAACTCGCAGCGGCATTTTCCAGCGTCCAGACCACGCAGAAAACGGCAGGAGATACGATAGATCGTGGTAGTGATCCACGTGCAAATGCGTGATGAAGATATCATTGATGCTCGCAACTGGCACGCCCATGGCCAGGATGTTCTTGACGCAGCCAGGGCCGAAGTCGAAGAAGAAACGGTCGCCATTGCCCAACTCCACCATGATGCATGTGCCGGCCTGATCGCGCCGCGGCGGGAACGGGCAACTGCCCACGAACGAAATGCGCATCTCATCCTTTCCAAGAGGCTCGCTACCTGGGAAATAGTTCATCCGGCTTCGCACAGAAGGCGTGGGCTGGTAGTAAGGCGGGAACTGCAGCCCGGTACTCGGACCGCCACCGTAGGGATTTGTGGGCTGCCCTGCATCTGCCGGAGGCTGCGCCGCCGCAGTCGGATCCACAGCAGTAAGACCAACCGCGGCCGCACCCGCAAACGCACCTTTCAACATGTCTCGCCGACTCAAATCGCTTTGTAGCCGTTCCTTCTTGTTGTCATCGGTTTCCATTAATGTTCTCCTTATCCCTAATGTCCTCTCGGGTGCTTCCAAGAATTGTTATCCAGACCGCTCCAAAACTCGTCGTGACGGAATTGTCGAAATTGATCAACAGGACAAACTTACGTTTGGCGGTTCAGCTCACAATCCCCTCCTAAAAAGAAACCTCGAGCCCAACGAGTGGGCCCTTCTGCGTCAAATCCAAAGCGATGCGGTCGGATGTACCGTTAACATTCAAGCGGGTGCCCAATGTGTACCCGGCGTTTGCAGCGATGTGCTTGTTAAGGGTTACGCCAATATCGCCGCCCGTTGACACGAAGTTGCCGTAGCCAAACAGGTACATTCCATAGATGTTTCCTTCGATAAACACGCGTGGGGAGTTGGTCAGATAATAGCGGAATTGAGGCCCAGCGACGGGAATCGGGGCGAGCAGGGATTTACTGGCCGACACCGCCCCCTGATGCGTGCCGTCGGCAGTGATTTGTGCGGCCGCGCTAATCTTGGCGGAGGTGATATCGAAAAGATCCATTTGTACAGCAATCCCGAGATGCCCCCGTTTTCTTCGGAGAATGTCGTATTGATAGCCCGGGGCGATCTCGAGAGAATGAAGAGAGGCTTGTATCACCGAACCCACGTGGATCGGTTGGCTATCCCAGACGATGTCGCGACTGAGAGTATGGGTCTGCGAGACCCACAACGGAGTGAAGACCACGTAGAAGTGGTTCTTGCGGGTAAATTTCCAGTCCAGTTTGCCCGCGAAGGTGGAGTAATCGCTAAAGTTCAGGTCTTTGGTGAAATCTATGGGGACGGTGTCTGACTGGGCCCGCATACTTCCGGTTGGCTTGGAATAAAACCAACTGCCCTCCAATCTGATTTTGTACTCGTCGAAATCCTCGGACTGCGCCTGCAAATTAGGAACGAATAGAATTAAGACAAAAATGGCAAGCGCTAACGAGCCCCCCATGAACCACCGCATCCGATTTGAGCCGATCATTTTCCCCCTTTCAGCCAGCGCTCGGTCAACTGGTTAGTTCAGGTCCTCATCTTTGTAATACTTCGTGCCGGTAGCACTGATCTCCGCCGCCAATCCTTTGTCCGTCAACTGATACATCCACACGCCTTCTGAGACCGACGCCGCTCCCGCCATCGATGCACCTTTGCTTCCGGTGGTGGCTGCCGCCGTGGATTGCCCGCCGAGTTGCCAGCCCGAATTAACGAAGTCATTTAATGCCTTTTCGTTCTCGAAGACGAAGACCACGCGAAATTTCTTTACCCCCACTCCGAGTCCGGCCTGCACCTGCAGCATTTTCATGAACGTTTCTTGCTTACTCTTGTTGTTTACCGCCAGGCCTTTGCCATTGCCGGAGCCCGCTACCAGAATTTTCACTCCCATGTTGCTGAAGACCGCGTAGCCAGCCGCGTGCGTGACCACGGCTTTAGTCTTCGGTTCCGCTTTGTAAAGTTGTTGCAGGGTTTCCTGGGCCACATTCCTGATTTCTTTCTGCTGTTTTTCCTTGCTGGTATCGGCGGCGTCTGCCGCGAAAGTCCACGCACACGATATGGCCGCAACAAGGATGATGGCTGTGGTTTTGCGTTTCATTGCTGCACTCTTCCTCGCCTTCCCGCGTTCGGTTCTCAGCTCAATCTTTGGCCGCTGGTGCTCTACTGCTTAAAGACCAACGGTGGGCCGCTGGTGCGCTTTACTTTGAGGTCCACAGTCACTTCCACGCGATCAGCAATCTTGATGAACGGGATGCCGCTGTTCATACCGTAGTCCTTACGGTCGAATGCCATGGTTCCTTTGATTTCTGCCGAACCCGTTCCTTTCCCGGTCACCGTCAGCGTCAGCGTTTCGGCTTTGGTCACTCCGCGGATTGTAAAGTCGCCGTCGATGTTGAAAGTGTTGGGGCCTGTCTGCGAAATCTTCTTGGAGTGGAATGTGATTAGTGGATCGTGCTCAGCATCAAAGAAATCCTTGCTCTTCAGCTTGCCGTCCTTCATGCCGCTTCCGGTATTCACGCTGGCGGCCTGAATCTTCACGTCCAATACACCTGATGTGACATCCGTGGACCCAAAGGTGAGCGTGGCGTCCCACTTGTCGAAAGTCCCATCGATAGGCACGGATGCCTTCACATTAAACTTGATGGAGCTTCCCTCCTTGTTGATTACCCCCACCGGACCCTGCGCTCTGCTTGCTGCAGGTAACGCCACAGCCGCCAAAAGACAAAGGACACTTAATTTCATAAGGTACCTCCTTCACGCCGAAAGAAATCGTGCACACTAGGGCCGGAATATTCTTAGAACGTCACACATTGGGTTCTTCCTACTGCTCTTTCCCATTTGCCAAAGCTCGCCACAGCCAAGAGGGTGCGCGCGTCACACCCTCTCGCTGCGGAAGCAAGAATCAGCTCAGCTTCCGGCCAGACCTTTATTGATCAGGACTTTTACCTCAACGCGGCGATTCTCCGCGCGTCCAGCGGCGGTCTCGTTGGAAGCCACGGGAGCGGCTTCGCCCATCGCACCCGGCGCTATGATGTGTCGTACCGGCACGTTGCAGTTCTGCAGCAAGAAGGCGATTACGTTTTGCGCCCGCTCCATGCTTAGCTTCTGATTCATCGCCGGATTCCCGCTGGAGTCGGCGAAGCCCTTTACCTGAATGATGTAGCCAGTGAGATTGACAGCAGTGTGGGCCAACTTCGTTAACGCCTCTCTATCCGCGGCGGAAATCGTCGTGGAACCGCTTGCGAAGCGGACATCCAGCTGATCCTTGGTGTCGTACTCGCTCAATTCGGAGAATCGCTTGCTGGTCTCCACGGCATTGGCATCAATCGCGGCTTTGTTCGCAGCGGTATTCTGCTGGTTCGCAGTGATGTCCTGCTTATTCGCTTCAATGTTTTGCTGGTTGGCAGTTATATTTTGTTGATTGGTGGCGACCTTCTGCTCCGTGGGATTCAAGCCGGCCTGAATCATCTCCGCCGTTTGCAGATCGTCTTTATCGAAGGTGATTGATTTCGCCAGAACGTGCGTGGCGTCCTGACTGGTGCCGTCCACCGACACTTTAAGCCCAGGAATCAGCGCGGCCGCGGACATCTGCTTCTTCCGCACACCAAGCCCCTTCGGCTGCTGCACCTTGGTATCGTCATCCAGCGTTACGGTGACGCTGGTTCCGTCGGCAGTCTTGAGAACGATCGTATCGCCGGTGCGGCCGGTGATGAGTCCCTTTACCTTGGTTTTGTCGCCCTGTGCATTTACTGACACCAGTGCGAAAAAGCATACTGCCAGCAGGCCCATTGTGATTCTCAATTGCTTGCTACTCATAATCTACTTTCTCCTTTTTTGCTACGAGTCGAAACTCTTCCCCACCCTTAGTCGCTCTCCTACAACGCTTCCATTTCCCTCATGACTTCGGCGTCGCTGTCGCTGCCGGCTTCGCTTTAGGAATCAGCAGCGTCCAGGCGCCGCCAAACACGACGGTGCTTCCTAGCGTGTGCGAATAAGCCGCGTATTCACTGTAATATTTGAAAAACAGACTGAAGTTCTTTGCCGGAAGGATGTAATTCAGCTGCCCGCCCACTGCGTGAACGGAATAGTACGGTAGTGAACTCGCGGGCACGGTTAGCCCTGTCGATCCAATCGGAATGCGGCCCCCATTGGCGGTGATTTGCCACTGGTCGTATCCGACGATGCCCAGCTGCAGAAGCTGGCTTAAGTCTTTCTTCAGCGGCAGCACCTGCCCTATGCCCCACTCATCGGTAAACGCCTGTCCCGGCGTCTTGCTAGTATTGTTCGTACCCAGCCGCGATCCGTGCACCTCCCAGTCCGTGAAAATGTTCGCACTGGTTCCTTTATTTTTCGTGATGTAGTAAGTGGCTGCCGCTTGCACGTGATTGCCAAAGTAGCCGGAGCCCACGTTATTGGAAGCACCGGGTGAATAACGCCCCGTCGGAACCATGAACGCGTCTGCCACCTGCAGGTCCCAACGCTTCAAATGCCAACCGAGCGTGAACGGTTGAAGCCAGAGATCGGCAAGTCCGGTGCCCCCTCCCGAAAGGTTCAATCCCGGTCCAGCGGGTATGGGACCCTGAAAGTCGGCAACGAGAGAACCGGTGGCGATGGTCGGAAAGATGACGTTGAAGGCAAAGTTCCCACCAAGCACTTTGCTGTTGGGCACATAGTAGAAAATATTCTCGACCGCCCACACGTTGTATGTGCCGGTGACAGGGATGCTTGTACCCTTGGCATTGTTGAAAGTCCCCGCATCATAGTTAATATCAATGTTTGCGTACGTAAATCCGGGAGACGGCAAAATTCCTGCATTCAGCCCGTACTGTCCCGGCATCCATTGCGCTTTCTGCTGCGCCACTAGAGGCGAAGCAACTATCAGCAAAAGGAATCCCAATATTCCGACTATGAATCTAATCGGTGAATTCATTGTTGCTCCCTTCCCGCCTGAATTTCTCCACGCGCGATCTGCCGGTTTATTTCGATTTCGCATAGCCGGTGAACTCCTGCCCTGGTTTTATGTTCGGGTACTGCGCGACACTTCTCTCGTAGGCAGCGACGTACGGAAAGATGATCTCCATCATCCAGCCAATGTCCATCTTGTCGCTGAAAAGACTATCTCTCTCCCCGGGATCACTGCCGAGGTCGAAGACCATCGGAAACTGCGGCGCTACGATCGGCTTGTCGAAACCTTCGCTGTAGCGAAACCACACCTTGATGTTGTGCGACTTTGCCGACATTAACGATCCGTCAGGCCCGAAAAATAACAGACCGTCACGCCCGGTGGTCTTGCTCTGGCCCAGTAGAAACTTCGACGCGTCGATGCCGTCCATCGGGCGGTCCGTGGGCACCTTATCCGAAGCCCCCGCGAGCGCTGCAAATGTCTTGTACCAGTCGTGTGCCGAAAGCATTTCATCGGTGACTACGCCCGCTGGCACCTTGCCCGGCCAGCTAACCATCGCTACCGTTCGCATGGAGCCTTCTGTCGGGGGCGTAGTGAAGTCTCCGCGGAAAGGACCATTGGAACCGCCAAAAGCCAGGGCGGGAACAAAGATCGCCGCGTTATCGCTGGAGAGAACGATCAACGTGTTGTCTGCGATTCCGCTGTCCTTCACGGAATCGACAACCTGCCCGACCCGATAGTCCAGCTCCGCGATCAAGTCCGCGTACGTTCCCAGTCGCGTCGGATCCGTTTGGTCAAATGCCGGGTGTGCCTTCTCGGGTGGATGCAAGTGGGAAAAAGAAATGTAAGTAAAGAACGGCTTGTTGCCTTTGGCGGCCCTCTTAATATAGTCGGTGGCCTTGCCGGCAATCATCTCGTCAAGGAACGGGCGCACCTTCATGTCCAGTTCGCCCGCTGGTGTGGACTTCTGCCCCTTCTTACCCTCCCAGAGTTTAGGTGTTTCTAAGCCTCTGGCCTTGGCCATCGCACGATACGCTGCATATGCCGTGTATCCCGCCTCATCGGCGGTGTTCTTGTAACCCCACCATTCGTCAAAACCCTGATCGTTTGGCAACCGCCCCTCA
>Ga0335085_10017909_pt1 | contig 10191 bp, 11 predicted proteins | sample Lox_Sample_45_FD_206712 | JGI IMG/M metagenome (GOLD analysis project Ga0335085, IMG submission 206712) | Soil microbial communities from Loxahatchee National Wildlife Refuge, Florida, United States - Lox_Sample_4.5 | ecosystem: Environmental > Terrestrial > Soil > Wetlands | place: USA... | reverse complement strand
GGAGGCGGCAGCGGCTCGGGCGGCGGGGCTCGCCGGTCGACGCGGGGCGCGGGCGGGCGATCGCGCGCCGTCGGCGCGGGCGAGCGCTGGAAGTGGTAGACGGCCCCGGCCACCACGGCGACGAGACCGAGGCCGGGGAGCACGAGGCTGCGCCATGCGGGGCCGCGGCCCACGGGAGGGCTGCGGGGGACGCGCAGCTTTCGGGGAGGGGTGGCCTTGGCGAGGATCACCCCGCAGCGAGGGCACTCGGGAGCGAAAATCGCGGTCGCACCGCAGCGGGGACAGTCCATCGGGCTAACCGTGGTCCGCGCGCCACGGCCCGCCTATACTAGCAGGTCGGGCATCTCGACGAGGACGAGCGGGGAGGCTTCCCTTGGACACGGTGCGCAGACGAGAGAGCGTCGGATCCGGCCGCACCCGGAGCCGGGTGGGCGTCGTGAGGACGAAGCCGGAGACCGTCCTCGACGACGTGGCGGGCCTGATGCGGCGGCTCGAGTACTCGCGAGGACTGCCCCGCGACCGGCGCACCGTGCTGAAGGACAACATCTCCTGGCACCTGCCGTACCTCTCGGCCAACAGCACGCCGTGGCAGATCGAGGGAACGGTACGGACCCTCCGCGAGGACGGCTACCGGGACGTGCTCGGCCTGCACAACCAGACGGTGGTCACGGACGCCCACCGGGGAGACGAGCTCAACAAGTTCTCCGGCGTGTACCGCCGCTACGGGGTGCCCACCGTCGACAACTTCGCCCCCGACTGCCGGTGGGTGAGAATCGAGCCGAAGGCCAGGCTCCTCGTCCTCGATCGCATCTTCGGCGAGGTGCGGGTGCCCGAGGTCCTCCTCGGCAGCAACGTGGTCCACCTTCCCACCGTGAAGACCCACGTCTACACCACGATGACCGGCGCCATGAAGAACGCCTTCGGGGGCCTCCTGCGCGAGAACCGCCACTGGGCGCACACCGACATCCACGCCACGCTCGTCGACCTGCTGGCGATCCAGAAGGAGATCCACCCCGGGATGTTCGCGGTCATGGACGGCACGATCTGCGGCGACGGGGCGGGTCCGCGCGGCATGACGCCGGTCGTCAAGGACCTCATGCTGGCGAGCGACGACATGGTGTCGATCGACGCCGTCAGCGCCTGGCTGATGGGATTCGATCCCCTGGCCGACGTCGACTGCATCCGCCTGGCCCACGAGAAGGGCCTCGGCGTCGGCGACGTGCGCGAGATCGAGGTCGTGGGCGAGGACGTTTCGGAGCTGAACTTCGGCTTCCGGGTGAAGCAGCACTTCCAGAGCACGGTGGCACGCGCCCTGTGGTTCACGCCGCTCGCCCGCATCCAGGGGCTGTTCTTCAAGACGCCGCTCGTCCACGTCTTCAGCTGGGCGTCCGGCTTCTACTTCGACCGCTACTGGTGGCCGGTCTACGGCAGGCGCCGGATGGCAGAGGTCGCGACGACGCCCTGGGGGCGGCTCTTCGAGGCCTACGAGTGACCCCGGCCCGGCCATGAGGGCCCGGGTCGCGGAGGCGACCGCGCCCTGCCGGGTGGATCTCGCCGGGGGCGCGCCGGGGGGGCCGGTGCTCGCGGTGGCGCTCGACCGCCGGGTCTCGTGCCGGGTCGAGACGGGGCCCTTCGGCGTGGAGCTCGAGTCGAGGGACGCCCTGCGGAGGGCCTCGGCGCCGGACCTCTCCGCCCTGCCCGAGGTCCCGTCCCTCCGCCTCGCGGCGCTCGTGCTGCGGGCGTTCGACCTGACGACGGGCGTCCGGGTGGCGACCCATTCTCCACTGCCGGCCGGAACCGGGCTCGGGGATGAAGGGGCGCTGGCGGTGGCGCTCGCCGGAGCCGTCGCGACAGCGCTCGGGCGGAAAGCCCCGCCGGAGGAGATCGGCCGCATTGCCACGGAGGTGACGCGGCGGGCCGGCTCGATCGCGTCCGGAGGGGGAGCCGAAGCGGCGGCGGTCTGCGGGGGGGTCGTGTCCGTCGACGACGGTCGCAAGGACGCGATGGTCGAGGTCCTGCGGGTGGACCCCGCCTGCGTCGAGGAGTCCTTGCTCCTGGTGGACACGGGCTCGGCCGCCGACGCGGGGCCGCCGGCGTCCGCTGACTCGGTCCGATCCCTTCGCGCCGCCCTCCTCGAAGATCGGCTCGAGGACGTGGTCGGCCTGTGGGCGGAGGAGTGGCGGGCCGGCCGGGAGACGGTCCCCGGCTGGCCGGCGCCCGAGGCCGCGCGGGTGGCGGATCTCGTGGAGTCCGCCGGCGGGGCTGCGCGCCTCTGCGGCGCGGGACGCGGGCGGGTCCTCGCGGTCTGGGCCCCGCCGGGGCGGCGGGGCGCGGGGCGGCGGGAGGCCGTGCAGGCGGCTCTCCGTTCGGCCGGCCTGCGTCTCTTCGCCGGCCGGGTCGACCTTCGCGGCCTCGACGTGGAGTGCGGCGAGCGGGCTATAATGTCGGGTTTGGCGAGGTAGCGAGGGAATGATCCAGGCGACGCAGCTCAAGAAGGGGATGTGCATCAAGCACGAGAACGATCTCTACCGGATCGTGGATGCGCAGCACAAGACGCCGGGCAACCTGCGGGGCCTGGTGCAGACGAAGATCCGCAGCCTCCGGACCGGGGCCATCAGCGAGCACCGCTTCCGCTCGGTGGACATGGTGGAGCGGGCCATCCTGGACGAGACCGAGATGGAGTACCTGTACCGGGACGGCGACATGTACAACTTCATGAACAACGAGACCTTCGAGCAGGTGGGCCTCTCCGCGGAAGTCCTCGGCGACGCCGTCTCGTACCTGATCCCGAACATCAAGCTCGCGATCGAGTTCTACGAGGGCCGGCCGGTGGGCATCGAGCTTCCCTTGACGGTCGAGATGAAGATCATGGAGACCGAGCCCGGCATCAAGGGCGCGAGCGTCTCGAACGTCGGCAAGCCGGCGAAGATGGAGACCGGCCTCATCGTCCAGGTCCCCGCTTTCATCAACGAAGGCGACCTCATCCGGATCGACACCGCCACCGGGTCCTACGTCGAGCGCGTGAACAGATAGGAGACGGCCTTGCCCGCCCCCCTTCCGGCCGACCGGCCGGGCAGCATCGAGGTCATCACCGGGAGCATGTTCAGCGGGAAGAGCGAGGAGCTCATCCGCCGGGTGCGCCGCGCCCAGATCGCCCGCCAGAAGGTGCAGATGTTCAAGCCGCGGCTCGACGCCCGGTACTCGGAGGCGGAGATCGTCAGCCACTCGGAGATGAAGATGCCCTCCCAGGTGGTGGAGTGCGCCTCGGAGATCCCCCCCCTCGTCGCGGAGGACACCGAGGTGGTCGGCATCGACGAAGGGCAGTTCTTCGACGCGTCGCTCGTGGAGGTTGCGGACGCGCTCGCCAACCGGGGGCTGCGCGTGATCGTGGCCGGCCTCGACCAGGACTACCGGGGTCGCCCCTTCGAGCCCATGCCCCAGCTGATGGCGGTGGCGGAGTACGTGGAGAAGACGCTCGCGGTCTGCATGCGGTGCGGGGCCCCCGCCAACCGCTCGCAGCGCCTCGTCGAGACCGAGGCCCGGGTGGTCGTGGGGGGCGCGGGGAAGTACGAGGCCCGGTGCCGGCGCTGCTTCCACCCCGACCGCTCCGAGTGAGGGGGGCGGTGGACCTCATCCCGCTCGACGGGGCGCAGGGCGAGGGCGGGGGGCAGATCCTCCGCACCGCGCTCGCCCTCTCGGCCGTCACCGGGCAGGGCTTCCGGGTGGAGCGCATCCGGGCCAACCGGCTCCGGCCGGGCCTGCGCCCGCAGCACCTCGCCGCGGTCCGGGCGGCGGCGATGAGCTGCGGGGCCGAGGTCCACGGGGCCTTCGACGGCTCGCCGGACCTCCGGTTCCGGCCGGGAGCGGTGACGGCGGGGGAGTTCCGCTTCGAGATCGGCACCGCCGGCTCGGCGACGCTCGTGCTCCAGGCCGTCCTTCCCGTCCTCGCCACCGCGGCGGCGCCGAGCCGGGTCGAGGTCATCGGGGGCACCCACGTGTCGCGCAGCCCCAGCTTCCATTTCCTCTCCCGGCACTGGGCGGAGGTGGTGGGGCGGCTCGGCCTGAGCGTCCGGCTGGCGCTGGAGCAGGCCGGATTCTTCCCGCGCGGCGAGGGGCGTGTGCGGGCGGAGGTGGGGCCTTGGGCCCGCCCGGCCACTCTGGACCTGTCGCGCCGGGGTCCCCTCCTCGCCGTGCGGGGGGTCGCCGGAGCGGCACGGCTGCGGGGCGACGTGGCCCGGCGGGCGTCCGAGGCGGCACGGGCCCTCCTCTGGGAAGAGCGCCGCCTCGAGACGGAATGGGAGGTCGTCGACCTCGTCGCGGCGTCGCCGGGGGCGTTCGTCCAGGCGGAGGCCGTCTTCGAGACCGGGCGGGCGGCGTTCTCGCTGCTCGGGGAGCGGGGGTTGCGCGCCGAGATCCTGGGAGAGAGGGCGGCCCGGCGCGTCCTGAAGTTCATCGACGAAGAGGACGCGGTCGTCGATCCCTGCCTTGCCGACCAGCTCGCGGTGCCGCTGGCCGTCGCCGGCGGGGGAGGGCGGCTCGCGACCTCGGAGGTTACCGCGCACCTCGAGACGGTGGCCGCGGTGTTGCAGCGGTTCGGGGTGCGGGCTTCGACCTGGGGCCGGCGGGGGGGGCCGGGGGGCCTCGCGGTGGGAGCAGTTTGACCGCCGCGCGAAGGGCCCCTACGATGGGTCGATCGTGACCGAGGAGATCCGGATGGGGCGGAGCGCGCTGGTGCGGGGCCTCCTCTGGGACTACGCGAGGGGGAGCCTCGCCTACGACCTCGCGCTCGCGGCAGTGGTCCTCCTCCTGCTCCTCGTCCCGGGGGGGTTCTGGAGCGATCCCCTCTGGCTGCGGTGACGGCCGGCGACCGCGGGCTCTCCGGCGCAGCGCGGAAGGCGAGGCTCGCCCGGGCGTTCCTGAAGGGCGAGGCCGTCCACTGCACGTGGCAGCTCTCGCCCCGCTGCGAGTCGCTCTGCCAGTTCTGCGAGCACCGCTCGGAGGCGGCGGCGGACGAGATCGACAGCTCGGCCTGCGCGGCGATCGCCGAGGAGCTGGGCCGGGACGCCTCGCTGCTCGTGACCTTCACCGGCTCCGAGCCCTTCCTGCGCGAGGACCTGCCGGCGATCGTGGCCGCGACGGCGAGGCGGCACTTCCCGCTCCTGGTGACGAACGGCTGGCTGGTGCGGGCCGATCGGGCCCGCGCGGTGTGGGAGGCCGGCCTCGAGGCGGCCACGGTGGCGATGGAGGACGCTCTTGCCGATCGGCACGACGCCGCGACCGGCGCTCCTGGGTCGCACGCGCGCGCCGTCCGGGCCCTGGAGGCGCTCGCCGGCGAGAGGACGCGAAAGACGCAGCGGGTCAACGTGCGGATGCGCCTGAGCGGGCCCGACCTCGAGCCCCTCGAGCGGATCCTGGCCCTCGCCGCGAGCTTCGACGCCACGGTCACCGTCGAGGCCGCATTCCCCCTTCCCGTCCTGGACGGGGGGGCGGCGCGCGTGGTGTCGCGCCTCCTCGAGCTGAAGGGTCGGCATCCGCACCTGCGCAGCACCTCCGCGGCCCTCGAGGCCCTGGGCCCGGCGTTCCGCGGGGGTACGCCCGGGTGCCTGGCCGGAAGGGCCTTCTTCAACGTCGATCACCGTGGCCGGGTGAGCCGGTGCGTCGAGCTCCGCGGCACGTCCGACCGGGTGGGGACGCTTCCGGATGACGCTCCGGCCGGCGTGCGGGCGCGCCTTCGGGAGGCCCACGCCGCGAGCGACTGCCGAGCCTGCTGGTACGGCTCTCGCGCGGAGATCGAGTCGCTGTACACGGTGCGCGGCTTCCTCGGCGGGCTCAAGACGCTGGTGACGGCATGAGGCGGCCCGTCCTCCTCGCGGCGGCCCTCTTGTCCGCGGCGGTGGCCGTGGCCCAGACCCCGCCCGGGGACGAGAAGACCCCGGTCACGGAGGTCACCGACCTCGTCAACACGCTCCTCGGCGGCCTTCTGGGAGGGGCCCAGGTCGACGGGCAGACGCTCCAGAAGGAGGTGGAGGAGGCGGGCGGGCTGCCCTTCCGCCGGGATGTCCCGTTGGCCTTCCTGGGGAGGGACGAGCTGGCCGCCTACCTCCGCGGGGTCCTCGACGACGAGTACCCCGCGGCCCGGGCCCGGGTGGACGAGCGCCTCCTCGAGGCGTTCGACCTCCTGCCTCCCGGGACCGACCTCCGGGCCCTCCGGGCCCGTGTCCTCGAGGACAACGTGGCCGGCTTCTACGACGAGCGGCCGGGCAAGCGGCGGCTCTACGCCGTGAGCGAGGACCGCTCCTTCTCCCCGATGAACCAGATCGTCCTCGTCCACGAGCTGCGGCACGCGCTCCAGGACCAGTACGAGGACCTGGGCTCGTTCCTGTCGGACGACGTCTCGGACTTCGACGACCGGCGCATGGCCTGGGTCTCGCTTCTCGAGGGCGACGCCACGCTGGTGATGCAGCGGTTCGTGGAGCTCCGTCTCGGGGGCCTGGGGGTACCGCTCGGCGCGGCCGACGACGGCGCGGGGGTGGCCGCGCTCGGGGCGCCCGGCCTCCTCGACGTCCCGGGCGCGCCGCCGGTGGTGCGCGACCAGCTCCTGCAGCCCTACCTCGTCGGCCTCGAGTTCGCGCGCGCGGTCTGGGCGCGCGGGGGCGCCGGTGCGCTGCGCGACGCGTGGAGGAAGCCCCCGGAGTCCACCGAGCAGGTGCTCCATCCGGACAAGTTCTTCGTCCGGGAGAGCCCTCGCGCCGTCACTCCCTCCCTGGCCGCCCCCCGGGAGGCGCGGCTCGTCTCGGAGGGGGTGCTGGGCGAGCTGCTGCTCCGGACCCTGATCGGGGCCGAGGCTCCGGCGGCGGGATGGGGCGGCGACGGCTGGCGGCTCTGGGACGTGGGCGGTCGGACCGCGCTCGCCTGGCGCAGCGAGTGGGACCGGGCGGCGAACGCCACCGAGTTCCACGCTGCCTTGCGAGCGAGGTTCGCCCGGCGGGGGGCGTCCTCGAGCCAGGCGGGATGGGAGGTCTTCCCGGGCTCGGAGAGACGCCGGTTCGCGATCCGACGTTCGGGCGACGCGGTCGAGCTCGCGTCGGCCGACGACGAAGGCCTCCTCGGCTCCTGGATCGGCAGGTAGACAGCCGGGGCTGACGCTGACTTGAAGCGGGGCCGGGGGAAGGCTACAGTCACCTTCCGGCGGCCCGGAGGTCCCGGAGGGCCTCGCGACGGCTCCGCCAGAGGGGGAGTAATGGCGACATCCACGCCCGGCGGCGCGAAGACGAACCTCGGCCTGGAGCCGAACATCGCGGGCCTGCTCTGCTACGTCCCGTGCTGCGTCGGCCTCGTGTTCTCGGTAGTGGCGGCGATCGTGGAGAAGCAGAGCCGGTTCGTGCGATTCCACGCCTTCCAGAGCCTCCTCCTGCACGGCGCGTTCATCGTGCTGTGGATCGCGGTCATGGGAGTGCACGTCGGCTTGACCCTCGTGGGCCTCGGGGTGGTCGGGCTGCTGCTGCACCTCGTGTCGTGGGTGGTCGGAATCGCGCTCTTCGCGCTCACCATCCTCCTCATGATCAAGGCGAACTCGGGCGAGGAGTTCGAGCTGCCGGTCATCGGGCCGATGGCCCGCCAGTGGGTCTAGGCGCGATCTGATCCAGTCTGGGCGTGTCGTTGAAGGGGCCTTCCCGAGGGACCGGCGAGCCTGTCCAGGGCCCGCCGGGGTTGTCGAGTTCCCGCGAGGGCCTCTCCGCGGAGGTTTGTGACGAGCGCCCGGCCCTTGTTCTGCCTGCGCCCTATTCTCACGTCGTTCTCCCGAGGCCACGGGATCGGCGCCGCGTTGCCGCGGCTCCGACTCACGGAGACACCGTACCCTCCGTTTCAATGCTGACTGTGATTCCCAACCCGCTGGTCCACCCCGCCGTGCTGCTCCCTCTCTCGCTGGTGCTGCTGTGGTTGTCGACGCACCTGGGCGCCTGGATCGAGAGGCGCTGGCGTCCGCTCAAGGAGGAAGAGCGGGAGACCTTCCAGGTCATCTCCGGTGCGGCGCTGACGCTGCTGGGCCTGATCATCGCGTTCAGCTTCTCCATGGCCGTCGGCCGCTACGACCAGCGCAAGAACCTGGAGGAGGCGGAGGCCAACGCCATCGGCACGGAGTTCCTGCGCGTCGAGCTGATGCCGGCCGCGGTCTCCGAGAAGGCCAAGGAGCTCCTGCGCACCTACGTAGACCGACGGATCCTCTTCTACGAGGAGCGCCACGAGGGCCGCCTCGGCCGCATCGCCGACGACACCGCTCGACTGCAGGGCGAGCTCTGGTCGATGGTGCGAACCGCGGCGGCGGCGCAACCGGATCCGGTGATGGCGGTGATCGTGAGCGGCATGAACGACGTCCTCAACTCGCAGGGCTACACGCAGGCCGCCTGGTGGAACCGCATTCCGGAGGGCGCCTGGATCCTGATGGTTGCGATCGCCATGTCCTGCTGCGCTCTGGTCGGCTACAGCGCGCACGAGGTGCGTCCGTCGGTGCTGGTGATCCTGCCGGCGATCCTGTCGATCGCCTTCTTCTTCATCGCCGACATCGACAGCCCCCGCCACGGTCTCATCCGCGTCATGCCGCACAACCTGATCAGCCTGGCGCAGTCGCTGCGGTAGCGCCGGCGCAGCGTCCGGTCCGCCATCACCGCGACGGTCGGCCGCAGGGGCGCACCGGAGCTCTCGGTCTACGAGGAGATGATCGGGCCGGAGCGGGAAGGCATCGTGCCCGAGAGGCGATTCCCAAACGAGGGATCCCGCGGCGAAGCCCTGCGTCACGCGCCGGGGCCCGCATCGGACCCCACCGGGACATACGGCTGACGCAGGTGGACCGGCGGCGCGCGGTGGCCGGCCTTCAGGTTAAGGATCTCGACGAAGAGTGCGAAGGCCATCGCGAAGTAGAGATAGCCCTTGGGCACGTGGTGGCCGAACCCGTCGGCCATCAGCATCACGCCGATCGCGAGAAGGAACGCGAGGGCGAGCATCTTGATCGTCGGCCGGCGCGCCACGAAGTCGCCGATGCTCCTGGCGAAGGCCATCATCACCACGACGGCCGCCACGACGGCCGCGATCATGATGCCGACCCTCTGGACCATGCCGACGGCGGTGATCACGGAGTCGAGGGAGAACACCACGTCGAGGGCCAGGATTTGCGCCAGCACCGCGCCGTAGGAGGCGGCGACGCGGGCCGACTTCTCTCCCTCGGCCCCCTCGAGCTTCACGTGGATCTCGTGGGTGCTCTTGGCGACGAGGAAGAGCCCGCCGACGACAAGCACGAGGTCGCGGCCGCTCAACTCGCCCGCCAGCGGCAATGTGAAGAGGGGCTCCGTCAAGCCCATGATCCACGACAGCGACAGGAGGAGAAGGATCCGCATCACCATCGCGAGCCCGAGGCCCGCTCGGTACGCCCCGGACCGTTGATCGTGGGGCAGCCGGTCGACGAGGATGGAGATGAAGACGATGTTGTCGATCCCGAGCACGATCTCGAGGGCGGCCAGCGTCAGAAACGCGATCCACATCTGAGGGTCCGTCAGCCAACCCATCGTTTGGTCCCCCCGAAAACCCGGGCTCAAGTCCCGGCGGTGTTGTACCACGGCGGGAACCCCGCCACGAAAGGGAAGGGTCATGACCCCTGGGTACGGGTGTCCGGCATCGTGCTCTGCGCGCGCTCTTCTGGGCGGCGCTGGCGTCGTGGGGAGGCCCCCGGCTTTGCCGGGGGAGGGGTCACCCCGCGCTCTGCTCGACGAGGACCCGGCCTGACCCCTCAAGCCGGAAGAGCCGCCCCGCGGTGGCGGAGGAGGGGAGGACCACGGCGTAGACCTGCGGGTCGTCCACGACGTGGGGGACGAGGTCGCCCGTCCACAGGATCACGGAGTTGGCGGGCACCGAGACGGGCAGCCCCGGCGTCACGGTCATCGGCAGCGGCTTGCTGGCGACCGACAGAGCCAGCATCCCCTGCCCCTCGAGGGCGACGAGGTCCAGCCCCGCCTCGTCCCCGCCCAGGCGCACGTGGCGCGGCTGGACGCCCTCCTCGCAGGCGAGGAGGTGGGTCGGCTCGACGAAGACCGCTTCGTCCGCCGCCACCTGCATGAAGGTGATCTCGCGCTCCTGGTCGGTCAGGATCAGGCGACCCGTCCCGGTCACCATCACGAGGGCGGGGCGGGCGCCCGGCCG
>Ga0335085_10017908_pt1 | contig 10191 bp, 6 predicted proteins | sample Lox_Sample_45_FD_206712 | JGI IMG/M metagenome (GOLD analysis project Ga0335085, IMG submission 206712) | Soil microbial communities from Loxahatchee National Wildlife Refuge, Florida, United States - Lox_Sample_4.5 | ecosystem: Environmental > Terrestrial > Soil > Wetlands | place: USA: Florida... | reverse complement strand
GGCCGGTCTGGGCGCAGGTGGCCCACTGCACACTTGGGGAGCCGGTGGCTGGATCCGGGACCGCGCCATTTGGGGGTGCCATCTTCAGTGTCGGCGGGGTGCTGGTCGATTCGCGGCACTACCGGGCTTGGCGGGAGGCGCTGGCGGCCGGGCCGCCCGGTACGCCGCGGTGAAACAGGAACACATGGTGGAGATGGGCCAGTTCGCGGCCTTCGCTGACGCGCTCCGCTTCATCTTGGCGGTCAAGGATCTCGGCATTCCGGTGGCCGCGGTGTGCCTATCTAGGGACACCGAGCTGTTCTTGCGCCAGATCCGGCTGGACGCCTTCGCCGCCGAGCAGCGGCTGGACTATCCGTTCATCCGCCCGGGACTGACGTTGTTCCAGCTGTTCGACGCAGATGTTTCCGGGCGTAATTACGTCCGGGACGCCGGGCTTGACCCGGCGACGTTGCTGACCGCCGCTTATGAGCTGGGCATCAGGCCAGGAAGGTGCCTGGTGCTGGAGGACACCGTGGCCGGGGTTGAGACGGCAAAGGCGGGAAACATGGGGGCGCTGGGCGTGGCCCGCCTGGGCAATGAGGAGTTGCTGCGGGCGGCGGGCGCGGACCTGGTCGTGACCACCCTCGACGACGTCTCTGTTGAGGCCCTGGCCGGGGGCCGCCTCGAGCAGCGCACGGCGTCCACCGAGCGTCGGCGGCGGCAGCGGGAACGGCCGCCGACGGTCTGGTCCCTGGTCTACGACGGTTTCGACCCGGAGCACCAGGGGCTGCGCGAGGCGCTGTGCGCCCTGGGCAACGGATATTTCGTGACCCGCGGCGCCCTGCCGGAGGCGCGCGCCGACGAGGTCAACTACCCGGGCACATACGTGGCGGGCCTGTACAACCGGCTGCAGTCCACGATCGCCGACAGGACGGTCGAGAACGAGGACCTGGTCAACGTGCCGAACTGGCTGTCCCTGTCGTTCCGGCTGGCCGGGGGGCCATGGTTTGACATCGCCGGTGCCGATGTCATCGGTCACCGCCTGGAGCTCGACCTGCGGCGGGGAATGCTCATCCGGCACCTGCGCTGGAAGGACCCGGGTGGCCGCTGCACCAGCCTGGTGCAGCGCCGTTTCGTCAGCATGAAGGACCCGCACCTGGCCGGGCTGGAGACCACCTTCAGGGCCGAGAACTGGTCCGGGACGCTGGAAGCAAGATCTGGCCTGGACGGGCGGGTCGTCAACTCCGGGGTGAAGCGCTACCGGGATCTGAACGGGCGTCATCTCGCGGTGCTGCACGCCGGGGAGGCGGGTGAAGAGACCGTCGAACTGCAGGCGGAGGCCACCCAGACCCATATCGAGATAGCGGTCGCGGCCCGGGCCAGGGTCTTCTCCGGGGACAGGCCCGCCGCGGCCGGCCGGCGGCTGGTATCCGAGCCGGGCTACATCGGGCATGCCCTCACGCTCAACCTGAGCCCGGAGCGCCCGGCGACGATCGAGAAGATCGCGGCCCTGTACACCTCACGGGATCGCGCGATCTCCGAAAGCCTGCTGCAAGCCCGCCAGGCCGCCCAGCGCGCGGCTGGTTTCGGTGAGCTGGTGGCACGGCATGCGGCCGCCTGGGAAGCCTTGTGGAACCGCTTCGACATCCAGCTCGACAGTGCCAACGGCTGGGTCGAGACGGTGCTGCACCTGCACATCCTGCACCTGCTGCAGACCGTCTCGCCGAACTCGATCCGCCTGGACGTGGGGATTCCGGCACGCGGATGGCATGGCGAGGCCTACCGCGGCCACGTCTTCTGGGACGAGATGTTCGTCTTCCCGTTCCTGAACTTCCAGCACACGGTGCTGGCCGGCGCCCTGCTCAACTACCGCTACGAACGCCTCGGCGCGGCCCGCGCGGCGGCCCGCGCGGCGGGGTACCGGGGTGCGATGTTCCCCTGGCAGGCCGGCAGCGACGGGCGCGAGGAGAGCCAGCGGCTGCACCTGAACCCGCAGTCGGGCCGCTGGCTGCCCGACAACTCCCATCTCCAGCGGCACGTCAACATCGCGGTGGCCTACAACGTGTGGCAGCACTACACGGTCACCGGCAGCATCCGGTTCCTCCGCTTCACCGGTGCCGAGATGCTCATCGAGATCGCACGGTTCTGGGCGAGTGCCGCGACCTACAACCCCCAGCTGGGCCGGTACGAGATCGCCGGCGTCATGGGCCCAGACGAATACCACGACGCCTACCCCGGCCGCGACCGGCCGGGCCTGGACAACAACACCTACACCAACGTCATGGCGGTGTGGGTCCTGCTCCGGGCCCTCCAGGCCCTCGATGAGCTGCCACCCCACTACCGAGACGAGGTGATCGGCGAACTCTCCCTCGGCGCCGAGGAGATCGACCGGTGGCGTGTCATCACCCGCAAAATGCGGGTCGTCTTCCACCGGGACGGCGTGCTCACCCAGTTCGAAGGCTACGAGCAACTGGAGGAATTCGACTGGGAGGACTACCGGGCCAGATACGGCAACATCCAGCGGCTGGACCGGCTGCTGGAGGCCGAAGGCGACAGCACCAACCGGTACAAGATCTCCAAGCAGGCCGACGTCCTGATGCTGCTGATCCTGCTCTCCCCCGGCGGCCTGCAGCGGCTGCTGCGCCACCTGGGCTACGAGATGACCAGCGCGCAGCTGACCCGCACCGTCGCCTACTATCTCGACCGGACCGCGCACGGCTCGACGCTCAGCGGAGTGGTGAGCGCCTGGGTGCTGGCCCGGACCGACCCCGGGCAGGCATGGCGCTTCCTGCTGAGCGTGCTGGAAAGCGACGTCACCGACGTCCAGGGCGGCACTACCGCCGAAGGCATCCACCTCGGCGCCATGGCCGGCACGCTCGACATCGTCATGCTCGGCCTCACCGGCCTGCAGGCCCACGGCGACACCCTCCGGTTCGACCCGGCGCTGCTGCCACAGATCAGGCAACTCCGCTTCAGCCTCCATTACCGGGGACACCGGGTCGAGATCATCTTGACCAAGGACCGGCTGTCGGTCAGCTCCCGCCCCGGCCCCGCACCGCCCATCAAGGTCTTCGCCCTCGGCCAGACCCGCGAACTCGCAGCCGGCATGCGGACAGAGTTCCAGCGGCACAGCGAACGCGCCCCAGACACCCGATAACAGCCCACAACACGCCGCCAGCCGCGGAACAACTCTGCGAGGCCGCGACTCGCCGATGACTCCTGCCCGGCGGCTAATCGATCGCGGATGCGGATCGGGCACGGTCGCGCAGGACGTGTTTGAGGATCTTGCCGGTGGAGGTCTTGGGCAGCGGCGCGAACACCACGGTCTTGGGCGCCATAAAGCGGGGCATGTTCGCCCGGCAGTAGCCAATCAGCTCGGCCTCGCTGGCCTGCGCGCCGGGTTTGAGCTCTACGAAGGCAAGTGGGGTTTCACCCCACTTGGGGTCGGGCTGGGCTACCACGCTGGCCAGGGCGACGGCGGGGTGGCGGTAGAGCACGTCCTCGACCTCGAGTGAGGAGATGTTCTCCCCTCCGGAGATGATCACGTCCTTGGCACGGTCCTTGATCTTCACATAGCCGTCTGGCTCGACTATCGCCAGATCGCCGGAGTGGAACCAGCCACCGTCGAAGGCTTCCTGCGTGGCGGTCGGGTTTTTCAGGTATCCCTTCATGGTGATATTTCCGCGGAAGGCGATCTCGCCCATGGTCTGGCCATCGGCCGGTACAGGGCGGCCGGTTTCGGTGTCGATGACCGTCATCGTGTCCTGCAGCTGGTACCGCGCGCCCTGCCGGGCATTGCGCTGTGCCCGCTGCGTGACATCCAGGTCATTCCACTCTTCGTGTTTCGCACACACACAAGCGGGCCCGTAGGTCTCGGTCAGCCCGTAGACATGGGTCAGGTCGAACCCGAGCCGCTCCATCCCCTCGATCATGGTGGCCGGAGGCGCGGCTCCCGCCACCATGGCAGACACCCGGCCTATGCCCTCGCGGAGCGCCTCGGGAGCATCGATCAGCAGGCTGTGCACTACTGGGGCCCCGCAGTAATGCGTGACACCCTCCGACCGCATCAGCCGGAAGATGTCCGCTGCGTCCACCCTGCGCAGGCAAACGTTCGTGCCCACGTTGGCCGCGACCGTCCATGGGAAGCACCAGCCGTTGCAGTGGAACATGGGAAGAGTCCACAAATAGACGCTGTGCCGGGGCATGCTCCAGGTGAGGATGTTCCCAATCGCATTCAGGTGCGCGCCGCGGTGGTGGTACACGACACCTTTGGGGTTCCCAGTGGTTCCCGATGTGTAGTTCAGCGAGATCGCCTGCCACTCATCGGCCGGCTCGATCCGCTCGTAGTCCGGGGCCGCGTCGGCCAGCAGGGCGTCATACTCCACCTCACCCAGCCGATCTCCTGGACCGTTGTACTCCGGGTCGTCGATATCGATCACCAGCGGGCTCGCCTCACACCGCTGCAGGGCCCCGGCCACGGCGGGGGAGAACTCCCGGTCGGTGATCAGTACCCGGGCCTGGGCGTGATCCAGGATGAATGCGATCGTCCCGGCGTCCAGGCGGGTGTTGATCGTGTTCAGCACCGCGCCGGTCATCGGGATCCCGAAATGCGCCTCGACCATCTCCGGGGTGTTCGCCGCGACCACCGACACCGTGTCACCGCGGCCAATGCCCCGCGCCGTCAAGGCCGAGGCAAGCCGACGGCACCGCTCGCGGGTTTGCGCCCAGGTGAACCGCCGGCCGCCGTGAACAACTGCCAGCCGTTCGGGGTAAACGTCGGCACTCCAGTCAAGGAACACCAACGGTGTCAGCGGCGCATAGTTCGCCGCGTTCGCGTCCAGCCCCGTCACATACAGATCACTCACAACGCCTCCGCTGCCAGAAACCAGCGACCAATGTCACAGACAGGCTTCTGCCCGGTGCACAGCCGATCGACACCGCAACGACGGAAGGATGCACCCCATCGACCTGCTGCACCAGCCGCGACGGGCTTCTCCGTGGGTGGGCCGCGTTGCCCTCGGCTGATGTAGCCCGCCCATGCCCTCGCCGCCACTGGCGTCACCATCGACCCCAGCTCAGTCTTCGACGTGATGGCCAAGCGGCTGCACGAGTACAAACGCCAGCTCCTCAAACTGCTGCACGTCGTCACCTTGTACAACCGGGCCAAGGCCGATCCGGCCGCCGCCATCACGCCCTGCACGGTCATCTTCGCCGCGAAGGCAGCGCCGAGCTACCAGCAGGCGAAGCGCATCATCAAGCTGATCAACTCGGTCGCATCCGTGGTCAACGCCGACCCTGACGTCGCCGACCGGCTCAAGCTTGTCTTCCTCCCGGACTACAACGTCTCGGTCAGCGAGCTGGTGGTGCCCGCCGCCAACATCTCCGCGGTTGCGTGCCGGATGCTGATGACATACGGTGCGCGCGACGACACATGATCCTCGGCAGGCGGGGCGTTTGCGCTCTGCCACCGGCAGGTCGCAGGGACATGTGAAGGGCGGGATCTGTGAGTGCGGAGCTGGACGCTGGCCAGACCTTCGGCGGGTACCACATCGCCGAACTGGTGGGCTCGGGTGGGATGGGCCTTGTCTACCGGGCTGAACAGCGGATTCTCGGCCGGACCGTGGCCCTTAAGGTAATTCGCCCGGAAATCGCCGAGTCCGGCGACTACCGCGCGCGTTTTCTGCGGGAGGCACGGTTTGCCGCTGCCGTTGACCATCCGCACGTGGTCTCGGTATTTGATGCCGGCGAGCAGGATGGCCGGCTGTACCTGGCCATGCAATGGGTTGACGGCCTGGATCTGGGGACCCTCATCGACCGCGAGCAACGGCTGGCCCCGGAGCGGGCGGTGCTCATCGGGGTGCAGCTGGCACAAGCGCTCCAGGCAGTCCACGACGCCGGCCTGGTGCACCGGGACGTCAAGCCGTCAAACGTGCTCGTGCGCGACATCGGCGGCCGCGATCACGCCTATCTCACCGACTTCGGCATCGCCAAGGCGCCTGCCGCGCAAGATAGCCTCACGCGCACGGGCGCGCTCATGGGCACCCCCGCCTACCTGTCACCAGAACAGATCCGGGGGCAGCAGCCCGGCCCGCGCAGCGATCTTTACGCGCTGGGCTGCGTCATTTTCGAGGCTCTCACCGGCCAGCGCCCGTTCGGTGGCGACGACGACCTGGCGGCACGCTGGGCCCAGGCGACCGGCCCGCCACCGGCAGCGTCAGCCCTATGCCCGGCTCTGGGGGCCCGCTACGACGCGTTCCTTGCGCAAGCGCTTGCGGCAGACCCCCAGGACCGGTTTCCGTCTGGCGCCGCATTCGCCGAAGCCCTGCAAGCCGCCCACACCGGGCAACCAGGCGGCGCGACACAGACTCCCGCCACCCGCGGCGTCCCTCCGCGGCGCGCGTTCGGCCCCTCCACCCGGCCGCCAGCCGTCTCCGGGACCAGGCCAGCAACCGCTGCGTCCTCATCCGACGCGCGCCATCCAGCCGTGCCGCCGTCGGCGAGGTCACGGCCGGCCAGGCCGAGAGCGACGGTCGCTGACATCACCCCCGCGACGGCACCGACGGCCAGAGCCGGCCGCAGCACCGGCCCGCCGCGGGCCGGCTCTCGCGCGCGCCCATCCGGGGCTCTCGGTGCCGGTCAGTTGATCGTGCTGGTCGGCGGCCTGGTGTTCGCCGCCTCCGTAACGCTGCTGACTAGCTACGCGAACAACGGCACCGGCTGGAAAAGCCTGTGGCAGGCGACCCACGGTGACCTGGCGTCGCCTCTGTACCCAGAGGATTTCTGGATCCCGGTCGCCCTGGTCGCCCTTGCTCTCATCTTCACGGCCATCGGTGCAATTACACGCACGCGGCTGATCATGATTGGTACGGCGGTAGCCTCAGTCGGGCTCCTCGGCTACACACTGTATATACCCTCGACAGGGGCCTCCCCCGGTTTCCAGCCTTACGGCTCAAGCTATTGGCTTTCCCTCGCCGCCGCCATCACCATGGTGATCGGGGCTGCGGTCGCCGTCACGGCCCGACCCACGGCGCCCGATCCACGCGGCAGCTCTCGCAGCATCCTGCCGCCTTCGTAGCCGGAGGCGATCGCGCCAGTAGCAGCCGCACCACAGATGAACACTCAGCGCCCGTGAAAGCGGGGCGGCCGTTTCTGCGTGAAGGCCGCCCGGCCTTCGGCAGCGTCCTCGGTGGCGAAACAAATGGTCTGCAGATCACGCTCGTATTGGATGGCGTTTTCCAGTGGCATGCCATAGGCGGCGCGCAGGTTCAGCTTGGCCGTCTGCGCGGCGATCGGCGGGCGCTCTGCGATCCGGCCAGCGAGTTCGCGTGCCGCAGGCAGCAGTTCGGGGGGTTCGAGCACCTGGCTCACCAAGCCCCATGACAGGGCGATGGTGGCATCCACAGGGTCACCGGTGTAGAGCATGAGCGCGGCGTTGGATGGCCCGGCACTCAGCGCGAGGAACGCGGATACCCCCCCACCCCCGATCCACCCGAGCTTGATCTCCGGCGCGGCGAACATGGCGGTCCGCGATGCGAGCCTGATATCCGCTGACATCGCCAGTTCGAGGCCGCCGCCGTAGGCGTAGCCGTTCACTGCGGCGATGACTGGCTTGCGGATCGATCGGATGGCGTCGCAGTAGTCGGGGCGGCCGCGGAACTCCCATGCGGTGCTGTAGGCGTCCAGTTCGCCGACATCGCTACCAGCACAGAACGCCCGCTCACCGGCGCCGGCCAGGATCACCACCCTGATCTCGCTGTCGGCGTTGACGCGGTCGGCGTGTCCGCGGATCGCATCGGTCATGTCCGGCGTGATGGCATTGAGCTTCGCCGGCCGGTTGAGCATCAGCGTTGCCACCGGCCCATCGATACCGAACATGACGTCGGTGAACCCTTCCATCATGCTGTCACCTCACAATCTCGGCAGCACCGTCCCGGCGGTGCTTTACGGTCCCGGCTCCGTGGCGGCGAAGCAGCAGGCACGGAACGCCGCTTGCAGTTGGCGCAGGATCTCCGCGGGCGCGGCCCTGCCCAGCAGTCCCCCACGGACGACGGCTGAGCCCTGATTCTGAAAGGCGATCCAGCCGTCGAACCGGGGCCGGATCCACGCTTGGTCGAGCGTCGCCCGGGTGCGGCGGTAGAAATCACCGCATGCGGCGTTGACCAGACCGGACTCCCACGCTGTGCGCAGCGCCGCCTGGCCGCCAGCCTGCGGTACCAGTTCTGCCTGCACTGGCCCGGTGACCAGCCGCCGCAGGTGCGCCCGTGCTGCCGGGATGTCGTCGCCGGCAACGCGCCGGGAGACGGCGATGCCGGTTCCGCCGAGGACGCTGCCCGGGCGGCCGCCCGGGCACCAGGCTGGCGCGTCGCAGACGGCCAGCCGGTTCGAGCGCTGGCCCGGCTCGCTGTAGGTGACATAGCCGTAGGCGAGCGGGGCACACGCCGTCGCATCCCTGGCCGCCATCGTCTCGAGTACCTCGACGGGATCGCCAGCCGCCAGAGCCACGTCGATGCGTGCGCAAAGGTCAGCCAGGAGATCAAGCGCGGTGAGCACAGCATCGCGCGCCGCTGCGTCCTCGGCGAAACCGCCCGCAGGCGAACCGTCGTCAGCCTCGGCCACCGGCGGTACCCCCTGCGCGACGCAGATCGCGAGCAGGGTCAGCAACGCGTGCGGGCCCCCTAGTACAAGCGTGAACGGAATCTCGCGGGCCGCAGTGGTCACCTCCTGCCAGGTGGAGGGGGGTGGCCGGTCGCCCATCAGGTCGGGCCGGACAACGCAGATCTGGGTGGCCGCGTCCAGGGGCAGCGCCCACTGATGACGGGCGTAACGATAGGAGCCAAACGACGGCCCCACGGACGCGACTGCCATTGTGGCCAGCTCGGACCGGCTGAACAGGTCCTCCAGGGGGTGCAGCGCGGCCATCGCCTGGCCAAGGCCGGGGTGATCGATGACAAGGAGGTCGTACCGCCCGGCCAGGTCCGTGATCGGGTGGGACTCGAAGCCGGCCAGTGACTGGCGGTCCCAGGTCAGCGGAACTGGCGCCGCACCGTAGCGCGCATCGGCCTGCGCATCGAGCCGTTCGAGCTCAGCGAGCGCCGCATAGCCGCGGGGATGATCCCAGGTAATCCCGCGAAACACCCGGCCAGCCGGGGTCACGGCTGCTCCGCGGCGACGACCCCGGCGGCGAGCAGATCGTCCACCTGCTGCTCGCTGAGGCCGAGCCCGGCCAGGATCTCGCGGGTGTGCTCGCCAGCCAGCGGCGCGCCCTGGCGCACGGACGACGGCGAGGAGGTGAACCGGATCGCGAACCCCGGGGTGGTCACCTCGCCCTCGGTGGGATGGCGGTAACTGACCAGAGACCCGTTGTGCCGCACTTGCGGGTCGTTCACCACGTCTGCGTACGAGTAGACCGGCCCGGCCCAGATGTCGTGCTCGGCGAAGAGCGCAAGCCACTCGCTGGCGGGCCGGCCGAGCAGCCTCGCGGCCACCAGGGCGTGAATCTCGTCGCGGCGCGCGTGCCCGTCCACCTCGTCATCCATCTCGGCCAGTTCGGGGATGGCGAGTGCCTCGCCGAGCCTGGCCAGTGAGGGGAAGGCCAGGATCAGGTACCCGTCGGCGGTCTCGAACGCGCTGTAGGGCGCGCGGATGTAGCAGTGCGCATGGGGTTCGGCGGAGCGCCGCTGCGGCAGGCCGCCGACGGTGAAGACGCTCATCTCCTGCATCTGCAGCGCCAGGATGGCGTCGAGCATGTTGACCTCGACCAGCTGGCCCTCACCGGTGCGCTCCCGGTGCAGCAGCCCGGCGAGCGCGGCCTCGAAGGCGGTGTAGGCGGTGACCGCGTCGACGACGTACATCGGCGACGGCTGCGGCGGGTCGCTCTGGCGGCCCGCGGAGAGCATGGCGCCGGACATCCCCTGCAGGATCAGGTCCTGGCCGGGCCGGGCTGCATAAGGCCCGCTTTCGCCGTACCCGGAGATGGAGATGTAGACGATCCGGGGGTTGATGTCGCAGATCGTTTCGTAATCCATGCCGAGGCGGGCGGCGACTCCGGGCCGGTAGTTCTGGAGGAAGACGTCCGCGGTCTTGGCCAGTTCGTGCACCAGGTGACGGCCTTCCGCGGACTTGAGGTTGACGGCGAGGCTTCGCTTGTTCCGGTTGAGCGACAGGAACGAGACGTTGACGCGGTTCCCTCTCGCGCCGCCGGCCGACACGTGC
>Ga0335085_10017906_pt1 | contig 10192 bp, 6 predicted proteins | sample Lox_Sample_45_FD_206712 | JGI IMG/M metagenome (GOLD analysis project Ga0335085, IMG submission 206712) | Soil microbial communities from Loxahatchee National Wildlife Refuge, Florida, United States - Lox_Sample_4.5 | ecosystem: Environmental > Terrestrial > Soil > Wetlands | place: USA: Florida... | reverse complement strand
GTTACCTCGAGTCCTTCAAGTGTAACGTTAGGCGTGTGGCTGCCGCAAACCCAGCCTTATTGCCCCTTCCGCTTGAATACCGACACCGTCCACTGCGAGCGCGGATGGTATCCCTTTACCTCGTCGCCCCAGCGATATTCCGTCGTATCTCCGATGTCGGCGATGCCTACGCGCTCGTAGCTGGCATCCAGGAATTTCTCGGTCCAGGCGAAGATTCCCATGTCGGCGCCGGGCTGCACCAGCCAGGAGAAGGGGACATCCACCAGCACGACGAACTCGGGTTTTGCTTTCTCAATCTCCCCTTCCATTTCCTGCTGCATGGTCGAGGCGTACTTCTGCGGCTCCATCAGCGGATAGGTATAGATGTAGCCGGTGGCCGAGTGCCGGTGCGAATAGAAGTAAATCTCCGGCTCGGAGCCGATGACCGCAACCGTGGCCGAGTCCGGCGTCTGGCTGCGAATATAGTCAGAAATCTTGATCGCCTCCGGGAACGGATTTCCGCCATAGGTCTGACGAGTTGCTTCCAGCGGCGTCAGTTCAAACAAATAGTCGCTCTCATCCGCGACCGAATAAACACAGGCTCCCAGGAACAGGAGAATCGGAATCGCCGCCAGCATCGAATGCTTGCCCAAGCGGTCGCGCGCGGCGCTGACCGCAACTCCAACCAGCAGGGCGACAGCTGGCAGCATCATGATGAAATAGTGCTGCCGGAAGTAGAGTCCCATCGAAACCGCCAGCGCTGAAAACAGCAGGAACCAACTGGCAAAGACGGCATGCTTGCGGGCCTTCGGGTTCCACCACAGCGCGCTCAAGCCCACCCCGGCCAGGATCCACAGGAAATAGGAATGCGCGAGCACCCCGGGGATGGCATTCTGAAACACAATCAAACCCTCGCTGAAGCGCAGGCGCGTGGCGTATTGGCTGGCGTAGGAGAACGTCCAGAACCAGAACTTGGAAAACACGCCGGTCGCCAGCATCCACAGGCAGGTCAGCACGAAGGGAAGTGCGGCTCCCAGGGAAAACGACCCTGCACGCCTGGCCAGACCCTTGTAATCCACGGGCGGCTGGGCTTCGCTTTTCAGAATGTAAAGTCCGGCGAACAAGACAAACAGGATTCCCGGCTGCTTCATCACGAAAGCCAGTCCGGTTAAAAGGCCGCTCAGAAAAAACAGCAGCGTTCGCCGGGAGTCAATTGCCTTGAGCAACACCAGCGCCCCGGCTACCGCCGGCAGCACCACGAAGTTGGTGGCGTGTCCGGCGAAGCCCAGCACCGCGCGGCTCGCCGTCAGGACTGCGTAACTGGTGCCGGCGACCACTCCCGCGAGGTCGCCGAACAACCGCCTGGCCAGAAAGAACACCAGCACGATGGTGGCTGCGTTGACCAGCAGCAGCCCCAGGTGGATTGCCGCGGGGGTCTGGCCGAACAAACCCATGATCAGCGCGTACGATGCGTAGGTTCCCGGGAGCTTCAGATTGTAGGCGAGCTTGTAAGGCGGAATGCCTTGCAGAATCAGCTGCCCCGCATATGCGTATTCGCCCTCGTCGCGCTCCAGAGGCATGTCGCGCAAGCGCAGGCGGATGAGAGCGAAGCTCAGAATCACCAGCCCAATCAGGGCATAAGACCAGTACGGGGAGATTCGGCTCTCGCCGGTGGCTTGCAGTGTTGAGCTTTCTGGCTTGCGAGCTTTCGCTTTGGGCATGATTGATCTTTGTCTCTTAAGGCCATGCGACGGTTCCCGCCATCGCTCCCATGTGAAGCAGGAAATAGCGTTCGGGAGGAACCTCCCCTGCGGCGAACGGCAACGGTCCCCACACCGAAGAGTAAAACCCGGCGCCCAACTCCCACTGGATGGTCGTGATGTGGTCGTTCAACGGGACCTCGAGCAACTGCGTGGAAGCCACCAGGTTCGGCGGAATGGGGAAAATCTCGATGTTGTTGTCAGGAACAATGACAGTATCGCCGGGGCGGAATTGCGGATGCTCGATGTCGAGCGGCCTGGCCCCCGCCGCTTCCATGTAGTACTGAAAGCCCCAGTGTCCCTGAAACCAGACGTTCCCGGACTCGGCGCGAGTGTTCTCACGAAGAATGGCGGCGGCGCTTCGTCCTGCATTCGCCAGCGTCGCGTCAGCGCTGGCCACCCAAACCGCCACCAGTCCCGAAATACCCAAAGCCAGAATAGCTACCTTGATGAGATGCTGCCCAAGCCGTTCCCGCTGCAGTTCCACCTGCTGAGAAATGACAATTGCCGCCGCTGGAATCAGCGGCAACACCGACCGGGCATTGATCGTCCAGTTCAGGAACGCAAGGAAGAAAAATGTTCCGAAGATCCACAAACCCAGGAGAAGATTCTCCGCGTTTCGCTGCTGCCACCAGTTTGCCGCCGCCAGCACCAGGATTACGATTCCCCCCGCGATCGCCATTGTCAGTTGTACCGCCATAATCGGCCAGCGGTCTGCGATCGCGTGTTGCAAGCGAACTGCCTGTTGGGTCGCGCCCAGGCTGATCCATCCCAGAGACAGAGCGACGGCGGCGAGGATCGCGGCCCCGACCGCGCCCAGCATCAGCTTTCTCTTGCCCACCAGGGGAATGAAGGTGACTGCGGGCAACATGCATCCGCCTATAAAACTCAGGCCGACCACCAGCTTAGTCAGAACCGATGTTTGCTCACTGGCCCGCTGGGTGGGCGCAAATTCAGCCGCATTGAGAAGCAGGCCCTGCCCGTAGAGGGCCTTGGTCCAAAATTGATAGGCGACCAGCAGCACTAGCGGCACGGCAAGATACAACAACCACATCCCCGCGCGCCGCTTGCGTGCCCCTCCATACGCCAGCAGAAGGGGAATTAGCGCCACGCCAAAATATTTCGTTACGGCACAGGCGGCGATCAGAATTCCTGACGCTAGTAAATACGACCGCTTGTTCTCGTCCAACCCTTCGACCCACAGCAGCGTGGCCACCACCCAAAGCGCCAGCATCATGGTGTCGCACATCACGCTGGTGGCGGAAGTGAGCAGGCCCGGGGCCAACAAAGTGGCGCACGCCGCGATCAGAGGCAAGCGCGTGAAGCGAGACGCCAGGCGGTACGTCGCCAGTACCAGCACCAGCGCAGGAAGCAGAAAGCCAAGATGTAGCGCCGCTTCCGACCAGCCGGCGATGGTTCCCACTAAAGCGGCGTAGTAACACGCAAGCGGCGGATTTTTGGTGATGGCCGACATGCTTTTCTGAGTCGTGTCCCAGATCAACTCGAAGCCGTAAGGATTTGTGGGATGCCGCTGGATGTTTTGCGCCGCGCGTACAAAAAGCGTGTCGTCTACATGGAATGCTTTGGTACAGAACGGCAACAAGCATGCCAGAGTGAGCAGGGCCAACAACAGATAGGACCGGCGCGCGCTCCAGTCCTGGCTGGACACGATTTCGCGCTTCTCCTGGGGTGAAGACGTCCCTGGCTTTTTCTCTCTCACCGGCGGCATGGTGTAGAGCCATCATCGGGCAGCCCCGCCGCATCGTCAATCGCCGTTTGCAGGGTGAACTAGGGTGATTAACCGCGAGTCGCGGTCGGGGCGCGGGACGGTCGTGAACGCCGAGCTAGGTATACTTTTTGCAATGCCGCGTTCCTTGGCTCGACACCAGGACATTCTCAAACTCCGGCCTCCCGTCCGGCCGCCGAAGCTCACCTCGCGGCGCATCGGCATTCATACTTCCAGCGGGGGTGGAGTCCAGAACGCCGCCGAGCGTGCCTGGCGTTTGGGCTGCAACACGCTCCAGATCTTTTCCTCGAGTCCGCGGCAGTGGGCGCCATACGAACTGGGGCGTCCACAGTGCGACGCGATGAGCCGCTTGCGGGACAAGTACGACCTGAAGCCGCTTGTCATTCACACCAACTATCTGGTGAATCTCGCCAGCACCACGCCGCTGTTTCTAAAGAAATCGATCGAGGCGTTTCGAGGCGAGATCGAGCGAGCGCTGGCGCTTTGCGCCGAATATCTGGTGCTGCATCCCGGTTCGTTTCGCGGCGCCGACCGGGAGGTGGGACTTTTACAGACAGCCGCAGCGATCAACGCTGCCTGCCACGGCCTTGACTTGGCCAAGGGCAATCTGACCATTCTCATCGAGAATACCGCCGGGGCGGAGTATTCGCTGGGCGGAAGTTTCGAGCAAGTCGCCGAAGTGATCGATCGCCTCCACGGTCTGGTTCCCGTCGGGGCCTGCGTGGATACCTGCCACACCCACGTGGCGGGATATGACATTGTGACTTCGGAGGGTATGAGGAAAACCCTGGCGCATCTTGACGAAACGGTTGGCTTGAAGAATGTCCGAGTATGGCACTGCAACGACGCCAAGGCGGCGCGCGGATCGAAACTCGATCGCCACCAACAGATCGGGAAGGGAACCATCGGTTTGGAACCGTTTCGCCGCCTGTTGAACGATCCGCGGCTCGCCCATGCGGCCTTCATTGCGGAGACGCCCATTGAGAAGGCCGGGGACGACCGGCGCAACGTGGCAGCGCTCAAGAAGTTAGTCGCTGAGTAGCCCGGGCGCAACTCTCCTCAACCCATCGGGGCCGGAATTTTAGATCGTCCGTTGTAAAATAAAAGTTTATCCAGACTACGAACGCCGCTTTCTATGCCGCAGGAAGAAAAGTCTACCGTGACTCGCGAAGACCGCTACGACGCGCAGCGCCTCGAAACCAAATGGTCGGAACGCTGGCAGCAGGACAGCGCTCTCTACGCCGCCGAACCAAACTCGACCAAACCCAAGTATTACGCCCTCGAGATGTTGCCCTATCCGTCGGGCGCGCTGCACATGGGCCACGTGCGCAATTACTCCATTGGAGACGCGCTTGCCCGCTACATGTGGATGAACGGCTACAACGTGCTGCATCCCATGGGTTGGGATTCCTTCGGCCTGCCCGCGGAAAACGCCGCCATCTCCAACAACACGCCGCCGCGCGAGTGGACGCTGCGCAACATCGCCAACATGAAGGCGCAGATGAAGCGCCTCGGCTTCGCCTATGACTGGTCACGCGAAGTGACCACGTGCTTGCCGGAGTACTACAAGTGGAACCAGTGGTTTTTTCTCAAGCTCTATGAGCAGGGCCTCGCTTATCGCAAAAAAAGCAAGGTGAACTGGTGCCCGAAGTGCGCCACCGTGCTTGCGAACGAGCAAGTGGTCGGCGGCCACTGCTGGCGGCACGAAGACACCTTGGTCGAAACCCGCGAACTCGAGCAATGGTTCCTGCGCACCACCAGGTACGCCGACGAATTATTGCGCGATCTCGACAAGCTCGAAGGCTGGCCGGAAAAAGTCCGCATCATGCAGCGCAACTGGATCGGCCGCAGCGAAGGCGCGCAAGTGGATTTCAAGCTGGACGGCGCCGCCGGTCCAGCCGGATCAACGATTACCGTTTTCACGACCCGCATCGATACGATCTTCGGCGCCACCTCAATCCAGCTTTCGCCTGAACATCCTCTGGTGACTGATTTCACAGGCAACAATGCCGACCTTCGTGCCAAAGTCGAGCAACTCATGGCCGAGCAGAGCAAGGCCAAAGAAATCGGCGACATCGGCGCGATCGAGAAGCATGGGGTGAACACCGGGCGTTTCGCCATCAATCCGTTCAACGACCAGAAAATCTCCATCTGGGTGGCGAACTATATCCTGGCCGACTACGGCACCGGCGCCATCATGAGCGTCCCCGCACATGATGAGCGCGACTACGAGTTCGCCAAAAAGTACGGCCTCGAAATTCGCCTGGTGATCTTGCCGAAGCCTGACGATCCCGAGGAAACCGTGGTCGAACCCGCGCTTCCTTTCACGACGACCCAGGGGTTTCTGGTGAACTCCGGGGCATTCAGCGGATTGAATTGCGACGAAGCCCAGAAGCAGATGGCGGCGCATGCTGAGGCGAGCGGCTTCGGCAAGGCGACCGTCACTTTTCGTTTGAAGGATTGGGGCATCTCGCGCCAGCGCTATTGGGGAACGCCCATCCCCATGCTCTACTGCGAGAAGGATGGCATCGTCCCCGTCCCCGAAAAAGAGTTGCCCGTCCTGCTTCCCGACAAGGTCGATATCACGTTGACGGGCGGCTCACCGCTTGGGCGCGTGCCCGAATTTGTCAATGCAATCTGTCCGAAATGTGGAGGCCCGGCGCGCCGCGAGACCGACACCATGGACACCTTTGTGGATTCGTCCTGGTACTTCTATCGCTACACGGATGCGCGCAACGACCAGGCACCTTTCGACAGCAGGATCGCCAATGATTGGTTCCCGATTGATCAGTACATCGGGGGCGTCGAACATGCCATCCTTCACCTCATTTACTCGCGCTTCTGGACAAAATTCATGCGCGACATGGGGATGGTCAAAAACGACGAACCCGCCGAGCGCTTGTTCACCCAGGGAATGATCATCAAGGGCGGCGCCAAGATGTCGAAGAGCCTGGGCAACGTGGTTTCACCCGACGACATGGTGAACCGCTACGGGGCCGACAGTGCCCGGGTCTACACCCTCTTTGCGACCTCACCGGACAGCGAACTCGACTGGCAGGATTCAGGGATTGAAGGTGTGCAGCGCTTCCTGGCGCGCGTCTATCGTGTGATCAGCGATACGAGTGCGTCATCGAATGGGTCGGCCCAGCGCGGCACCGCTGCCCGCACCTTGCAGCGCAAATTGCACCAAACCATCAAGAAGATCACCGACGACTTTTCCGGCCGCTGGCATTTCAACACCTCGATTGCCGCTTTGATGGAACTCAACAACATCCTGGTGTCTTTGGCAGACGAGATTGCCTCCGGAAATATTCCCTCTGAGGATTTAATCCAGACCAAGAAGACATTCGTGCTCTTGCTCGCTCCATTTGCCCCTTACTTGGCCCAGGAATTATGGGAAGTGCTTGGAGAGGAGGGGAGTTTGCTGCGAGCTCCGTGGCCGAAATACGATCCCGCATTAGCCAGGGAAGAGGAAATCGAGATTCCGGTGCAAATCAACGGCAAGTTGCGCAGCCGCGTCACGGTTCCAGCCGATGCCAGCGAAGAGAGCATCGTGTCCGCGGCCCTGGCCGATGAAAAAGTGCAAGCCGCCATCGCCGGCAAGCAGGTGGTGAAGAAGATCTACGTTCCCGGAAAGCTTGTGAACCTGGTCATCCGCTAAATGAGAAAGCGGGCTTGCGCCCGCTTTCCTATCTGTCTCGCAGCGAAACCTTATTGCCCGCTGCTCATCTGGTTCTCGGTCAACACCAGGGCTTCCTTGCGGTTGCCGAAATCAATTTCATTGATCGAGCGCTGCCCGCTGGCTCCCTTGAGAACGACGGCATTGTACGGCGCCGCCTGGTCATGATTCACGATCTTGCCGGGAACGGTCGCCACCGTCTTTTTGCCCTGCATGATCTTCACGTTCACCGAGTCTCCGCTGCCATCCCACTCCACCTTGTAATCGCCGGGCTTCAGCTGGGTCGAGCCCACCTGCACGGGTTCGGAAATCGTGAACTTGCCTTCCTTACTGTCCTTGGCAAAAGCGCCCAGCGGCAGAAGCATGGCAATGCCGGCGAGCAGGAATAAGTACTTTACTGCTTTCATAGTTCTCCTTACAGACCTTAGAAGGTCGACGGTCATGGACGTGCACGCCGGTCAACGGCGTAGGGTTTACTTATTTTCAAAAGATGCACCCCGCCGCCTCTGGGATGCAGAATTAGCGCGATTTCTCATCACCATCTGCGTGGCCGGGGTGTTACTTCATAAGACGGATGAACTTTCTTTCGGTTATCGGGATAGTGCAGGAAAATGCAGATCACGCATGCGGTATTCTAGAAGGGCATGTCGCGCCGCTCGCCAACGTTTGAAGGATTCGCCACCATCTTTCGCGAGCCCTCCTTCGGCTTTGCGGAAATCGCCTGGCGATGGAGTTTCGGTTTCGCGGCGACATTTCTCCTCATCCTCGCTACTGTCGAATATCTTGACACCTTGCCTGTCACTGGAGTTGACACAGTCCTTTTGCAAAGTGGGCTCCCGGTTTTGGTCTGGCGGGCATTGCAGAGCATCTTCCAGGGCAGTTCGGCGCGTCTGGTTCTCGTCGGGCTCATCTTGATTCCCACCCTTGCCTTGGGCTGGGTGATTGTCGGTTCGCTCGGTCGCGCAGCAACCTTAAAAGCCCTGGTGGGCACATTTAGAGAGGAAGGGAAGGCCAACCGCCGCGGAACCCCGTATCTTTCGCTATTTGGTTTGAACTTCCTCCGTCTCGTCACATTCTTCGCGGCTCTGGTAGGATGCCTGGGCGCGCTGATGCTGGCAGGCCTTGCGACATCATCCGACAATCCTGCACCGGGAAGCGCCTTCCTCATTTTTCTTACGATCCTGCTGCTGGTGTGGCTGGCATGGTCGGTCGTGAACTGGTTCCTGTCGCTGTCTTCCGTATTTGTGTTTGCGGACGGTCAGGACACCTTCGGCGCGCTCTCGGCCGCGGTGGGTCTTTGCCGGACGCGCACCGGTTCGGTCATCGCCGCCGGAACATGGTTCGGACTCGCCCATATCGTCGCCTTCTTCATCGCGACTTCGGTCGTAACCTTCCCCCTGGCTTTTGCCGGAGTGCTTCCCCTGGGTGTGGTCCTGGCGGGCGTCCTGGTTGTCACCTTGTTGTACTTCGCTGTAGCCGACTTTCTCTATATCGGCCGCCTCGCCGCCTATGTCGCCATGGTGGAAGTGCCCGCACCGCGGGAAGCTGCCGCCATCCTTCCGCCGCCGGTGGTCATCAATCCGCCCGCGACAGGCATCGATCAAGAGGAACTGATCCTGAGCGATGCGGGATCCGGCGCGCCCGCTTCTCTCCCCGCCATTCCGCCCTGCGAGAGCGTTGACCAAGACGAGCCCATTCTTAGCGATGAGCCCCCTCGAACGAAGGAATAGGGCGGTCTCGCCCTTAGCCTCGACCGCCGATTGCTGACTGCCCGTCTCCCCCTTTACACTAGCTAGCCATTCTGAGACACTCATCCGTGGAAACCCAATCCATCGTCGTCCTCGACTTTGGCGCGCAATATTCGCAACTCATCGCGCGCCGCATCCGCGAACAGCATGTCTTCTCAGTGGTCTTGCCTTGTACGGCGAGCCTCAAGGAGATCCGCAGCTACTCGCCCGTCGGCATCGTGCTCTCGGGAGGCCCGTCGTCGGTCTACGATAAAGACGCTCCTGCGGCCGACAGAGGCGTTTTCAGCCTCGGCTTGCCGGTGCTTGGTATTTGCTACGGACTGCAGTTCATGGTGCATGCCCTGGGAGGCAAAGTGCGCGCCGCCGACAAGCGCGAATATGGCCACGCCAACGTCGAGATCAAGGAAGATTCCTGGCTGTTCGAAGGCCTCCCGAAAAAGCTCTCGGTCTGGATGTCGCACGGCGACGAGGCCGTCGAACTGCCCAGGGGCTTTCGCCTGGCCGCCAATTCGCCCAGCGCCATCGCCGCGATTCACAATCCTGAACAGAAGATGTGGGCGGTGCAGTTCCACCCCGAAGTGCACCATACCCAGCATGGCACCGAAATTCTCCGGAACTTCGCGTTGGTCATCTGTGGTGCCAAACCCACCTGGACCCCGCAGCACTTCATCGATTCCACCATCGCCAATATCCGCCAGATTGTCGGCCATGGACGCGCCATCTGCGCGCTCTCCGGCGGCGTTGACTCTTCTGTGGCGGCAACGCTGGTAGACCGTGCCATGCGCGACGGCAAAGGTCCTTCCCGGCTGACCTGCGTCTTCGTCAACAATGGTGTCTTGCGCAAGAACGAATTCGAAAAAGTACAGCAAAACCTTCGCGACAAGCTCGGGCTCCACCTCGTGGCGGTCGACGCCTCTGACCGCTTCCTGAGCAAACTGGCCGCAGTCACCGACCCTGAAAAGAAACGCAAGATCATCGGCAACGAATTCATCGCCGTCTTTGACGACGAAGCTCATCGCATTGAGAAACAGGAAGGTAAAGTCGATTGGCTGGTGCAGGGAACGCTTTATCCCGACGTGATCGAGTCGCGCTCGGTGCGCGGCCCTTCGCAGGTCATCAAGACGCATCACAATGTGGGCGGCCTGCCCGAGAAGATGAAGCTCAAGCTGATTGAGCCCCTGAAAGATCTCTTCAAAGACGAAGTCCGGCAGATCGGACGCGACCTCGGCATGCCCGAAGAGATTCTGCAGCGCCAGCCCTTCCCCGGCCCCGGCCTCGC